>Ga0102943_1000220_pt1 | contig 40257 bp, 35 predicted proteins | sample SalPonC_black_MG_FD_78174 | JGI IMG/M metagenome (GOLD analysis project Ga0102943, IMG submission 78174) | Salt pond soil microbial communities from South San Francisco under conditions of wetland restoration - Salt Pond MetaG... | ecosystem: Environmental > Aquatic > Marine > Intertidal zone >...
GACGAGGATCGGGGCGCCGGTGACGAGGGCGGCGGCGTCGGAGCAGAGCCAGACCACGGCGCCCATCAGGTCCTCCACCTGTCCGGGGCGGCCGAGGGGAATGGAGCGTTCGACCCATTCGCGCGTCTCGGCGCGGGCGAGCATCGGGGCCGTCATCGGCGTCTCGACGAAGGTCGGGCAGAGCGTGTTCACCCGGATGCCGTGGGGCGCGAGCTCCAGCGCCATCGCCTTGGTCATGCCTTCGACGGCGTGCTTGGAGGCGCAGTAGACGCTGCGCTCCGGCCCGCCGACATGGCCCATCTGGCTCGAGACCTGGAGGATGGCGCCGGTCGTCCGCTCCTCGATCATGCGGCGCGCGGCCGCTTGGGCGACGAAGAAGGCGGCGCGGACGTTGAGGGCCATCACCGCGTCGTAGTCCTCCGGCGTCACCTCCATGAGCGGCGCGTGCCGGGCGCCGCCGGCGGAGTTCACCACGGCGTGGAAGGCCGGCCGGGCGGCGAAGACCTCGGAGACGGCGGCGAGGTCGGTCACGTCGAGCCTCAGGGCCTCGGCTTCGCCGCCTTCGGCGCGGATCGCTTCGGCGGCGGCCTCGATCTCCTCGGCGCTTCGGGCGGCGAGCGTCACCGCCGCGCCGGCGTCGGCGAGGGCGAAGGCGGCGGCGCGGCCGATGCCGCGGCCGGCTCCGGTCACCAGGGCGCGGCGGCCGTCGAGCCGGAAGGAGGGTGTGCGGGGGCGGGGTTCGGGCATCGGATCCTCCGGTTCGCGTACCGCCTTCGTGCGGACGCCGTGCGGCCTCGGCGCCGACCGCGTGCGGGCGACGTGCATCCGGCGTCGGGCTTCCATGCGCCGAACGTGTGCCGTGCGTGCAGCCTTTGTACAGCAGGCGTCGGACGTTCGTCGGTACATGGCGCCGACCCGGCGCCGACGTCGTCGGACCGGGGCGCCGCGTTCCGGGACGATGGTGGGGGTCTCGCCGTCCGCCGCGCCGGCCGGGGTCCGGGTTACGGACGATTCGCTTCGATCCGGTGAAGCGCGGGCCGGCGGGGCCCGGGTTCCGCGGCGCGTCCGGCAGGGGGAAGGCGGCGCCGAAGGGCGGGCGTCAATTCCGTTCACGGCGCAGGGAGCGTCCGCCGCGGAACTTGACGCCACTTGAACTCGGCACGACCTGCAGAGGCCGTGCAGGTCGCGCGAGCCCTCGCGGGGGCCTGCCATGCGGACGGAGAAGGCTCATGCTCGGGTATCTTCTGTTCGGCTTGCTCGCGGGCCTCGGCGCCCTCGCCGTGGCGCTGCTCCTCGACGCGCCGCCGGCGCTGGCCCTCGCGGCCTATGTCCTGATCGGCGCCCTCGCCGTCGTCCTGTCCGCCGCCTGCGTCGCGGCGCGGCGGCCGCGCCGCGCCCGGCCCCGTCCCCGCGGCGCGCCGGTCTGGGATCGGGGCGCGCGCCGGCGGATGGTCCGGAGCGGGATCTGAGGCCGCGGCGTGGACGCGCGCGCCGGCGTCAGGCGCCGAGCGGGATCACCATGCCGTCGCGGCCGACATGGAGCGGCCCGGACCAGTGCGGCGCGACGGCCTCGCGCCAGTCGGCCTCGGTGAAGTCCGGGTCGTCGGCCGGGATCAGGTGGTTGAGCGCGAGGGCGCCGACGCCCGCCTCGGACGCGAGGCGCGCGACGTCCTCGGCCATGCTGTGCGAGCGCAGGAGATGCGCGCGCAGGCGTTCGTCGGCGTTGCCGACGCGGGCGCAGAGCGCGTCGACCCCGGCGCCCAGCATCGCCTCGTGCACCAGCAGGTCCGCGCCCCGCGCGAAGGCGGCGAGGGGCGGGTGGATCGCGGTGTCGCCGGAGAGGACGACGCCGCGGCCCTCGGCCTCGAGCCGGAAGGCCCAGGCCTCCTCGATCGGCGGATGCACGACCGGCAGGGCCGAGACGGCGAGGCCCGCCTCCTCGAGGAACACGCCCTCGGTCACCGGACGGATCGAGACCAGATCGCGCAGGTCCGGGCGGCCCTCGTCGGCGATGCGCAGGTCGACGTCGAAGGCGAGCGAGGCGAGGAAGCCCTGCCAGAGCGCCTCCAGCCCCGCGGGGCCGTGCACGCGGACGGGGGTTCGCAGGCCCGCGGTCCAGGCGGTGTGGATCAGGGGGCCGAGCTCCAGCACGTGGTCGGAGTGGAGATGCGTGATCAGGATCAGGTCCAGATCCGCGAGCGCCATGCGCTGGCGCGCGAGCCCCGCGGCGACGCCGAGGCCGCAGTCGACGACGACGCGCCGGCCGCCGAGGGAGACGAGCGTGGAGGTCGGCATGGCCGAGCCGGGGCGGATCGCGGGGCCGCCCTTGACGCCGAGGAGGGCGACGGAGTCGGGAAGGGTCATGCGGGCGCTCCGGGCCTGAGGGGACCGCCGGAGCCTGACGCGGCGGCGCGGTCGCGGCAAGCGCTTGGCGCGGGGGCGCGCGGCTGGCAGGCTCGTCCCCGGAGGTGACGCCGATGACCGAGCACTCCCCGATGCCGGGCCCGAACCCGATGCTGGCGCGCGTGCGGCGCGAGGACCTGCCGCCGCGCCTCGCGGAGATGTGGGACGCGGCGATGCGCGACCGCGACGAGGCGGTGCTGATCGAGGTCGCCGGCAACGCGCCCGAGTCGATCGAGTGGTACTACGACCGCTTCTACGGCGAGATGTTCCACCAGGGGCGGGTCGAGGCGCGGCTGAAGCAGCTGATGCGCCTGAAGCTCTCGACCCTGCACGGCTGCGCCTTCTGCAACCGCGGCAACGAGAAGGCGGCGCTTGCGGCCGGCGTGACGGCGGCCCAGATCGCGGCGCTGGGCGACGTCGCGGCGCCGGTCTTCGATGCGCGGGAGCGGGCGGTGCTGAAGCTCTGCGAGGAGATGACCCTGTCGAACATGGCCGGCCATCTCTCCCGCGCGCTGCATGCCGAGTTCCGGGCCGCCGGGTTCGAGGACGGCGAGACGTTCGAGCTCGGCATGGTGGCGGCGGTGCTGACGGGGATGGCGAAGTTCCTGTTCACGTTCGATCTGGTGAGCCGCGAGGCGGTCTGTCCGATCGCGCCGCCGCCGGCCGCGGGCTGAGGCGAGGGGCGCGTGGAGTTCCTGACGTCGCGCAAGGCCGGGGCGCTGCCGCACCGAGCGCGGCGGCGCTTCCGCTCGGCATGCTCGCGGCGTCGTCGGCCGCGATGGCGCGGGGGGCGGCCCCTGGACGGTCGCGCCGGTCGCGCCGCTCTGGGTGGCGCGCACGCTGCTGGCGGGGCCGATGGCGCGGCCCGGGGCGCGGCTGGGCGGCGGTCTCGCGCCGGCGCATCTCGCGATCCATCGCGGCATGCTGGCCTCGGTGGCGGCGACCGCGTCGGCCGAGGTCGCGGCGCTGCACGAGCGCCTGGCGTGGGTCACGCTCGCCGGGGCCGCGGTCCACGTCGCGCTCGACCTCCGGCGCGAGGCGACGGTCGGCGGGGTGCTGCGGCGGATGCCGCCCTGAAGGCGGACGGGGGAGTTCCGGGCGGGGCCGATGCGGCGCAAGCCGCGAGGGGCCGTCCGGAGCGCCCCCGTCCGCGTCAGCGGCCCTTGAAGGCCGGGTCGCGGCGCTCGCGGAAGGCGGCGACGCCCTCGGCGTAGTCCTCCGAACCGACGGCGGCGTCCTGCATCGCGCGGATCGCGGCGACCTCGGATCCGGTCGGCTTGGGGGCGAGCGCGGCGAGGACCGCCTTGGCGCCGGCGATGGTGAGGGGGGCGGAGGCGCGGAGGGCCTCGGCCCGCGCCTTCGCCTCGGTCAGCGCGTCGCCCTCCGCGAGATGGGTGGCGAGGCCGGCCTCGAGCGCGTCGCGCCCCGCATAGCGTCGGGCGGTGAACAGCACCTCCTTGGCGCGGGCGACGCCGACGGCCGCCAGCAGCGCCCCCGTCTCCGCGAGGTCGTAGACGAGGCCGAGGCGCGCGGCGGGGATGCCGAAATAGGCGCTGGCGTCCGCGACGCGGAAGTCGCAGCAGAGGGCGAGGCCGCAGCCCCCGCCCATCGCCGGCCCGGAGACGGCGGCGAAGGTGGCCTTGGGGCAGGCGAGGATCGCCTCGTTGGCGCGGTGCACGGCTTCGGCGTAGGCGGCGGCCTGGGCGGCGTCGGCGCGGACCGTGCCGAACTCCTTGATGTCGGCCCCGGCGCAGAAGGCGCCGCCGGCGCCGGTCAGGATCACCGCGCGGAGGGACTCGCGCGCCGCCAGATCCTCGAACAGGTCGCCGAGCCGGCGCCACATGGCGAGGGTCATCGCGTTCTTCTGGTCCGGCCGGTCGAGCGTGACCACCGCGACGGCGGGATCGGCGTCGTCGAGGCGGATCGGGGCGTCGTGTGCGGTCATCTCGGCGGGCCCCCCTTGCGGCCGGAAATTTGTCCGGACCTTATGGGGCGACGATCTGCGAGGAGCAAGCCCGGCCGGAGGAGGCGCCCCCGAATGACCCCGAACCCCTGGTCCAATCCGCGGATGCCCTACGCGATGAGCACGGAGCGCAGGCTCCTCGAGCCGCCCGAGGGCAGGCCGATCATCGTCAACGTCGCCATCAACATCGAGCGCTGGCCGTTCGACGCGCCGATGCCGCGGGGCATTCTTCCGCCGCCCCACGGCAAGCCCGCCGATCCGCCGGACGTGCCGAACTTCGCCTGGGTCGAATACGGGATGCGGGCGGGGATGCCGCGGATCATGCGGATGCTGGAGGCGCGCGGGATCAAGGCGAGCGCGCTGCTCAACGCCGGCGTGGCGGAGACCTATCCGTCGCTGACGGAGGCGATCCTGAAGCTGGACTGGGAGATGGTCGGCCACGGCTGGATCCAGCGCAGCCTGAAGAACGAGCCGGACGAGCGGGCGACGGTGGAGCGGTGCCTCGGCAAGCTGCGCGAGATCAGCGGGCAGACGGTGCGGGCCTGGCTCGGCCCCGGCCTCGGCGAGTCGACGGAGACGCCGGAGATCCTGAAGGAGAACGGGATCGAGTTCCTGCACGACTGGTATGTCGAGGATCTGCCGGTCTGGATGCGCACCAGGGCCGGCCCGATGCTGGCGATGCCCTACGCCTTCGAGCTGAACGACGTGCCGATGTACGTCATCCAGCACGCGCCCTCCCGCGACTGGCTGGAGCGGGTGGAGGCGACGCTCGCCGTCTACGAGGAGGAGACGCAGGCGGGGCTCGGGCCGCGGGTGATGACGCTGAGCCTGCATCCGCACGTCATCGGGGTGCCGCATGTCGCGCACTGGTTGCAGCGGACGCTGGACCTCCTTTGCGCGCGGGACGACGTGATCTTCATGACCTCGAGCGAGATCGGGGACTGGTTCCTCGAGGCGGACGGGACCGGCGGCGCGCATCTCGAGTCCTACAGGGAGGCCGCGCCGGCGGGGTCGGGCGGATGAGCGCGCTCGGGCACGTCCGGGTGCTGGACCTGACGCGGGTGCGCGCGGGTCCGACCTGCTGCCGCGTCCTAGCCGACTACGGCGCGGACGTGGTGAAGGTGGAGGCGGTGCCGGGGACCGACCCGAACGAGGGGATCAACGGGCCGCGCGACGGCTCGGACATGCAGAACCTGCACCGCTCCAAGCGCTCGCTGACGCTGAACCTGAAGTCGGAGAAGGGGCGGGCGCTGTTCCTCAGGCTGGTCGAAGGCGCGGACGTGGTGGTGGAGAACTACCGGCCCGACGTGAAGGACCGGCTCGGCATCGCCTATGAGGATCTCGCGAAGGTCAATCCGCGGATCATCCTCGCCAGCATCTCGGGCTTCGGTCAGGACGGGCCGTACGCGAAGCGCGCCGGCTTCGATCAGATCGCGCAGGGCATGGGCGGGCTGATGGCGGTGACCGGGCTGCCGGGGCAGGGGCCGGTCCGGGCCGGGGCCGCGGTGGCCGACTTCTCGGCCGGGCTTTATGCGGCGATCGGGGTGCTGACGGCGCTGGCCGAGCGCGAGGTCTCCGGCGAGGGGCAGTGGGTTCGGACCTCGCTGCTCGAGGCGCAGATCGCGGTGATGGACTTCCAGGCGGCGCGGTATCTGGTGGACGGCGACGTGCCGGGGCAGGCGGGCAACGACCATCCCGTCTCGACGCCGATGGGGGTGATCGAGACCTCGGACGGGTATCTCAACCTCGGCGTCGGGGGCGACGGGCAGTGGCGCGCGCTCTGCGGCGCGCTCGGGCGGCCGGAGCTGGCGGAGGATCCGCGCTTCGCCACCGTCGAGTCGCGGCTGGAGCATCGCGAGGCGTGCTGGGCGGAGATCCGGCCGGCCTTCCGCGAGGCGACCTCGGACGAGTGGATGGAGCGGCTGACGGCGGCGAGCGTGCCGGCGGGGCCGATCCACCGGATGGACGCGGTGTTCGACGATCCGCAGGTGGCGCATTCGGGGATCGCGGAGGCGGTGGAGCATCCGCGGCGGGGGGCGATCCGGCTGGTGGGCCAGCCGGTGAAGATGTCGCGCACGCCGCCGCGGATATCGCGGCCGGGGCCGGATGCGGGGGAGCACACCGACGAGGTGCTGCGCGAGGCGGGCCTTTCGGACGAGGAGATCGCGGCGCTGAGGGCCGAGGGGGTGGTCTAGGCCGCCGCTTCGCGCGCCGTGACCTCGAGCGCGGCGGCGGAGAGGATGAGGGCGGCGCCGGCGGCCTCGCGCGAGCCGAAGGGCTCGCCGGCGAGGAGCGCGGCGGAGGCGACGCCGACGACGACCTCGCTCATCAGCAGAAGCCCGACGCGGCCCGGCGGCAGGATCTGCGCCGGCCAGAGCGTGAGCAGGAGCGTCGGCGCGAGATAGAGCGAGGCCAGCGCGCCCCAGCCGAGCGCGGGGAGCAGCGTCGCCGCCGGCGGCGCGGCGCCGAGGGCGCCCCCGGCGAGCAGGATCGCGGCGCCGGAGAGCGCGAGCGCGCCGAACAGGAACGCCAGACCCTGATCGAGCGCCGCGACGCCGCGCAGGCGATGCACCTCGAGCGAGCCGAAGGCCCAGGCGAGCCCGGAGGCGAGCGCGAGCCAGTCCCCGGCGTCGCGCGGCAGCGGCGGGCCGTCCGCGACGCCGAGCACCACGGCGAGCCCGGCGAGGCCGAGCGCGAGGGCGAGAAGGCGGCGCGGGCCGAGCCGCTCGCCGAGGACGAGGGCGCCGAGCAGCGCGCCCCAGACCGGCGTGAGGTAGAACAGCAGAACGGCCCGCGCGACCTCGGTCAGGGTGAGCGAGACGGCGTAGAGGCCGAGCGCGGCGCCGGTCAGCAGACCGCAGCGCAGCAGCGGCCCGGCGCGGGCGGCGAGCGCGCGGCGCCGGGCCACGGCGAGCGGCAGCGCCGCGAGCGCGGCGCCGGCGAAGAGCATGAGGCCGGGCCAGGCGCCGGGCAGGCCGAGGCCGGCGAGGGCGCGGAGCGGGATCCAGACGACGCCCCAGAGCGCGCCGCCGAGCAGCAGGGCGAGGGCGGCGCGGCGGCGGGTGGTCAAACCGGACGGCTCCTTCGCGGCGGCGGGACCGGGAGACGGCGCCGGCGGCGCGGGCGAGTCAACGCCCCGTGCGACGGTGGCGGGGCGCCGGGCGCGCCGCCGGGGACGGGCACGATCGCCCCTTGCGGGCGATCGCGCGGGTCGAGGGGGGTCGATCCCCCCGAAGGCCCGCAGCCCCGGCCGGGGTCGGGGCGCCGCATTCGCGGGCGCCGGCTGCGGCGGAACGCCCGCGCGGGCGGCGTATCGTGGCGGGGCGGCGCGGAGACGGGCCGCGGCGCTTGACATCCTCCGCCGTGCTGCGACGTTGTCCGGACAAATTTCGGCGGGAGAGAGGGACGGATGACGCTGAGCTGGCCGGACGGCAAGACCCTGGCGCTGTCGGTGGTGCTGAACGTCGAGGAGGGCTCCGAGATGTCGGTGGCCGACGGCGACAAGAAGCCCGAGCCGGTGGACGAGCTCGGCGTGGCGCTGGGCGTGCCGATCCGCAACTACGCCAACGAGAGCAACTACCGGTACGGCATCCGGGCCGGCGGGCCGCGCATCCTCCGGGTGCTGGCGAAGCACGGCGTGACGACGACGGTGACGGCCGCGGCGCTGAGCCTCGAGCGGGCGCCGGCGCTGACGGCGGCGCTGGTCGAGGGCGGGCACGAGGTCGCGGCGCATGGCTGGCGCTGGATCCACCAGTTCTCCTACGACGAGGACCGGGAGCGGGAGTTCGTCGAGAAGGCCGCGAGCTCCATCGAGCGGACCTGCGGCGCGCGGCCGGCGGGCTGGCTCAGCCGCTACCTGCACACGCCGCGCACGCGGCGGCTGCTGGTCGAGGCCGGCTACCGCTATCACATGGACGACTTCTCGGACGACGTGCCGCGCTGGGAGACGGTCGAGGGGGCCGACCGTCCGCTGATCTGCGTGCCCTACGCGCTCGACACCAACGACATGAAGTTCTGGACCGCGCCGAGCTACACGCCCGACCAGTGGCTCGACTACGCGCGGGCGAGCTTCGACCACCTGCTGGAGGAGAGCCGTGAGCTCGGGCCGCGGATGCTGTCGGTGGGCCTGCATCTGCGGATCATCGGGCGGCCGGGGCGGATCGGCGCGCTCGACGCCTTCCTGAAGCACGTCACCGAGGCCGAGGAGGTCTGGATCACGACCCGCAAGGCCATCGCCGAGAGGTTCGAGGCGTGCGTGCCGTTCGAGGGCTGAGACCGCGGAGGGCGGAGGCATGAGCGCGCTGGAGGCCTCGGTGGCGGCGGCGAGCCGCTGGTCGGCGCGCCTCGGCGGGGCGGTGATCCTGCTGTCGGCGCTGCTGGTGACGGCGGAGGTGGTGCTGCGCAACCTGCCGGCGACGCAGACGGTGACGCTGTACAGCTTCGACCTGACGCATTGGGGCTTCGCCGCGGCGGTCGCCTTCGGCTTCGCCCATGCGCTGGCGAGCCGGGCGCACATCCGTATCGACGTGCTCTATGCGCTCGGGCCGCTCTGGCTTCGGGCGGGGCTCGACGCGCTGGCGATGCTGGCGATGGCGGCGATGGCGAGCGTGATGGCGTGGCACGCCTGGGGGGTGGTGCTGACCAGCCTCAGGCTGGGGGCGCGGCCGAACTCGACGCTCGACGTGCCGCTGGCGCTGCCGCAGGGGATCTGGGCCGTCGGGCTGACCTGGTTCGCGGCGGTCGCGGTGCTGCTGGCGGCGGTGGCGCTGGCGCGCCTGGCGACGGGGCGGCTCGACGCGCTGCACCGGGCGGCGGGCGCGCAGGGCGAGGGCATGACGGCGGAGGACCTGCGATGACGGGGCGCGGGGACGTCGCGGCGGTGGGCGGGAGCGTGGCGGAGCCCGCCTCGGCCGCCGGTCGCGCCAAGGGGACGGGGGACGCGCGATGATCGCGACGGCGGCCGCGGTCCTCGCCGTTCTGGTGGCGCTGGCGCTGCCGGTGGCGGCGGCGCTGGCGATCCTGGCGGTGGTGCTGAACGAGGTCTACGCCTTCTTCCCGCTGCTGCCGGCGCTCGGCGACGTGCTCTGGGGCGCGTCGAACGAGTTCGTGCTGGTCGCCGTGCCCATGTTCATCCTGATGGGGGAGATCCTGCTGCGGGCGGGGATCGCGCGGGAGATGTACGACGGCGTCGAGGCCTGGGTCGGCCGTGCGCCGGGCGGGCTGATGCACGCCAACATCGCTTCCTGCACCCTCTTCGCGGCGACCTCGGGCTCCTCGGTCGCGACGGCGGCGACGATCGGCACCGTCTCGATCCCCAACATGACGCGGCTGGGCTACGCGCCGTCGCTCTATCTCGGCTCGATCGCGGCGGGCGGGACGCTCGGCATCCTGATTCCGCCCTCGATCAACATGATCATCTACGGCGTGCTGGCCGAGGTCTCGATCACCCAGCTCTACCTCGCGGGACTGATCCCGGGGGTGCTGCTGGCGGTGCTGTTCTCGGTCGCCATCGCGGTGGCGTGCATGGTGCGCCCGGGGCTCGACGGCGGGCGGACCGGCGCGGACTGGGCGGCGCGCTGGCGGGGTCTGCGCGCGCTGGCGCCGCCGCTGGGGCTGTTCCTGGTGGTGGTGGGCTCGATCTACGCCGGCTTCGCGACGCCGACCGAGGCCGCGGCGCTCGGCGTCGTCGCCGCGCTCGCGCTCGCCGCGGCGCGGGGGGCGCTGACGGCGCCGGCGCTCTGGTCCGCGCTCGAGGGGACGATGCGCACGACGGCGATGGTGATGCTGATCGTGCTCGCGGCGTTCTTCCTGAACTTCGTGATGGTCTCCATCGGCCTGACCAACGCGATCACCGGGGCGGTGCAGGGGCTGGATCTGAGCCCGACCTCGGTGCTGCTGATGATCGTCGCGGTCTACCTCGTGCTCGGCTGCTTCATGGAGACGCTGAGCCTGATGATCGCGACGACGCCGGTGGTGGCGCCGATCGTCGCCGGCCTCGGCTACGACCTGGTGTGGTTCGGGGTGCTGTTCATGATCCTGATCGAGGCGGCGCTGATCACGCCCCCCATCGGGGTCAACCTGTTCGTCGTGCAGGGCGTCCGCGGAGAGGCGAGGGGGCCGATCCGCGAGGTGATGCTCGGCGCGCTGCCGTTCCTCGCGATGATGATCGCGATGATCCTGCTCCTGATCGCGGTTCCCGGGCTGGCGCTGCTGCTGCCCGAGACCTTCGTGCGATGAGGGGCCAACACGAAGACCCGAAGATCCGAAGACCCGACGGAGAGGTTCCATGAGACAGTCCCTGACCGCCGCCGCCGTGGCGGCCCTGATCGCGGCGCCCGCGCTTGCGCAGGATCAGATCAACGTCGCCGGCAACATCGGCGTGACCACCCAGTCCAAGCAGCTCGAGCGTCCGTTCTGGACCGAGAAGGTGCCGGAGATGACCGGCGCGACCGTCAACTTCCAGCCCTGGAACGAGATGGGCCTGAAGGGGCCCGAGGTGTTCCGCCTGCTCTCCAACGGCGTGATGAACGTCGCGACCGCGCAGCTCGGCCACCATGCCGGCGACGCGCCGATCAACGACGCCACCGACCTCGCGGGCCTCTCGCCCACGCTCGAGGAGTTCGAGGCGGTGACGCGGGCCTTCGAGCCGGCGCTGGCGGAGTTCTACGAGGAGGAGCTGGGGCTCGAGCTGCTGACGATGCAGAGCTACCAGGCGCAGATCCTCTACTGCCGGGACGAGATCACGGGGCTCGCCGACCTCGAGGGGCGCAAGGTGCGCTCCTCCGGCGCCAGCCAGGCCGATTTCGTGGAGCATTTCGGCGGGACGGGCGTCAACATGAGCTTCGGCGAGGTGCAGCAGGGCCTCGCGCAGGGCGTGATCGACTGCGCGATCACCGGCGCGCTCTCCGGCTATTCGGCGAAGTGGTACGAGGGGGCGGACTACCTCTACACGCTGCCGATCAACTGGGGCTCCGGCGCGACGGTGGCCAACAAGGCGTGGTGGGATTCGCTGCCTGACGAACGGCGCGAGATGCTGCGCGCCGAGCTGGAGGCGCTCGAGGCCGAGATGTGGGCGCAGAACGCCGACGAGACCGCGCTCGGCATCGCCTGCAACACCGACGGCCCGTGCCCGCTGGGCGAGCCGGGCGGCATGACGCAGGTGGATCCCTCCGAGGAGGACGTCGCGCTTCGCCGCGAGGCGATGATCGAGAGCGTGCTGCCGGCCTTCGCCGAGCGTTGCGGCGCCGAGTGCGTGGAGACCTTCAACGCGACGATCGGCGAGGTCGCGGGCCTGAAGATCGAGTGATGCGGAGGCTCGACGAGGGCGACCCGTCGAGCCTCGGACGAACGGCCGGCGCGCGAACGCGCGGCGCCCGATGATCGCGACGGATCGCGATCATCGGGCCGTGGCATGAGGCGCCGGGCTCGGATGCGGGGGAAGGGGACGGCTTCGGTCGTCCCCTTTCGCGTCCGGCTCAGCCCGAGACGTCCTCGCGGCGCAGGCGCATGGTGTAGGAGAAGCTCTCCGCCGGGTGCCAGCTGATCGAGACGATGAGCGGGCGGTCCCCCTCGCCGAGATAGCGGCGGATCAGGCGGACCGAGGGCGCGCCCGGCGCGGCGCCGAGCAGACGCGCGGCGTCCTCGGGGAAGGGCTCGGCCGCGAACTCCTGCACCACCTCCCCGACCTGCGCGCCGTAGCGTTCCTCGATCAGCCGGTGGATCGGGCCGGGCAGGCCCGGGATCTCAGGCGCGACGGCGGCGAAGTCGTCGTGGATCCAGATGCGGGTGACGTTGATCGGCGCGCCGGCGCGGGTGCGGCGCAGGGCCTCCATCCTCAGCCAGGCGCGGCCGGGGCGGCGGCCGAGCATGCGGTTGGTCTCGTCGTCCTCCGTCGCGACCTCGGCCGAGAGGATGTCGAGCCGGGTGTCGGCGGCGTATTCGTAGAGCTCGGTGATCGAGCGCATGGCGTGCAGGTAGGTGGCCGGAGGCTGGGTCGCGATGACCTCGGTGCCCGAGCCCTGGCGGCGGCGGACGAGGCCCTGCAGGGCCAGCCGGCGCAGCGCCTCGCGCACGGTGTAGCGGGAGACGGCGTAGTCGACGCAGAGCTCCTGCTCCGTCGGCAGGGCGGCGCCGACGGCGTAACGCCCTGCCTCGATCCGCGACTGGAGGTCGGCGGCGACCTGCTGGTAGCGCGGCGCGGCCTGCTTCGGGTCGGTCACGCGGTCCATCCGGCCTCTCCCTCACATGGCGCGGCGCATCTCGGCCCAGGCGTCGGCCAGGGCGTCGCGATGCTCGGGCGCGGCCACGGCGATCAACGCCTCGGCGCGGGCGTCGAGGCCCTTCCAGCGCAGCTCCGCCACGCCGTGTTCGGTCACGACGACGTCGGCGTCGGCGCGCGGGATCGAGGCGATGGAGACGGGCTCGAGCCGCGGCTTGATGCGGCTGACCTTGCCGCCGCCGGCGGTGGCGGGAAGGGCGAGGATCGCCTCGCCCCCGTCCGAGGCGCGGGCGCCGCGCTGGAAGTCGGCGCTGCCGCCGTGGCCGGAGATCTGCCGGCCGCGCAGCGTCTCGCCGTTGGACTGGCCGAAGAGGTCGATCTCCAACGCCGAGTTGATCGCCTTGAAGCGGGGGATGGCGGAGATCACGGCGTGGGAATGGGTGTGGTCGACGCCGCGCCACGCGATGGCGCGCTCGCCTCCCGCGCGGGCGTAGAGGGCCGCCGTGCCGAGCGCGGTGCCGGTGACGATCCCGCGCGAGAAGGCGCCGCGCTCCAGATGCGGCAGCATGGCGTCGATCACGAGGCCGGCATGGTAGCCGAGGTCGCGATGGTCCGAGAGCGCGGCGAGGACCGCGGCGGCGGCCTTGCCGATGCCGACCTGCACGGTGTCGCCCGGATGGATGCGGTCGGCGATGCGCACGGCGATGCCGGCGAGGTCGGCGGGGATCTCGCCCGTCTCGAAGAGGGGGAGCGGCGTCACCGCCTCGACCGCCGCCTCGAAGCGGTCGAGCGGGATGCGCGGCGCGCCGGGGGGCGCGGGCAGGCTCGGGTCGATCTCCGCGAAGAGGCGGGCGCCGGAGGCGAGGAGCGCCGGCAGGAAGTCGCAGGCGAGGCCGGGCGTGACCTCGCCCCCCTCGGGCGCCGAGACGCGGAGCACGGCGCCGGCGAGGCCCGCCGGCCCGGCGAGCCAGCGGTGGATGTCGGAGTAGTGCAGCGGCAGGTGGCGCACGCGGCCGGCGGCGAAGCCCTCGCGCAGCTCCGGCGTCACGAAGAACACGTCGGCGGCGGCGTCGGGGACGCCGGCCGTGGGGTCGAACCGGTTGACGCCGGGCAGCCAGACGCCGGTGAAGACGAGGCCGCGGGCGGGCTCCGGATCGGCGGCGAGGGCGGCGATCGCGTCCGAGGGCTCCCCCGCCGCGCCGGCCAGATACACCCGGTCGCCCGGCGCGAAACGCGACCAGATCTCGGCCCAGCCGGTGGCGATGGTCATCGGATCGGCTCCCCCCCTGTCACGCGTCGTTGCTCCGGCCGATGGCGATGCTAGGATATGTCCGGACAAATTCCACGGCTTTTCGTAAGCGGAGCGAAAGATCATGTCGCCGTCCCGGCCGCCCGCCGCAAGTCCCGACCGCGCCGACGCCCCGGCGGAGAGCCTGACGCGCGCCCTCGCGCGGCTGCTGGCGCGCCCCGTCGGGGCGGAGGACCGCGCGCGCGCGGCGCGGCACGTGCTGGACTGGGCGGGCTGCGCCGTGGCCGGGGCGGCGACGGCGCAGGGGCGCGGGTTGGCGGGGTTCCTGCCGGCCTACGGCGCGGGGCCCTGCGCGGTGGTCGGGCGCGGTCGCACCGGCCCGCCGGCGGGGGCGGCGTTCCTCAACGGCGGGCTCGGCAACGTGCTGGAGATGGACGACATCCACCGCACCTCGATCCTGCATCCGGGCCCGGTGGTGATTCCCGCGGCTCTGGCGGCGGCCGAATCGCAGGGCGCTTCGGCCGAAGCGTTCCTCGACGCGGTGGTGCGGGGCTACGAGGCGACGATCCGCATCGGGGAATCGGTCGGCCCCGGTCACTACGCGCAGTGGCACAACACCGCGACCTGCGGGCCGTTCGGCGCCGCGGTCGCGGCCTGCGGGCTGATGGGCGGGGGCGAGGACGCGACGGTCTGGGCGCTCGGCAACGCCGGGACGCAGGCGGCCGGGCCGTGGCGGATGCGCCACGAGCGGGCGCCCTCCAAGCAGCTTCACACCGCGCGGGCGGCGGAGGCGGGCCTCGCCGCCGGCTGGCTGGCGGCGGAGGGTTTCGCGGGGCCCGAGTTCATCCTGGAGGGCGCGCAGGGCTTCTACGCCGGCATGGCGCCCGATCCGGTCCCGGAGGCGGTGACGGCGGGGCCGGGCGACCGCTGGCGGATCTGGGAGGTGAGCTTCAAGCCCTGGCCCGCCTGCCGCCACGCGCACCCGACCCTCGACGCCGCGCTGGCGCTGCGGGCGCGGGGCGTGCGGGCGGCGGACGTCGCCGCCTTCCGGGTCGAGACCTATGCCGACGCCGTGCGTTTCTGCGACCGGCCGGCGCCGGAGACGGAGCTGGAGGCGAAGTTCTCGCTGCAGCACGCCGTCGCGGTGGCGCTGAGCGAGGGCGCGCCCGAGCTCGCGCATTTCACCCCGGAGGCGGCGGCGCGGGCGGATCTCGCCGCGCTCCGCGCCAAGGGTGAGGTCGCGGCGGCCGAGCCCTACGCCGCCGCCTATCCGCGCCGCTACGGCGCCGCGGTGACGGTGCGGCTGGCCGACGGCGCCGAGCTGACCGAGGCGGCGCCCGACGCGCTCGGCGATCCCGACAACCCCCTGGACGAGGCGCGGCTGATCGCCAAGGCCGAGGCGCTCTGCGAGGCCGGCGGCTTCGCCCCGGCGCAGGCCGCGCGGCTGGTGGAGACCGCCCTCGCCCTCGCCGATCCCGGCGCCGACGCGCCGGCGGCCTTCGCGGCCGCGCTCTCCGACCCTCCGAAGGAGCCCCGATGACCGGTCCGACCTATTTCGACGCCGCCGATCCCGGCCGCATCCGCGCCGAGTATCCGACCGACGACTTCCTCGGCGTCTATGGCGGCATGAGCCGGGACGAGCTGCGCGCCCGTCAGGAGAGGCGCTTCCTCTCCTGCGTCGAGTTCGCCTGGAAGGTGCCGTTCTACCGCCGCCTCTGGGGCGCGGCGGGGGCGGAGCCGGGGGACGTGCGCGGCCTCGAGGACCTTCCGAAGCTGCCGACCTACGACAAGTCGGACCTGATGGCCTCGGTCGAGGCGCATCCGCCGATCGGGGACTTCCACGGCCTCGACGCCTATGACGAGGGGGCGGCGCCGCCGCTGATCCTGCAGACGACCTCGGGCACCACCGGCAAGCCGCAGCCGCTGATCTACGGACCGAAGGGGCGGGAGGTGCAGAACGCGCTGCTCGCCCGGCTCTATCTGCTGCAGGGGATGACGCGCGGCGACACGGTGCACTCCGTCTACGGCTTCGGCATGGTCAACGGCGGGCATTACGTGCGCGAGACGATCCTGCACTGGGTCGGCGCGCGGCTGCTGACCGCGGGCACGGGGGCGGAGACGCGCTCCGCCCAGCAGGTGCGGCTGATGAAGGATTTCGGCGCGACCGTGCTGGTCGGCTTCGGGGACTACCTCAAGAAGCTCGCCGAGGTGGCGCGCGAGGCGGGGCTGGAGCCCGGGCGCGACATCCCGATCCGCATGATCGCCGGGCACATGGGCGCGGAATCCGCGGAGAGCATGAGCGCCGCCTGGGGCGGGGCGGAGGTGTTCGACTGGTACGGCGTCGGCGACACCGGCGCGATCGCCGGGCAGGGGCCGGACCGCGACGGCATGCACGTGCTGGAGGACGCGCAGTTCCTGGAGCTCCTGGACGTCGACGGCGGCGGCGCGGTGGCGGACGGGGACCTCGGGGACATGGTGGTGACCTGCCTCTACAAGGACGACGTGTTCCCGATCATCCGCTTCAACACGCACGACGTGACGCGCATCCTGCCGGGCGGGAACCCGCTCGGCCTGCCGTTCCGGCGCATGTCGGGCTTCGAGGGGCGCTCGGACAACATGGTCAAGCTGCGCGGCATCAACGTCTATCCGCAGGGCATCGGCGCCCTGCTGAGCGCGCAGTTCGAGGCGCTGAACGGCGAATACGTCTGCCGGGTGGAGCGCGCCGGCGAGCGCGAGGAGATGACCGTGACGGTGGAGGCCAAGGGCCCGGCCGACCGCGAGGCGATGGAGGCGGCGCTGCGCACGCGCCTCGGCGTCGGCATCGCGGTGGAGGTCGTCGGGCCCGGCGAGACGGCGGCGCTGACCCAGATCGAGAGCCGCCAGAAGCCGATCCGCCTGATCGACGCGCGCAAATGAGCGCCGCGGCGGATCGGGTCGCCGCGGCGACGGCGGCCGCGCGGGCCGACCGGCTCGGCGCCGTCTGGGACGTGGCGGAGGACGCGGCGCCGGGCGAGGGGCCGCTGGCGGGCCTGACGCTGGGCGTGAAGGCCAATCTCGCCGTCGCGGGCCTGCCGTGGACGGCGGGGATCGAGGGCTGGCGCGGCCGGATCGCGGAGGCCGACGCCGGCGCGGTGGCGCGGCTGCGCGCCGGCGGCGCCGCCGTCGTCGCGACGCTGGCGATGGAGGAGGGGGCGCTGGGCGCCGTCACCGACAACCCCGGCTTCGGGCGCTGCCTCAACCCGCTGGGCGAGGGTCTGACCCCCGGCGGCTCCTCCGGCGGCTCCGGCGCGGCGGTGGCGGCGGGGATCGTGGATCTCGCGCTCGGCACCGACACGATGGGCTCGGTGCGCATCCCGGCGGCCTATTGCGGCGTCGCCGGGCTGCTGCCGACGGCGGGCCTGGTCGGGCGCGGCGGCCTCGCGACGCTCTCGCCGACGCTGGACCGGATCGGGCCGCTGGCGCGCGATCCCGCGCTGCTCTGGCCCGCGATCCGGGCGATGGCGGGGGTGGACCCGGAGGATCCCGACGCCGTGCCTCCGCCGAAGGGCTGGGCGGCGCGGCCCGGCCGCGGCCTTCGGGGCCTCAGGGTCGGCGTGCCCCGGCAGATCGCCGCGGTGGAGACGGAGGCCGCGGTCCGCGCCGGGCTGGAACGCACCGTCGCCGCGCTGCGCGACGCGGGGGCGGAGGTGCGCGAGGTGGACCTCGCCGGCTGGGATCCGGGTCGCGCCCGGCGCGGGGGTCTGCTCTGGACCGAGGCGGAGGGCGCCGTCGCGCTGGCGGCGCTCCGCGCGACGCCCGGCGCGCTGTCCGAAGGCTTCGCGGCGATGCTGGACTACGGCGCCCGCGCACCCGCCGCGAAGCTGACGGAGGCCGCCGCGCGCATCCGGGCCGCCGGGGCCGCGGCGCTCCGGGGCCTGCGCGAGGCGGACGTGCTGCTGCTGGCGACCGCGCCGCAGCGCGCCTTCCGCTTCGGCGCGGCGATCCCCGCGAACCAGGCCGATCTGACGGCGCTCGCCAACTTCGCGGGTCTGCCGGCCCTCGCGCTCCCGGTGGCGCTGCCGGAGGAGGCGCTTCCGGCCTCCGTCCAGCTCGTCGGCCCGGCCTGGTCCGAGGCGCGCCTGACCGAATGGGCCGAGGCGCTCGCCCCCCGCCTTTCCTGACGCCTGCCGCGGGGCGCCCTTCGGGCCGCGGAACGCGGCCCGGCCGGCCGAAGGGGGGTCGATCCCCCCGAGGCCGGCGCCCCGGCGGAGATCGTGCGGCGCGATGGGGGACGTCGCGCCGATCGGGCGTCACCCGGTCTCCGCCCCCGCGCGGGAGGGCGCGGCCCGCCGGCGCCAGCCCGCATAGACGAGGCCCGCGGCGAGGACGCCCGGCAGCGCCTTGAACACGTCGTCGTTCCACGGCGAGAGGTGCCAGAGGGAGACGGTGATCAGCGCCGCGGCGATCATGCCGAGCGCCGCGCCCGTCGAGAGCGGAAGGTCGTAGACGCGTATGAGGAGCAGCGGCCCGAAGCTGGCCCCGAGCGCCGACCACGCGATGAGGACGAGGCCGAACACCCCTTCTGGCGCGAGCAGCGCGATGGCGAGGGCCATCGCCGCGAGCGCCAGGGTGGAGAGCTTCGAGGCGAGGTAGGAGTCCTTCCAGCGCGGCTGGATCTCCTGCGTCACGGCGCCGGAGCAGACGATGACCTGCGAGTCGGCGGTGGAGATGGTCGCCGCGAAGAGGCCGGCGAGGGCGATGCCGACGAGGACGTCGGGCAGCAGCCGCTCGGCGATCAGGGGGAGGGCGAGCTCGGTCGGCGAGGTCATCCCCTCGGCCACCGCGAGGGAGGCGATGTCCGGGATGATGGCGCGGCTGTAGAGGCCGACGCCGATGGAGCAGAGGAAGAAGGGCACGTACCAGGCGAAGTAGTAGAGCCGCGCCGTGCGGACCGCGCTCACCGATTCGATGGCGATCATGCGCGCCATCAGGTGCGGCTGGCCGGTCATGGTGAAGCCGCCGAAATAGTAGCCGAGGACGAAGCCGAGCAGCGTCAGCTCCGTCGCGTGGGGCGTCCAGCTCGCCAGCTGGGGATCCTGGGCGCGGAGCGCCTCCATCAGCGCGGTCCAGCCGCCGACCTCGAGGTTCCCGGCGACGAGGATCAGGATCATCGCGCCGATCATGGCGAAGGACTGGGCGGCGTCGGTCCAGATGTCGGCGCGCACGCCGCCGGCGTAGGAGTAGAGCACGACGATCCCCGCCGCGATCAGCGAGCCGACGTACATGTCCCAGCCGAAGAGCGCCGTCAGCGCGGTGCTGCCGGCCTTGAGCTGGCCGGCGGCGTAGACGCCGAGGAACAGGAATGTGACCGCGCCGCAGGCGACGACCACGGGCCGGTGCACCTTGCCGTCCCAGGTCCCGATCAGCGAGGAGAGGGTGTTGGCCTTCACCGCCTCCGAGCGGCGCCGGACGCGCGGGTTGACGAAGATCCAGCCGGTGAGGTCGCCGAGGATCCAGGCCGCCATCAGCCAGAACGCCTCGACCCCGAACTGGTAGGTGAAGCCGATCATGCCGATGAACATGAAGCCGCTGTTGTTGGTCGCGACGGTGGAGAGCGCGGCGAGCCACGGCTTCACCTGCCGGCTGGCGACCAGGTAGTCCTCCGGCGTCTCGCGCTTTCGCACCCAGGCCATCGCGCCGCTCATGGTGATGAGGGCCAGGGTGATGACGAACGTCCAGATCGTGAGGCTCATGGTTCGACGCTTCCTCGCTGCAAGGGGGAGGTCGGCCGCGCGGGGCGTGCAGGGCGTCCGCGGTCCCGCGGGCCTCCGCGGCCCCTCGCGGGGCGCGCGGCGCGGCGGGCGCGTGGGGTCGGAACCGGGGCGTCGCGGGGCCCCGATCCGCGCCGTCCTCGCGGCGGCGTGACGCAACACCCTACAACGACGGCGCCTTGGAGAGGTTCCCGTGTGACGCGGGAAGGGGGCGGCGGAAGCCGGGGAGCCCCGCATGGGGGCCCGGAGGCGCGGCCGGGCGCGAGGAGGGCGAGGGCGCCCCCGGCGGGCCTCCGGCGCGGGGTCGGCGCCCCCCGGCTCAGGCCTCGCCGACGAGGATCTCGCGCTTGCCGACCTTGTTGGCGGGGCTGACGACGCCCTGGTCCTCCATCTGCTCCACCAGCCGGGCGGCGCGCTGGTAGCCGATCGAGAGCTTGCGCTGGATGTAGCTGGTCGAGCACTTGCGGTCGCGCGCGACGATGGCGACGGCGCGGTCGTAGAGCGCCTCCTCCGAGCCGTCGTCGCCGAGGCCGAGCACCACGTCGATGTCGGCCGAAGTCTCCTCGTCCGGGCCGTCGGTCACGCCGGAGACGTAGCTGGGCTCGCCCAGCGCCTTGAGGTGGCCGACGACCTCCTCGACCTCCTCGTCGCTGACGAAGGGGCCGTGCACGCGGCTGACGCGGCCGCCGCCGGCCATGTGCAGCATGTCGCCCATGCCGAGGAGCTGCTCGGCCCCCTGCTCGCCGAGGATGGTGCGGCTGTCGATCTTCGAGGTGACCTGGAAGCTGATGCGGGTCGGGAAGTTCGCCTTGATGGTGCCGGTGATGACGTCGACCGAGGGGCGCTGGGTGGCCATGATCAGGTGGATGCCGGAGGCGCGGGCCATCTGGGCCAGGCGCTGGATGCAGGCCTCGATCTCCTTGCCGGCGACCATCATCAGGTCGGCCATCTCGTCGACCACGACGACGATGAAGGGCAGCTCCTCCGGGGCGAACGACTGCGTCTCGAACACCGGCTCGCCGGTGTCCTCGCAGAAGCCGGTCTGCACGGTGCGGGTGAAGTCCTCGCCCTTGGCGAGGGCGTCGCGCACGCGGGCGTTGTAGCCCTCGATGTTGCGCACGCCCATGCGCGACATCTTGCGGTAGCGCTCCTCCATCTCGGCCACCACCCATTTCAGGGCGACGACGGCCTTCTTGGGGTCGGTGACGACGGGGCTGAGGAGGTGGGGGATGCCGTCGTAGACGCTGAGTTCCAGCATCTTCGGGTCGATCATGATCAGGCGGCACTCCTCCGGCGAGAGGCGGTAGAGGAGGCTGAGGATCATGGTGTTGATGGCGACCGACTTGCCCGAGCCGGTGGTGCCGGCGATCAGCAGGTGCGGCATCCGCGCGAGGTTGGCGACGACGGGCGCGCCGGCGATGTCCTTGCCGAGGGCGAGGAGCAGCTTCTCCTTGGCGTCGCCGAAGGCGCGGGCCTCGAAGATCTCCCGCAGGACGACCTTCTCGCGGGTCTCGTTGGGCAGCTCGATGCCGATGATGGAGCGGCCGGGGACGGTCGAGACGCGGGCGGAGAGGGCGGACATCGAGCGCGCGATGTCGTCGGCGAGGCCGATGACGCGGCTGGCCTTCACGCCGCGCTCGGGCTCGAGCTCGTACATGGTGACGACGGGGCCGGGGGAGACCTTCACGATCTCGCCGCGGATGCCGTAGTCGTCGAGGACGGCCTCGAGCATCCGGGCGTTCTCCTCCAGCGCGTCGGTGGAGAGGGCGGGGCGCACGATCTCCCGCGGGTTCTGCAGGAGGGTGAGCGGCGGGCGCTGCCAGCCGGCGGTCTCCTCGAAGCCGGCGAGGGCGAGCGTCGGCTCGCGCTCGGCCCGCGCGCGGCGGGAGACGGCGACGCGCGCGGGCGGCGCGACGGCGGCGCGCGGGGCGTCCGGATCGGGTTCGGGGGACGGCTCGGCCTCGGGCTCGGCCTCGCGCCGGGCGGCGGCGCGAATGCGGCCGAGCAGGGTCTCGGCGCGTTCGCGGGGCGCGTCCCCGGCCTCGTCTTCGGCGTCGATCCCGGCCCCGGTCTCGGCCCGCGCCGGGGCGCGGGCGGTGAGGGGCGGTTCCTCCGCCTCCGTTTCGACCTCGGCGTCCGGCTCCGCGGCGGTGGCGGCGCGGCGGCGCATCCCGACGGGGTCCGGGCGGCCCAGCCGCTCGGAGCGGGGCGGGGTCACGGCGCGCATCAGCGCGGCCCCGCCGCGGCGGAGGAGGCGGAGCGCGAGGCCCGTCGCCTCCGCCAGCGAGCCGCCGAGCCAGCGCACGAGCGAGCCCGTCTCGCTCCGGTCGAGTCCCAGCGCCCAGCCCGAGGCGAGCAGCGAGGCGGCCACCAGCCCGACCGTGAGCAGCGGCGCGGCCAGCGCCGGCGGCCAGGGCGAGAGGGCGAACAGCTCCCGCCCCGCGCCGTCGCCGACGAGGCCGCCTAGGCCGTAGGGATGCGGCCAGCCGTCCGGCGGCACATGGGCGGAGAGCGCCGCGGCGACGATCGGCACCGCGAGCGGGGAGAGGGCGAGGCGCGACCACGCGCGCTCCTCGCCCCGGTGCAGGATCAGGCGGAAGGCCCAGACGCCGAGCACCAGCGCGGGCGTCCAGGCGGCGAGCCCGAGCGTGCGCGCCAGCGGGTCCGCCAGCGTCGCGCCGGTCAGCCCGAGCCAGTTGCGCGGCGCGTCGGAGGTGGCGTTGAAGAAGCTGGGATCGGCCGGGTCGTAGCTGGCGAGCGCGGCGGCGAGCGCCGCGGCGAGGGCGAGCAGCGCGAGGCCGATCAGCTCCGCCGCGCGGCGGCGCAGCGCCTCCGCCCAGGGGGCGGGCAGGAAGGACTCCGCCGGCGGCTCCTCCTCGTAGGGCGCGAGGTCGTCGGAACGGGAGAAGAAGGCCATGCGCGGTCCCCCCGGGCGCTCAGGCGAGGCAGGCGCGAAGGGCTTCGAGGCCCTTCGCGACGGTGTCGGGCGTCTCGACCAGCGCGACGCGGAGATAGGGCGCGCCCGGATCGACGCCGCCGAGCTCGGCAGGCGCTGGGCGCGAGAGATAGGCGCCGGGCAGGGCGCGGACGCCCGCCCGCGTCCAGGCCGTGAGCGCGGCGGCCTCGCCGTCGCCCACGTCGAGCCAGAGGAAGAAGCCGGCGGCGGGCGGGGAATAGGCGTTCCAGCCGCCGAGGATGCGGTCCGCGATCCGGTACTTCTCCTGATAGAGCGCGCGGGAGGCGTCGACATGCGCCTCGTCGCGCCAGCAGGCCGCGGCGGCGAGCTGCGCGGGCATCGGCAGCGGCGCGCCGGCGTAGGCGCGGAGCTTGAGCATGGCGCGGACGCTCTCCGGGCCGCCGGCGCAGAAGCCGGAGCGCAGGCCCGGCAGGTTCGAACGCTTGGAGAGGGAGTGGAAGGCGAGCACCCGCTCGGGGTCGGCGTCGAGCTCCGCCGCGGCCTGGAGGGCGCCGGGGGGCGGGGCGTCGCGCCAGATCTCGGAGTAGCACTCGTCCGCGAAGATGCGGAAGTCGTGGCGCTCCGCGAGGCGGATCAGCGTCTTCCAGCGATCGAGGTCGGCCACCGCGCCCTGCGGGTTGGAGGGAGAACAAAAGTAGACCGCGGCGGTGCGGCGGAGAAGCGCCTCCGGCAGGCTCGCGAAGTCCGGCAGGAAGCCGGTCTCCGCCGTGGCGGGGACGTAGACGGGCTCGGCGCCCGCGGCGAGGGCGGCGGCGGCGTAGCACTGGTAGAAGGGGTTGGGGAGCAGGACGGCGGGCCGCTCGCCGTTCCTGCGCTCCGGCACGAGGGCGAGGCAGGCGGCGAACAGCCCCTCGCGCGTGCCGTTGAGGGGGAAGACGTGGCGGTCGGGGTCGCTGCGGTGTTCCGGCAGCCCGTAGCGCAGCCGCAGCCAGGCGGCGATCGCCTCGCGGAGCTCCGGCGCGCCTTCGTTCGGCGGATAGCGGCCGTAGAGGTGCGTGTGGTTCGCCAGTTCCTCCGCCAAGAACGGGGGGAGGGGATGGCGCGGCTCGCCGAGGCTCATGGCGATCGGCTCGCCGCCCGGCTGGTGGGGCTCGAGCAGCGCCCTGAGGCGCGGAAAGGCGTATTCCGGCAGGTCCGAGAAGCGCTCGGGCTGCTGCATGTGATCTGCCTCGGTCCCGGGGGCCGTCTTGGGGCGCGGACCCTCTCTGCGAGAAAAGATACCGCGGCGAGAGGGATGCGTCCAGTTGGCGAGGCGGCGGGTGAAGCGGGCGTGGCCCGGGCGCCGCGCATCCTGCGCCGGGAGGGGGGATCGACCCCCCTCCCGCCGCGCGCCCCCTTCGGCCCCGCGCCCCGCCCTGGGAGCCTCGGACGGGCGGCGGGCCACGGATCGGAACGTTCCGCGAACCCCTGCCGGCATGCGGCGTGGACCGAAGCTCGGTTCAGCGGCCGGAGGCGGCCTGGTGTTCCCTGTGGCGAGAGTCCCGCTGTGGATCCGGGCCGTCTGCGCGGTCCCGGCCGGCTCTGTCGGGGCGTCGAGACGGCGCTTGCGGCCCGGCGGGCGCCGCCCCGCCATAGCGGTTCAGCGGGCGCGTGCGCGCGCCGGGACGGGGCCGCCGGGGTCAGCCGGCGGCCGGACCCTCCGCGGCCCGGCCGAGGCGGCAGAGCGCGGCCTCCTCGAACGGACCCTTGAGCAGCATCAGTCCGCAACCGGGCTCGGGCAGCGGCAGCGTGAGGCCGCAGAGGCCGAGCAGGTTGCCGAGGCGGGTGTTGCGCAGGGCCATCAGGTTGATGCGCTCGAAGTAGGCCTCGTCGGTCAGAAGCCGCGAGACGGAGGGCGGCAGGATCGGGCAGGTCGGCGCGGCGACCGCGTCGAAGGCGGCGGTGCGGGCGAGGTAGGCGGCGCGGAGCGCCTCGATCGCCTTGCGTGCCCGGAGATAATCGGCGGCGGAGATGTCCCGGCCGGCCTCGAAGCGCTTGCGGACCTGATGGAACATCAGATCGCCTCTGGCCTCGATGGTCTCGCCCCATTCGGCCCAGGCTTCGCCGACGACGAGAGGAAGGGAAAGGCGAAGGGCCTCGGCGAGTTCCGGGATCGTTCCGCGCACCACGACGGCGCCGGCGGCCTCCAGGCGCTTCACCCCGGCCTCGAAGGCGGCGACGGGGGCGTCGTCCGCGCCGTCGTACATGGTCGCCTCGTCGATGAGGATGCGGCGGCCTTCGAGGCGCGTCTCCGCGAGGTCGGGTGCGGGACCGGAGGCCATGACCGAGGTCAGCAGCGCCGCGTCCTCGACCGAGCGGCAGAGCGGGCCGACGGTGTCGAACCAGGCGGCGAGCGGCACCGAACCCTCCACCGGAATCAGTCCGAGCGTGGTCTTGAGTCCGACGAGGTTCTGCCAGGCCGAGGGGACGCGCACCGAGCCGCCGGTGTCGGAGCCGATGCCGGCGGCGGCGAGGCCGTGGGCCGTCGAGGAGGCCGCGCCCGAGGACGAGCCGCCGGGGGCCCAGTCCGGGTCGTTGATGTTGGGCGGCGTCGCCGTCTTCGGGTTCACGCCGAGGCCGGAGAAGGCGAGTTCGGTCTGGTGCGTCTTGCCGAGGCAGACGAGACCGGCGTTCGCGGCGCGGGCGAGCGGGGGGCAGTCCGCCGTCGCCGGCGCGCGGTCCGCCAGCATCATCGAGCCCGAGGCGGTGACCTGCCCGGCGCTGTCGTAGAGGTCCTTCCAGGAGATCGGCACGCCGTCGAGCGGGCTGCGGCGCGTGCCGAGCTTCGCGCGCTCGGCGGCGGCGGCGGCCTCGGCGCGGGCGCGCTCGGGCGTCAGCGTGACGTAGATGCGGTCGCGGTCGGGATGCGCCTCGGCGGCGGAGAGATGGGCCTCGGTCAGCTCGCGCGGATCGATCCTTCGCGCCTCGATGTCCCGGCCGAGATCTGCGGCGGTCATGGTGTGCCAGGCGTCGGACATCGCGTTCCCCTCGTATCCTCGTGCGGCTGCGGGCCGCGGCGGGGGCGACGCTAGCGCCGGCGCGCGCGATGGACAATGCGGGGCGCGCCGGCCTAGATCGGCGCATGACCGAGCGACGGGACGCGATCATCGTGGGCGGCGGGCTGATCGGCCCGGCGACGGCCCTGGCCCTCGCCGAGGCGGGGCTGCGCACGACGCTGATCGACGCGCTGCCGGTGGAGGTGCGCGGCGACGCCGATTTCGATGGGCGCGCCTACAACGTCTCGCTCGCCTCGCGCCGGTTCCTCGAGGTGGTCGGCGTCTGGCCCGAGGTGGCCGGGGAGGCGCAGCCGGTGGCGCGCATCCGCATCGAGGACGCGCGCCCGGGCGAGCGCGAGGCGCCGGGCCTCCTGCATTTCGACCATGCCGAACTCGACGAAGGACCGGCGAGCCAGATCCTCGAGGACCGGTTCCTGCGCCGCGCGCTGCTGACGGCGACGCTGGCGCATCCGCGGATCGAGACGCGCGCGCCGCTCGATATCGTCGAGACGCGCGAGACGCCGGGCGGCGCGGAGGCGACGACGGCGGACGGCGAGACGCTTCGCGCCGCGGCGCTGATCGCCTGCGACGGGCGCGAAAGCCCGATCGCGCGGCGCGCCGGGATCCGGCGGCTGCGCTGGGGCTACGATCAGGACGGGATGGTCTGCGCGGTGGAGCACGCGCGGGACCACGAGGGCGTCGCGCGCCAGCGTTTCCTGCCGGGCGGACCCTTCGCCGTGCTGCCGCTGCCGGGGCGGCGCTGCTCGCTGGTCTGGACCGAGCGGCGGGCGGAGGCGGAGCGGATCGCGGCGCTGGACGACGCCGCCTATCTGCGGGAGGTCGAGCGCCGGATGGGCGGGGCGCTGGGCGCGCTCCGGCTCGTCGGGCGGCGCTGGCGCTATCCGCTGGGCTTCTCCTTGGCGGAGGAATGGGTGCGGCCGCGGCTGGCGCTGGTCGGCGACGCGGCGCATTCGGTGCATCCGATCGCGGGGCAGGGCCTGAACCTCGGGCTGCGCGACGCCGCGGCGCTGGCGGAGGTGCTGGGCGAGGCGCGGCGGCGGGGCGAGGACGTCGGCGCGCTCGACGTGCTGGAGCGCTATCAGCGCTGGCGGCGCTTCGACGCGACCTCGCTCGCCTTGGGGATGGACGGGCTGAACCGGCTGATGTCGAACGACGTCGGACCGCTGCGGGCGCTGCGCGACGCCGGGATGGGGCTGGTGGAGCGGCTGCCGGGCGCCAAGCGCGCCTTCATGCGCATCGCCGCCGGGGCCGAGGGCGACGCGCCGCGGATGCTGCGGGGCGAGCGCGTCTGAGGCGGGCGCCTGACCGTCGCGGCGCCCGCCTCCGGCGGCGGGGTCGACGGTCCCGGACGCCGCCGCGGCCCGCGGGGCCGATCAGGTCTCGATCTGGCGGGCCTCGGTCACCAGCAGGATCGGGATGCCGTCGCGGATCGGGAAGGCGAGGCCGGCGTGCCGGGAGATCAGCTCCTGCGCCTCGCGGTCGTAGTCGAGCCGCGCCTGCGTGACCGGGCAGACCAGCCCTTCCAGCATCTTGCGGTCGGCGTCGAGGCGCGGATCGGGCCCCCGCCGGGTGTGCGGCGGCCCGGCGGCGCCGGTCATTGCACGGCGCCGTCTTCGCCGCCCGCCGCGATGGCGAACTGCATCAGCGCGGCCAGAGTCTCGCGCCGCTCCTCGAGGCTCGCGGCTTCGAGCAGCGCCTGCTTCTCCTCGACCTCGAACGGGCAGAGCATGGCCAGGGAGTTGACCAGCATCTCCGGATCGGCCTCGCGCAGGGTGTCCCAGTCGGAGGAGAGCTGGGCGACCGAGAAGAAGCGGCGCAGCGTCTCGAGAAAGGACTCGCGATCGAAGTCGGGGTCGTCCTCGGACCGGCCCAGGTCGCGCGAGAAGGCGTCCCAGTTGACGCGCACGCGACGATAGGGCTGGAAGCCGTCGATCTCCTCCTCCACCCGGAAGCGGCAGATGCCGGCGAGGGTGATGAGGTAGCGGCCGTCCTCGGCCTCGGAGAAGGCGATGACGCGGCCGGCGCAGCCGATCTTGCGCAGGCGCGGCGGCTCGCCGTCGCGCGCCTCGAACGGCTGGATCATGCCGATCAGGCGATGCTCGCTCTTGAGCGCGTCGTCGAGCATCGCGAGGTAGCGCGGCTCGAAGATGTTGAGCGGCAGGCGCCCGCGCGGGAGCAGGAGCGCTCCCGGCAGGGGGAAGACGGGGATCGTCCCCGGCAGGTCCGAGGCGCTGAAGCGGCGGGGCATGCGGCGGGCCCGCCGGCTCAGGCGAAGATCATGGAGGCGAGGCGGCGTCGGCCTCGGCCCACGAGCGGATCTTTCGGGCCGAGGCTCTCGAACAGCTTGGTGAGCTGCTCCTTCGCCGCGCCGTCGCCCCACTCGCGGTCGCGGCGGAAGAGTTCGAGAAGCTGGTCGACGGCCTTCCCGTTGTCTCCGGCGGCCATCAGGGCCTTGGCGTAGTCGAGACGGGCCTGATGGTCGTCCGGGTCCCGCTCGACCTTCGCCTCGAGGCCCGAGAGCTCGCCGGACGCGCCCTGCGCCTGCTCGGCCATCTCGAGGGCGGCCTTGGCGCGGGTGACGGAGGGGTCGATGGTCTTGGCGGGATGCACGAGCCCCAGCGTCGCCTTCGCCTCGTCGAGCTGGCCGAGCGCGACCTGGGCGCGCACGAGCCCGCCGAGCGCCTCGAGGTTCTCGGCGTCCTCCTCCAGCAGCGCGGCGAAGACCTGCGCGGCGTCGTCGGCCTTGCCCTCGGCCAGCATCTCCTCGGCCTGGGCGATCACGTCCGCGATCGTGGTCCCGCCGCCGGCGGCGACCACGCGATCGATGAAGGCCTTGAGCTCGGAGCCCGAGACGGCGCCCATGAAGCCGTCGACCGGCTGGCCGTCGACGAAGGCGTAGACGGTCGGCAGCGACTGGATGCGCAGCTGCTGCGCGATCATCTGGTTCTCGTCTACGTTGACCTTGGCGAGCGTCACCTTCCCGCCGGCGGCCTGCACGGCGGCCTCGAGCGCGGGGGTGAGCTGCTTGCAGGGGCCGCACCAGGGGGCCCAGAAGTCGACGATGACGGGCGTGGTCCTGGAGGCTTCGATCACGTCCTGCATGAAGGTCGACTCGCCGACGTCCTTGATGAGGTCCGCCGCGGCGCCGGCTCCGCCGGCCTGGCCCAGTTCCAGCATGTCTCGCCTCTCGCTCCTCGTCGAGGCGGCGTCCGCCGCCCCTGTCCCGCGTGCATGTAAAGCGGAGGGGGCCGGCTAGCAACCGATGGCCCGTCAGGTGGGATCGGGGGCCGGGCGCGGCGCCGGCAGGGGCGGGGCGGGCGGTCTCCCGCCCCGCCCCTGCGCGGCGTTCAGAAGAGATCGAAGGCGAGCGAGCTGTCGGCGGCGTTATGGAAGTCCTCGCGGTCCAGCACCCGCGGCGCCGTCTTCTTCAACAGCGCGACGTCCTGCCCGAGATGCTGGATCGCCGTGTCCTTGCCCCGCTTGTCGAAGGTCAGCTCGTCGAACTCCATGTCCGCCAGCCCGATGAAGTCGGTCCCGTTCCTGAAGTCCTTGATCTCCACCGGCGGCTCGGACGGCGGCACGCCGACGAAACGCTGGATCACGAACATGTCCGAGCCGCCGCCGCCCTTGAGGACGTCCTGTCCGTCGTCGAAGGACGGGCCGAAGCCGAAGCCGGCGACGAGCAGGTCGTCGCCGCCCTTGCCGTTCAGGAAGTCGCTTCCCGGCCCCCCCCGCAGGACGTCGTCCTTGCGGCCGCCGATGATCCGGTCGTCGCCGGCGAGGCCGTCGGCGACGATGCCGCTCTTCTTGAGCCGGGGGTCGATGACGTCGTCGTCGTTGGTGCCGTTGAAGCCCTCGACGTCGATCAGCTTGTCCTTGGAGCCGTCGGGCTTCTTGACCTTGGCCTTCTCGCCCGGGGCCTTCTTGATCTTCACGCCGCCGCCGGTCATCTGCGAGTAATCGACTTCGTCGTGGCCCTTGCCGCCGTCGATCTTGTCGTTGCCGCCCGTGGCCCGCACGTTGTCGTCGCCGGCCTTCATCTTGACGACGTCGCGCTGGGGGGAGCCGACCACGAAGTTGGACGCGCCGTCCGAGAACGCCCTGAACTCGTCCTTGTCGGTCACCGAGAGCGGGCCGCCGAACAGCGCCCGCGCCGAGCCGTCGCCGAGGTCGTGCCGGTCCTCGAACAGCGCCTCGACGTCGTTTTTCTTCGGCAGCTTGCCGGAGAACTTCACCTCCATCACGGTGACGACGTTTCCGGCGTCCGGACCGTACCAGACCTCCGCGTCGATCTCGATCTTCTTGATCTTCTTGCCCTTGCGGAAGAGCGTCACGGACTCGCCGCTCCACATGTCCTCCCAGATCAGTTTGCGTCCGGGACTGCGGGTCTCCAGCGGGCCGTCGAGGATGGCGTCGATCAGGCGGCCGAAACGGAAGTCCGTGCCGACGACCCGGGAGAGGCCGTAGCCGGGCAGCAGCGTAACGTCAGTCATGTCTGCACTCCGTGGCGATACGATTGCACCAAGGCGAGCGACGCGCCCCCGGGCGGGGACCGAACCGAAGCGAATCCCGGGGAAAACCGAATCCCCCCCACGTTCCGGAGACTACCCTTTGCTCGGCCGGGTGCGAAACGCTTCGGTCTCCTTTCGGCGTCATGCGCCGGCGGGCCCGCGAGGGGGCCGGAGCCTCGCGCGGAGCGCCTTCGCGGCGGCGCCGCGCGGCGCGTTGCGCCCCCCCGGCCCTTGCGCTACGCCGAGGACGACGAGGGGCGAGAGCGAGGAGCTTCGGCCGTGCGATACGTCTCCACCCGCGGGCGGGCGCCCGCGCTGGACTTCGAGGGCGCCATGCTCTCCGGCCTCGCGCGGGACGGCGGGCTTTACGTGCCCGAGCGGCTGCCGGCGTCGACGCCGCGGGATCTCGCCGCGCTCGCCGGGCTGACCTACGAGGAGGCGGCCTTCCGCGTGATGCGGCCGTTCGTGGGCGACGCCTTCGACGACGACGCGTTCCGCGGGCTGGTCGAGGCGGCCTATGCCGACTTCGGGCACGCCGCGCGGGCGCCCTTGGTGCAGGTCGGCGAGAACGACTGGATCCTTGAACTGCATCACGGCCCGACGCTCGCGTTCAAGGACTTCGCGATGCAGCTGATCGGGCGGCTGTTCGAGGCGGCGCTGTCGCGGGCCGGACGTCGGGCGACGATCGTCGGCGCGACCTCGGGCGACACCGGGTCCGCCGCGATCGAGGCGTTCCGGGGCAATGCGGCGGTGGACGTCTTCGTCCTCTATCCGCAGGGGCGCGTCTCGGAGGTGCAGCGGCGGCAGATGACGACGCCGCCGGAGGACAACGTCCACGCCGTCGCCGTCGAGGGGGACTTCGACGACTGCCAGGCCTTGGTGAAGGCGATGTTCAACGACTTCGAGTTCCGCGACGCGGTGAACCTCGCGGCGGTCAACTCGATCAACTGGGCGCGGGTGCTGGCGCAGACGGTCTATTACTTCACCTCCGCCGTGGCGCTCGGCGCGCCCTATCGCTCGATCAGCTATTGCGTGCCGACGGGGAACTTCGGGGACGTCTACGCCGGCTACGTGGCGCGCCGCATGGGGCTGCCGATCGAGCGTCTGGTGGTGGCGACGAACCGCAACGACATACTGCACCGGACCATTCAGTCGGGGGACCATCGGCGCGCCGGCGTGGCGCCCACCACCTCGCCCTCGATGGACATCCAGGTCAGTTCGAACTTCGAGCGGCTGCTCTTCGACCTCGCCGACCGCGACGGGGGCAGGGTGGACGACCTGATGCGCGAACTGCGGGAGGCCGGCGGCTTTCGCCTGAGCAACGCCATGCACGCCCGGCTGCGCGAGGACTTCGACAGCGGCATGGCGACGGACGACGACGTCGCCGCGACGATCGCGGCGATGCTGGACGTCGCCGGGCAGGTGATCGATCCGCACACCGCCTGCGGCGTGAAGGCCGCGAGCGACGCGCGCGGCGACCCGGCGACGCCGATGGTGGTGCTCGGCACCGCGCACGCCGCGAAGTTCCCGGACGCGGTCGAGGCGGCCTGCGGCGTCCGGCCGGCGCTGCCGGAGCGGCTCGCCGACCTCTACCAGCGGGCGGAGCGGGTGCTGCAGGCGCCCAACGACCTCGCCGAGATCGAGACCATCATCAAGGAGCGGACGCGCGCGTGACAATACGGGAACACAGCCTCGCCAACGGACTTCGCGTCATCACCGAGACCATGCCGGGCGTCGCCTCGGCCGCGCTCGGCGTCTGGATCGGCGCCGGGGGGCGGCACGAGACCGAGGCGGAGAACGGCGTCGCGCACTTCCTCGAGCACATGGCGTTCAAGGGCACCGAGACGCGCTCGGCCCTCGACATCGCGGTGGCGATCGAGGACGTGGGCGGCTACCTCAACGCCTACACCTCCCGCGAGACGACGGCCTATTTCGCGCGGGTGCTGGGCGAGGACGTGCCGCTGGGGCTGGAGCTGATCGGCGACATCCTCTGCAATCCGCGCTTCGAGGAGAAGGACGTCGAGACCGAGCGCTCGGTGATCCTGCAGGAGATCGGGCAGGCGCTCGACACCCCCGACGACATCGTCTTCGACTGGCTGCAGGAGGCGGCGTATCCGGGGCAGGCCTTCGGACGCTCGATCCTCGGCGCGGCGGAGCGGGTGAAGGCGGTCGACGCGGCGGCGCTGCGCCGCTTCGTCGAGACGCATTACGCGCCGGAGCGGATGGTCGTCGCCGCGGCGGGCGACGTGGATCACGACGCGATCGTGCGCCAGGCGGAGCGGATCTTCGGCCATCTGAAGGCGCGACAGACGCCGGAGACGCCGCCGGCGCGGTTCCGCGGCCTCGAGAAGCGGGTCGAGAAGCCGCTGGAGCAGGCGCATTTCACCTTGGCGCTGGAGGCGCCGGACTGGCACGACGACGCGCTCTACGCGGGCCAGGTCTTCGCCACGCTGCTCGGCGGGGGCATGTCCTCGCGCCTGTTCCAGGAGGCGCGGGAGAACCGGGGGCTCTGCTACACGATCTTCGCGCAGGCCTCGGCCCACGAGGACACCGGGATGCTGACGGTCTACGCCGGGACCGGCGCGGAGGAGTTGAAGGGCCTCGCGGAATTGGTCGCCGACGAGGTCGCGCGGGCGGCGGAGGCGGCCGACGAGGCCGAGACCGCGCGGGCGCGCGCCCAGCTCAAGGCGGGCCTGCTGATGGGGCTGGAGAGCCCGTTCGGGCGCTGCGAGCGGCTGGCGCGGAGCCTCCTGATCTGGGACCGGGTCTGGCCGACCGAGGAGACGGTGGCGCGGATCGAGGCGGTGGGCGCCGCGGCGGCGCGCGAGGCGGGGGCGCGCATGGCCTCCGCCATGCCGGCGACGGCGCTCTACGGGCCGGTCGCGGACGCGCCGGATCCCGAGGCGCTGTCGCGGCGCATGGCCGGCTGACGCGGGCCCGTGTTCGGCCGGCGCCGTCCGTCGCTCAGGCTCGAGACCGAGCGGCTGGTGCTGCGCCTGCCGGAGATGGCCGACCAGGGCGCCTGGGCGCGGCTGAGGCGCGAGAGCGCGGGCTTCCTAAAGGCGTGGGAGCCGCTGTGGGCGCGGGACCACCTGACCCGGCCGGCCTTCCGCAACCGCGTGTCCTGGGCGCGACGCACGCTGGAGGAGGGGCGCGGCGCGCCGCTTTTCATCTTCGAGCGCGAGGGCGAGCGTCTGCTGGGCGCCATCACCCTCGACAACGTGCGGCGGGGGCCGGCGCAGTCGGGGACGGTGGGCTACTGGATCGGCGCGGACTTCGCCGGCCGGGGCTACATGACCGAGGCGCTGGGGGCGGTGCGCGACCATGCCTTCGACAGGATGGACCTGAGCCGGCTGGAGGCGGCCTGCCTGCCGGAGAACCAGGCGAGCCGGGCGCTGCTGGAGCGCTGCGGTTTCAAGTACGAGGGCGTGGCGCAGAGCTATCTGCAGATCGCGGGGCGCTGGCGCACGCATGTGCTCTACGCCGCCCTGCGCTGGGACCGGCGCGGGCGGGCCGAGGATCGCTGAGCGTCGGCCGGGCGGGCTTGCCGCGGGGCGGCGCGCGCCCGTAGAAGCGCGGAGAGGCCGGCCTTCGACCGGGGCGGCGAGGCTTTTGGGAGGCGGCGCGCCATGCGCCTCGGACGCTTGATCATCGGAGCGGGTGCGGCGGCGGTGCTGCTGGCGGCGGGTCCCGGCGCCTGGGCGCTGGCGGGGCTGGCCGAACGGGTCGCCGAGCGCAGGGCCGAGGCGGCGCTCGACGCGGCGGGAATGGCCGGCTGGGCGCGGCTCTCGGCCGACGGCCTCCGGCTTTCGCTGAACGGACGTGCGCCGGACCGGATGGCGGCCCTCGACGCGGCGGCGCGGGTCGCGGCGGCGGCTCCGACGGTGCGGGTGATCTCGGCGGTTTCGATCGCGGAAGCGTCGCCGCAGATGCCGGCCGTCGGGGCGTCGGCGACCGATCCGGTCGTGGCCGCGGACGCGGCCGAGGCTGTTCCGACCGGCGCCGGTCGTTCGGACGCGGGCGGGCCCGCCCCCGAAGCGGAGGCCGAGGACGCCGCGCCACGGACGGAGGCCGTGGCCGAAGCCGGGGTCGGCGGCGGGGAATACCGCGGAGCGCGCGAGGATGCGCCGACGCCGACGCCGAGGTCCGAGGCGGATGCGACCCCCTTCGCCATGGTCCGCAACGGGGGCGCCATCACGCTCGCCGGGCCGGCCTCGGCCGAGACGGTGGAGGCGGTGGCCGACGCGCTCGCGACGCTCGACGGCGCGCCCGAGCTGCGGGACGGCACCCTGCCGATGCCGCGGAGCGACGCCGATCCGGCGCTGGCGCGCGCCACGGCCCGCGCCCTCGCCGCGCTCGACGAGGCCAAGGCGGAGTTCCGGCCGGGGGTGCTGCGGCTTTCGGCCGTGCTTCCGGACCTCACGAAGCGCGAGGCGCTGGGCGAGGCGCTGCGCGCCGCGGCGCCGCCGGGGACGTTGGTGCTGCTGGATCTCTCGACCCCGCCGCCGGCGATCAGCCCGTTCCGCTTCGTGCTGACGCTGGGACCGGACGGGCCGGCGCTGCTCGGCTGCGACATGCCCTCCACCGAGGCGCGCCGACGCCTCGCCGCGGCGCTGGCGCCGGTCGGCGGCCGCGGGCTGGCGCGCACCTGCCGGGTCGGGCTCGGCGCGCCCTCCGCGGCCTGGGAGGAGGCGGTGGAGGCCGGGATCGAGGCGCTCTCCGCGATCGGGGCCGGGCGGTTCGAACTGGTCGACCTCGAGGCGCGGCTGGTGGCGACGCCGGGCGCGGACGGGCCGCGGATCGAGACGGCGGGCAAGGCGCTGGCCGCGGCGCTGCCCGAGGGCGTCTCGCTCCGGGTCGTCGGCCCGCGACCGGGGCGCCCGCGCCCGGCGGGCGAGGACGGACCCGAGGACTGGGTCTCGATCCGGCGCGAGGCGGGGGCCGTGCGTCTGCTGGGCGCGGCGCCGGACGCCGAGAGCGCGCGGGCGGCGGCGGCCTATGCGCGGGCGCGGCTGGCGACGCCGCTGGTGACCTCGGACTTCGCCGAGGCCGAGGCCGCGCCGCCGCCGGCCTGGCGGCGCACGGCGCTGGCGCTGGTCGACGCGCTGGCCCCGTTGGAGACCGGGACGGCGCGGTTCGACGGCGACCGGGCGCGCATCGTGGGACGCACCACGCGCCCGCGCGCGGCGGTGGAGGCGGCCGAGGCGACCGCGACGCTGCCCCTCGTCGGCGTGACGGTCGCGACGGCGGTGACGGTGGATCTGCCCGCGCTCGCCGCGGCGCTGCCGCTGCCGCCGGCGCTCTGTCTGGCGCGACTGGCGGAGACGGTGGAGGCGGAGCCGATCCTGTTCGCTCCGGGCTCGGCCGACATCGAGGCGGGCAGCGACGGGGTGCTGGACCGCCTCGCGGCGATCCTCGGGCGCTGTCCGGGCACGGTCGTCGAGGTCGAGGGCCACACCGACGCCCAGGGGCGCGAGAGCACCAACCTCGCGCTCAGTCAGGCGCGAGCCGACGCGGTGCTCGAGGCGCTGTTCGCGCGCGGCGTCTCCTACGCCGCGATGCGCTCGAAGGGCTACGGAGAATCGCGCCCGATCGCCGACAACGCCGAGGAGGCCGGGCGGGCGCTGAACCGGCGCATCGCGTTCTCCGAGGTCGGGCCCGCGGCGGCGGAGGCCGTGGAATGACCCGGCTGGAACTGGCAGGCGTCCTCGCGGCGGCCATCCTCGCGGCGGCGCTGATCGGTTGGGGCCTGCGCTGGGCGTGGGAGCGGCTGAAGGACGGCGGCCCGGCGGACCGGGCGCGGCTCGACGCGCTTTCGGCCCGGCTGGCCGACGTCGAGGCCGAGCGCGACGCGCTGGCCGAGGCCTCGGCCGCGCGGGAGGCGGAACTGTCCGAGCGGCTTGCCGACACCGAGGGCCGGCTGCGGCGCACGCTGGCCGAACGGGAAGCCGAGCTCTCCGCCGTGATGGAGACGGTGGGCAGCCTGCGCCGCGAGATCGCGCAGCGGCGGGAGGAGCGGGGCTGAGGCGCGGGCTCCGGGGACGGCCGGCCTTCCGTCGCGGGCCGCGCCGCCGGCGACGGCGGATCGGATCGGGCGGCTTGTCCGTCGCCCGCGGGCGCGCTTAGCTCCTCCGGAGCGGTAAAGGACGGGAGCGCGTGCGATGCACGATACGGGGTTGGGGACGGATCCGGATGCGCGCCCCCCCGAGGCGCTGCCCGAGGGGATCCACACGGTCGTCGTGGGCATCGGAGACCAGAACGGCATCCTGCGCGGCAAGCGCGTGACGGCGGCGCACTGGCCCTCGGTCCGCAGGCGCGGCATCGCGCTCGACAACACCTTCTTCGCGATGGACGTGCTCTCCTCGCTGGTGCCGAACGGCTATTCGGGCCCGGACAGCGGCTTCCCCGACCTCGCCGTGATCCCCCGCGGGCCGCTCAGGCCGCATCCGGGCGAGCCGGGGGTCGTGCTCTGCCTCGGCGCCGCGCAGGAGCGGGGCGGCGGCCCGATCCCGATCGACCCGCGCCAGCCGCTGCTGCGGGCCGTCGCGGCCTGCCGCGAGGCGGGGTTCGAGCCGCGTCTGGCGGCGGAGCTCGAGTTCTATCTGGTCGATCCGGCGACCGGGCGGCCGCGCGAGACGCGCCCGGAGTGCTACGGGCTGGCCCGGGCGGCCGAGCTGGAGCCGTTCCTCGGGCCGCTGCGCCGCGATCTCGAGGCGATGGGCGTGCCGGTCGAGCAGTCCAATCCGGAGTTCTCGGCCGGGCAGGTGGAGATCAATCTTCGCCATGCCCCGGCGCTCGAGGCGGCGGATCATGCGCTGCTGCTCCGGGGGATGGTGAAGCAGGCCGCGCGGCGCGTCGGACTGGAGGCGACGTTCATGGCCAAGCCCTTCGCCGAGGAGTCGGGCAACGGCTTCCATCTGCACCACTCGCTGTGGCGCGACGGGCGCAACGTCTTCGCCGATGGCGGGCGGCTGTCGGACCTCGGGCGGGCCTATCTCGGCGGGCTGCAGGGGGCGATGCGGGAGGGCTCGCTGGTCGGCTCCACCCATCCCAACGCCTACCGGCGACGGCGGCGTTATTCGTATGCGCCGACGGAGGCGAACTGGGGCGTCGACAACCGCACCGTCGCGCTTCGGGTCATCGAGGGCGAGGGGCCGGACGACGATGACCCGGTGCGGGTGGAGGAGCGGACGGCGGCGGCCGACTGCAATCCTTATCTTCTGGCCGCCGTGGGGCTTTTCGCCGGGCTGCGCGGCATCCGCGAGGGGATCGAGCCGACGCGGCCGACCGATGGCGACGCCTATGGCCAGGAGGGGGGTCGGCCGCGGCTGCCGACCTCGATCCACGAGGCTGCGGCGCTGGCCAAGGGCTCGGCGTTCCTGCGCGAGTGTCTCGGCGAGCGGATGCTGGAACTGCTGGTCGCCAACGCCGAGCGCGAGGCGGAGCTCGTCGACGCCGAAGTGCCGCCGGGCGAGCTCCGCCGGTATCTCGAGGCGATGTAGCCTCAGCCGCGGTGGCGCTTCTCCAGCCGCGGCAGCATGGCCGAGAAGTCCTTGCCGGCGCCGTCCTCCTCCTCGACGAAGCGTCGGTAGAGCTCCATCGCGAGGGCGCCCATGGCGGTGTCGGCGTCGGCGCTCTCGGCCGCCTGCTGGGAGAGGCGGAGGTCCTTGAGCATCAGGTCGGCGGCGAAGCCGGGCTTGTAGCCGTCGTCGGACGGCGACTTGGGGCCGACGCCGGGGGCGGGGCAGTAGGTGTTGATCGACCAGCAGGAGCCCGACGAGGTGCTGACCACGTCGAACATCGCCTGGCGGGAGAGGCCGAGGCGGTCGGCGAGGTTGAACGCCTCGCACACCCCGATCATCGAGATGCCGAGGATCATGTTGTTGCAGATCTTGGCGCTCTGACCGGCGCCGGCTTCGCCGCAATGGACGGCCTTCCGGCCCATGATCTCGAAGAGGGGCGCGGCCTTGGCGAAGCTCTCCTCGGAGCCGCCGCACATGAAGGTGAGCGTGCCGGCCTCGGCCCCGCCGACGCCGCCGGAGACGGGCGCGTCGACCGAGAGCAGGGCGTCGGCGGCGCAGAGCGCATGCACCGCGCGGGCGCTGTCGACGTCGACGGTGGAGCAGTCGATCAGCACGGCGCCCTCGCGCATGGCGGGGACGATCTCCTCGGCCACGGCGCGGACGATCTCGCCGTTGGGGAGCATGGTGATCACGGCGTCCCGGTCCGCGGCGGCGTCGGCGGCGGAGCCGGCCATGGGGACGCCTTCGGGGGCCGGGGCCTCGGTGTCGAAGCCGACGACCTCGTGGCCTGCGGCGACGAGGTTGCGGGCCATGGGCGCGCCCATGTTGCCGAGCCCGATGAAGCCGATCTTCATGTCTTTCCTCCCCTTTTCGTCGTCAGAGCCCGAGCTCGTCGTCGCCGAGCGGGGCGAGCATGGCGGCGACGCGCTCCGGCGTCACGTCCTCGAGCCGCGGGATCGCCCATTTCGGGTCGCGATCCTTGTCGATGACCGCGGCGCGGATGCCTTCGAGGAACTCCCCCTCCTCCGAGCAGCGATACGAGAAGCGGTATTCGAGGGCGAGGGCGTCCTCGATCCGCTCGGCCTGGCGGGCCTCGCGCACGGCGACGAGGGCGCAGGCGACCGAGAGGGGCGCGCCGCGGCGGATCGCCTTGGCCGCGTCCTCGGCCCAGGGCTCGGCTCGGGGGCGGAGGGCGGCGAGGATCGCGAGCGGGTTCGGGGCGCTGAAGCTCTCGTCGATGCCGGGGCGGATCGCGGCGAGGAAGGGGGCGACGGCGGGCTCCTCCGCCGCGGCGGGGTCGGTCGCGAAGCCGGCGATCTCGAGCGGATCGCCGGTCTCGGCGAGGCGGTCGGTCAGGGCCGCGAGCCGGTCGGAGGGGACGTGGAAGTCCGCGAAGCCGGTGAGGAGGGCGTCGGCCGCGCCGATGCGCGCGCCGGTGAGCGCCATGTATTCGCCGAGGCGCCCCGGCGCGCGGGCGAGGCGGAAGGTGCCGCCGACGTCGGGGATCAGGCCGATGCCGCATTCCGGCATGGCGAGCATGGTCTTCTCGCTCACCACGCGGTGCGAGGCGTGGGAGGCGACGCCGACGCCGCCGCCCATGACGATGCCGTCGACGAGGGTGACGATCGGCTTGGGGTAGCCCGCGATCAGGGCGTTCATGCGGTATTCGTCGGCCCAGAAGCGCCGGCCGAAGGCGAAGTCGCCGGCCTTGCCGTGGTCGTAGAGGTCGCGGATGTCGCCGCCGGCGGCGAAGGCGCGGCCGGGGGCGGCGTCGATCACCACGAGCTGCACCGCGGGATCGTCGCGCCAGGCGAGGAGGGCGTTCTCGATCTCGGTCACCATGGCGTAGGTGACGGCGTTGAGGGCCTTGGGGCGGTTCAGGGTGAGGCGGCCGGCCCGCCGGTCGACGGCGACGATCAGCTCGGCTTCGGACATGTGGTCTCCCCCTTGCGTGCCTCCGCGACGTCCTCGTCCGGTGCATATTGCGTCGGCCGATCGTGCGCAATTCGTGCCGACGGCGTCGGCCTTTCGTCGGCCTTTCGTCGGACTTTCGGGCGCCGTCCGTCGGACGCGGGTCGGACATGGGTCGGACGCAAGTCGGCCCCTCGTCCGCATCGGGTCGGACCTTCGTGCCGACGAGGTCGGCCGCCACGGCCGCCGCATGGGAGGTTCGGGTCTCGCGGCGGGGAGGGAAGCGTGCCGCGAGGGGGTTGCGATTCGGTGAAGGCGGCGGACGGCGGGGGGCGCGCGCGGTCCGTCCCGGTTCTTGGGGCGCCATTGATATGGCAAATTTGGAATGTATCTGCGAGTCGGCGGTGATCGGCCGCCGGAAGTCGACGGAAGGAGACCGGCATGGACCGCAGGAGCGCGCTTCGACTGATCGCGGGGGCCGCCGTCGCGGCCGGCGTCGGCGCCGCGCCGGCGGCGGGGCAGGAGATCTTCGGCTCGCATCTGATGACCGAGCGGGAGCGGGAGCTTCATATGCGCCGGATGCGGGAGGCGGGCTCCGAGGAGGAGCGCCGGCTCATCCGCGAGGAGCACCGCATCGAGATGCGCCGCCGGGCGGCGGAACGGGGCGAGACCCTGCCGGAGCCGCCGCGCGAGGGTCGCGGGCAGGATGGCATGCGCCGCGATGGCGGGGGCATGGGCCCCGACGGCATGCGCCGC
>Ga0102943_1000221_pt1 | contig 40252 bp, 36 predicted proteins | sample SalPonC_black_MG_FD_78174 | JGI IMG/M metagenome (GOLD analysis project Ga0102943, IMG submission 78174) | Salt pond soil microbial communities from South San Francisco under conditions of wetland restoration - Salt Pond MetaG... | ecosystem: Environmental > Aquatic > Marine > Intertidal zone >...
CGACGGGCAACCGGTCACACCGGAGATCGATGCCGAGGGCCTCACCTGCCCGGCCCCGGACGTCCCCTTCGTCTGGGAGGCCGAGGTGGAGATCAGCCCGGAGACGAATACAGCGCTCGAGGGGCTCTACATGTCGAACGGCATGTACTGCACCCAGTGCGAGGCGCAGGGCTTCCGAAAGATCACCTACTATCCCGACCGTCCCGACGTCATGGCCCCGTTCAAGGTGCGGATCGAAGGCGACTCCCCTGTCCTTCTGTCGAACGGCAATCCCGACGCCACGGGTCCGGGTTGGGCGGAATGGACCGACCCGTGGCCCAAGCCCGCCTATCTTTTCGCGCTCGTCGCGGGCGACCTCGTCGCGCATTCCGGAGCGTTCACGACGGCGTCGGGCAAAACCGTCGAGTTGAACGTCTGGGTCCGCCCCGGCGACCAGGACCGCTGCGACTACGCGATGGACGCGCTCAAACGATCGATGCGCTGGGATGAGGAGGCCTATGGCCGCGAATACGACCTCGACGTCTTCAACATCGTCGCCGTGGACGATTTCAACATGGGGGCGATGGAGAACAAGGGACTCAACATCTTCAACTCGAAATACGTCCTCGCCAGCCCCACGACCGCGACCGACAGGGACTACGAGTCGATCGAGAGCATCGTCGCGCACGAGTATTTCCACAACTGGACCGGCAACCGCATAACCTGCCGCGACTGGTTCCAGCTCTGCCTCAAGGAAGGCCTTACCGTCTTTCGCGATCAGGAGTTTTCCGGCGACGAGAGATCCCATGCTGTCAAGCGGATAGAGGACGTTCTTCAACTCAGGGGCCGGCAATTTCGGGAGGATAACGGCCCGCTCGCGCACCCGGTCCGGCCCGCCTCCTACATCGAGATCAACAACTTCTACACCGCGACCGTCTACGAGAAGGGCGCCGAGGTCATCGGGATGCTGAAACGGCTCGTGGGCGAAGACGGCTACCGCCGCGCGCTCGACCTCTACTTCGACCGACACGACGGCGACGCGGCGACGATCGAGGACTGGCTCGCGGTCTTCGAGGACGCGACCGGACGCGACCTTTCGCAGTTCAAGCGCTGGTACACCCAGGCGGGCACGCCGCGTCTTTCCGTTACGGAGGCGTTCAAGGACGGCACCTATACCCTGACCTTCAAGCAGAAAACGCCGGCCACGCCCGGACAGTCCGAGAAGAAGCCGCAGCTGATCCCGATCGCCGTCGGCCTCCTCAACCCCAATGGTGACGAGACCGTCCCGACGAGGGTCCTGGAGATGACCGAGACCGAGCAGAGCTTCACTTTCGAAGGCCTCGCGGCAAAGCCGGTTCCCTCGCTCCTGCGCGGCTTCTCGGCGCCCGTCATCCTCGAGCGGGAGACGCCGACCGAGGAGCGCGCCTTCCTTCTCGCCCACGACACCGACCCGTTCAATAAGTGGGAAGCCGGACGGCAACTGGCCAAGGACGTCCTCTCCCGCATGGTCACCGAGAGCGCGAGTCCCGGCCCCGCCTATCTCGACGCGCTTCGCCGCGTCGCCCGCGACGACGGCCTAGACCCCGCGTTCCGCGCGCTCGCGCTGCGGCTGCCCTCCGAGGACGACATGGCGCAGACGCTGTTCGACGCGGGCGTCACGCCCGACCCGCTCGCGATCCACGCGGCACGGGAGAAGCTCTCGAAGGCCGTGGCGGAGCACCTGCGCGACGAGTTGCCGGCCCTCTACGAAGAGATGAACATCCCCGGCCCCTACACGCCCGACGCCAAGGCGGCGGGATGCCGGGCGCTGCGCCTCACGGCCCTCGCCTGTCTTTCGCGGATCGACGACGGCAACGCGGCCGCGAAACAGTTCCGCAATGCCGACAACATGACCGAACAACTGGGCGCCTTGTCGACGCTTCTCCACATCGGCCACGGCGCTCCGGAGGTCGCGAGCTTCTATCGGCAGTGGCGCCGCGACCGGCTCGTCATCGACAAGTGGTTCTCCCTGCAGGTGGCGAACGCCGCGCCGCTCGCCACCGCCGCCACCGCGAGGGAACTCGTCGAGCACACGGATTTCGACTGGAAGAATCCCAACCGCTTCCGGTCCGTCTTCGGAGCGCTCTCGATGAACGCGGCCGGCTTTCACGATCCCTCGGGCGCGTCCTACAGGCTCTTGGCGGACTGGTTGATGAAGCTCGATCCGGTGAACCCGCAGACCGCCGCGCGCATGTGCACCGCCTTCGAGACATGGCACCGCTACGACGCGGATCGGCAGGCCCTGATCAGGGGCGAACTGGAGCGGATCGCGGCGGCGCCCGGCCTCAGCCGCGATACGGCGGAAATGGTCGGTCGCATCCTCAATGGCTGATTTCCTCCATGAACGGAGCGCACGGGGCCCCCGGTCTCTGGCCCTCATCGGGATCGCCGTCGTCGTTCTTCTCGGGATGGTCTTCGTCGTCGGGGCTGCGCTCTGGGTGATCGCGATCTTCGCGCTGCTCACGATCCCCGCGATCTACGATGCGCTGCGCGGCGCGCGGGCGCGTCTGGTGCTGAACGATCTCACGCTCGGCTGGGAAAGCGGCCGGCGCGAACAGATGATCCCGCTGGGACGAATCGAGGAGGTGACGCTGTCCACCAGCCTCGACTTCTCCCAACGCGCCACGGTGCAGCTCACGACGGGCGAAAAGCTCCGCATCCCGCCGGAATGCCTTCCGGGCGGCCGGCTGCTCGACGCCGAGTTCGAGGCGCGCGGCATCCCGCACCGGCGGAGCCTCTTCTCCTTCTGACGAGCTTTTCCGAAGCGACCTCACGCGACAGGGCACGCGCCGGGCGCGTGGATTGCGTCGCATTTTAGCGACGCCGAAACGCCGATTAAGCGAAGCGCAACCGATCGTGGCTAGCGTCTCCGACAGCCCTTGCGGGCCAGACCCACGTCCGGGACAAGGAGACACCGATGCGTCCAGTCATCACCACCGCCGTGGCAGCGGCGTTCCTCGCGGGAACGGCCGGTGCGAACGAGTTCGAACCGGCGATCCAGGCCTATTTCGACCCCGAGCTGTCGGCGCCTTCAAGCGCCCCGGTCGTCGTCTCCGCGATCAGGGCCCAGAACGGCAAGACCGCCTCCTGCGCACAGGCGCAGATCGACGAACTCGACCGGACCTGGCGGGCAGAGGTCTTCATGGCAGGCTCGGCCATGATCCGCTCGGATCCCGACAATCCGGCGGCAGGGTGCCCGAGCGCGAAACTCGAAGAAGCCGGTGGCGCAATCGCCGGGATCTTCGTCATGGACGCCCGCGGCCTCAATGTCGCCGCAAGCAGCGTCACCTCGGATTACTGGCAGGGCGACGAGGAGAAGTTCACCGAAAGCTTCCCGAAAGGCGCCGGAGCCCTCCATATCTCGGAAATCGAATTCGACGAGTCGAGCCAGACCTTCCAGAGCCGGGTATCCTTCACCGTTTTCGATCCCGCCACGCAGGAGCCCCTCGGCGCCGTCACCGTGGGCTTCAACGCCGACGCCCCGAACTGACCCGGACATCCGTCCGCCGTGGAAACAGAAAGCATTGACACCATGAGACCCGGAGATTCCGGACGGCCGAGCCGCGCCATCAAGCTGTCCATTTTCGCCCGCTGCGCCCTGCTGATCGCCGCGACCGCCATCATCCTCGTCGCGACAATGTCGGTGCAGTCGTCGAACCTCGTCACCAAGGTCGCGGTCAGTGGCGTGGTCGACAAGGCCAACGTGGTGAACCGCTTCCTGTCCGCGCAATCGGCCGGCGGCATCCGGTTCGGCCGCTCGGAGCCGGTGTCGGACGTGCTGACATCCGCGAGGGACCTGTCCGAAGGGCTGATGACGGGGGCGCTCGCCGTCGACCGCGACGCGGCCATCGTCGCCTCGGTCACGGTCGGCGCGGATGACGCGGACCGGTTCGTCGCGATCGCCCGCGACGCCATGAAGACCGGCACGACGGCGGCGAGCGGCGACGGCTTGCTGCGCGCCGATCCGATCGTCTTCGGAGCCGAGCGGGAGATCATCGGAGCCGTCGCGACGCGGTGGAGCGCGGAGACCATCCTCGCCGGAACTCGCGCCTCGAAGCGCGCGATCCTGACGGTGGCCGGCGTTACCCTCGCCGTCGCGCTTGCGGCCAGCGTTCTGCTGCTCCGCCACACGGTGTCGACTCCGATCCGCCGCGTCGGCGCCGCGATGAAACAGGTCGTCAGCGGCGACCACGACCTCGCGATTCCCGACACCGACCGGAACGACGAGATCGGCCTGATCGCCCGCGATCTCGAATATTTTCGCGGCATGATGTCCAGCGCCTCCGAGGCCACGAAGTCCGCCGTCTTCCAGCGCGCCGCCTTCCGCTCGTCCTCGACCGCGATGATCCTCGCGGACAAGGATTTCCGAATAACGCTCACGAACGCCGCCTTCGACGCTCTCGCGCATGAGAACGCGAGCGGGTTCCGCGAGCTCCATCCGGGCTTTTCGACCGAGGATCTCGTCGGACAGAGCGTCGACATCTTTCACAGGAACGCCGCGCGCGCCCGCGGCCTCGTCTCCGAGCCCGGCACGCGTCCGATGTCCTCCGACATCCGGGTCGGCGCCCGCATCATGGCGATCGGCATCAACGCGATCCACGACAACGATGGCGAAATCGCCGGCTACGTCGCCGAATGGGCCGACGTCACCGACATCCGCCGGGACGCGGCCGCCCTCGCGGGCCTCGAAGCCAAGCAGGTCCGCATCCAGTTCGACGACTCCTGGACCCTTGCCGGCGGAAACGCGCAGTTCGACGCACTGGCCAGCGGACATGCGACCATCGGGAAAACCGCCCAGACGTTCGTCTTCCCGGACGGCATGTCGTTCGACGGGCTTGCCGCGCAGCTGGCCCGCGGCGAGGCGGTCATCGGCCGGTTCCGGCTTGATTTCGGGTCGGGCCGGGAGGCGCTCGTCGACGGCAGCTTCTGCCCGATAATGGATGCCAATGGCTGCTCGGCGGGCACGCTGCTGCTCGGTCTCGACATCACGGAACAGGACCGCGTGCTCGCCGACGCCGAACGCACCCGGCACGAGATGCAGGCCGCGCAGGAAGGCGTGGTCGACGCGCTCCGTACCGGCCTCGCCCGGCTCCGGGAAGGCGATCTCACCTACAGTCTGACCGAGTCTCTCAGCCCGGAATACGAACAGCTTCGCGAGGATTTCAACGCCGCGTCGCGCGGACTGCATGACACCATCGTCGACGTGAGCGAGATGGCCGCCGCCATGCGCGGCGAGGTGCAAGACATCGTCGCCGCCGCCGACGATCTCTCACGCCGCACCGAACAGCAGGCGGCGACGCTGGAGGAAACCGCCGCCGCCGTCGCGGAGATCACCGCCGCGGTGGGCTCCGCGTCCGAAGGCGCCCGCCGCGCGACCGAGGTCGTCACGGAAGCCCGGGGAAATGCGGAGAGTTCCGGCGCGATCGTCGGCGATGCCGTTTCCGCGATGGACGCGATCTCGTCTTCGTCGGACCAGATCTCGAAGATCATCGGCGTGATCGACGACATCGCCTTCCAGACCAATCTCCTCGCCCTCAACGCAGGCGTGGAGGCGGCGCGCGCCGGCGACGCCGGGCGCGGCTTCGCCGTCGTCGCGTCCGAGGTCCGGGCGCTCGCCCAGCGGTCTTCCGAGGCGGCGCGCGAGATCAGCGATCTCATCACGACCTCGGGTCAGCACGTCAAGAGCGGCGCGCACCTCGTCGGACAGGCCGGCGAGGCTCTCCGGCAGATCGCCGCCTCGGTGACGGGAATATCCGACCACGTCACCGAGATCGTGAGTTCGTCGCAGGAGCAGTCGACAAGTCTGACCGAGGTCAATTCGGCGATGGGCCAGCTCGATCAGGTCACCCAGCAGAACGCCGCCATGTTCGAGGAGACGACGGCGGCGAGCCACGCGCTCGTCCGGCAGGCCGACCAGCTCACCGCGGGCATCGCCCGGTTCAGGGTCGCCCGGTCGGCGCCGCCTGTCCGCGCCGGGTCGGATCTTCCCGCCGGTTCGGGCGACCGGAATCCACCGGTAGCGCGCGCCAAATCAGCTCCGAAGCCGCACATCGACGGCGCTCTCGCACTCGACGTCGAGGATGACGACTGGTCGGACTTCTGAGACGCCGCTCCCGGAGCGGCGCGGTTCAGGTCGCGCCCTCCCGCCCCGTCGCCGCCCGGTACCAGCGCACGATGGCGGCGCGCTCCCGGGGATCGACGAAGGTGAGATTTCCCGGAGGCATCGCGTGGCTCACCCCCGCCTGGAGATAGATCTGCCGCGCCTCCCGCGCGACGTCCCGCTCAAGCTCGAGGTAGATGCCTTTCGGCGCCCAGCGGAGGCCGTCCCAGACCGGCTCCCGCGCGTGACACATGGAGCATCGGCCAAGCACGATGTCGTGCACCTCCTCGAACCCCTCCGCTTCGACGAAGGCGCGCTCGCTCGCGGCGATCGGCCGTGCGGCGGCGGCCTCGTAGTCGGGGATGGTCCCGGCGGTCGAGAGCCACATGATCGCGATGAAGATCACCGTCGTCGCGGCCCAGGTCCAGTGCGGTCGCCCCTGCCGGGCATGCATCGTGTTGAAGAAGTGCCGTATCGTGACGCCCATGAGGAACACGAGGCTCCCGATCGCCCAGTTCCACTCGGTCGCGAAGGCCAGCGGGTAGTGGTTCGAGAGCATCAGGAACACGACGGGCAGCGTCAGGTAGTTGTTGTGCGTCGATCGCAGCTTGGCGATCTTGCCGTATTTCGGGTCCGGCGTGCGGCCCGCCTTGAGGTCGGACACCACGATCTTCTGGTTCGGAATGATGATGAAGAAGACGTTGGCCGACATGATGGTTGCCGTGAAGGCGCCGAGGTGGAGCAGCGCGGCCCGCCCCGTGAAGACCTGCGTGTAGCCCCAGGACATCGCGACGAGCAAAACGAAGAGGAGCAGCATCAGCACGGTCGGGCTGTCCCCGAGCGGGGACTTGCAGAGCGCATCGTAGACGAGCCAGCCGATCGCGAGCGACCCGGCCGAGATCGCGATCGCCTGCCAGATGGAAAGATCCGCCTTCCCGGGATCGATCAGGAAGAGCTCCGCCCCCGCCCAGTAGACCACCGCAAGAAGCGCCGCGCCCGAAAGCCAGGTCGCGTAGCTCTCCCATTTGAACCAGGTCAGATGGTCGGGCATCGCCTCGGGCGCGACCATGTATTTCTGTATATGATAGAAGCCGCCGCCATGGACCTGCCATTCCTCGCCGTCGGCGGGGCCGGGAACGCTCCGGTTCAGCCCGAGGTCGAGCGCGATGAAGTAGAAGGACGACCCGATCCAGGCGATGGCCGTGATCACGTGCAGCCAGCGGACGGCGAAGCCGAGCCAGTCCCAGATGATCGCGAGTTCGAACATCAGCTGCCCCGGTAGGTCGAATAACCGTGGGGGGAAAGGAGGAGCGGCACGTGATAATGCGCGTTCTCCGACATCCCGAAGCGGATCGGAACCTCGTCGAGAAATGGCGGCTCGTCCGCCGCCTGTCCGGTCGCGCGCAGGTAGTCGCCCGCGCGGAAGACGAGTTCGTAGACCCCTGTCGCGAAGCCGTCCGCCGGCAGGATCGGCGCGTCGGTCCGCCCGTCGGCGTTGGTCACCGTCTGGGCGAGCATCCGACGCCCGTCGTCCTCGATGCGGTAGAGCGCGATCGGGATGCCCGGCGCGGGCCGCCCCCGCGCGGTATCGAGCACGTGCGTGGTGAGAAACCCGTCCGCCATCCTGTCCCCGTCTTGCCAGTCCGTTCCGCTCCGGTCTAAGTCGGAATGCGCGCATTAGGAAGCCCGAGATGACAGACGCCCCCCGCTATCCCCGAGACATGATCGGATACGGGGCGGATCCGCCCGATCCCGCCTGGCCCGGCGGCGCGCGAACCGCCGTGCAGGTCGTCATCAACTACGAGGAAGGCGGCGAGAACAACGTCCTCCACGGCGACCCGGCCTCCGAAGCCTTCCTGTCCGAGATCGTGGGCGCACAGCCCTGGCCCGGCCAGCGCCACTGGAACATGGAGTCGATCTACGAATACGGCGCGCGGGCTGGGTTCTGGCGACTGCACCGGCTGTTTACGGGCCTGCGGATTCCGGTGACGGTCTATGGCGTCGCGACCGCGCTCGCCCGAAGCCCCGAGCAGGTCGCGGCTATGCGGGACGCCGGCTGGGAAATCGCGAGCCACGGGCTGAAGTGGATCGACTACAAGGACATGCCGGAAGACGAGGAGCGCCGGCACCTCGCCGAGGCCATCCGCCTCCATGCCGAGGTCACCGGCGCGCGACCGCGCGGCTGGTACCTCGGCCGCTGCTCGATGAACACGGTCCGGCTGGTGGCCGAGGAGGGCGGGGTCGACTACATCTCCGACAGCTACGCCGACGACCTTCCCTACTGGGTCCGCGAGGGCGGGCGAGACCAGCTGATCGTGCCCTACACGCTCGACGCCAACGACATGCGCTTCTCGACGCCGCAGGGCTTCAACGCGGGCGACCAGTTCGAGACCTACCTGAAGGACAGCTTCGACGCGCTCCATGCCGAAGGCGGGCGGATGATGTCGGTGGGCCTGCACTGCCGGCTCGCGGGCCGGCCGGGACGGATCATGGCGGTGAAGCGCTTTCTCGAGTATGCCGCGGGGCACGACGGCGTCTGGTTTCCGCGCCGGATCGACATCGCGCGGCACTGGGCGGCGCACCATCCGCCCGTGGAGCGGGCGCGCCCCGCCCGGATGTCGAAAGACGCCTTCGTCGAGGCCTACGGCGGGATCTTCGAGCACTCTCCATGGATCGCTGAAGGCGCCTGGCACCTCGAGCTCGGCCCGGCCCACGATACCGCCGCGGGCCTGCACAACGCGCTCGCCCGGGTGTTCCGGTCGGCCCCGGAGGGCGAGCGCCTCGGCGTGCTCACGGCCCATCCCGACCTCGCGGGCAAACTCGCAGCGGCAAAGCATCTGACGGCGGACTCCACCGCGGAGCAGGCCGCGGCCGGGCTCGACGCCCTGACCGACGCCGAACGCGCCGAGTTCACGCGGCTCAACGAGGCCTACACCGCGAAATTCGGCTTCCCCTTCATCATCGCCGCCCGCGACCACGACAAGCCGTCGATCCTCGCGGCGTTCCGGCGGCGGCTCGAGAACGACCGCGCCGCCGAATTCGCCGAGGCCTGCAGCCAGGTGGAGCGGATCGCCTGGCACCGCCTGACGGCGCTCCTGCCGTGAGGACGATCCGGACCGAGCCGCTGACGGCGGAGGCCTTCTTCCCCTTCGGCGACGTGCTCGACGCCTCCGGCGCGCCGGACCGGCTGATCAACCAGGGGCTCTGCGGACGCTTCCACGACCGCGCCCGGCTCGATTTCGGCGATGGCCGCGCCGGGATCTCGGTCTTCGACGCACGGCCGCGCGGACTGCCCTACCGGCTCGAAATGGTCGAGCGTCACCCGCAGGGCTCCCAGGCGTTCCTGCCGATGACCGGGCACCCTTTCCTCGTGATCGTGGCGCCGCACGCGAACGGCAGCCCCGGCGCGCCGCGCGCCTTCGTCACCGCGCCCGGACAGGGCATCAATCTTCTCCGCGGCACCTGGCACGGTGTGCTGACGCCGCTCCACGCGCCCGGCCTTTTCGCCGTCGTCGACCGGATCGGCGACGGCGCGAATCTGGAGGAGCACTGGTTCGAAAACCCCGGCGAGGTGGTCGCGGGCTGAAACGGCAGGACCGAAGCCCCGGCTCCCGCTCGCTCTCCGGGGGCCGGGCCTCAGACCTCGACGTCGATCGCGACACCCGCCTCGATCGCGAGCCGGACCGCGGCCGAGGCGACCGCAAGATCCTGCAGGCCCACGCCCGTGCCGTCGAAGAGCGTGATCTCGTCCGCCGAGGCTCGTCCCGTATGCGCGCCGTTGATCACCGCGCCGATCTCGGTGACGTCGCCTTCGGCGATGAGCCCCTGCCCCACGGCATGCTGCGCCTCCCCGATCGAGACGGACTGCGCCACCTCGTCGGTGAAGACCGTCGCGCGGGCGAGAAGCGCCGCCTCGACCTCCTGCTTGCCCTTGGTGTCGGTGCCCATGCAGGCGAGATGCGTGCCCGGCCGCACATCCGCGTCCATGAGCGAGGGTGCAAAGGCCGATGTGATCGTGATGATGACGTCGGCCTGCGCCCCGAGGTCCTCGAGCGAGACCGCTTCGAAGGGAAGGCCCACCTCCGCCGCCGTGTCGGCGAGCTTCGGCAGCATGTCGGGATGGTAGTTCCAGGCCACGACCTTCTCGAAGGCGCGCTGCCGCGCCGCCGCGCGAAGCTGGAAGTGCGACTGGTGGCCCGCGCCCACCATGCCGAGCACCTTCGCGTCCGGCCGGGCGAGATGCTTGATTGACACCGACGACGCCGCCGCGGTTCGCAACGCCGTCAGAAGGTTCCCGCCCACCATGGCGGCGACCCGCCCGGTGTCGGGATCGAACAGGAACACCGTCGACTGGTGGTTGATGAGCCCCCGCCGCTCGAGGTTGTGCGGCCAGTAGCCGCCGGCCTTCAGCCCCAGCGTCATACCCGCCCGGTCGAAGCCGCCCTTGAAGCCGTAGAGCGCGTCCTCGTGCCCGATCGCCTCGCGCACCACGGGAAAGTTGCAGGCGTCGCGCGCGGCCATCGCGCCGAAGACCGCCTCGACCGCCTCGAAAGCCGCGCCCGCGTCGATCAGACCCGCGACCTCGCGCTCGGGAACGATGTACATGCCAGTTGCCTTCCTGCCGCGGAAGGGGCGTGACCACCCGCTTCATCTCGGCGAAAATACTCCGGGGGGCCTGGGGGGCGGCGCCCCCCAGCCTGTGCCAGTCTCAGTAGGCCTTGCCGCGCGCCGAGACCGGCCAGAGCGCCTCGACCTTGCCGCCCCTGACGCCCACGTACCAGTCGTGCACGTTGCAGGTCGGGTCGCAGTGGCCCGGCACGAGCTTCAGCTTGTCGTTCACTTTCAGAACACCGTCAGGGTCCGCGACGACCCCGTGCTCGTCGGAACATTTCACATATTCCACATCGTCGCGCCCGTAGATCACCGGGAGCCCCGAGTCGACCGACTGCGCCTTGAGGCCGGCGTCCACGATCGCCTTGTCGGGCTTGGCGTGGCTCATGACGGACGTCAGGATGAAAAGCGCGTTCTCCCATTCGCCGCTGTCGATGCGGTTTCCGTCCTTGTCGAGGATGCGCCCGTAATCGGCGTCCATGAAGGCGTAGGAGCCCGCCTGGAGCTCGTTGTAGACGCCCGAGTTCGATTCGAAGTAGTACGACCCGGTGCCACCGCCGCCGACGATATCGCACTCGATCCCTTCGGCCTTCAGCCCGTCGACCGCGTCCTTGACCATTGCCACCGCGACCGCGATCTTGGCCTTCCGGTCATCGTAGCTGTCGAGGTGCTGCATCGCGCCCTGGTAGGCCTGGATGCCGGCGAACGTCAGCCCCGGCGCCGCGTCGATGGCCTTGGCGATCTCGATGACCGCGGGCGTGGTCGTCACGCCGCAGCGACCCGCGCCGCAGTCGATCTCGACCAGGCATTCGATCGTCGTGCCATGCTTCTGCGCCGCCGCCGAGAGGTCCGGCACGTTCTCGATGTCGTCGACACAACAAATCGTCCGCGCGCCGAGCTTGGGCATCCGGGCGAGACGATCGATCTTTGCCGGATCACGGACCTGATTCGACACGAGGATGTCCTTGATCCCGCCGCGCGCGAAGACCTCCGCCTCGCTGACCTTCTGGCAGCAGACGCCAACGGAGCCGCCAAGCGTCTCCTGCAGTTTCGCCACGTCAACCGACTTGTGCATCTTGCCGTGCACCCGGTGGCGCATCCCGTGCGACTTGGCGTAGTCGCCCATCTTCGTGATGTTGCGCTCGAGCGCGTCGAGATCGAGCACCAGACAGGGCGTCTGGATCTCGCTCTCGTCCATGCCGATGGCGGCGGGAATGTCGAACCCAACCTCGAGGTCGTCGAATTTCACGGGTGCATTCATGGTGTTTCCTCCGGGCTCAGTTGATCCAGGGCAGCTTGTCGAGGTCGACGTTGCCGCCGGTGATGACGACGCCCACGCGCTTGCCCGCGAAGACGTCCCTGTTCTTCAGAATGGTGGCGAGCGGCGGCGCGCAGGAGGGCTCCATCACGATCCTGAGCCGCTTCCACGTCAGCTTCATCGCGTCGACGATCTCCTGTTCGGAACATGTCAGGATGTCGGTGACGTGGTTCGATACGAAGTGCCACGTCCGCTCCTTGAGCGGCACCTTCAGCCCGTCCGCGATCGTCTCGGGTGCATCGTCGGCGATGATGTGGCCCGCCTTGAAACTCCGAAAGGCGTCGTCGGCCTGCTCGGGCTCGGCGGCGTAGATCTTCACGTCCGGGGCGGCATGCGACAGCCACAGGCAGGTGCCCGAGACGAGCCCGCCGCCGCCGATCGGCGCGATCACCGCGTCGAGCCCGTGCACCTGCTCGACGAACTCCTTCGAACACGTCCCCTGCCCCGCGATCACCCGTGGGTCGTTGTAGGGATGGACGAACTCGGCGCCCGTCTCCTCGACGACCTTGGCGAAGGCCGCCTCGCGAGACGACGTCGAGGGCTCGCATTCCACGATGGTGCCGCCGTAGTAGCGGACCTGGTCCTTCTTGGCCTGCGGCGCTGTTCGCGGCATGACGACCGTGCAGGGAATGCCCCGCCGTCCCGCCGCGTAGGACAGCGACAAGCCATGGTTGCCCGAGGAATGGGTCGCCACGCCGCGCGTCGCCTGCTCTTCCGACAGGCCGAAGACGGCGTTGGACGCGCCGCGCACCTTGAAGGCGCCCGGCTCCTGGAAGTTCTCGCACTTGAAGAACAGCTCCGCCCCGGTGAGGTCGTCGAGGTATTCCGACTGGAGAACATGCGTCCGCCGGATATGCGGGGCGATGCGCTCGTGCGCCGCCTCCACATCCTCCCATGTCGGAATGTCGAGCTCGCCTGCATCCTTCATCACGCGGCCTCCTGCTTGGCACCCGCCTTCGGTCCGTGGCGATAGACCTCCTGCGCCGCCGCGACGCCCGAGCCGAGCGTCACCGGCAGCCCAAGGTCGACCATGACCATCTCGGCCGTCGCGATCCCCGAAAGCGCCATGGCGTCTGTGAGCTGTCCGAGATGGCCGATCCGGAACACCTTGCCGGCAACCTCGCCGAGTCCCGTGCCGAAGGCCATGCCGTAGGTGTCGGCCGCGCGCGTCACCACGTCGGTCGCGTCGAAGCCTTCCGGCGTCCGGATCGCGCTCACGGAGTTGGAATAGAGCTCCGGGCGCACCGCGCAAAGCTCCAGCCCCCATCCCCTCGCCGCCGCGCGCACGCCCTCGGCGATCCGCGCGTGGCGTGCGAAGACGGTGTCCAGTCCCTCGGCCAGCAGCATCTCGCAGGACTTGGCGAGCCCGTTCAGAAGCCCGACCGAGGGCGTGTAGGGGAAACCGTTGACCGCGTAGCTCCGCCGCATGTCACGGATGTCGAAGAAGCAGCGCGGGAGCCGGGCGGCTTCCACCGCCGCGATGGCCTTCTGCGAGAACCCGGCGATCGCGAGGCCCGCGGGCAGCATGAAGCCCTTCTGGCTGCCGGTGATGGCGACGTCGACGCGCCAGTCGTCCATGCGGAAGTCCATCGATCCGATCGAGGAGACGCCGTCGACGAAAAGAAGCGCGGGATGCCCCGCTGCGTCCATCGCCCGGCGCACCGCCGCGATATCCGACACGACGCCGGTCGCGGTTTCGTTGTGCGTGGCGAGCACCGCCTTGAAGGCGTGGCCGGCGTCGGCCGTCAGCACTTCCTCGTAGCGGTCGGCCGGGATGCCGTCGCCCCAACCTGCGTCGATCACCGTCACGTCGAGCCCGTACCGCTGGCACATGTCGATCCAGCGATGCGAGAACATGCCGTTCCGGCAGGCGAGCACCTTGTCGCCCGGCGACAGCGTGTTGGCCAGCGCCGCTTCCCAGGCGCCGGTGCCCGTCGCCGGGAACAGGAACACCTCGCCCGCCTCGGTCTTCAGCACTTTCTTGACGCCCGAAAGCGCGGGCTGGAGGATTTCGGCGAACAGCGACGACCGGTGGTCGACCGTCGGCATGTCCACCGCCTTGCGGAGCGCCTCCGGCATGTTGGTCGGCCCGGGAATGAAGACAGGGTTCTGCAGCGACATGGATCAGGTCCTCCCGAAGATCTCGCAGCTCTGGTATCCGACTCGCCCCCCAGTGCGCAATTTTTTTGAAATTGTTTTTCTCTCGACGGAAAATGTCGTTTCCCCATACATTTCATAGGCTTGATTTTTTCATCTTGCAAAAAATATTTTCAAATTATCCTTTGCAGCACCGGATTCTGCCGGATGGAGCCTCGAGATGCCCGACAGACGCCCCCGCGGACGCCCGCGCGCGTTCCACGACAAGACCGACCAGAACACCATCCAGTCGCTCGACCGGGCGATGATGATCCTCGAGGCGCTTTCGGCCTCTGGCGGCATGACGCTGTCGGAGATCGCGGGCGCGCTCGATCAGTCGCCCGCCACCGCCTACCGGGTGCTGACGACGCTCCAGACCCGCGGCATCGTCGAAACCGACCCCGCCGAGCAGACCTGGCACGTGGGCGCGGGCGCTTTCCGCATCGGATCGGCCTTCCTGCGCCGCACCAACCTCGTCGAACGCGCCCGCCCCGTGATGCGCGCCCTCATGGAGGCCACGGGCGAGACCGCCAATCTCGGGGTCGAGGCGGGCGACATGGTCCTCTTCGTCTCCCAGGTGGAGACCCACGAATCGATCCGCGCCTTCTTTCCGCCCGGCACCCGCTCGCCGATGCACGCCTCCGGCATCGGCAAGGCGCTTCTTGCAGAGCATTCCGAGACCCGCGTCCGGCGCCTCGCCGAGCGGGGCCTCGAGCGGTTCACCGGGCACACCCTGACCGATCCCGACGCGCTGCTCTCCGACCTCGCGGCGACCCGCGCGCGCGGATGCGCCGTCGACGACGAAGAAAAGAACGAAGGCATGCGCTGCGTCGCCGCGCCGATCTTCAACGCGACCGGAGAGCCCGTGGCCGGCATTTCGATCTCCGGCCCCTCGGCCCGGGTCACGCCGGAGCGCGTCGCCGGGATCGGCACCCATGTCCGCCGCGCGGCCGACACGCTCTCCAGCGCCCTCGGCGCCGAGGCCCGCGCCGCGGAGTAGCGGCTTCATCTCGGCGCAAATACTCCCGTCGGAGGCGACGGAGCGGCCGCAGGCCGCGACCCGAAAAGCGTCGCGCCGCAGGCGCGCCAATGCTGCGCGCCGCAGGCGCGACCCCCGGTCCGGCTCAGAGCTTGGCGTGCCGGTTCACGTCCTTGTAGAGCAGGTAGCGGAACCGCCCCGGCCCGCCCGCATAGCAGGCCTGCGGGCAGAAGGCGCGCAACCACATGAAGTCTCCCGCCTCGACCTCGACCCAGTCTCCGTTCAGCCGGTAGACGGCCTTTCCCTCGAGCACGTAGAGCCCGTGTTCCATGACATGGGTCTCGGCAAACGGGATCACCCCGCCCGGCTCGAAGCTCACGATGTTCACGTGCATGTCGTGGGAGAGGTCGTCGGGATCCACGAACCGCTGCGTCGCCCAGCGCCCGCCGGTGTCGGGCATCGCGAGAGGCGCAACATCGGCCTCCCGCGTCACGAAGGCCGCGGGCGAGGGTGCCCCGTCGATCGCTTCATAGGCCTTGCGGATCCAGTGGAATGTCGCGGTGTCCCTGCCCCGGTTCTTCGCCGACCACGTCGCCCCGGCCGGAATGTAGGCATAGCCGCCGGCCGCCATGGCGTGCTCGGCGCCGCCGAGCGTCAGCGTCAGCGCGCCCTCCGTCACGAAGACGACGCCCTCGGCGCGCGGATCGGGTTCGGGCCGGTCCGAGCCGCCGCCGGGGCCGACCTCCATGACGTACTGGCTGAAGGTCTCCGCGAAGCCCGAAAGCGGCCGCGCGAGGATCCAGGCGCGCGTGCCGTCCCAGTGCGGCAGGCTGGACGTGACGATGTCGGTCATCACGCCCCTCGGGATGACCGCGTAGGCCTCGGTGAAGATCGCGCGTCCGGTGAGGAGCTGGCTCTGCGGCGGCAGCCCGCCCGGCGGTGTGGCGTAATTGGACATGGCTCGCTATCAGACACGGATCGCGCCAACTGGCAAGGGGCTCCGCCCCCGTCGCGCGCCGCGCGACTCCCCCGGGATATTTGCGGACAGATGGAGGCGGAAGACGCAGCGCTATCCCCGCATCCGCTCCATCCCGGGATCGAAGAGGTGTTCCGTCGCCATGACGGCCTTCCGCATCTCTCCCAGAATCTCGATCTCGACCTCGAGGCCCGGCTTCTCCGCCTCCGGGGGCACGAAACCGAGCGCGACCGATCGCCCAGCGTGGTGCGAATATCCGCCGGAGGTGCAGAACCCCGCGACGCTGCCGTCGATGAAGATCGGCTCGTAGGCATGGACATCCGCATCCTTTGCGTCGACGAGGAACGGCACGAGCTTCCGCGCCGACCCCGCCGCCCGTTCGGCCTCGGCCGCCGCGCGTCCGGTGAAGTCCGCGTTCTTCTTCCAGGAGATGAAGCGGTCGAGCCCGGTCTCCGCCGCCGTGTAGTCCGGGCAGAACTCGTTGCCCCAGGATCCGAAGAACCGGTCGAGCCGCAGCGACATCATCGCCCGCATCCCGAAGGGGCGCATGCCGAACCCGGCCCCGGCCTCCCAGAGGACGTGGAACAGGTGCCGCTGCGCCGTGGCGTCGCAGAAGATCTCGTAGCCGAGATCGCCGGTGTAGCTCACCCGCTGGACGATGCAGTCGGCCATCCCCACCGTCAGACGCTTCACGTCGAGAAACCGGAACGCCTCTGCGGACACGTCCGCCCGCGTGCAGGCCGCCAGCACCTCCCGCGCCTTCGGACCGGCGACCTGGAAGCCGGTCCGCGTGTCCGAGATGTTGTCGATGGCCACCCCGTCGTTGAGGTGCTGCTCGAACCATCGCAGGTGGTAGTCCTGCGCCCCGTAGCTCCCGGTGAGCTGGAACTCCTCCTCGCCAAGGCAGGAGACGGTGAGATCCCCGATGATGCGGCCCCTTTCGCTGAGCATCGGCGTCAGTGCGAGCCGGCCCGGCTGCGGAATGCGCCCCGCCATGATCCGGTCGAGCCAGGCCCGCGCGCCCGGGCCCGTGACGCGGAACTTGCCGAAGTTCTGCACCTCGTTGATTCCTACGCCGCCGCGGACCGCCTGCACCTCGCGCCTCGTCGCCTCCCAGGCGTTCGACCGGCGAAAGGTCGGCGTCTCGTAACGCGGCTCGTCGTCTTCCGCGAACCAGTTCGGCACCTCGAGTCCGTACTGCTGACCCCAGACCGCGCCCATTCGCTCCCAGATGTCGTGCATCATCGTGGTGCGGAACGGCCGCGCCGCCGGGCGCTCCTCGTTCGGATAGGAGACAGAGAACCGCATCCGGTAGTTCTCCATCACCTTGGGCACGGTGTAGCCCGGCGTCGTCCAGCGCCCGAAGCGCGCGACGTCGAAACCCGCGGTATCGCGCTCCACCTCGCCCTCGATCATCCACTGCGCGAGCGCGAGGCCCATGCCGCCGCCCTGGCTGAAGCCGGCCATGACCGCGCAGGCGGCCCAGTAGTTGCGGAGGCCCGGCACCGGACCCATGAGGGGGTTACCGTCGGGCGCGAAGGTGAAGGGGCCGTGGATCACGGACTTGACGCCTGCACGTTCCAGCACGGGGAAGCGGCGGTAGGCGAAGGCGACGGAGTCCTCGATCTTGTCGAAGGCATCGGGCAGGAGCTCGTGGCCGAAGGTCCAAGGCGTGCCATCGACCGCCCATGGCTCGCAGGGCTGCTCGTAGAAGCCGATGCAGAGACCCCTGCCCTCCTGGCGCAGATAGCTCTCCCCGCCCGGATCCATGACGTGGGGGAACTCCTTGTCACGATTGTAGATCTCGGGGATCTCGTCGGTCACGAGATACTGGTGCGCCATCGGCAGGAGCGGCAGGTAGACGCCCGCCATCGCGCCCACCTCCCGGGCCCAGAGCCCGCCCGCGTTCACCACGTGCCCGGCGTGGATCGTGCCCTTCTCCGTCACCACGTCCCAGGTTCCGTCGCGGCGCGGGTTGGTCTCCAGCACCCGGGTGTGCTGAACGATCTCGGCCCCGCCCATCCGCGCGGCCCTGGCATAGGCGTGCGTCGTCCCCGAGGGGTCGAGATGCCCGTCGAGCGGGTCGTAGAGCGCGCCCAGGACGCCCTCGACATTGACGATCCCGTCCGTCATCTCGCGCACTTCCTCCGGCGTCACGAGATGGGTGTCGAGACCCATGTGCCGATGTTTCGCCCGCTCGGCCTTCAGCATGTCCCAGCGCTCGGGCGTGTCGGCCAGCGTGATGCCGCCCACGTGGTGCAGACCGCAGGACATCCCCGTGATCTCCTCGAGCTCCTTGTAGAGCCGGATCGTGTAGCCCTGCAGCGCCGCCATGTTGGTGTCGCCGTTGATCGTGTGGAAGCCCCCCGCGGCATGCCACGTCGACCCGCTCGTCAGATCCGAGCGCTCCACCAGCATCACGTCCGACCAGCCGAGCTTCGTCAGGTGGTAGAGGACAGAGCATCCCACGACCCCGCCCCCGATCACGACGACCTGCGCCGATGTCCTCATGTCCCTCTCCCCGTCATTGCTCGCGCCCGTCGGCCTTCAGCTTCGCGTGAAGCGCGCCGGCCCGCGCATCGCCAAGCGCGAGCGCGAAGACATAGGCGTGCGTCCGGTAGAATCCCGCCGCGTCGCTTTGCCCCTCGGCCTCGCAGGCTTCGGCCGCCTCCGCGTAGAGGCGGACGAGCGCGGGCATGTCCCCTGCCGCATGGGCGGCGAGAAGCTCCCGGTCGAGCGTCGCGAGGCGATCTGGCATGAAGTTCATGTCCGGCGGTCACTTGACTTGTCTAGTGGCGGGGCATGGCGCTCAATCGCCCGAAACCGACACGATCCGTCGCAATGCTGCTACGAGGCCGCGGAGACCCGCTCCGCCACCCAGCGGTGGAAGCAGTGTGTCGGCCCGTCCATCACCGGGCTGAACTTGCCGCCGTCGAAATGGACACCGTGCCGCCCCTTCTGCATCCCCTCCACCACGAAGACGTCCTCGGCGAAGACCGTGTGCCAGAGCCGCGCATTCTCGGCCCGCATGTCCGCCCAGTCGTCCCCGGCGACGGAGTCGTCGGCATAGTAGATCTGTACATGCTCCACCGTCCGTTCCTTCCCCCTGGGCTCGAGGATGATCGCGAAGGACTGGTCGCGATGCACGCCGAGAAGCACGTTCGGGTAGAGCGCGATATACTCCGCCCCTTCCCGCCACTTCTCCGGCAGCCCCTCGTAGTCCGGGAACCGCCGCCCGTCCGCGGCGATCATCGGCCGGTAGACCAGCGTCCCCTGCCCCGAGAACGCCCCCGGCGCCTCGATGTTGTAATGATCCTCGAGCCGCGAATAGCTGTTCAGCCCCGGATGCACCCACGGCAGGTGGTAGCTCTCGCAGTAGTTCTCCACGGCCAGCTTCCAGTTGCAGGCCACGTCGAAGGTGAAGGCGGATTCCGGCCCGCCGGCCACCACCGGGCGCCCCTCGTAATCGCCCCAGAGCCGTATCGCCTCCGCGGCGTAGACCTCGAACGGCGGGGCGGTCCCCGAGACGTTCACGAAGACCACGTCGCGCCAGACGTGGGAGGCGATCTCGATCAGGCCCAACTCCGCGCGCCGGATGGTCTCGTGCACGTTCTGCCCCGGTCCGCCCACATGCGGCGTGGCCTTCAGCTCGCCCGTCAGCGCATAGCACCACGAATGATAGGGGCAGCGGATCACGCCTCCGATGTTGCGCTTTTTCTCGACGAGGATCATGCCCCGGTGGCGGCAGGTGTTCTGGAACACTCGGACCTGTCCCTTCCGGTCGCGCAGCGCGAGCAATGGCATGCCCATGAAATCGATCGGCAGCGCGTCGCCCGGGACCGGGATCTCCTTGCCGAAGGTCAGCCCGGCCCAACTCGAGAACAGGACCGCCTCGCGCTCCTCCGCGAACATCTCGTCGGAGACGTAATGCGCGTTGGGCAAGCCCCGCGCCTGCTCCACCGGCTTCAGAACCGCGTCGAGATCGTCGTGCATGGTCATCCGAGGCCCTCCCTCCAGAGAACGCCCCGCGGACGGGGAATGGCGTATTCTGGACCTGCCCGGCCGGCACGAATAGCTTCCCCGCGACCGCCGGACGCCCGGAAGCGGCATTCGGCCCCGGACCCTGTTGCCCGTCGCGCGCTTTGGGTTATCTGGCAGATCGAACGTGAAGGATGGGGCGGCATGGACCGCGTGGCACTCACCGACGGGCTGGAGCTCAGCCGAATCGTCTACGGCATGTGGCGCGTCATCGACGACGTGTCCGATCCCGCGCGCGTGCAGGCCAAGATCGAGGCCTGCCTCGAACAGGGGATCACCACGCTCGATCAGGCCGACATCTACGGCCACTACCTCGCGGAGTCGGTTCTGGGCGGCATGTTCCGCGTGGCGCCGCACCTCCGCGACAAGGTCGAGATCGTCACGAAATGCGGGATCGTCCTGCCCGGAGGCCCGATCCGCGCCCGCGTGAAGCACTACGACACCTCGCGCCGCCACATCCGCACCGCCGTCGAGGCGTCTCTCGCCAAGATGCGGATCGAGCGGATCGACCTCCTCCTTCTCCACCGCCCCGACCCATTCATGGACCCCGGGGAGACCGCCCGCGCGCTCGACGAACTGGTGACCGAAGGCAAGGTCCGCGCGCTTGGCGTGTCGAATTTCCGCCCGCAGGACTGGCGGCTACTGCAGGCCTTCCTCGGCACCGGACTCGTCACCAACCAGATCGAGATGAGCCTGCTGCGGCCCGACCCGTTCCTAAACGACGAACTGGCCTTCCTGCAGGAGCGCCGCATCGCGCCCATGGCGTGGTCCCCGCTTGGCGGCGGCGCCCTTTTCTCGAACGAGAACAGCGCGCTCTCGGAGCTTCTCGACGACATCGCGGCGCGCCACGGCACCGGCCGCGCCGCGGTCGCGGTGGCCTGGCTCCTTGCCCATCCGGCGAAGATCATGCCCGTCGTCGGGACCAACAGCCCCGAACGGATCCGCGAGCTTTCCGACGCGCTCACGGTGGACATGGACAGGCAGACGTGGTTCGAGCTTCTCACGGCCGCGACCGGACACGAGGTGCTCTGATGGCCGACGGAGGACCGGAAGCCCGCATGACCCGCATCACCCCCGGACCCGGAACCGAACGCGACTTCCGGGACGCGCTGGGACGCTTCGCGACCGGCGTGACGCTTGTCACCTGCTCGAGCGAGATCGGCCCGGTCGGGATCACGGCGAACAGCTTCGCAAGCCTCTCGCTCGATCCACCGCTCGTGCTCTGGTCGCCCGCGAAGAGTTCCCGCCGCTTCGCCGCCTTCACCGCCACGGCGCACTATGCGATCCACATCCTCCGCGACGACCAGCTCGACCTCGCCGGCGCCTTCACCCACCACGGTCAGGCCTGGGAGGGCGTCGCGTGGCACGTCTCGCCCGACGGCGTGCCGCTCCTCGACGACACGCTCGCGCGGTTCGAGTGCCGCCAGACGGCCGTCCACGACGGCGGCGACCACGCGATCGTGGTCGGCGAAGTGACAGACTGCCTCATCGGCCACGGCACCCCGCTGATCTTTTCGGGCGGCGGCTACGGCGGCTTCCGGCCGTTCTGATGCTTCTCGAGGTCGAGGACATCGCCAAGACCTTCCCCGGAGACGCGGGGCCGGCCCGCGTACTCGACGGCGTGAGCCTCACGCTCGAGGCCGGCGAGACGCTGGCGCTGACCGGCGAGAGCGGCTCGGGCAAGTCCACCCTCCTCCACCTCGTCGCCGCCCTCGAGACGCCCGACTGCGGCCGGATCGCGGTCAACGGGGCCGAGACGACGACGATGGACGACACCGCCCGCGCCGCGCTGCGCCGCAACTCCGTCGGCATCGTCTTCCAGCAGTTCAACCTCATTCCCTCGCTGGACGCGGGCGCCAACGTCGCCTTTCAGGCCCGCCTCGCGGGACGCGAGGATCCCGCGTGGACCCGCGACCTGATCTCCCGCCTCGGCCTCGGGGATCACGCGCGCAAATACCCCGAACAGCTCTCCGGCGGCCAGCAGCAGCGCGTCGCCATCGGCCGCGCGCTCGCCGCCCGCCCCGCCCTCGTCCTCGCCGACGAACCCACCGGCAATCTCGACGAGGCGACCGGCGACCGCGTGCTCGACCTGATGCTGACGCTCGTCGCCGAGACCGGCGCGGGTCTTCTGATGGTCACGCATTCCGAGCGGCTGGCCGCGCGCATGTCCCGGCGGCTGCATCTCGCCCACGGGAGGATCGCATGACCCCGACGCGCCACGATGCCGAGCCGCCACGCGGCCGGACGGCCCCGGCCAAGGGTCCTGTGGCGTCCCCGAGCGCGCCGCTCCCGCTTCATCTCGGCTCAAATACTCATTGCCCCGGCCCGGTCGCCCGCGCGCCGTCCGGGGTCCGCGGTCCCGCCCGATGACCCGTACGGCCCTCCTCGCGCTCCTGTCCCACTGGCGCCGCCGGCCGCTCCAGCTCCTGACGCTGGTCCTCGGTCTCGCGCTCGCAACCGCGCTCTGGTCCGGCGTCCAGGCGATCAACGCCGAAGCCCGCGCCTCCTACGGCCGCGCGGCCGAGGCGATCGGCGGCGGTGGCCTTCCCAGCCTTGTCGACCGCACCGGCGTGGTTGCGGAGGAGACCTATGTCACGCTCCGCCGCGCCGGCTGGCTCGTCTCTCCCATCGTCGAAGGCTCGCTCATGACCGAAGGCGGCCGCGTCCGCCTTCTGGGCATCGACCCGCTCACCGCCCCCCCCGGCACGGCCGCGGCCGCGGTGGCCCTCGACGAACCCGCAGACTTTCTCATGCCCCCCGGCGTCCTCATCGCGGCCCCCGCGACCGCCCAGCGCCTCACCGGCTCCGGCCTGCCCCCCGTCACCCCCGCCGAAGGCCTGGCCCCCGGGCTCGCCTTCACCGATATCGGCACGGCCCAGCGGCTCCTCGGAATGGACGGCGCGCTTTCCCGCCTCGTCCTCCTTCCCAACCAGCCGCTGTCCCGCCCCGACCTCGGGGACGTTGCCCCCGGGCTCGAGGAACGTCCGCCGGAACGCGCCGAGGATCTTGCGCGGCTGACCGACAGCTTCCATCTCAACCTCACCGCCTTCGGCCTTCTGTCCTTCGCGGTCGGCCTCTTCATCGTCCACGGCGCGATCGGCCTCGCCTTCGAGCAGCGCCGCCCGGTCTTCCGCACCCTTCGCGCCCTTGGCGTCCCCGCACGCACGCTCGTCGCCCTCCTCTCCCTCGAACTCCTGATCCTCGCGAGCCTCGCCGCCCTCGTCGGCATCGCCCTGGGCTACCTGATCGCATCCGCCCTCCTGCCCGATGTCGCGGCCACGCTCCGCGGTCTCTACGGCGCGGCGGTCGAAGGCACCCTCTCGCTGCGCCCCGTCTGGTGGGCGGCCGGCATCGGCCTTGCCCTCGCCGGCACCGCCGTCGCCGCCGCGGGCTCGCTCTGGAAAGTCTCCCGCCTGCCTCCTCTCGCCCCCGCCCAGCCCCGCGCCTGGGCCCGCGCCTCCGAGCGCACGCTCTGGCTGCAATCCACAGCGGCCCTCGCCCTCGTCCTCGCCGCCTTCGCCCTCGCCACCCTCGGCTCGGGTCTCGTCTCGGGCTTCGTCATGCTGGGCGCCCTCCTCATCGCCGCGGCCCTCCTCCTGCCGACCGCCCTATGGCTCGCCCTCGCGGCCCTCTCCCGCCTCGGGAAAGGCCCCCTCGCCCAGTGGTTCTGGGCCGACACGCGCCAGCAGCTTCCCGGCCTCTCGCTCGCGCTCATGGCCCTTCTCCTCGCGCTCGCCACCAACATCGGCGTGGGCACGATGGTGTCCTCCTTCCGGCTCACCTTCACCGGCTGGCTCGACCAGCGTCTGGCCTCGGAACTCTACGTCACCGCCGACGATCAGGCGCAGGTCCGGGAGATGCTCGCCTTCCTCGAACCCCGCACCGACGCGATCCTGCCGATCTGGAACGTCGAGGCCGATGTCCTCGGCGCCCCGGCCGAGATCTTCTCGGTGGCCGACCACCCGACCTACCGCGAGAACTGGCCGCTCCTCTCCGCCCTGTCCGACGCATGGGACCGCGTGGCCACGGGCGAGGCCGCGATGATCAACGAGCAGCTCGCCCGCCGCGAGGGCCTCGTCCCCGGTGACCCGATCCCGCTTCCCGGCTGGGAGGCCACCGTCGCGGGCGTCTATTCCGACTACGGCAATCCGCTCGCGCAGGTGCTCGTCTCGCCCGACCGTCTCACCGCCGAGTTCCCCCAGGTCGAGCGGCTGAACTACGGCCTCCGCGTCGCGCCGGATGACGCTCCCGCGCTGGCCGACGCGCTGGTCGACGACTTCGGCCTCGATCCGGGCAACCTCATCGACCAGTCCTCGCTCAAGGCGTTCTCGCTGCAGGTCTTCGAGCGGACCTTCGCCGTCACCGGCGCGCTCAACGTGATGACGCTCGCCGTCGCGGGCTTCGCGATCCTGACTTCGCTCCTGACGCTGGCCACGATGCGCCTGCCGCAGCTCGCCCCCGTGTGGGCACTCGGTCTGACCCGGCGCGGGCTCGCCCGGCTGGAGCTTCTCCGCGCGCTGCTGCTGGCGACGTTGACTATGGTCCTCGCGGTGCCCGTGGGCCTCGTCCTCGCCTGGGTGCTCCTTGCCGTCATCAATGTCGAAGCGTTCGGCTGGCGGCTGCCCATGCACCTCTTCCCCGCCCAGTGGGCCGTGCTCGGCGCGCTCGCGCTCGTCGCCGCGGCGGCGGCGAGCCTCTGGCCCGCGCTCCGCCTCGCCCGGATCCCGCCGTCGACGCTTCTGAGGGTGTTCGCCAGTGAGCGTTAGGAGAAGAGACCACCTCGGGAGCACGGGCGGCGCCCGCACCGGGGGGGGCGCCGAAAGCGCCCGCCCATGGGGCGGTGCGGGCGCTGCCCGTGGTTGCGCACGGGCGGTGATGACCATGCTCGTCGCGATCACCGCGCTCCTTGCCCTTGGGCAGCCCTCGATCGCCCAGGGCCTCTACGGGATGGCCGCCGAGGCGGACGGCTTCACCCTTCCCGACCCCGCCTACCGCTTCGAATTCCCGGGCGATCACGGCCCGCACCCCGACTTCCGGATCGAGTGGTGGTACGTCACCGCCAACCTCGAAGCGCCCGACGGCACGCCCTACGGCATCCAGTGGACGCTCTTCCGCACCGCCCTAGCGCCCGAGGAGACCGACGATTGGGAAAGCCCGCAGATCTGGTTCGGCCACGCCGGCCTCACCACGCCCGAAAGCCACTTCGTCGCCGAACGCTTCGCCCGCGGCGGCATCGGGCAGGCGGGGGTCACAGCCCAACCCTTCGACGCCTGGATCGACGAGTGGGCGATGCGCGGCCCCACGATCTCCGACGTCACGCTCACCGCGCAGGGCGAGGACTTCGCCTACGAGCTGTTCCTCGACACCGACAAACCCTTCGTGCCGCAGGGCGATCAGGGCTATTCGGTGAAATCCGAGGCCGGACAGGCCAGCCACTACTACTCGCAGCCCTTCTACGAGGTGACCGGCACCCTCACGTTACCCTCCGGCGAGATCCCCGTCACCGGAAACGCCTGGCTCGACCGGGAATGGTCCTCGCAACCCCTGACCGAAACCCAGACAGGGTGGGACTGGTTCTCGCTCACCTTCGACACAGGGGAGAAACTCATGGGCTACCGCCTGCGCGACGAGGCCGCGCCGCTCTATGCCGTCTCCACCTGGATCGCGCAGGACGGCACGCCCACACCCTACCCGCCGGGCGCCTTTTCCGCAGACCCCCTTACCGAGACGCAGGTGGCGGGCCGGGAGGTTCCGACGCGCTGGCAGGTCACGCTTCCCGACCGGGGTGTGGACGTCACGGTCGAGGCGATCAACCCGCAGTCATGGATGGACACCGCCTTCCCCTACTGGGAGGGTCCCGTCACCGTCACCGGCAGTCACGAAGGGATCGGCTATCTCGAGATGACCGGCTATGACTGACCTCGCCCGCACGTTCGACACCCTCTGGGCGATGCTCGAGACCGGGACGACCGACCGCGACGCTCCGGCCCGCCACCCCGTGCTTGCGACGGCGGGCCCCAACGGCGCGGAGGCCCGCATTCTGGTCCTCCGCCGGGCCGACCGCGAGGGCGGCACCGTCTCCCTTTACACCGATGCCGCGACCGCGAAGATCACTGATCTCGCGCACGAGCCCCGCGCGACTCTCCTCGTCTGGGATCCCGCCGCACGCCTCCAGATCCGCCTGCGCGTCCACGTCGACGCGCGGCCCGGCACGGCCGAGGAGTGGGAGGCGCTGTCCGGAGCCGCGCGCGCCGCCTACGGCGGCGACCCGCCGCCCGGCCACCCGATCCCCTCCCCCGATCGGCACGCGCCGGATGCGGACGCCACCCGCTTCACCGTCCTTGAGGCGCGAATCGCCGAGATCGAGACGCTGCGCCTCGCCGACCCGCACGAGCGCGCCCGCTTCTCCCGGGCCGACGGCTTCGCCGGCGCCTGGATCGCTCCCTGAGCGGAGAACTCCTTCCAAGGAACTGCCCGGGGAATTTCGAAATGCCCTGGCCCCGGCACCCCCGGACGGCAGACGGAGGCCAACCGTCTTTCTTCCCGCCCCTTCGCCTGCGCCGATCCGCCCTGCTTCCCTCCGCCCCGCCGCTCGGCTAGCGTCCGGCCCATGACGCCGATGCCCCTTCCCCTCGTCCGCGACGTCGTCCTGATCGGCGGCGGCCACACCCATGCTCTGGTTTTGAAACGCTGGGGCATGAATCCCCTCCCCGGCACCCGTCTCACGGTGATCAACCCCTATCCCACGGCGCCCTACACCGGCATGCTCCCGGGCTACGTCGCCGGCCACTACGGCCGGGAGGAGCTCGAGATCGACCTCGTCCGCCTCGCCCGCTTCGCAGGCGCGCGCATCATCCTCGGCTGGGCCACGGCGATCGATCGCGAGGAACGGATCATCACGATCGACGGTCGCAGGAAGATCGCCTACGACATCGCCTCCATCGACATCGGAATCACTTCGGATCTTCCTGATCTCAAGGGATTTTCCGACCATGGCATTCCAGCCAAGCCCCTTGATCGCTACGCCGCCGCATGGGCCGCGCACCGCGACGGGAACGGCCCCGCTTCCATCGCCATCATCGGCGGCGGCGTCGGCGGCGTCGAGCTTTCCATGGCCATGGCGCACGCGCTGAGGGATCGCCACCGGGCGTCCGCGATCACCGTCATCGATCGGAGCGCGATCCTGCCCGGCACAGCCCCTGCAGCCGCCCGGCGCCTCCGGGACAACATGCGACGCTTCGGCATCGATGTCATCGAGAACGCAACCGTTTCCGAAGTCACAGCCGCTTCGGTCCGCCTTTCGGACGGCCGGGAGGTTGCCTCCACCTTCACCGTCGGCGCAGCGGGCGCCCGGCCCCATGACTGGCTCCGGGAAACCGGCCTCGATCTCGTGGACGGCTTCCTCCGCGTCGACCGCTACCTGCGCACCTCCGACCCGTCGATCTACGCCTGCGGCGACGCCGCGCACATCGCTCACGCACCGCGCCCGAAGGCCGGCGTCTACGCGGTGCGCGCCGCGCCCTCGATCTACGCCAACCTCCGCGCCGATCTCTCGGGCTCGCCGCGCAAGCCGTTCGAACCGCAGGGAGATTACCTGAAACTGATCTCTCTCGGCGAAAAGAGGGCGGTGGGCGAGCGGAACGGCATCACCCTCGAAGGCCATTGGGTCTGGCGCCTCAAGGACCGGATCGACCACAGCTTCATGACCGGCCTCGCCGAGCTTCCCTCGATGCCGCCGCCCGAGCTCCCGCGCGACGTCGCGAAAGGCATCCGCGACGCCCTCCACGGCGGCGAACCGCTCTGCGGCGGCTGCGGGTCCAAGGTCGGCGGCGCGACGCTCTCCCGCGCCCTCGACCGGCTCCCGAAGAGCACGCGCACGGACGTGCTCAGCCGTCCCGGAGATGACGCGGCTGTCCTCGGGATCGGCGGGATCCGGCAGGTTCTCACCACCGACCACCTGCGCGCCTTCACATCCGATCCCTGGCTCATGGGGCGGATCACGGCGGTCCACGCGCTCGGTGACGTATGGGCGATGGGCGCGAAACCACAGGCCGCGCTCGCGCAGATCATCCTGCCGCCGATGTCGGACGAGCTGCAGGAGAGAACCCTCGCGGAACTCCTTGACGCCGCTTCGGAAATCTTCGCAGCCGAAGGGGCGGAGATCGTCGGCGGCCACACCGCGACAGGCCCGGACCTCACCCTCGGCTTCACCGTGACGGGACTTGTCGAGAGCGATCCGATCACCCTCTCGGGCGCCAGGCCGGGCGACGCTCTGATCCTCACGCGGCCCATCGGATCGGGCACGATCCTCGCCGCGGAGATGCGGCTGAAAGCACGCGGTCCCTGGGTCGCGGCCTGCCTTGCCGGGATGGCCCGGCCGCAGGGCGAAGCCGCCGCGATCCTCTCTCGCGCCCGCGCGATGACGGACGCCACCGGTTTCGGCCTGGCCGGGCACCTTCTCAACATCCTGTCGGAAAGCGGCGTCGGCGCCACCCTCGATCTCGGCGCGATCCCCTTCTACGAGGGCGCGGAGGATCTCGCCGCAGCCGGCGTCCGGTCGACAATCTGGGAGGCGAACCGCGCCGCCGCCGCGATGGCGGCGCCGGTCGGCGAGACAGCGCGCGAGGCGCTGTTGTTCGATCCGCAGACCTCGGGCGGTCTCTTGGCGGCGGTCGCGCCCGAAGAGGTGAAGGTTACCCTCGAGGCGCTTGAAAAGGCGGGCTATCCGGCGGCCCGGATCGGCGAGGTCACGGAAGGACCGCCGGTCATCCAACTGCGTTGAGGACCGCCTCCGCCAGCCGGTCTATCCCCGACTCGTCGAGCCGCTCCGCTTCGATCCGGGCGAGGGGCCGGCGGGCCCAGCGCGCCCGGCTCTTCGCATAGCGCGGATCGTAGTGCAGGCCGCAGAGCTCCGCCGCGAGATCCTCGAACAGCCCGCCGCGCGCCATGGCCTGCCAGCCCGCGACGCGCTCTGCCCCTTGCAGCCGAGCGAGCGTCCCGAGCGTCTCGATGAGCGCTTCGCGATCCGCCGTCAGATCCCCGTACGCCCGGGAAAGATACGCGGCCCGCGCGGCCAGCGGTGCCGCGATCTCGATCCGCTCGGCGGCCGTCATCGCCTTCCAGACCGCCGGCGGCACGCTGAGCTCGCCGACCTTCGACGACTCCGCCTCGACGACGACCGGCCGGGCGGGATCGAGCGCGGCGATCTCCATCGCCAGCGCCGTCTCGAACGCCTTTTGCGTGGGCTGTCCGCCCGCGACGCGGCCAAGGAGCGAGCCCCGATGCCGCGCGAGGCCCTCGAGGTCGATCACCTGCGAGCCTTTCTCGCGGAGCCGCTTCAGGACATCGGTCTTGGCCGTGCCGGTGTTCCCGTCGAGCAATACGACACGCGCCGGGAATTCCGCCTCGTAGAGCGCCTGCACCACCGCGCGCCGGAAGCTTCGGTAGCCGCCCTCGAGCGTCTCCACGCGCCAGCCGATCCCGCGCAGGATCGTCGCAACCGACCCCGACCGCTGCCCGCCCCGCCAGCAGTAGACGAGCGGCCGCCAGCCGCCCGGCCTCTCCGCGAGCGGCCCTTCGAGATGCGCCGCCACGTTCCGCGCCACCAGCGCGGCGCCGAGCTTGCGCGCGGTGAACGGGCTCTCGCGCTTGTAGATCGTGCCGACCCGCGCCCGCTCCGCGTCGCAGAGCGCTGGCAGATTGATCGCGCCCGGCAGGTGGTCCTCGGCGTATTCCGCAGGAGACCGCACATCGATCACGGTGTCGAACCCGTGCCGCGCGAGGTCCGCGAGCGAAGCGATGCGATAGGCCATGCGACCGTCTACCCCGGAGCCGCGGCGGCTGGAAGGGCGGGCACCGCGGATTTGCGGGAGGATGAAACGGCCGGCTCAGCCCAGGATCTCGTCCGCCATCCCCTGCCCCGAAAGCCACGCGTGCTCGGCCCGGCTGCCCAGCGCCCAGTCGCCGCCGGCCAGCACCCGCCCGCCGGCGAGGCGCAGGAAGGGGACACCGAGCGGGCGGTCAGCCAGCCCGTAGCGCCAGCGATGCGCCTCGACGTGGACCGGCCGTGGAAGGCGTCCGAGTGCGATATCTGAGAACTCCGCGAGGAGCTTCGGCAGGACTGCCTCGTGCGGCTGCTCCAGCCGGTCGCGCGTCCAGTCGCTGCTGGCATGCGCGACCCAGGTCTCGCCGCTGCGTCCGGGCTTCGCGCCGTTGCGCACGACGATCTTCAGGGCCCCGCCGGGCCGGACGACATCGGGAAGGTCCGGACGGCGTCCGAAGGCCGCCATCAGCGTCCAGACCGGTTTCATGACGACATGGTCGAGCGCCTCCGCCCCGGACAGATCACCGCTCACCCGCCGCGCCTGCATGGCCGGGATCGCGAGCACCGCGCGCTCGAAAGACCCCTGGGAGTCGCCGGCGGCATCCTCCACCACCACATGCGCGCCGTCGACCCGCACCGTGGCGATCTCGACCGTGGTGCGGATGTCGAGACCACGGGCCAGCGGACCCACGAAGCCCGACATGCCGGGAAGGCCGACATGCCCCAGATCGCCCCACCGGACACAGGCACTCTCGGTCTCGAGAAACTGGATCGGCGCGCGCTCGCAGTGCGCCACCGGCGCCCCGTGATCGAAAGCCCCGAAGTCGGTCCTCCGCGTCGCGAGACGCCCGCCGAGCCCCCGGCTCTTGTCGAAGACGGTGACCGTCCGGCCCGCCGCGTGCAGCCGCGCCGCGACAACGAGACCGGCGAGCCCCGCGCCGATGACCGCGATACGTTCAATCATCAGGTCTCCCGTCAGTTCCCGTTGCTCATCCTAGCGTGCCGCGACGTCGCGTCGACCGTTTCCTGACACGCTCTCGCAACGGTTCTGCAAAAGGATTAGATCTCCCCGATGCGAACCCTGATTTTCGGCGCCTTCGTCTTGCTTCTCCCGGCCTGCGCCCCTGCGGCGGAGGAGAAGGGCGAATGCGTCGTGCTGCTTCACGGCCTTGCGCGCAGCTCGGCGTCCCTCGCGATCATGGAACGGGCACTGGAGGCGAGCGGCTACACGACGGTGAACCGCACCTATCCCTCGACGCAGATGCCGCTGGGTGATCTCGTGGACGTCGCCGTTACAGCCTCGGTGGCCGAATGCGGCGACGCGCGGACCCATTTCGTCACCCACTCGATGGGGGGCATCATCGCCCGGCTCTGGCTCGAGACGCACCGGCCGGCCGACATGGGCCGCGTCGTGATGCTCGCTCCGCCGAACCGCGGCTCCGAACTGGTGGACGAGTTCGGTGACCTGGAAGCCTTCGCCTGGATCAACGGACCCGCCGGGCTGCAACTCGGGACGGGGCCCGACAGCGTCCCGAGCCGCCTCCTCTTTCCCGGCTTCGAAGTAGGCGTGATCGCGGGAAACCGGTCGCTGAACCCGCTCTATTCGCAGATCATCGAAGGGCCGGACGACGGCAAGGTCTCGGTCGAGAGCACGCGGGTCGCGGGCCTGGCCGACCACATCGTCCTTCCCGTCACCCATACCTTCATGATGAACGATCCGGTGGTCATCGCCGAGACCATCGAATTCCTCGAAACCGGCCGGTTCGACCCCACGCTCAGCCTGCGCGACGTGATCCGCGGGGTTCTCGAGTAGCCGCCTGTTGCAGAAATCCGCCGGACCGCGGCGCTGACGCAGCGGCACGGGGTCCGGGGGTGGCGTCCGCGCCGCTTTCGGTGCAGGAGGGCGACGGGTTTGGCACGCAGGTCGCGCGTCAAGGGCGCGATGGGTCGCCCGAACGGAGGCGGGTTCGATGACGGACCTCAGCATCGTCATTCCGGCCCGGAACGAGGCCGAGAACATCCGCACGCTCCTCGACGGGATCGTCGCGGCCCTCAAGACTGCGCCGGCCTTCGAGATCATCGTCGTCGACGATGGCTCGACCGACGCGACCGGCGCCGCCGTGCGGGCGGCCGCGGCCGACGACCCGCGCATCCGGCTCCTGACGCACCCGAGTCCCGCCGGGCAGAGCGCGGCGGTGCATTCCGGTGTTCGCAGCGCCACCGGCCGCATCGTCGGCACGCTCGACGGCGACGGGCAGAACCCGCCCGGCGAGCTTCCCAAGCTGATAGAGCCTCTCTTCGACCCCGACGCGCCCCCGCGCCTCGCGCTCGTGGCGGGCCAGCGCGTGGGGCGGCAGGACACCTGGTCGAAGAAGGCCGCCTCGAAATTCGCGAACGCGCTGCGCGGCCGGCTCCTGAAGGACGGGACGCGCGACACCGGCTGCGGTCTCAAGGCGTTCCGTCGCGACGTCTTTCTGACGCTTCCCTATTTCGACCACATGCACCGCTACCTGCCCGCGCTCTTCAAGCGGGACGGCTGGGAGATCGCGCTCGTCGACGTGAGCCACCGGGCGCGCGGCGGCGGCCGGTCGAACTATTCGAATTTCCAGCGCGGCCTCGTGGGCGTCGTTGACCTTCTCGGCGTGATGTGGCTCATCCGGCGTCGAAAGAAGGCCGAACCCTCCGAAGAATGAGTGCCCCGTGATAGAAACCATCTTCTCCTGGCTGCGCGTCGACAACTGGACAGAGTTCTGGTGGGTCGTCTTCGGTCTCGGCGGGCAGCTCCTGTTCACCGCGAGGTTCCTCGTGCAGTGGATCGCATCCGAACGCGCGGGGCGGTCCACCATCCCGCTGGCCTTCTGGTACTTCTCACTCGGAGGCGGGATCGTGCTGTTCACCTATGCCGTCTACCGGGCCGACCCGGTCTTCATCCTCGGCCAGTCCCTCGGCGTTTTCATCTACAGCCGGAATCTCTACCTGATCCATCGGGAGAAAAGGGCGATCTGAGCCTGACTCGGGCGGCGTGGCGATATACAGGGGTTCGCCGTAGGCGGCTCTGAGCCCGGCGATGTCGCGCTCGCGGATCGCGCGCCAGAACGCATCGGCGGAAAACCCTTCCGGCGCGCCCCGCTCCTCTCGCACGGTCCAGCCGCGCGCTCTCAGCTCGTCCGCGATCTCGGGGTAGATCGTGAGCGTCATGCCGGCTTGGGCGAGGAGGTCGGGATCGATGTCGCTGGAATAGAGGAAACCCTCCACCGGCGGCACCTGGAGGCCGATGCGCTCCATCAGATGCCAGCGCCGCAAAACATAGACCCTGTCTGTGGAAAGGCCCGCCTCCTCGATGGCCTGCACGCCGTGATCCGCCGCCGCGGGGTAGCCCGCTACCCGGTAGGCGGGCAGGAACAGGATGACGGTGAGCGGCAGGGTGACCGTCAGGAGCGCGAGCGCCGCGGTCGGACGCCCCGTACCGGCGAGCCACCAGAGCGCCGCGATCATCGCGAGACCGGCCACGACACCGGCCACAGCGGCAAGGATCGTGCTGCCGGCGTAGACGATCATCGCCGTCAGACCCACGACGACGAGCGAGAGAGCGAGAAGGAGCCGCACCGCGCGCCGGACCCGCCGGGCGAGGTCTTCGCCGCCAAGACCGCCCATCCACAGCCCGATCAGCGCCGCAACGCCGGGGAGCGCCGGGAGCAGGTAGCGCGCGACCCGATAGTTCGAGAACGAGAAGATCACGACAATGACGAGCGCCCAGAGCATGAGCAGGAGCACGCCCGGCGAGGGCCGGTGGATGCCTTTCGGGCGGAACGGCACCGCTGCGATGAGGATCGGGAGGAAACCCAGCGCGAGGAAGCCCGCGAAATATCCCAGCGCGCCGATGTTTTCCACCCCGAGCATCGCCTTCTCGGTCACCTGGTCGCCAAGGAACTGCCGGACGAGCGCATCCGGCTGCCGGAGCGCCACCGCCAGGTACCACCAGCCGACCGACACCACCGCGAGAACGATCGCCGCAATCTCGTGCCGCGACGGCCGGAGCCTGCCGTAGCTCGCCCTCAGAGCCAGTGCCAGCCCGACGAGAACCAGCGCCAGAAGACCTTTCGCCATGAAGGCCCAGGCGATGCCGAGCCATGCCGCGTAAGGAGCCCAGACGGGCGGGCGGTCCTCGTCCGCAAGCCGCACGAAGCCGACGAGCGCCAGCGCGATGCCCAGAACCTGCGGAATGTCGGGGTTGTGCGTCAGCGCCGCGCGGTAGAACAGCAGGTTCGACGCGAGCGCCGCCACGGCCACCGCAGCCCCGGTCCGCGTGGCCCCAATGCCCTTCGCAAGCGCCCAGGTCAGCCCGAGGATCGCCGCGGCGCTCAGAAGCCACATCGACTTCACCGCGAAGATCGACTGTCCGAAGAGCGAGAATCCGGCCACGGCGTAGTAGTAGGTCAGAGGCGGCTTGAGGAGCCGCACCTCCCCCCAGGCCGAATAGGGAACGATGTAGTCGCCCGTCTCCATCATCCGCGCGGCCGCGAGAGTGTAGCGGGCCTCGTCGGAGTTGGAGGTGAACTGCCAGAGCGCGAAGGGCAGCGCCGCCAGAAGAAAGACCGCGACGACGACAATCGCGCTTCGCACCGGCCAGCGCCGGTCGCTCGTCTCGGGGGCGTCTGTCGCTGGCACCATGGACGCGAGGATCACCTGCTTCGGGTCGCCGCCTTCTTGCATGAGACGGGAGGCGGCGAAAACCCCTCTTGCGCGTCAGTCCATCTTCGGCAAACCCAGCCGCCGCGTGAGCTCCGCGTTCATCTCGATGATCTTGCCGGTCTCGGCGGTGTAGTCGTCGATCGCCTTCTGGACGAACTCGGCCTGAGCGTGGCGAAGCTCTTCCATGCTGCTGCTGTGCAAGAGCTTGTGCTGCGTCGCGACATCCTGCTCCACCCGTTCCGAGACGAAGTGGAGGAACTCGCTTCCGAGATCGGACATCGCCTCCATCCAGGCCATGCCGACCTGTCCGAAAGGCCCCATGCTTGCCGCGGTCAGCTTTGCCCATGCCTCGAACGGCGATCCCTCGGGCGACTTGTCGGTCATGGCGCACCTCTCCCATCGATTTCCGCGAACCCTACGATGCCGCGATCGCGGCGACCTTGACCAGGGTCAAGCCCCTCGGCTTCGGCCGTCGGGACTGGTCGCCCCGCTTGATCCGCCTCAAGGCGCGGAACCGCCGGACCGCGCACACTTTCCGCAGCCAGCCGAAAGGTCAGCCACATGCCGGATCACGGTCACAGCAAGTCGGAGATCGCCGACCGCCTCTCGAGCGCCAATGGGCGCGGTCATCTCCGCGACATGGTCTACGGCGGGATCGACGGCGCGGTCACCACGTTCGCCATCGTCGCGGGCGTCGAGGGCGCGGGGCTGTCGACCAAGGTGATCATCGCGCTCGGAATCGCCAACGTGCTGGCCGACGGCTTCTCCATGGCGGCCGGTAACTACTCCGGCACCAAGGCCGAACTCGACGACGCCCGGCGCCTCCGCTCCGTCGAGGAACGTCACATCCGCGACCACCCCGCCGGAGAACGCGAGGAGTTACGCCAGATCCTGGCGGCCAAGGGCCTCGGCGGTCAGGTGCTCGACGACGCGACCGAGGCCATAGCTCGCAACAGGACGAGCTGGATCGAACTCATGCTCGTCGACGAATACGGGCTCTCGCCGGTCGCCCCGCGCCCGCTTCGCGCCGCGGTCCTGACCTTCGCGGCCTTCCTCGCGGCCGGGATGGTGCCGCTCATGCCGTTTCTCATCGGCCTCGCCGATGCCTTCACGGTATCGATGGCCATGACCGCCGCCGTCTTCTTCGCAATCGGCACGCTCAAGAGCCGCTGGTCGCTTTCGTCCTGGTGGCGGTCGGGGTTCGAGACGCTCGCGATCGGCGGGGCCGCGGCGATCATCGCCTACGGCGTCGGCTCGCTCTTCGAGGGCCTGTGACCGCGAAGCGCGATCAGTCGGGGCCTCGCTCTGACGCACCCAGAGAGGCGCGGACCTTGGCCCGCGCCATCTTCTTGCGAGATGGCGTCCGGCTCAGACAGCCCTCAGCCACCACTCACGCCACATCGCCAAGACACGGCGACGGCGCTCCGGCCCGCCAAGGGCCATACGCATCATCGTTTTCATGATCCTGCTCTCTGCCTCGAATGGCACGGGTTTTTCCCATGCTCGAAGCGGAGGGTAGCCGCGCCCCGGCGACCGGCAAAGCGATTCGCGAAATCATCGGCGATCTTCCGCGCGACTGCGGCGCGGGCGCACCAAAGCGAACGGCGCGGGCCACCGGGCCCGCGCCGCCGCGTCATGTCAGAAGGATCAGTTCAGCGCCGCGTCCGAGACCGCGTGCGTCCATGCCCCTTCCGGCTCCGCAGTGATGACCGGATCGGAGCCGCCCGACAGGAGCGACTGCACCGTGCGCTCGTAGTCGGCGGGGTCCAGCGTGCCGTTCGATCCCGCGGTCAGCTTCGCGACCTCTTCCATCATCCGCTTCTGGTGGGTTTCGGTCTGCGCGCCCGTCTCGTCGTAGTCGAGAACGATCATCGCCGCCTCGTCGGGGTTCTCCTCGGCCCACTTCCAGCCTTTCATGGAGGCGCGCACGAAGCGCTCCATCGCGTCCACGAAGGCCGGATCCTCGAGACGGTCCTCGAGCACGTAGAGCCCGTCCTCGAGCGTCGCGACGCCCTGGTCCTCGTACTTGAAGGTGACCAGTTCCTCGGGCGTGACGCCCGCGTCGATCACCTGCCAGTACTCGTTGTAGGTCATCGTCGAGATGCAGTCCGCCTGCCGCTGGAGGAGCGGATCGACGTTGAAGCCCTGCTTGAGCACCGCCACGCCGTTCTCGTCGGCGCCATCCGTCTCGATGCCGGCCTGGCTCATCCACGACAGGAACGGGAATTCGTTGCCGAAGAACCACACGCCCAGCGTCTTGCCGGGGAAGTCCTCGGTGCTCTCGATCCCGCTGTCCTTCCAGCAGGTCAGCATCATTCCAGACGACTTGAAGGGCTGCGCGATGTTGACGAGCGGCAGACCCTTCTCCCGCGCGGCGAGCGCGGCGGGCATCCACTCGACAAGCACGTCGGCCCCGCCGCCGGCCATGACCTGCGGCGGCGCGATGTCGGGACCGCCCGGCTTGATCGTGACGTTGAGCCCCTCTTCCTCGTAGAAGCCTTCCTCGAGCGCCACGTAGTAGCCTGCGAACTGGGCCTGCGTGACCCACTTCAGCTGAAGCGTGATGTCGTCCTGGGCCTGGGCCATCCCGGCCCCGAGCCCCAGCGCCGTTGCGCCTGCGATCAGTCTTTTCATTTTCGTTTCTCCCCTTGGACTTTTCAGTTTCTCGTCCGCTGCGACGGGTGCCAGAACGTCACCGCCCGTTCGGCCAGTGACACGACGCCATAGACCACCGACCCCGTCAGGGCGGCCACGGCAATTTCAGCCCAGACCAGGTCGATCGACAAGGAGCCGACGCCGGTCGAGATGCGGAATCCCATGCCCCGCGTCGGAGAGCCGAAATATTCGGCAACGATAGCACCGATCAGGGCAAGTGTGGTCGCAATCTTGAGCCCGTTGAAAATGAATGGCATCGCGGCGGGAAGGCGCAGCTTCAAAAGCGTCTGCCAGTATCCCGCGGCGTAGGTCCGCATCAGGTCGCGCTGCATCGCGCTCGCCTCGGTCAGCCCCTGCACCGTGTTCACGAGCATCGGGAAGAAGACCATCACCACGACGACCGCCGCCTTCGACTGCCAGTCGAAGCCGAACCACGACACGAGGATCGGCGCGATGCCGATGATCGGCAGGGCGGCCACGAAATTTCCGATCGGCAGCAGGCCGCGCGTCAGGAAGCGCGACCGGTCGATGGCGATCGCCACGATGAACGCCGCCGCGCAGCCCATCAGGTAGCCGGAGAGCGCGCCCTTGAGCACGGTCTGCACGAAGTCCTCCCAGAGCACCTGGGTTTCCGCCGCGAACCGTGCGGCGATGGCCGTGGGCGGCGGCAGGATGATCGCAGACACCTCGAAGTGCCGCACGAGCCCTTCCCAGAGCACGAGGATCGTGACACCGAAGAGCACCGGCACGACGATCCGCACGACGCGGGCATCATGCCAGCGCGACCGTGCCATCGCAACGTTCGCGGCCCAGGCGCAGAGCCAGAACAGGATCGCGAAGACGAGCCAGTTCATGTATGCATCCCCATGCGTCTGAGCGTGAGCGTCTGGAGCCATCCGAGCAGCGTCACAAGCACGCCCGCGAGGATCGCGGCGGCGAAGAGCGCGGCCCAGATGGCGAGCGGTGTGCCGAACTGGTCGCCGATCAGGATTCGGGCTCCAAGGCCCGAGATCGCGCCGGTCGGCAACTCGCCCACGATGGTGCCGACGAGCGCCGCGGCGATCCCGATCTTGAGCGAAGTGAAAAGGTAGGGGACCGAGGACGGCAGCCGGAGCTTGAGGAAGCTCGCGAAGCCTGGCGCGTTGTAGGTCCGCAGCAGGTCCAGTTGCTCCCGCGTGGGCGACCGCAGGCCCTTCGTCATGCCGACGAGCACCGGGAAATAGCACAGGTAGGCCGAAATGATCGCCTTGGGCAGCCCTCGCCCCTCGACGCCCAGTTGCGACGATACCACGATGATCATCGGCGCCAGCGCCACGATGGGAATTGTCTGGGAGATGATCGCCCAGGGCATCAGGCTCATCTCCATCGTCCGGGAATAGACGATTGCGACGGCGCCAAGGATGCCGAGCGCCGTGCCCAGCGCGAATCCCGCAAGCGTCGACTGAAGCGTGATCCAGCCGTGGTAGATCAGCCCCCGCTTCGACATCGGGCGCCCGCGCTGGATCATCTCTCCCGTCGAACTCCACAGCTCTTCCGCGACCTGGACCGGCGTCGGCAGCCGGGGCCGGTCGAGCGCGTAGCCGCGCGAAATCTGCGACGGGTTCTCGAGCATCAGCGTGAAGGGCGAGGTTTCGCTCCGGGTCCTCGCCCCCTCGGGGGTGACGGCCACGCCTTCCCGCTCGGCCTGATCCAGCGCCTGCCAGATGTTCATCGGCGCCACCGCCGCATACCAGAGGGCAACGATGGCCGCGAGCACCGCGAGGATCGGCAGGAGGTTCCTCACGCCGACCGCTCCTTGTCCACCGGCCTCACCGGAGACCTCCGTCCGGTGCGCGAGTTTCGCCCGTCATCACGCATCGTAGGCATGCCCCGCCCGCAGCCCCTCGCGCACCCGGTGGGCGATCTCGAGGAACTCCCGGCTGTCACGGATGTCGAGCGGCCGCTCCTTCGGCAGCGGGCTTTCGATGATGTCGGTGATCCGTCCCGGGCGCGGGCTCATCACGACGATCCGGGTCGAGAGATAGACCGCCTCGGGGATCGAATGGGTGACGAAGCCGATGGTCTTCTCCGTCCGCGCCCAGAGGCTCAGAAGCTCCTCGTTCAGCCGGTCCCGCACGATCTCGTCGAGCGCGCCAAAGGGTTCGTCCATCAGGAGAATATCGGCGTCGAAGGCCAGCGCCCGGGCGATCGAGGCCCGCTGCTGCATGCCCCCGGAAAGCTGCCAGGGGAACTTCTTCTCGAACCCTTCGAGATCCACGAGTTCGAGGGTCCTGCGCACCCGATCGGCCTGCTCGGCCTTGGAATAGCCCATGATCTCCAGGGGCAGCCGCACGTTCGCCCCGATGGTCCGCCACGGATAGAGTCCCGCCGCCTGGAAGACGTATCCATAGGCCCGCTGCCGCCGCGCCTCGTCGGGCGTCATCCCGTTCACCGTCAGCGTCCCCGCCGTCGGATGCTCGAGCGCCGCCACGCACCGCAGGAAGGTCGTCTTGCCGCAGCCCGATGGCCCGATGAACGACACGAAGTCACCTCGCCCGATCGCGAGGTCCACATCCTTGAGCGCATGGACCGGCCCGTCGCCCGTCTGGAACGTGAGCCCGAGGCCACTGGCCTCGATCACCGCTTCACCCGCCACGCATCGCCCCCCGCCGGTGGCCGAAGCCGTCCTTCATGCCAGTCACTCAGACACCACTCGCCGGGATCCCCGACCGCTCCACCTTGCGCGGCGCGGTGAGGTCCTTCCAGGTCGACAGCGCCTTGTTGACCGATCCCATCGGGTCGCGCTTGACGAACTTGCCGTGGCCTTCCTCGGTCCGCACCTCGCCGTCGTGGACCGCGACCTTTCCGCGCGTGAGCGTGAAGCGCGGCAGGCCTTTCACGTGCTTGCCCTCGAAGACGTTGTAATC
>Ga0102943_1000223_pt1 | contig 40188 bp, 37 predicted proteins | sample SalPonC_black_MG_FD_78174 | JGI IMG/M metagenome (GOLD analysis project Ga0102943, IMG submission 78174) | Salt pond soil microbial communities from South San Francisco under conditions of wetland restoration - Salt Pond MetaG... | ecosystem: Environmental > Aquatic > Marine > Intertidal zone >...
CGCCGCCGAGGTCGCCGCCCGCGCCGGCGAGGGGCCGGCGGCCGTCAAGGTCGACGTCGAGGGGCACGAATACGCCCTCGGCCCGGCCCTCGCGGCGCTGTGCGATGCGCTCGTCGGCGCGCCGATGCACCTCTCGCTGCATCCCCGTCGGCTCGCCAAGGCGCCGCGCCGACGCGATCCCTCTTCGCCCGTCGCCGGGCGACCGAAGCCACGGCACGCCTCCTCGCGGAGTTCGGGGACGCCGAGATCCGGCTCAGCGGCGAGGACTCCCTTCTCGACCCCGCCCGCATGCCCGGGCTCGCCGAACGCGACTTCGCCTTGGAGATCGGCTGACCGCTCAACCCAGCTTCGCCAGCAGGCGGACCGCGCGCTTCACCCAAGGGTTCTCGAACAGCCGCGGCTGGTAGTAGGCGCCCGCGGCCTGCCTGGAGATCTCGCCGAAGCTCGGATAGGGCGCGACCATGCCCGCCACCGTCCCGATCTTCAGATCCGCCGAGATCGCCAGCGCCCAGAGCGCGATCAGCTCCCCCGCCCGCGCCCCGACGATGGAGGCGCCGACGGGCCGGCCCTTGACCACGATCACCTTCGCGAGCCCCTCGGTCTCGCGCTCGGCCCGCGCGCGATCGTTCTCGGCATAGGGGGCGCGGAGCACCTCGACCTTGTCGCCGTGCTCGGTGCGCGCCTCCCCCTCGGTCATGCCGACCTGGGCGATCTCGGGCTCGGTGTAGGTCACCCACGGCACCGCCCGCGTGTCCGCCTTCACCGGCAGCCGGAACAGGGCGGAGCGGATCACCAGCCCCGCGTGCCAGCCGGCGACATGGGTGAACTGCAGCCCGCCCGCCACGTCGCCGATGGCGTAGACCCGCCGGTTCGACGTCCTCAGTCCCTTGTCGACCTCGATCCCCGCCTTGGCGCGCGCGACCCCCGCGGCCTCCAGCCCCAGATCCTCGACGTTGGCCTTGCGCCCCGCGGCGACGAGCAGATGCGTCCCCTCCCAGCGCCGGCCGTCCTTGGACTCGAGCGCGACGCCGCCGCCGACGGTCGTCTCGGCCTTGGCCACCGGCGCGCCCTCGACGATCTCCACGCCCTCGGCGCGGAGCCGCGCCACCGCGATCTCGGCGATCTCCGGATCGTCGCGGCCCAGCACGCGCGAGCCCTCGATCACCACGACCTCGCAGCCGAGCCGGCGATGCGCCTGCGCCATCTCCATGCCGATCGGCCCGCCGCCCAGGACCAGCAGCCGCGCAGGACGCTCGCGCAGCGCGAACACCGTCTCGTTGGTGAGGTAGGGCACGTCCCCCAGCCCCGGGATCGGCGGCGCCGCGGGGCGCGAGCCGGTGGCGATCACGAAGCGCCGCGCCTCGATCCGCCGCCCTCCGGCCTCCACCGCGTCGCGGGCCGTGAAGCGTGCGTGAGCGCGGATCACCGTCACGCCCAGCCCCTCGAACCGCTCCTGGGAATCATGCGGCGCGATCCCCGCGATGACCGCCTCGACGTGATCCTTGACGGCGGCGAAATCCACCTGCGGGCTGACCGCGGCGACGCCGAACGGCTCGGCGTCGCGCATCGCCTGCGCGTGCTTGCCGGCCGCGATCATCGCCTTGGAGGGCACGCAGCCGTAATTGAGGCAGTCGCCTCCCATCTTCCCGGCCTCGATCAGCACCACCGACGCGCCCATCCGCACCGCCCCCGCGGCCACCGAGAGACCCCCGGATCCCGCGCCGATCACGCAGATGTCGGGCCTCAGCGTCTCCGCCGTCGCGCTCGCGTCCTTCGGGCTCATGCGGCGTCCTCCTTCGCCTTGCCGGGTCGCTCGCCCGCCGCCGCACCGGGCCGCCGCCGCAGCGCCTTCACGATCATCGGAAGCGCCGCAAGGGCGCAGAGACCGAGCAGCGGCCCCAGCACGTGCGGCTCGAAGATGATGCCGAGATCCGGCGTGTCGCCCCGTTCGAACACCTCGCCGAGGCCCGCGCCGACCCAAGTGTAGACGACGGTCCCGGGCATGATGCCGAAGAAGGTCGTCAGAACGTAGTTGCGCAGCCGGACGCCGAGGAACGCCGGCGCGAGATTGGCCACGAAGAACGGCATCACCGGAACCAGCCGGATCAGCAGCAGGAACCAGACCTCGTTCTCCGCGACGCCCCTGCGGAAGCGCGCCATCGCCCCGCCCCGACCCTCGAGCGCCTTCGCGAGCCGGTCGCCGAGCGAGGTCTTGGCGGCGAGGAAGATCAGCGTCGCGCCCGCGGTGGCGCTCGTCAGCACCATCAGCGCCCCGGGCCAGAGGCCGAACAGGAACCCCCCCGTCAGCGTCATCGCCAGCGCGCCCGGCAACGAGAAGGCGACGACCGCGACGTAGGCCAGCATGTAGGCGGCCGCGAGCAGCGCGTAGGACGCGTTCCGCCACGCGATCAGCGCCTCGCGGTTCTCGCGCAGCGTCTCGAAGGAGAGCCGGTCGCCCAGCAGCCACCAGCCCAGCGCCGCGCCGGTCGCCACCACGATCAGCGGCGCCAGCCGCCGCGCCGCCGAGCGCTGCGGCGCCGTCGGCGCCAGCGGATCGGGCGGCGCCCCCTCGGGGCGGGTCTCGTCGGTCATGGCGCGCTCCTTCGCGGCTCGGGCTGCGGCGTCCGTGCAGACCCGATATGCCGCCCGCGGCGGCGCCACGGAAACCCCGATCACGCCGCCTTGATGCCGCGGCATCGACCGGCGCCGCCGATCGCGCCCCGGTCGCGGCGCCGCGCACGCCCGATCGTTTCAGTCCGACGATGGCCCCATCCGACCCACCGCCGAGAGCATGCCGACCTTACGTCGATCCGCGCGCCGCGGCGCCGCGGACGGCCGAGGAGCGCGTGCCATGCAGCGCATCCATTTCGAGGACCTGCACGAAGGCGACGTCCTCCGGGGCGACGCGGTGCTCGCCGATCCGGAGGAGACGATGGCCTACGACCGCCTCAACGACCCTTGGCCGATCCATGTCCACGAGGCCTTCGCCGCCCGCTCCCCCTTCGGCGGCGTCATCGCCAGCGGCGGCTGCACCGTCACGCTGACGTATCGCTCGCCGATCGGCCTCTTCGACACGCCCGAGCGGCGCTGGGAGTTCCTCGGCGGCCTCGACTGGAAGGTCCGCTTCGCCAAACCCGTCCGCCCGGGAGGCCGGCTGCGCGCCCGGCTCACCATCCTCGAGACGCGCCCCTCCAGCCGCCCCGGCCGCGGCGTCGTCCGGGATCTCACCGAGATGATCGACCAGGACGGCGACGCCGCCCTCTCGGTCGAGGTGGTGTTCCTCCTCGCCACCCGGCCGGACGGTGCGCCTCCGGCCCGCCCCGCCGCTTGACGCCGCCCCGCCCGGCGCGTATCCGACGCGCCTGCAATTTCGGAACGGGCGTGCGGGGTTTCGGCGCGCCGGGCGGAGCGACGCCGCCGCCCCCGACGCGAGGAGACGACGACATGAAGCGCACCTTCCAGCCGAGCAATCTCGTCCGCAAGCGCCGCCACGGGTTCCGCGCCCGCATGGCGACCAAGAACGGCCGCAAGATCATCAACCGCCGCCGGCGCGAGGGCCGCAAGCGGCTCAGCGCCTGAGGCGAGGGGCCGGGACCATGCCCCGGCCCGCCGCCGCGCGCCCCGAGGCGACGCCCGACCCGGGCGGGCCCCGCGCGATGCCCGAAGCGACTCCGCCGGCCGAGACCGGCGAGGGCCGGGCGGCCGACGCGGCGCCGGACCTTTCCGCCTGTTCCGAGGGGGGGCGTGCGCCGCTCGGGGGGATCGACCCCCCTCGCGCCGCCTCGGCGCCGGGGGCGCCTCCCGCCGGCGGCGACCGCTCCGAGTCGGGGCCTGACGCTTCGCCGTCCATCGAGGGCGACGGCTCCGCATCGGCCCCGGCCCCCTCGACCGGGGCGTCCACGGCGCCACGCCCCGACGGCGACGCCCCCCCCTCCGATCCGAGCGACGCCGCCCGCCCCCCCCGCATCGGCGTCCTCAAGAAGCGCCGCGAGTTCCTCGCCGCCGCCTCGGCGCTCCGGCGCAACCTGACCGGCCTCAACCTTCAGGCCCGCCGCCGCCGTCCGGAGGAGCCGGCCGAGGCGCCGATCCGCGTCGGATTCACCTGCTCCAAGAAGGTCGGCAACGCCGTCGCCCGCAACCGCGCCAAGCGGCGCCTCCGCGCCGCCGCGGCCGAGGCCCTGCCCCGCCACGGCCGCCCCGGCTGGGACTACGTCCTCATCGGCAAGCGGGGCGCGACGGCGGAGCGCGACTTCCGCGCCCTCGTCGCCGATCTCGAAGCCGGCCTCGCCGAGTTGCACGCCAAGGCCGGCGACCGCCGCGCCACGGGCGCCCCGGTCCCCCGCAAGGCCGGCCGCGGCCGCGGCCAGGACCGCAAGGCGGAGACGAGAGGCGCCGCTTCCCGCGACGCCCCCGCGACCGCCGACCGGCCCGGCGCGACGGCGGGGAAAGGCGCGGCGCCCCGAGACGCCGTCTCCGCCAACCCCCACCGCGACAGCGCCGCGAAAGCGCGCTCGACGCCCGAGACCGCCGCCCCGGGCGGCAAGGCGACGGACGGCGAGACATGAGCCCGCTCGCCCGCCTCGTCGCCCTGCCCGTCCACGCCTACCGGCTGGTCCTCTCGCCCTGGCTCGGCTCGAACTGCCGCTTCCAGCCCACATGCTCGGCTTACGCGCTGGAGGCGCTGGAGACCCACGGCGCGCTCCGCGGCGGCTGGCTGGCGCTGCGCCGCATCGCCCGCTGCCACCCGCTCGGCGGCGACGGTTTCGACCCGGTTCCCCCGCGCGAGGACCGCTGATCGCGGGCCGGCAGGCGGCTTGGGACCACGTCGAGACCTCCGGCGCCGGCGGCCCACGCGACGACCCGACGCCGGCCGGAGCGACGTCGGGCTGCCGAGCGACCCTCGCGGCGGGCTTGCACGACTCTCTCCGAGACCCTACGCCGCAGGAGCCATGTTCGACGACGCCGAAGATCTTCCGCCGCTGCTCGCCGGGGCGCCCGCCTCGACGGAGTTCGGCAAGCTCCGCAAGCGCCTCCTGCGCGAGACGCGCGAGGCGATCGAGACCTATGCGATGGCGAATCCGGGGGAGCGCTGGCTGGTCTGCCTCTCCGGAGGCAAGGACAGCTGGACCCTGCTCGCCGTGCTGATCGAACTCGAATGGCGCGGCCTGCTGCCGGTCGAGCTGCTCGCCTGCAATCTCGACCAGGGCCAGCCCGGCTTCCCCTCCACGGTCCTCCCCGAGGCGCTGGCCCGCTACGGCGTCCCCCACCGCATCGAACACCGCGACACCTACTCCATCGTCACCGACAAGGTGCCGGAGAGCCGCACCTACTGCGCCCTCTGCTCGCGCCTGCGCCGCGGCAACCTCTACCGCATCGCGCGGGAGGAGGGCTGCGCCGCCATCGCCCTCGGCCACCACCGCGACGACCTCCTCGAGACGTTCATGATGAACCTCTTCCACGGCGGCCGCCTCGCGACGATGCCCCCGCACCTGACCAACGACGAGGGCGACGTCCGCGTCGTCCGCCCCCTCGCCCGCGTGGCGGAGGCCGACTGCGCCCGCTTCGCCAAGGGCATGGGATACCCGATCATTCCCTGCGATCTCTGCGGCAGCCAGGACGGCCTGCAGCGCATGCAGGTCAAGGCGATGCTCGACGAATGGGAGCGGCGCTCACCCGGCCGGCGTGCGACGATGTTCCGGGCGCTCGCCAATCTCCGCCCGTCCCACCTCGCGGATCCCTCCGCCTTCGACTTCGCCGCGCTGACGGCCCCGCCGCCGGACCCCGCATGACCCTCGGTCTGCTCGAGACCTGCCTCTACGCGGCGGATCTCGACGCCGCCGAGCGCTTCTACGTCCGCGTCCTCGGCCTGGAGACCGCGCTCCGCGAGGAAGGCCGCCACGTCTTCCTCCGCGCGGAGGGCTCCATGCTCCTCGTCTTCGATCCCGCCGGCAGCGAGACCCCTCCGCCCGAGGGCGCCATCCCGGTGCCCCCGCACGGGGCCCGCGGCCCCGGCCACGCCTGCTTCGCCGCGGGCGCCGAGGGGATCGAGGGCTGGCGCCGCCGCCTCCAGGCCGCCGGCGTCGGGATCGAACGGGAGGTGACCTGGCCGCACGGGCCCGTCTCCCTCTACTTCCGCGATCCGGCCGGCAACTCGCTGGAGATCGCCGAGCGCGCCCTCTGGGGGTTCGATACGCCCTGAAACGCGCAACGCCCCGGCCGCGGGGCGCGGCCGGGGCGTCGGACGAGGCCGAAGGGACGGACCGGTCAGGCCGCGTCCTTCGCCTGCTTCATCGTGGTGTCGGTCTGCGGGAAGTGCCCGTCGCCGTCCGAGGCGAGCGCGGAGCGGGGGATGTCGCCATCCTCCTTCATCTCCCGGGTCTTCCACGCGCCGCGCCAGGCGGCGACCAGCAACGCCCCGAGCGTGAACATCGCGAGCATCGGAACGAAGAATTCGAGCGTCGTCTCGAGCATCATGGACCTCCTTTCGTTGGTCTCACCCGAGGCTACGCACGACCTCCGCGGGGCGGATGACCCTCTGCGTCAGGACGCCGCACGTCGTCCCCCGGTCCGACCGGTGATCCGGGCATGCGCGGCCGGCAGCGCCATCGTCCCCCGGACGATCGCCGCGAGCGTGCCGAACGCGGTCGGCGCCCCGATCCCGCTCACGGCGTCCCGCCGATCACCAGCCGCTCCGCCTCCGCCTTCAGGCGCTCCGGCAGCGGCGTCGGGCGCCGCTCCGGGTTCACGCAATAGACGTGCACGTAGCGGCAGACCGCGCAGGCCGGCGCCCCGTCCCCCGCGAACATCGCGAGGCCGTAGGTCAGCGAGGTCCGCCCGATGCGGTCGATCCGCATCCCCACCTCGACCGGCGCGGGCCACTTCACCTCCGCCAGAAACGTGCACTGGGTGTCCGCGACGATGCCGACCACCGGCCCGTTCGGCAGTTCCAGCCCGCAGCGCTCCAACAGCCAGAGGTTCACGGCGCTGTCGAAATACTCGTAATAGACCGCGTTGTTCAGATGCAGATACTGGTCGTTGTCGCGAAGCCGCGTCGTCATCGGCGTGAACCGGACGTAGGCGTCCCGCGACGGTCTCTCCTGCGGCATCGGCGGCGGCCTCCCCTGACCCTCGGCGCGCGGAGATTGGCCGCGCCGGCGGCGAAGGGCAAGCGCCCGGCGCCTTCCCCGCCGCGCCCGGCCGGGCTAAGCCTCGCCCCGCGCCCGCCGTCCGCCGCCGGAGACCCGCCATGCCCCCCGCCCGCCCCTATCGCGGCGTCCTCTTCGACAAGGACGGCACCCTCATCGACTTCGAGGCGACGTGGCGGGGCTTCGTCGACGAGGTGCTGGACGCCCTCGCGCCGGGCGATCCGGCGCTGCGCGGGCGCCTCGCCGAGGTCGCGGGGATCGACGCCGACGGCCGCTTCCGCCCCGGTTCGCCCATCGTCGCCGGCTCCACCGCCGAGGTCGCGACGCTCTGGGCGCCGCTTCTGCCGGGCTGGACCGTCGAGACGCTGGAGCGCGAGGCCGACCGGCGGGCGCGGGAGGCCGCCGGCCGCGGCCCCGCCCCCGCGACGCGGGACATTGCGGGACTGCTGGATCGGCTGCGCGCGCGGAAGCTGACGCTCGGCGTGGCGACGCACGATTCGGAAGGGGCGGCGCACGCCCACCTCGCCGCCTTGGGCGTCGCCGACCGCTTCGGCTTCGTCGCCGGCTACGACAGCGGGCACGGGCTGAAGCCCGGCCCCGGCATGGTGCTCGCGTTCTGCGCCGCCGCCGGCTGCGATCCGGCGGAGACGGTGATGGTCGGCGACAGCGTGCACGACCTCGGGGCCGGCCGCGCGGCGGGCGTCGGCCTCGTCGTCGGGGTGCTGACCGGCCCGGCTCGGGAGGCCGACCTCGCCCCCCTGGCGGACGTCGTGGCGCCTTCCATCGCCGCCCTGCCCGACCTTTTGGACCGCTGAAGCCGCCGGAACGGACGCCCGGCGTCGCTCAAGGGGTGGCAATCGCGCCCCGGTCGGCCCTAGCTTCCTTCACCGGAAGACGAGGAGGACCGTCATGACCGAGCCCGCCGCGCCGTCCGAAGGCGGGGAGCCCGTGCGCCCGCGCCGCCGCGCCGGCGCGCGTTCCGGCGCCGGCCGCCGCGCTGCGCCGCCGACGCTCGACCAGTCGCCCTGGGCGCCGCCGACGAATTCGGACCGGCCGACCGAGCCGCTGACCGAGGAGGGCGTCGCGGCGGTGCACGACGGGGCCATGCGGGTGCTGGAGGAGATCGGCCTCGACTTCCTCAACGAGGATGCGCTGGCGATCCTGAAGGCCGAAGGCTGCGACGTCCGCGACCAGCGCGTGCGCATGGGCCGCGACTTCGTGATGGAGAAGATCGCGCTCTGCCCCTCCGCCTTCACGATCACGCCGCGCGATCCCGCCCGCGCCATCGAGATCGGCGGCGCCAAGATGGTGTTCGGCAACGTCTCCTCGCCCCCCAACGTCATGGACCTCGAGCGGGGCAAGCGTCCGGGCGACCGCGAGAGCTTCCGCGACCTCCTGAAGCTCTCCCACGCCTTCAACTGCATCCACTTCGTCGGCGGCTATCCGGTGGAGCCGGTGGACCTGCACCCCTCCACCCGCCACCTCGACGCCCTCTTCGACAAGCTGACGCTGACCGACAAGGTGGTGCACGCCTACTGCCTCGGCCCGGAACGGGTGGAGGACGTGATCGAGATGGCGCGCATCGCCTCCGGGCTCGACCGCGAGGCGTTCGAGGCGAAGCCGCGGCTCTACACCAACATCAACGCCTCATCGCCGCTGAAGCACGACTGGCCGATGCTGGACGGCGCCATGCGCTTCGCCCGCCGCGGCCAGCCGGTGGTGGTCACGCCCTTCACCCTCGCCGGCGCCATGGCCCCGGTGACGCTGGCCGGCGCCGTCACCCAGTCGGTGGCCGAGGGGCTGGCGGCGATCGCCCTTCTGCAGTGCATCCGTCCGGGCCTCGCCTGCGTGCTCGGGTCCTTCACCTCCAACGTCGACATGAAGTCCGGCGCGCCGGCCTTCGGCACGCCCGACTACATGCGCGCGACCCAGATGTCGGGCCAGATGGCGCGCTTCTACGGGCTGCCGCTGCGCGCCTCCAACGCCTGCGCCGCGAACGCGCCGGACGGCCAGGCGATGTGGGAGAGCGCCTTCAGCCTCTGGGCCTGCGTCTCCGGCCGCGCCAACATGGTCTATCACGGCGCCGGCTGGCTCGAGGGCGGACTGATCGCGAGCTACGAGAAGTTCGTGATGGACTGCGAGCTCCTGCAGCAGATGCAGGCCTACATGAAGCCCGTCGCCGCCGGCCCGGACGAGATCGCCTTCGACGCCATCGCCGAGGTCGGCCCTCACGGCCACTTCTTCGGGGTCGGGCACACCCAGGACCGCTATCAGGACGCCTTCTACCGTCCCTTTCTCTCGGACTGGCGCAACTACGAGGCCTGGGCCGAGGGCGGAGCCGTCTGGACGGCCGAACGCGCGCGCCGCCTCTGGAAGGCGATCCTCGCGGAGTTCGAGCCGCCGCCGATGGACGAGGCGGTGCGCGACGAGCTCGCCGCCTTCGTCGAGCGGCGCAGGCGCGAGGGCGGCGCGCCGACCGACTTCTGAGGCGCGTCAACCGGCCGTTAACCCCGTTGCGGTGCAAAGGTCCCCGGACCCGGAGCGAGGGGAGGCCGCGCGATGCCCGAGGAGACGATCTACGCCCGCGCCCTGCGCGAGTCGCTGGCGGCGGGGCGCATGAGCCGCGACGACGCGGTGCTGGTGGTCGCCGGCGGCCCCTACGACGCCGCGACGCTGCGCGAGGCCGGCTTCTCGAACGTCGTGATCAGCAATCTCGACACCCGGATGCGCGCCGACGCCTTCGCGCCCTACGGCTGGTCCCTGCAGGACGCCGAGGCGCTGAGCCATCCCGACGGCGCCTTCGACCACGTCCTCGTCCACGCCGGTCTGCACCACTGCCGCAGCCCGCACCGGGCGCTCTGCGAGATGATGCGCGTCGCCCGGCGCGGCGTCCTCGTGGTCGAATCGCGCGACTCGCTCCTGATGCGCCTCGCCGTGCGGCTCGGCCTGACGGCCGAACACGAACTCGAGGCGGTGATCGGCAACGGCGGCGACATGGGCGGCGTCGCCAACACCGGCGTCCCCAACTTCGTCTACCGCTGGACCGAGCGGGAGGTGCGCAAGACGGTCGAGAGCTTCGATCCCGCCCGCCCGGCGCGCCTCGCCTTTCTCTACGGCCTGCGCCTGCCCCTCGCGCGGCTCGACGCCCATCACGCGCCCTGGAAGGGGGCGGCGCTCCGCCTCGCCGCCGGCATGGCGCTCGGGCTGGGGCGGCTGTTCCCGCGGCAGGGCAACCTCTTCGCCTTCCATGTCGACCGCACCGCGCCCCTGCATCCCTGGATCCGCGAGGCGCCGGACGGCCCGCGCCTCGACCCCGAGATCGTGCGGATCGGGCGCGCGGCGTGATCCGGCGCCCGACCCCTCGCCATGCGCGCCGGAGACGGTAAGGTTCTCTTGCAATCCGGGAACCCGCCCGGAGCCATCGAGGGAGGACCGCCCATGACCATCGAGATCGACGCCGGCAACGCGCTGCACGTGATCGACCACGCCAGCTCCGACGCCGTCACCTTCGTCTTCGTCAACGCCCTGACCGGCACCACCGACCACTGGGAGGGCGAGGTCGCGCCGGCGCTGCGCGAGAAGGGCTTCGGCACCGTCAGCTGGAACTTCCGCGGCCAGCCCGACAGCCCCTTCGCCGACGTCGAGATCACCGATCGCGTCATCGTCGAGGATCTCGGCCGCGTGCTCGAGGCGACCAAGCCCGCCAGGCCCGTGCTCGTCGGCCTCTCCATCGGCGGCCTCTACGCCGCGCGCGCGCATCTCGAAGGCGCGCCCTCGGCCGGACTCGTCCTGCTGAACACCCTGCGCGAGATCGGCCCCCGAATCGCCTGGGTGAACGACTCGCTCCCCCACATCGCGAGCACCGTCGGCCCCGGCGTCTTCACGGACGTCATGTCGCCGATGATCCTGAACCCGGAGGCGCTGGCCGCCGCGCGACCCAACGCCTTCAAGACGCCATACCAGGCGCTCCCGCCGGAGAACGGGATCATGAACCTCCTGCGCAACTCGCCCGCCACCGACTGGGACGCGCCCTGGGACGAGATCACGGTCCCGACCCTCGTGATCACCGGCCACCACGACCGGGTGTTCCGCGACCCCGAAGTGATCGACCGCCTCGCCGCGGGCATCCAGCGCTGCACGCGCGAGGAATGGGAGGACTGCGGCCACATGATCCCGGTCGAACGCCCCGGCCGCCTGATCGAGAGCCTCGCACGCTTCGGCGGCTCGCTCTGACGCGCGGGGGCGGGCCGGGGACGCTCCCGGCCCGCCCCCGCCTCACCGGAGACTGCCGAGGACCACCACCATCGCCCGGTCGTCCGCCACCGGCCGCTTGGCCGGGAACGCCTGGGAGTAGTCGCGGATGTTCGCGATGTAGTCGGCGAGGTCGAACTCGGTGGGGACCGTGACCGGATTCCTGTTCGGCAGCACCCCGCGAAGGACCTCGCGGCGCACCTCGTCCAGCCGGTCCTCGTCCGCCGCCGCGCCGAACTTCTCCCGTCCGTCGGTCGCGTCGCCCCGGTCGGCGACCAGCTTCGCCGCCTCGTCTGCGCCGCCGTCCGGCCGGTTCGACAGCCCCCGATCGACCAGCAGGCAGTAGCTCAGGCATTTCTGCGCGATGTCCGCCGGGTCGATCCCCAGCGCCTCCGCCACCTTGCCGAGGTCGTCGCTCAGCGAGCGCGCGAGACCGGCGCCGTCCTTCGGCCCGCGCGCCCCCCCGATCCAGGTCTCGGCGAAATAGCCGTATTCGATGAAGCGGTTGCGGACGTCCTCCGCCAGCTTCAGGCGCTCCTGATAGTCTCGGTTCGGGCGGCGCGTGACGTAGACGATGACCTTGTCGTGGCGCAGCCGCGAGAGTTCGGTGCGGCTGCGCACCGAGGGCGGCCAGTTCAGGTCGGGATTGCGCTCCTGCAGCGCCGCCAGCAGTTCGGCCCGGTCGGCGGCCACCTCGATCTGGGTCCAGAACACCCAGTCCGCGATCTCGTCGTCGAAGGCGCGCTGCGAGTCGACCTGCTCCTCCAACCGCGGCAGCGTGCTCAGCCCGGCGACCGCGGGCTCCAGCTTGTCGAGCCGCGCCTCGAGTTCGGCGCGCCGCTTGTCGAACGCCTCGACGGCCGCCTCGGCGTCGCCCTTCAGCGCCTCGAGGTCGCTGACCACGCTCGTGGTGGTGCCGATGATCTGGTCGAAGACCTGCTTGTTGGCCGTGGCCTCGATCAGGAAGCGCACGCCGAAGATCGAGACCAGCGAGACGATCACCACGACCCACCAGAAGCGCCGCCGCATCCAGGCCAGGATGTCGCCCTGCACCTCCTCGGTGAACTTCAGCCGCTCGATGTCGAGCAGCTGCTTCATCTCGGCGCTCTCGAGCAGGCGCTTCTTCTCCTCGAGCTCGACGTGGAGCGACTCCACCTTCTGCTCGAGCCGGCGCAGCGCCTCGGCGACCTCGTCCGGCGCCCCCGTCTCCCGCGTCTCGTCCAACGCTCCGCCTCCTCGAAAGCTTGCCTTTGCGTAAAGCTTGTATCAGCGTGATACGCGTGTCGAACCTTTTCCCGGAGCGCGGTCATGTCCCTCACATCGGCCTCGGCGGCGCTGCTCGGCGCCTGGCTGGGGGCGGCGGTCTCCGACGCGCCGGAACCCGCGACGACGCTCCCCGGCGCCTTCGGCCTCGCCGACCGCGACGCCAACTGCCCCGCGCACCGCCCGAACTGCAACGAGACCGGGCGCGGCCGCGGTGGCGGCGGTCGGGGCGGGGGCGGCCGGGGCCGGGGCGGCGGAGGCGGACAAGGCGGGGGCGGACAAGGCGAAGGCGCTTGAGCGCGACGCGACGTCATGTTAGACGAGATCATGGAAAAGATCCGCACACGGCTTCTGCTCCTCGTTCTCGCCGCGGCGCTGGCGTCGCCCGGCTCGACGTCCTTGGCCCAGTCGGCCGAGGAACAGCAGAACTGCCCCTCGCACAATCCGTCCTGCCGCTGACAGGGGCGGAGGCGGGGCCGGCCCTCGGATGACGGCTCTGGCCGCGCTCTCGGCGAGGCGCTAGACCGCGCGGCGCGGGCCGTTCGGCGCTCGTGCCGAAAGCCTTCGCCATGCCCTCCGTCCTCGCGGTCACGCTGCCCTTCTTCGCGCTGATCCTCTGCGGCTGGACCGCCCGCGCCGCGGGCGTGATCGACGCGGCCGCGCCGCGCGCCCTCAACGCCTTCGTCCTCTACTTCGCCCTGCCGGCCCTGCTGATCCGCACGCTCGCCGGCCTTCCGCTCGAGGCGCTGGCCGTTCCCGGCTTTCTCGCCGCCTGGGTGCTGGTCTCGCTGGCGATGTTCGCGCTCGTGGCCGTCGCGGCGCGGGCGCTGAGGCAGAGCCCGAAGGCGGCGATCATGCAGGCGGCCGCGGCGGTGCACGGCAACGTCGGCTATCTCGGCGTCTCGCTCGTGCTCGCCGTGCTCGGGCCTTCGGCGACGGCGGCGGTCTCGATGGCCGTGGTGCTCGACTTCCTCGTGATCGTGCCGCTGGTCATCGCGCTGACCGAACTCGTCGGGCGGCGCGACGCGGCCCCGCTCGCGGCCCTCGCCGCGGCCGGGCGCTCGGCCGTCGCCAACCCGTTCGTGATCTCGATCCTCGCCGGCCTCGCCCTCGCCGCGCTCGGGCTTCCGCCCACGGGCATGCTCGACGAGGTCCTGCGCATCCTCGGCCAGGCCGCGGTGCCGGCGGCGCTCTTCGCCATCGGCGCGACGCTGCACGGCCAGCCGCTGCGCGCCGCGGGGCCGGAACTCGCGGCGATCGCGCTGCTCAAGCTGGTGGTCCACCCGATCCTGATCGTGCTGGTCATGGCGGATCTCTTCGACGTGCCCCAGGCGCTGATCGGCCCCGCCGCGCTGCTCGCCGCCCTGCCCGTCGCCAACAACGTCTTCGTGCTGGCGACCCGCTACGAGGCGCGCCCCGGCGTCGTCTCCGCCTCGATCCTCGCCACCACGGCGATGGCCCTGGTGACCTTCAACCTCTGGGCCGGCCTCGTGATCGGCCGCTGAGCCGTCGCCGGCGCCGCATCGGACCCCCCGGACGTCTCGAACGGACTTGCCCGCCCGCGCCCGCGCCGTAGCCTGACGGGAGCGGACAGGGGAGAGAGAACGATGCCCGAACACTACCGAGCCGTCGTCGTCGGAGGGGGCGTCGTCGGCTGCTCCGTCCTCTACCACCTCGCCAAACGCGGCTGGACCGACTCGGCGCTGCTGGAGCGGGACGTTCTCACCTGCGGCTCGACCTGGCACGCGGCCGGGGGCTTCCACACTCTCAACGGCGACCCCAACGTCGCCAAGCTCCAGCAGTACACGGTGGAGCTCTACCGCGAGATCGAGGAGATCTCCGGCCTGTCCTGCGGCCTGCACCTCACCGGCGGCGTGCAGATCGCCAAGACCGAGGACCGGATGGACGCCCTGCGCCAAGCCCAGGCGCGCGGGCGCTACATGGGCATGGAGCTCGAGCTGGTCTCGCCCGAATGGGCGGCCGAACGCTTCCCCCTCCTCGATCCCAGGCAGTTCCTCGGCGGCCTCTGGGACCCGATCGAGGGCCATCTCGACCCCTCCGGGACCACTCACGCCTACGCCCGCTCCGCCCGCAAGCTCGGCGCGACGGTGAAGGAGCGGTGCAAGGTCGAGACGATGGCGCGGCGCCCCGGCGGCGACGGCTGGGTGCTGACCACGTCCGACGGCGAGATCACCTGCGACCATGTCGTCAACGCCGGCGGCCTCTGGGCGCGTGAGGTGGGGCGGATGGTGGGGCTGGAGCTGCCGGTCCTCGCGATGGAGCACCACTATCTGCTGACCGAGGCCATTCCGGAGGTCGTCGAATACAACGAGCGCACCGGCGAGGAGATGATCCACATCATCGACTTCGAGGGCGAGATCTACACCCGCCAGGAGCGCGACGGCATCCTCCTCGGCACTTACGAGCGCGCCGCGACCCCCTGGGCCCCGAAGCGCACCCCGTGGTCCTTCAAGGCCGAGTTGCTGGAACCCGATTTCGACCGCATCGCGCCCTCTCTGGAGACCGCGTTCAGGCACTTCCCGCCGGTCGAGCGCGCCGGCATCCGCCAGGCGATCAACGGCCCCTTCACCTTCGCGCCGGACGGCAACCCGCTGGTCGGCCCGGTCCGCGGCCTGCCCGGCTACTGGTGCGCCTGCGCGGTGATGGCGGGCTTCTCCCAGGGCGGCGGCGTCGGCCTCGCCCTCTCCAACTGGATGGTCGACGGCGATCCGGGCTTCGACGTCTGGGGCATGGACGTCGCGCGCTTCGGCGACTGGGCGACGCTCGGCTACACCAACGAGAAGGTTCGGGAGAACTACTCCCGGCGCTTCCGCATCCGCTATCCGAACGAGGAGCTTCCCGCCGCGCGCCCCCTCCGCACCGGCGCCCTGCATGACCGCCACCTCGCCCTCGGCGCGCGCATGGGCGCGAGCTTCGGCCTCGAGGTCCCGCTCTGGTACGCGCCGGAGGGTGTGGAGGACGTCTTCTCCTGGCGCCGCTCGACCGATTTCCCGCATGTCGCCGAGGAGGTGCGGGCGGTGCGCGAAGGCGTCGGGATCATGGACCTGTCCGGCTTCGCCAAGTTCGGCGTGACGGGGCCGGGCGCCAGGGCGTTCCTCGATCGGATGCTGGCCTGCCGCCTCCCCGCCCCCGGGCGGATGGCGCTGGCGCCGATGCTGAAGGCGGACGGCAAACTCGCGGGCGACCTGACGGTCGCCTGCGTTTCCGAGGAACGGTGGTTCCTCGCCGGCTCCGGCCCGGCCGAGGAACACTATCTGCGCTGGTTCGAAGCCCACCGGCCGGCGGACGTGCGGATGGAAACTCTCGGTCTCGGGTGGACCGGCCTCTCCATCGCCGGCCCCCGGTCACGCGAGCTCCTCGCGGAGGTCACGGGCGAGGACTGCTCTCACGCCGCCTTCCCTTTCATGGCGTTCAAGGCGATGGAACTGCACCACGCCCCCGGCCATGTCGGCCGCGTGAGCTACACCGGCGATCTCGGTTACGAGATCTGGACCCGCACCGACTACGCGCGCCATGTCTGGGACGCGCTCTGGACCGCGGGCGCCCCTTTGGGGCTGAGGCCCTTCGGCCTGCGGGCGCTGAACTCGCTCCGGCTCGAGAAGAACTGGGCGAGCTGGGGTCGCGAATACCGCCCCGTGTACGGACCGCTGGAGGCCGGGCTCTCCCGGTTCGTAGCCTACGAAAAGCCGGTCGACTTCATAGGCAAGTCCGGGGCGCTCGCCGAACGCGAAAGCGGCGGGAGGCTGCGGCTGATCTCTCTGGTGGTCGATGCGACGGACGCGGATGCGACGGCGGACGAACCGATCCGGTTCCGAGGCGACGTCAGGGGCTGGGTCACCTCCGGCGGCTACGCCCATGCGCAGGCCAAAAGCCTCGCGATGGGCTACGTCCCGAAGGAGATCGCGGCCGAGCCGGAGGGCTGGGAGGTCGAGATCCTCGGGCGGCTTCGGCAGGCGAGGTTGCAGCCGGCGCCCCTCTTCGATGCGAATTCGAGCCGGATGCGCAGCTGATCGCCGGCGCGGCCACCCGTCCGGGCGTCAGCGCCCGGGCGGGACCGTCTGCGCCTCGTCGACCTCGTCCTCGGTCGGCGGGGCGAGAGTGCCGAAGGCCGAAATGGCCGCGAGGCCGTTGGGGCGCACGCCCTCGGCCGGGCGCACGGCCTCCAGCGTGAAGCCGGAAGCGCGCGCCTCGCCCACCGCCGCGACCGAGGCCGGCGCGAGGTCGTCGAGCCGCGCCACGGGCATTCCCGTCCGGCTCTCGGGCGCGCCGGCGGAATCGGAGAGCGTCACGGTGACGAAGGCCTCGGGACATCCGTCGCCGTCCGCGATGCAGTAACCGATGCGCTGGTCGCCCTCGCATCGCGGCGTCGCGGCATAGGCGATGGCGCCGTCGGTGCGCCACGCGGCGCCGCACTCCGGCGCCGCCGTGATCAGCAGACGATCGCCGTCCTCCGGGGTCGCCCCCGTATCGTTGGCGACCACGTCCAGTCGCCAGGCGCCGTCTTTCGGGAGAATGGCGACGTCGTCTCTGGGAACGACCGAAACACGCTCGTCGAACCCCTCGAACACGTCGCCGCGCTGAGCCACGGCCCCAAGCGCCACCGTCAGAACGATCCCGGTCAGGATCGTCATCAGCCTGTCGTCACCACGCACGCCAAGCACCTCGAACTCATACGCTACCCACAACCGGACCATAGCCGGGACGGCCCCGGATGGGAAGGAAAATCGTTCAGGAATCCTTCAGATTCGATTCAAGCACCCTGCGTTGGCCTCGACGGACGGCCGGGGTATATGATGCGCGGATCGCGCGGTCCCGGGAACGGAGCGGGTCGCGCAAGTGAGGGAGAAGCAACATGAAATTCGGCGTGGGACAGCCGCTGCGGCGCAAGGAGGACGATCGTTTCCTGCGCGGCGCCGGACGCTACGTGGATGATCGCACGGAAGCCGGCCAGCTTTTCGCCCAAGTCTTGCGCTCGCCGGTCGCTCACGCGCGAATCGTGTCGCTCGACGTCTCGGCCGCCCATGCGGCCCCGGGCGTGCGTCTCGTCTGGACCCATGCCGATACCGGGGACCGACTCGCGCCCCTCAAGAACGAGTTTCCCCTCCAGCAGGCCGACGGGTCGGATCCTGCGCCGGTCATCATGCCGCATCTCGCGGCCGAGGCCGTGCGCTTCGTGGGCCAGCCGATCGCCTTCGTCGTGGCCGAGAGCGCAGCGGCCGCCCGGGACGCGTGCGAACTGATCGAGGTCGAGTTCGACGAGCGTCCCGTCGTCGTCGACTCGCGCCGCGCGCTGACGCCCGAAGCGCCGCAGCTGCACGAGCAGGCGCCCGGCAATCTCGCCTATCTCTGGTCCTGCGGCGACGCGGCGCGCACCGACGCCGCCTTCGCCGAAGCCGCGAGGATCGTGAAGGTCGACGTGATCAACCAGCGCGTCGTGGTCTCCTCGATGGAGCCGCGCGCCTGCAACATCGACTACGATCCGGAGACCCAGCGCTGGGACGTCCGGGCCGGCACGCAAGGCTCGCACACCATGCGCGGCAAGCTCGCCCGCCAGCTCGGCGTGCCGCCGGAGCGGATCCGCGTACGCACCCCCGACGTCGGCGGCGGCTTCGGCATGAAGCTCCAGGCGCATCCCGAGGACGCTCTGGTCGCGCTCGCGGCCAAGGACCTCGCCGCGCCGGTGAAGTGGACCTCGGACCGTTCCGAGGCGTTCCTCTCGGACGCGCAGGGGCGTGACGTGAAGACCGTGGCCGAGGGCGCCTTCGACGCCGACGGGCGGGTCACGGCGATGCGCTTCGCGTCGGTCTCGAACCTCGGCGCCTACTACTCCTCCTTCGGCGCGGCGATCCACACGGTGTTCTCGGCCCCGCTGGTCGGCGGCATGTACGACCTGCCGACCTTCTTCCACGAGGTCCGCGGCGCCTTCACCAACACCACCCCGACCGACGCCTACCGCGGCGCCGGGCGGCCGGAATGCATCCACGTCACCGAGCAGCTGATGGAGGCCGCGGCGCGCGAATTCGGGATGGACCGGGCCGAGTTCCGCCGCCTGAACCTCCTGAAGCGCGATCAGGTCCCGCACTCGACCATGGGAGGCTTCACCTTCGACAGCCTCGACACCGACCGGAACCTAGACGACGCGCTCGCGGCCTCCGACTGGGCCGGCTTCGAGGCGCGCGCGAAGGACGCCGAGGCGCGCGGCAAGGCGGCCGGCATCGGCCTCGCCTACTATTTCGAGCGAACCGGCGGCGGCCCGGTGGAGAACGCCTTCCTGCGCGTGCATCCCGAGGGGCGGATCGAGGCCGCGGTGGGCACGCAGTCCAACGGCCAGGGGCACGAGACGGCCTGGGCGCAGATCGTCTCGGAGGAGCTCGGCGTCGATCCGGCGGTGGTGGAACTGCTGCCCGGCGACTCGGACATGCTGCCGGCCGGCGGCGGCACCGGCGGCTCGCGCTCGCTGATCATGGCGAGCCGGGTCTTCATCCTCGCCGCCCGCGACGTCGTCGAAAAGGCGATGGAGGGCGCCGCCAAGGCGCTGGAGGCCGCGCCGGCCGACATCGAATACGACGCCGAGACCGGCGGACGCTTCCGCATCAAGGGCACCGACCGCTCCGTCACCCTGTTCGAGGCGGCGGGGGCGATCGGCGGCGTCACCGGAGACGGCCGCGTCGACGACCGCGAGAGCACCTTTCCCAACGGCTGCCACGTCGCGGAGGTCGAGATCGACCGTGAGACCGGCCACGTCGACCTGACGAACTACACCATCGTCGACGACTTCGGCGTGGTGGTGAACCCGCTTCTCGTCGAGGGGCAGGTGCATGGCGGCGTGGTGCAGGGCGCCGGCCAGGTGCTGGGCGAGCAGGCGGTCTGGGACCCCGAGACCGGCCAGCCGCTGACCGGCAGCTACATGGACTACCACCTGCCGCGCGCGGACGACGTGCCGAGCTTCGGCTTCAAGCTCAACGAGATCCCGTCGACCACCAATCCCCTCGGCGTGAAGGGGTGCGGCGAGGCGGGCTGCGTCGGCGGCATCCCGTCGGTCGCGCTCGCGGTGCAGGACGCCCTGCACCGGGTCGGGGCCGGCGGGATCGAACCGCCCTACACGCCCTCCAAGGTCTGGAAGGCGCTCGCGCAGGCCTGACCGAGCATCCCGCCGTCGACGCCCGACCGTCGACGGCGGTCCCCCGACGCCCCGCCGCATCGCCCGTCCCACCGCATGTTCGTCGCGCCGCCGATCCGGACCGGCTTCCTTGCGTCGTGCACACCCGCCGGGAACGCCGCCTCACGACCCGTCGTTCCCTCACCGGTGACACGTCGCCGTCATCAAGCGATGTTCGGGTGCAATGACCGCTCCGCTCCGCAACGCCCGCGTCCTCGTCTACATCGTGGACGGCACGCTCTCCCGCCTCGATCCGGGGCGCGAGACGCATGCCGGCGCCCTCTGGAAGCTGCTGGCCGGCGAGGGGCCGCGACCGGACCGCCTCGTCGCCTACCACCCGGGCGTGCAGGGGGCCGGAGCGGGACGCTGGTGGCGGGCGATCATCGGCGAAGGGGTCAACGACGCCATCCGCGCCGGATACGGCTTCCTTTCCAGCCGATGGCGGCCGGGCGATCGCATCCTCCTCTTCGGCTACTCCCGCGGGGCCTATGCGGTGCGCTCGCTCGCCGGCATGATCGGCCGCGTCGGGCTGCTGAACCCCGAGGCGGCGCTAGACCGGCGCGTGCGCCGCGCCTTCCGCCATTACGAAAGCTGGCCGAGCCGGGCCGGGCGCATCTTCTCCCGCGCGCACTGCCGCACCGACGTCGAGATCGAGATGATCGGCGTCTGGGACACGGTGCGCTCGCTCGGCCTGCCTTACCCCCTGCTCTCGCGGTTGCACCCCGCCGCGACGGAGTTCCACGACCACGCACTCGGCCCGCAGGTCCGCGCCGGCTATCACGCCTTGGCGGTGGACGAGGACCGTACCGCCTTCAACCCGGTGATGTGGCGCTGCGAGCCGGGCTGGCACGGCCGGCTCGAACAGCTCTGGTTTCCGGGGGGCCACGGCGACGTCGGTGGGGAGGTCGGCGACTTCGCGCCGGCCCGCCCCCTCGCCAACGTCGCTCTGGTCTGGATGCTCGAGCGCGCGGCGCATCACGGCCTGCCCCTGCCGGTCGATTGGCGCGACCGCTTTCCAGTCGACGCCTCCGCCCCCATGTGCGGCACGCGCCGCGGCATAGGGCGCGGCTTCCTGTTCCGCCGTCCGCGTCGCGTCGGCGCCTCCGACGGCGAGGATCTGCACCCAGCCGTCGCCGCGCGGATGCAGTCCGTGCAAGGCTACGTGCCGCGCGCGCAGGGGCTCGAGGTCTGAACGGAGGGGTACCGGCCGGCCGCCGCCTCGGGCGAAGGGACGGGTTGGGTCGGAAGGCCCGGTGCTGCTAGACATATGGGCTCGGACAGGAACGAAGGGCCATGAGCGAACCCCTCAAACCGCTCGACATCACGCCGACGCTTCTCCTGCGGGCCTATGCCGCCGGCGTCTTTCCCATGGCTCAGAGCGCCGACTCGGAGGAGATCTTCTGGGTCGATCCGAAGCGTCGCGGGATCCTGCCGCTCGACGGACTTCACGTGCCGCGCAGTCTCAGAAAGCGGATCCGGCGCGAGGATTACCGCGTCAGCGTCGATCTCGCCTTCGAGGACGTGCTGGACGGCTGCGCCGGGCGCGACGAGACCTGGATCAATCCCGAGATCCGCGACCTCTACGGCACGCTGCACCGCCTCGGCTACGCGAGCTCGGTCGAGGTCTGGATGGACGGCGCCCTCGCCGGCGGGCTCTACGGCGTGCGCCTCGGCTCGGCGTTCTTCGGGGAGAGCATGTTCAGCCGCGAGGCGGACGCCTCGAAGATCGCGCTGGTCTGGCTCGTGGCGCGGCTCAACGCCGGCGGCTTCACCCTGCTCGACACCCAGTTCGTGACCGGACACCTGCGCCGCCTCGGTGCGACCGAGGTCAGCCGTGCGCGCTACCACCAGTTGCTCGAACGCTCTCTGGCGCAGCCGGCGGACTTCTATTCGTTGGCGGACGACGCCTCGCCGGAGACGGTGCTGCAGCTCAGCACCCAGAGGTCGTAGCGCGCGTGATCCAGCGCCGAGAGCGCGGGCGAGGAGGCGAACATCCAGCCCCGGAAGCTGGGCGCATCCTCGCGCACGTCGCGGATCTCCAGCCAGGCGACCGCATCCTCGCGCGCGTCCTGCGCCGGGGTCATGCAACGGCCGAGCGCGATCGTGAGCCGCGCATGGCGCCGCGTCTCGCCCGGGCGCATCTCGAAGGTGTCGACCTGCCCCGTCATCTTGTCGAGAAGGCGCAGCGTGGCCCGCTCCGCCGGCGCCAGATCGGGCGGCGGCGGGGTCGGCGGGCGCGGGGGGACGTATTCGCGCGGCTTTCCGTCCGGACCCTTCGGCACCGACCGGAACAGGCCCGGACGCTCCAACCGCTCGACCGTGGGATCGCCCGTCGCGCCCTCCGCCTGCGCGAAGGCCAGCGCCGGCGCGGCGCCGAGGACGGCGAGCAGCAGGGCGCGCAGCATCAGCCCGCCAGCCGTGCCCGGAAGCGCAGGCGCAGGTAATCCGCCGTGGCGCGGCCGCGCCCGTCCACCAGCGCCGGAGACGCCAGCGCCACCGCCCGGTCGCGCACCTTCGCCCGCATCCCCTCGGGCGCCAGCGCCAGCACGGGAACCGCCAACGTGTCCGTCCAGACCGCAAGGCCGGCGGCGACCGGCGTCGGGCGGGGGATGAGTTCGCAGCGCTCCACGACGAAGCCGGCGGCCTCCAGCCGCGCCGCCTGCTCGTCGGGGGAGGGGAAGGACCAGATCTCGGTCAGGTCGGTCTCGATCCCGGCCTCGGAGAGCGCGGCGATCAGCGCGGTTCGGATCGCCGCGACGTTGCCCTGCCCGCCCTGCTCGGCCACGAAGCGGCCGCCCGGACGGAGCGCCCGCGCCACCCCCGCGATCACCGCGTCCGGTCGCGTCATCCAGTGCAGCGCCGCGTTGGAGAACACGGCGTCGAACTCGGCCGCGTAGGGCAGCTCATGGCCGTCCACGACCTCGGCCGGGATGCCTCGCGCCCGGGTCGCGGCGACCATGTCGGGCGAGCCGTCGGCGCCCAGCGCTTCCGCCCCCGCCTCCGCGATGGCCGCGGTCAGCGCCCCGTCGCCGCAGCCGAGATCCAGGATCCGCTCCCCCGGCCGCGGATCGAGCAGCTCCAGCACCGCCCGCCCGTGATCCGAGACGAAGCGCGCGTTCGCCGCGTAGGCCGCGGCGTTCCAGGGATCGTCGGCCGCCGTCGGGATCATTGCCCCGAGTCGCCGCCGCCGCCGGTGATCGCGCGGCCGACGAGGTCCATCAGATTCACGGAACCTTGCGTGAACATGATCTCGTCGCCCGGCGCGAGATCGAACTCGGATCCCCCCGGCGTGATCCCGACATAGGTGCCGCCGAGCAGCCCTTCGGTCAGGATGGCGGCGTCGGAATCCTCCGGCAGCTTGACCTCGTCTTCGATCGCGAGCGTGGCGACGGCCCGGTAGGTCTCCTGGTCGAGTTCGAGCGACCGGACCGTACCGACCTTGACGCCGGCGACCCGGACGTCGCCACCGACGGTCAGCCCCTCGGCCTTGCGGAAGGCCGCCGTCAATTCGTAGCGGTCGCCGGTCGTCGGCCCGATGTCGGCGGTGCGCCCGGCATAGACCAGGAAGCCCGCCGCCGCGGCCAGGACGGCGGCGCCGATCAGCGTCTCCGCGGCGTTGCTCGTCGCCATTCTCGCTCCTTCCCGAGCCTTCGCGCAGCCGCGCCCGTCACTCGGGCGTCCACGCCTCGTAGTCGCCGGTGGCGCGCGGGCGCCGCTCCGGCGTGAGCACCGAGCCCGGCGGATGATACGCGGCCCCGGTGCCGGTCATGTTGGGCCGATGCGGCTTTTCCCACGTCTTGCGCTGCAGCGGCGTCTCGGTCGGCGGCGATGCGTAGGTGTGGTGAAGCCAGCCGTGCCAGTCCGGCGAGATCCGGCTCGCTTCGGCCTCGCCGGCGTAGAGCACCCAGCGCCGGTCGCCCTCCTTCGAGCGATAGAACGCGTTTCCGACTTCGTCCTCGCCCACCTTCACGCCGTTGCGGCGGACATGCAGCAGGGTGGTGAGCGTGGCGCCGTTCCACCAGGTGAAGATACGCTTGAGCGTGTCGATCATCGCTGCCTCCGCAAGGCCGGCCGCGGCCCGTCGCGCCGTTCTATCACGTCGCCCGGCCCCGTCCAGACGCGGCTGACGCCGGCAGGCGAGCTGCGGCGTCCGAAGCGGCCCGCCACGGTCCGGACTTCGAAGCCGGCGCTATCCCGGCGCGGTGCAAGGAACGGCGGCTCGCGAATCGCGACGCTCCGGACGGCGTGCGTCGTAGCGGCGCTTCCGTGGAGTACCTGACCCGTAGTGCCTCCTTCGCATGACGGCACATAAATACGCCATCGCACTCCGGGACTAAGCATCTAGGCGGCGCGATCATGACGGGCCGAGTGGCGCGACACGGCCATCACGATGTCGGGATGGGATGTCGCTGCCGCCTCGGTGGACGCGCAGGCGGGCGTCGCGACGGAGTTCGAGGAAGAGGACGCGGTCCCGGAGGCCGTGGTCGACGATCCCTCGCGGCTTCAGTGGAGTGCCGACGGGTCCATGGCGAAATCGGCCCGGCGCCCTCGATATCGAGGGCCCGAAAGGTGCGATCGACCGAAGACCCGCGGCGTGTCATCGGACAGGAGCCTAGTTCGGAGACACGCCGAAGCCTGTCTGCTCAGGCCGGTGGGCCGGTCGAAACGGGGCCGGTTCAGATCGGGTCGTCGCGCTCTTCGCGTCCGACGGTTCCGGGCGGATCGCCGATCGAAGGCGTTCGATCGACCACCAAGGGCGTCGTGGAGGCGTCGAAGGGATACCTGTGCGGCGAAAATCCGGGTGAGTTTCGCGCGGCGATCTGGATGAGAGTCGAAGTGCCGCCACGGCTTGGATGATCGCGGCGTCGACGGCCGCGCCCAATGGTTTTCGCATCTTGATTGTCGCGGAGCGTCGATCGGCGGCGGTTTTGACTGTCGCGCGTGTCGGAGGTCGGCCGGGCCCGTCGCGTCGCTCGGCGGCGGCGCGGCGGCGACAGCTTTCGACGTCGAGCTCGCGGAGCGTGGCGTGGCGGACGAGCCGGTCGACGGCGGCGAGCGTCATGGGCGGATCCGGGAGGATCCCGTTCCATTCGCCGAAGGGCTGGTTCGCGGTGATCGGAGCGGACCGAGGCTCGTGGCGGGCGCTGACGAGTTCGAACGGTCCGCCGGTCTCGGCCTGGTCCTTGGTGACGCAGGCCCGGTCGTCGAGGATCGCCGGACGGGACTTGTCGAGCCTGGCGATGGCGGCCTCCGGCGCGAGTTCGCGCCGGGCGACCTGCAGGCGCCGGACGAGGTCGGTGGTGCGGGTGAACGGCACGCGCCAGCCGTTCTCGACGAGCCCGAGGCCGGCCGCCGGATGGCTCTTGCCGCCGCCGGGCGGGGCGAACACGAGCAGGTTGTCGCCCTTCTCGAGCCAGCCGTCGCCGGCGACCGAGGCCATGACCCGGGCCTTGGAGCCCATCGGGACGGCGTCGACGTCGAAGCCGTCGAGGGTCTCGCCGGGCGGCGGGCGCGCCTCGGCGAGGTGGCGCTCGACGCGGCGTCGCTCGCGCTCGGCGCGTTCGCGCTCGGCGAGGGCGGCGAGATGCCGGGCGGCGGGCCAGCCCTCCTTGTCGGCGCGCTCGGCGAAGCGCGGCCGGACGCGCCTGATGCCGGGCGGGCGCAACTCGTCGAGGAGCGGGCCGGGCGCGCCTCGTCGACGGGATCGGTCGCGGTCATGCCGGCGCTTCCCCTGCGGGGGCGGCGGTCGGGGTGTCGTAGCCGCTGAGCGGCGCCATGGTGACGGTGACCTGCGGCAGCGCCTCGGGGTCCGGCGCGAAGCGGGCGCGCAGATCGGCGAGCACGGGCATGGCGCCCGCGTCGAGGCCGGCGTCGATCATGGCGGCGAGATCGGCCTCGCAGCCGCGCTCGTGGGCGATCGCCGGCGCGCCGACGACGAGCCTGCAGGCCGCCCGTTCCGGCAGGGCCGCCATGGCGGCGCCCTAGAGCCGGCGGCAGGCGTCGCGCGGGAGGAGCCGGTCTCGGCGGACCGACCTCGGCGGCGCGCCCGGCTTGGCCCTGAGCGCGTGGATGACGTGGCGATGATCGACGACATGGCCGCGCGGTCGGCGCCGCGGCCGCGACCGCGCGGCAGGGTCGTCGGATGCGCGCCGCCGAGAAGGACCTCGATCCGGTCGTCGTGGAGCCGCGCCCGCAACCGGTGGCCGATGAGGCGCGAGGGCACGGTGTGGAACACGTTGCGCAGCATGAACCCGCCCGACGACGTGACCGTGACCGCGACCATCTTCTCCTCGCCGTCTTCGGCCCGCCGGATCGGCAGCGGTCGCAGCACGGCGCGCTCGGCGTCGATGCGCTTGCGGTTGCGGGCGTTGCGGCGGCCGGCCAGCGCGTCGATGAAGGCGCGACAACCGGCGATCGCGTCGACGTCGCGCGAGCCGCGCAGCGGCGGCGCGTCCTCCACGGCGCGCTTGAGATGGCCGTGCGGCGCCTCGATGGCGCCGTTCTCGTGGGCGACGTCGCGGTCGTTGCGGCTGGCGACCATGCCGTAACGGTCGCACAGCCCCCGCAGCGGGCGGTCCGGTCCTTCTCGACCCCCGGTTCGAGGTTGCGGAACGCCGCCGACAGGCTGTCGGCGCGGCGCTCCCGCGGCACGCCGCCGAGGGAGCGGAGCGCATCCTGCAGGCCCGCGGCCAGCGCGACGAAGCTCCCGCCCCGCAACACGACATGGCCATGCTCGAAGCCGCCGAAGGCGCGCCGGAAATGGCGGAGGCGGTGCGGCAGCGGCGCCTCCGCCACCGTGATCCCGAGCCCGGACATTCGGTGAAGTCCGACAGGCCCGTCCGGCCCGGCTCGTGGACCTCCGGTCGGGCCACGCCCTCCCTTCAGCCCGCCACCGGCGGCGTCGCGTCCGATCCTGCCGCAATCGACGCGGAGGGGGCAGCCGTGAATGCCGCGGCGGTGACGGTGGTCGGCGTGGACCCGACTTTCCGGGCGGGCAGGCATGGAGGACGAGTTCGGATCGGGACCGGCCGTTCCCTGCAGATCCCGCGCGAAGGGCGGCAAGGGGCCGTGCCCGCCGCTCGGCACGGATCGCGAGCGGACCGCCAGGCGAGACCGTCATCCCGTCCATTGCCCGCCACCGTCCAGATCGATCACCGTGCCCGAGAGATAGTGCACCTGCGGTGCGCAGAGCATGGCGGCGAGCGCGCCGACTTCCTCCGGCAGCTTGATCCGGCCGAAGGGCATCTTGGACTGGTCCAGCACCTCCTCCCAACGCTCGGGATCGCCGAACCGCTCCTCGGCCCAGACGCGCGCCATCGTCCTTGTCCGATCGGTCAACGTGGCCGACGGGTTGATCCCGAAGACGCGCACGTCGCTTTTCGGAGTGCCCGCGCCCAGCGCTTGCGTGAACCCGATCAGCGCGGCGTTGCCCGAGGCCCCCGCGATGTAGCCCGGGCGCGTGGCTCGCCCGCCCATTCCGATGACGTTGACGATGGTGCCTGACCGACGCGCGCTCATCGCTCCGACGTAGAGCTTGCAGAGGTGGATGTAGCCCCACACCTTCAGCTCCCAGCCCTCGCGCCAGGCGTCCATCGTCACGGTCGAGATGTCGCCGGCCGGGATCGCGCCGGCGTTGTTCACCAGGATGTCGGCGTCGTCGTGCGCCTCGAAGAGCCGTTCGCGCGCGGCGTCGCGGGACAGGTCGGCGGCGAAGGTCATGATGGTGCGGCCCGTCCCGCGCAGCGTCTCGGCGGCGGCTTCCAGCGCCTCGGCGTCGCGGCCCACGATCACCACGTCGGCGCCCTCCTCGGCGAAGGCCCGGGCCGTGGCGAGCCCGATCCCCTTCGATCCGCCCGTCACGACCACCTTCCGATGCGTCAGCCCCAGGTCCATCGCCCGTTCCTCCTTTGGACGCCCGCGCCTGCGGTGCGCGCCGATCCCAAGCTCGGAGCGGACCGCCGCAGCCTGGTCCTCTCCGCGGCGTCGCCGACGTCATGACGACCCGCCCCGGTCGTTCCGCATCAGCCGCTCGCACCGTGGCCCGGCCGACGCGGCGGCCGCCCGGGTCCGGACCGATGGGGCGACCCCCGAACCCGGCGGCGCATCGGCGGGACGCTCGTCGCGCGAAGTCTTCTCCGGCGCGCGGCGCGGGTACAAGTCGGGATGCGCCGCCCGGGGGCGGGAAAGGGCGGGGGTCGTCGCACGAAAGCGGATCCGCGCCTCGTCGCGGCGGCCGGAGCGTCGCCGCCGCTCGACAACTCCCCGCGACCGACGGAGACTCGGGCGGCCGGGCGCGGAACGGTGTGTCGCGGGAGGGCGGGATCGTGAAGACGGACCGAGACGGACGCGCCGCCGCTCTGCAGGTGGTCGACGGGGACGGGGAAGGCGAGGTTCTCGTCTGCGAGGAGGGGCTCAGCTTCTGGGGCGGGGTCGACCCCGCCACCGGTCGCGTCATCGACGCGCACCACCCGAACCGGGGCGCGTGCGTGGCGTCCAAGATCCTGCTGATGCCGACCTCGCGGGGCTCGTGCAGCGGCAGCGGCGTGCTGTTGGAGCTCGCGCTCAACGGCCTCGCGCCGGCGGCTCTCGTCTTTCGTGAGCGCGAGGAGACCCTGACCCTCGGCGCCGTGGTGGCGGACCTCGTCTTCGGCCGGCCTTTGCCGGTCCTGCGGCTGCCGGGGGACCGCTACGACGCGCTGGCCCGGGCCGGGCGCGCGGCGCTCCGCGCCGGGCGGCTCGCGGCGGACGGCGTCGCGCTTGACCTGGCGCGCCCCGACCCACGCCTCCCGCACCTGACCGAGCGGGACCGCGCGCTGCTCGCCGGCGAGGCGGGACCGGCCGCGAAGGCGGCGATGGCGGTCATCCTCCGGATGGCCGCGGCCGAGGGGGCGACGCACCTCGTCGACGTCTCCCGCGGGCACGTCGACGGCTGCATCCTCGCGCACCCCGCCAACCTGATCTTCGCGGAGCGGATGGCGGAGATGGGCGCCAGGGTCGCCGTTCCGACCACGATCAACGCGATCTCGGTCGACCGGGTCGGCTGGCGGAGCCAGGGCGTCGCGGAGGACTTCGGCGCGCGGGCGAGCCGCCTCGCCGACGCCTATGTCCGCATGGGCGCGCAGCCGACCTTCACCTGCGCGCCCTATCTGCTCGACGACGCGCCGAAGCGGGGCGAGCTCGTCGGATGGTCGGAGTCCAACGCGGTCGTCTACGCGAACAGCGTGCTGGGCGCGCGCACGGCGAAGCACCCGGACTACCTCGATCTCTTCGTGGCGATCACCGGCCGCGCGCCGCTCTCGGACGTCCACGCCGATGCGGGGCGCGCGCCGCGTCGGGTGCTGGAGGCCGCTCTGCCCGGAGCCGATCCCGACGACGCGTTCTGGCCCTTGCTCGGCTGGCTCGCGGGACGCCTGTCGCCGGACCGGATCCCGCTGATCGTCGGGCTCGAGAGGCTGCGGCCGACCGAGGACGATCTCAAGGGCCTCTGCGCCGCCTTCGGCGTCACCTCGGGCGCGCCGATGCTGCACGTCGCCGGATCCACGCCCGAGGCCGGCCTGTCGCCGGCGCCCGATTGCGACGGCGTCGCCGTCGGCGCGCAGGACCTGCTGGACGCGTGGCACGCGCTGAACGACGCGGAGGATCGGGTGGATCTCGTGGCGATCGGCAGCCCTCACGCCTCGGCGTCCGAGGCGCGCCGCCTCGCGGACCTGATGGAGGGGCGTCGGCGTCGTCCGGACGTCGAGGTGATGGTGACCCTCGGGCGCGACGTGCTGCGCCGAACGCGGGCGGAGGGAACGGCGGCGCGGCTGGAGCGGGCCGGGGTCCGCCTCCTGTCCGATCTCTGCTGGTGCTCCATCACCGAGCCGGTGCTGCCGCCGGACGCCCGGGTCGTGATGACGAATTCGGCGAAGTACGCCCACTACGCGCAGGGCCTGACCGGCCGGTGCGTGAGATATGACGGACTTCGGGCCTGCGTGGAAACGGCGGTCACCGGCGTCGCGCCGTCGGGACCGCCCGCCTGGCTCCGGGACTGAGCGGCACGACGCGATCCGGATCCGTTCGGCGCGCGGCCCGCCGCCGCAGAGTCGCTGCGGGCGGACCGCGCTCCGGCCCGTCCGACCGGGGGCGGGTGTCGCCGCTGCCGCCGCCCGCGCACAACGCTCGAACCGGCGGTTCGACCGGCCGCAGGCCCATGGTCCGCTTGGTTCGCGGCCTTCGCAGTCGCTCGGCTGTCCCCCGGCGGCCGAGGAACGGCCGGTGAAGATCACGCGCCTCGACGTGATCCGTCCGGGAGTCTCGATCGCGGAGTCTTCTCAGCCTCTCGGAACCGTTTCCCGGAACGCGACTCCTGCCTCGTCCGGATGGAGGCGGACGACGGCCCCGTCGTCTGGGGCGAGGACGGCCAGTGGGGTTCCGGCGAGCCCCTGGAGACCGTGATCCGCGTGGTCCTCGCCCCGATCGCGCTCGGCCGCGACCCTCGCCAGCCTGCGTCGCTGGGGAGGAGACCCGCGTCCGGACCCGCGGCTTCGGACGCGGCGGGCCCGAAGCCGATGCGATCTCGGCCCTCGACACCGCCGCCCGGGACCTCGCCGCCCAGCCTGCGGGCGTGCCGGTCTCCACCCTTCCCGGCGGGCGTTTTCGGGACCGCGTCGATGCCTGCGCCACCGGCTTCCACTCTCCCGACGCGCCCTGTCCCGACGGCCCGATCGACAGGGCGCCCCTTCTCGACGCGGCCCGCGCCGAGGCTGCCGAGCGCACCGCCCAGGGCTTCCGCTTCGCCGAGGTGGAGGTGGGCCTGCCGCCGCTCGCCGACGACCTCGTCCGCCTCCGCCGCGCCGCCCTTCCCGCCTGCGCCGGGGCGTGGCAGAGAGGCGCGATGGAGCGCCGCCTGACCACCATCCTCGCCGCGGACATCGCCGGCTACTCCCGCCTGATGGCGGCGGACGAGGAGGGCGTGATCGCCCGCATGCGGTCGGCGCGGGCCGAGGTGATCGACCCTGCGATCGCCGAGGGCGGCGGGCGGATCGTGAAGGTCATGGGCGACGGGCTGCTGGTCGAGTTCGCCTCCCCGGTCGCCGCGGTGCGCGCGGCGCTGCGGGTGCAGGACGGCATGCGGGCGCGGGAGGCGGCTGAGCCGGAGGACCGGCGGCTGCGTTTCCGCATCGGCGTGAACCTCGGCGACGTGGTGATCGACGGCGACGACGTGCTCGGCGACGCGGTGAACGTGGCGGCGCGGCTGGAGACCCTTGCGCCCGTCGGCGGCCTCTGCATCGGGCGGGCGGTGTTCGAGCAGGCGCGGGGGCGGGTCGCGGCGGAGATGACCGCGCTGGGGCCGCAGCAGGTGAAGAACCTGCCCCGGCCGGTGGAGGCCTGGCGGGTGGAGGTGCCGGGCGCCGACGCGCCCCGGCCCGAAGCCCGGCGGGCGGAACGGCCGAGCATCGCGGTGCTGCCCTTCGACGACATGTCCGCCGATGCCGACCAGGAGTTCCTGGCCGACGGGATCGTGGAGGACGTGATCACCGAGCTGAGCCGGTTCCGGTCGCTCACGGTGATCGCGCGCAACTCCACCTTCGCCTACAGGGGCGCGGCCACGGACGTGCGCCGGATCGGGGAGGCGCTGGGCGCGCGCTACGTGGTGGAGGGCTCGGTCCGCCGGGGCGGAAGCCGCCTGCGCGTGACGGCGCAGCTGATCGAGGCGGCGACGGGGGCGCATGTCTGGGCGGACCGCTGGGACCGGACGCTCGACGACCTCTTCGAGCTGCAGGACGAGCTGACCCAGGCCATCGTCACGGCGGTGGAGCCGGAGCTGGGCGCCCATGAGCGGCGGCTGGCGCGGGCGCGGCCGACGGAGGCGCTGACGGCATGGGAGATGCTGCAGCGGGCGGCGGCGGCCTACTACCGCTTCACCCCGGCCTCGATCGACGAGGCGATCGAGCTGGCGGGCCGGGCGTCGAGCATCGACCCGGACTTCGCCTCCGCCTTGGCGCTGCGGGCGCGGGCGCTGATCGCCCGGAGCTTTTCGCCCGACCGCGTCGAGGGCGATCTCGAGGCGGGCCTCGCGGCCGCGCAGGCGGGCGTGGCGCTCGACCCCCGGTCCGACGAGACGCTGAACGCGCTGGGCTTCGGCCTGTCGGTGGCCGGGCGCACCGGCGAGGCGGCGACGGCGCTGGAGCAGGCCGGAAGGCTCAATCCCAACAACGTGTCGGTGCGCCTGCACGCCGCCGTCAACGCTCTGCACCCCTCGGTGGCCCGGCCGGCCGAGGCGCTGGAGGATGTGCAGAGGGCGCTTCGGCTCAGCCCCGGCGACCCGTTCGTCTGGACCTTCCATTTCGTCGCGGGCATCGCGCGCCTGCAGCTCGGCGAGACGGCGGAGGCGCGTCGGGCGCTGGATGCGGCGCGGGGGTTCCAAGGCGTGGACTGGAAGCCGTTTCTCGTGGCGGCGTTGGCGGCGGCGGCGGACGGCGACGACGCCGCGGCGGCGGCCATGCTGGCCGAAGCGCGGGGCCGCTACGAGGGCCTGAACGCGGCGGCGATGCGGCGGGACCTGCCGATCGCCTTCGCGATTCCCAGCCTGACGGCGGCGGTCGAGGCGCTGATGGCGCTGGGTCTGCCGCGGGAGTGACCGCCGCAGCCGCGAGGCCGCCACGGCCCCGGTCGAGAGCGTGCTCGTGACGCGCGCCGAGCACGCGAGGCCTTGCGAGACGTCGTCGCTCGGCCGGCGAAAAGGCCTTGCCACGGTGACGACGTCGGCGACTCGCGGCCGCCGCCGGACGATGCGTGCTCGACTTCGTTCATTGAGCGACCGACCGAGCGAGCTCCAGCCGCACACGCCGCGAACGGCGACTGTCACGGGCTGCCCGCAGCCTCCGTCACGGCCTTCGACGGCAGGAACGGCCCGAAGCGACCAAGTCGGCCTCCGGCCCATCGGAGATGACGTCGCCGGAGGGTCCGCGCAGGCCGGAGACATCTTCGGCGAGCCACGCTCCAGTCCGAACTCGACAAGCCCGGCGGGTGGATCGGGATGGAACAAGGACCCGGTTTCGGGGCTGATCGGCGTCCGAAGCCCCCCTCAAGCTTGGGGTCCGCAGGGCTCCCGGGATTGCTCGGGAGGCCGAGGGCCTCCACGCCCTCGGGAGGCCGAGGGCCTCCACGCCGACGAGGCCGATCTCTTCGGGAAAACGTCGGCGCGCGTCGCATTCGCGGAAGCCGGCGGGCTTGATCATCGGAACGCGCGGCGCGTCCCGGGTGATGAGCGCGACCCCGCGGCGAGGGGCGGGCATGGCGTCGGTCATCTCGGCTCCGTCGGCTCTCGGCTGTCGGTCGCCGCGGTCACGCCGTTGGCGTGGCGCATCGCGGGAGGGCGGTGTCACGCGATGCCGGGTCGGCGCCGGGTCCTCGTCCGGGCGGGGCGGGCCGCGCGGGGTCGGGGGCGACGGCCCGGCCCGGGCCGGAGGCCTCGGGCGGCCGCCGCCGCGGCACGACGCGGAGCGGGTCAAGTGGCCGTGAGAGGTCGGAACCGGCCGCCGGGGGGGCGCGTTGGCCTGTCGATCCGGATGCGGCGTCGGTCCCGACGACCGCGGCCCGGGTCGCGGACCCGCAACCGCTCGATGAAGGGAGACGCCTCCATGCGGACCACCAGGCTCCTGCCCCTCGCCGCGCTGGCCCTCGTCGCCGGCCAGGCCGCCGAGGCCCAGCTCGCCCCCGCCGATGCCGTGCCTCACACCGCCAGAGGCGGCTCCGAGGCCGCGAAGGCCGCGGTCGAGCGGCTGGCGGCGGAACAGGGCGTCGAGACGCGCACGGCGCGCGGCCTCACGGGGCCGGCGTCGCTGAAGGGCGTGAAGCGCGTCGAGATCACGACCCATGATCCGGGCGAGGACGTCCTGCCCGGCGTCGGGGGCCACCTGTTCCGGTCGAGCTACGTGGACGTCGAGCCCGGCGGTCTGGTGGCGGTGCATCCGCACGCCGACCGCCCGGGCTTCCTGCAGGTCGTCTCCGGCACGATCATGCTGCACAAGAGCGACGCCGCCTCGCACGAGATGAGGCCCGGCGACTTCACCGCCGCGACCGACCAGCTCGCGCATTGGTGGGAGAACCGCGGCGACGAGACGGTGCGCATCTGGGTCGTCGACCTCTGCGATGCGGAGCACGCCCGCGGCTGTGCGCCGGGCATGACGGACGGCGCGACGCCGGTCGGCTCGGACGACGGCGCGACGCTGTCCGAGTCGCCGGAGGGCGAGCCCCCGAGCGTCGGGCGGACGGCCGCGATCGACCTGATGGGCGAGTTCCCCGACGCCGTCCATGACGGCGTCGGCGACCGCGTGCTGCGGCTGCGCCGGGTCGAGATCGCGCCGGGCGGCGCCGTGCCGGCCCATCCGCAGCCGGAGCGGCCGAACTACTTCCGCATCGCCGAGGGCGAATTGCGGCTTCACACGCCCGAGGGGACGCGAATGCTGGAGCAGGGCTCCATCGTGCTCGAGCGCGGGACCAGCGAGCGCGCCTTCGACAACCCCGGCGACGCGGCCGTCGTTCTGCACGCGGTCGACATCGTCGATCCGGAGGGCTGAGCGGATGCCCGGCCTGATCCGAGCGCGCGGCCTGCGGGCCGCGCGCCCCGCGGCCCTCGCCGCGGCGGCGCTGGGCCTCGGCCTCGCGGCGCCGGCGGCCGAGGAGACGCCGCGGACGCTGACCCTGCAGGCGCGCTTCGCGCCGCTGTTCCTGGCGGACGCGCCGCCGGGCGGGGCGCATCCCATCGGCGGGCCGACGACGCTCTTCGTCGAGACCGCGAACGCCGCGCTCGCGCCGCACGGGCTGCGCCTCGCGCACCATGTCAGCGGCGAGGTCCCGGCCTCGGACGAGGGCCGCGTGCGGCCGGCGGCGGCGGCGCTCGGCGGCGAGCACCCGACGCTGCACGCGGCCGTCGCCGCCGGGGCCGTGGACGCGGGCGTCGGCCTCGCCAACATGAGCGGCGAGCCCTTCGGCGCGCTGCTCACCGCCGGACGCCCGTTCGGCATGGCGCCCGACGCCTTCGCGGCGTGGCTGTACGACGAGGGGCTGGCGCTGCAGCAGGCGCTCTACGACGCGGCGTTCGACGGGCGGCTGAAGGTGCTGCCGGTCGCGATCCTCGGCGCGCAGGGCGGCGGCTGGTTCCCCGACCCGCTTCCGGATCCCGCGGCCGACCCTTCCCTGGACACGGAGGCGGCGATGCGCCGGCTCTGCGAAAGGCCTTGGATCGTGCGCTGGCCCGAGCCCGGCGCCGGGGCCTGGCGGCGGGCCTGCGGCGAGGTCGGCGTCGAGACGACGTGGATCGGCGAGGCGACGCGCTGTCCCGACGCGTCTGCGCGCTGTCCCTCCGAGGGCAATCCGGTGGAGCGGGAGCCCGAAAGCCTCGCCTTCGGCGGCTTCGTGTTCGGCGGCCTGCCGCAGCGCCTCGCGCTGCTCGGGCATGTCGACGCGTGGGAACTGAACATGCCGTATTTCGACGCGATGATGATCAAGCTCGCCACCGGTCAGGGAGGCGTGCCGAACGCGGAGGCCGACCTCTCGCCGGTGATCGAGGCGACGCCCTACGTCTACGCCTCCACCTGGCACCAGCCGCTGAGCTACGCGGAACTGATCGTGAACAGGGCGGTCTGGGACGGGCTGAGCGACGCCCAGCGCGGCACGATCGAGCGCGCCGCCCGCGCCTCGACGCTCGAGGCCTGGACCCAGGGCCTCGCCTGGCAGGATCGCGGCGTGGCCTTGCTGCGCGAGCACGGCGCGACGCCGCTGCGCTGGCCGGAGGGTCTGCTGGACCGGCTGAGGACGGCGACGGAGGCGCATCTCGACGCGCGGGCCGCGGCGCTCGCGGCCGAGGGGCGGACGGGCTACCGCCGCGTCCTCGAGAGCCTGCGCCGCTACGAGGAGCGGCACGCCGCATGGCAGGCCTTCGGCGAGCGCGGCCGCGGGCGTCCGCTGCCGCCGACCTCGCCGGAGTGACCCGGGCGGCGCGGCGCCGACCGCCCGCGCCGCCTCGCCGTGCGGTCTCCGGTCCGCCGGGCCGCGTTCGGCGCGACGGGCGCGGCGCGGCGGGGGATCACCGGCCCGCGGCGGCGTGCGGGCAGAAGGGCGACGACGCCTCCCGGCCCGGACGCGAGACCGGAAACGAGGAGCACGACGATGGTCGACGAGTCGAAGCCGATCAACCTGGCGCTGCAGGGCGGCGGCGCCCACGGGGCGTTCACCTGGGGCGTCCTCGACCGCTTCCTCGAGGACGAGCGCGTCTCGATCGCGGGCATCTCCGGCACCTCGGCCGGCGCGATCAACGCCGTCGCGGTCGCCGACGGCATCACCAGCGGGGGGCGGGAGACGGCGCGCGAGCGCATGCGGGACTTCTGGCGCACGGTGGGCGCCGCGTCCCGCCTCAGCCCGATCCAGCGGACGCCGGTCGACGCGTTCCTCGGACGCTGGACCCTCGAATGCTCGCCGGCCTACCACGCCTTCGACGAGCTCACCCGGCTGTTCTCGCCGTATCAGCTCAACCCGCTGAACCTGAACCCGCTTCGCGATCTGCTCGAGGCGAGCGTCGACTTCGAGGCGGTGCGCGCCTGCACCGCCTTCGAACTCTTCGTCTCGGCCACCGACGTCGAGACCGGCCGCGTGCGCGTGTTCCCGCGTGAGCGGCTGACGGCGGACATGGTGATGGCTTCGGCCTGCCTGCCGTATCTCTTCCAGGCCGTCGAGATCGACGGCAGGCCCTATTGGGACGGCGGCTACATGGGCAACCCGGTGCTGTTCCCCCTGCAGTGCGAGGGCCTGCCGGAGGACGTGGTGGTGGTGCAGGTCAACCCGATCGAACGCCCCGGCACGCCTCGCACGCCTCAGGAGATCCGCAACCGGATCAACGAGATCGGTTTCAATTCCAGCCTGCTGCGGGAGCTGCGCTCGGTCGCCTTCGTCGACCGGCTGGTGGCGGAGGGCAAGCTCGCGCCGGAGGACTGCCGGCAGGTCCGTGTTCACCTGGTCGAGAACGAGACGAAGCTGCGCCCGCTCGGCGCCTCCTCCAAGATGAACGGCGAGTGGGATTTCCTGACCCATCTGCGCGACGTGGGGCGCGCCACGGCCGAAGCCTGGCTCGACGAGAACTTCGAGGCGATCGGCGAGCGATCGACCGTCGATCTGGAGGCCTTGTTCGCCGATCTCGGGGCCGAGCATCATGGCTGAGCCGACGGCGAAGGCGCCGCCACCCGCCTTCCGCGGCCGGGTTCCGCGTGCCGAGGCCGCGCCAACCCGCGCGGCACGGCGCAGGAACGCCGGGCGGCGGGCGGACCCCGTTCCGTTCCGCGCCGGACGCCGGTCGGCCTGAGGCGGCCGCATGCACCTCGAGATCGCGGTCATAGCCGTCGCGACCTTCCTCTGGGGGGCCGGTCTGCGCGGGTTCGGCCGCAGGGCTCCGGTGACCGGCCCGGCGCTCTTCGCCGCGGCCGGCCTCGCGATCGGGCCGGCCGGCGCCGGGCTGATCGGCTTCGGTCCCGACGCGCAGGGCCTTCTGCTCCTGTCCCAGTACGCGCTCGCCATCGTGCTCTTCTCCGACGCGGCTCGGATCGATCCGAGCTGCCTCGGCGGTCCCGCACAGGCGCCGCTGCGGCTCGTCGGCGTCGCGCTGCCGCTCGGCGTGCCGGTCGGCGCCGGCCTGGCGGCGGCGACGTTCCCGGAGCTCGGCTGGACCGCGGCGGTGCTGCTCGCGCTTCTCGTCGCGCCCACCGACGCCGCGCTCGGCCTGCCGGTGGTCGAGAACCGGGCTGTCCCGAAACCTCTGCGCGAGGGGCTGATCTTCGAGAGCGGGCTCAACGACGGTCTGGTCGCGCCGGCGATCCTGGTGACGCTCGGCCTGCTGGCGGGGGACGGCGGGAGCGCGGCCGGCGCGGCGCGGCTGCTCGGCGTCGAACTCGGCTTCGGCGCGCTCGTCGGCCTCGGCGTCGGGACGCTCGGGGCCGGGCTGATCCGCCTCTCCGGGCCGGACGTCGACGACGAGCCCGAACGGCGCGCGCTCGCGGTCGCCGGGCTCGCGGCGGCGGCCTTCGCGCTCACGCACGCGGTCGGCGGCGCCGGCTTCATCGGGGCCTTCGTCGCGGGCCTCGCGTTCGGCCTCGGCTGCGGGGCCCGGCGTCATGCTCTGGCGAGCGCCGGCGCCGTGGGCCTCGCCCTCTCGCTCGCGGCGTGGCTAGTGTTCGGCACGGCGCTGTTCGGACCGCTGTCGCACGCGCTGACCTGGCGGAGCGTGGGCTTCGCGGCGCTGGCGCTGACGGCGGGGCGGATCATCCCCGTGGCGGTCGCCTTCGCGGGCTCGGGAACGAGCCTGCGCGAGCGGCTGTTCGTCGGCTGGTTCGGCCCGCGCGGCCTCGCGAGCGTGGTGTTCATATTGATCGCCGCGTCCCGCTCCTTCGAGGGACGCGACACGGTTCTGGCCGCCGCGAGCTGCACGGTCGTGGCGAGCGTGATCCTGCACGGCGTCACGGCGCCCTTCGCGGCACGACTTGTCGCGCGCCGCGAATGAGGTGGTTCTCGGAGGCGGCATGGCCAAGGGCGGTCGAGGAGCCCGGGCGAGGCCGGTGCGCCGGAACCGATCTTGGCCGTGGGGCGATGCCGATGGCCTAAGGCCGCCTGCGACCTCGGTGCGCCGGTCTGCGGAGCCGGCCCCGCCGATCGCAACGGTCGGGCGCGACGGCGTCGCCTCCCGTGCTCCCTGGAGCGCAACGGCGCCGGACCTCGGAGCCGCATCGACGAGCCCATGTCCGCGGGTCGCGTCGGCGGCGCAGATGGAGGGTCCGGAACGACGCCTGCGATCCCGAGGGCGTCGTCGGCGACCGACCCGAGCGTCGTTTCGCGCCGGCCGCAGGGCAGCGCCTCCCGGAACGTCGCGATGCGCTCGGGCGGCGTCCCGGCGGGCCCGATCCCGCCCGCGAATTCGGACGACGAGGCGTTCCCGAGGACCGAGCGGGGGACGCGTCCGGTCGCGGTCCCGCCGCCGAGCCGCAGCCGGACGCGCGCCCGAACCCGCGACGGGGACGGCGTCTCCTTCAGACCTCCGTCCCTGAACGGGCGCGGGAGGCTCCCGCACGAGTCGTCCGGGCCGGCGGGCTCGCGGCATCGGCGGTCGTCGTTGAAGGCCTCCGAGACGAGGTCCGGTCGCCGGCGTCGGTCGGGGCGTTCCGCGCCGCGCCTGCGGCTCCTTTTGCGCGCGGGCCGCGCCAGCGTCCCGCGGGGTTCGGTCGCAGGCGCTCGCGCCTCGGCGGGACACGCGGCTCGCGGCGGCCGAACCGCCGGCGCTCGACCGGGCCGCTCGGGGTCCTCGCGCGCAGCTCGGCGTCGTCGCCGCGCCGACCGACCATCGGTCCGCGGGCGGGGTCCGGCGCGCGCTCGAGCCCGGCTCACCCCGCGCGTCGCGCAGCGGCGGGCCGCTTTGCGGTCATGTCCCGAAACGCGGCGTCGTCAGGGATCGCATCGGCGGAAAGCCGCCTTCAACCGTGCGTTCCCCGCTCTCGAGCGCCTTCGCCCGGCGTGTCTCGAACTTCCGTGCCGCGGAGCCAGGCGTTGCGGAAGATCGCCCGGGGTTGAGAAGGGCGCCGGAACAGTCGGCCACGGAACCGCCCGGATCATCCGAGCTGGGGCGGCGGAAAATCCCGCCAGTGGCGAGTCTCTGGATCACGATGGTGGTCTGGCGGCGGAAGGATGTACGGCGTGGAGCTGCATTCGAATGTCCGCATGGCGGTGCTGCGGGATGGCGTGAGCCGGCGCGAAGCGGCTCGGCGGTTCGGGCTCGACCCGGGGACGGTCTCGAAGATGGTGGGGCATTCGATTCCGCCGGGCTGTCGAAAGGTTTCACCCCGGGCGCGTCCGACGCTGGACGCGCCTGCGGGTTTCATGGACGAGATTCTGAGGGCCGATCCGACGGCGCCGAAGAAGCGGCGGCACACGATCCTGTCCCCCGGTGTACGGTTGAGTGAGACGGCGGTTCGGGTGAGAGCGGCCGTGGACAGGAGGGGCCATTACGGACGGGTCGAGAGCTGGGGCGGCCGCGTCGGCTGTCGCTGGAGGAGGGGTTCGTGCCGCCGGCGCATCCTCCGGGGCATGCGCAGGCGGACTTCGGCGAGGCGTGGGCTGTGCTGGGCGGCGTTCGACGCAAGGTGCACGTGCCGGTGGTCGACCTGCCCTGGAGCGACGCGATCTTCCTGAAGGCCTATCACGCCGAGACGGCGGAGGCGCTGTGCGACGGCCCCGTGTCGGCGTCCGACGTCTTCGGCGGCGTGCCGCTGTCGATCCTGTACGACAACACCAGATCGGCGGTGGCGAAGATCCCGGGCGACGGCACGC
>Ga0102943_1000224_pt1 | contig 40130 bp, 30 predicted proteins | sample SalPonC_black_MG_FD_78174 | JGI IMG/M metagenome (GOLD analysis project Ga0102943, IMG submission 78174) | Salt pond soil microbial communities from South San Francisco under conditions of wetland restoration - Salt Pond MetaG... | ecosystem: Environmental > Aquatic > Marine > Intertidal zone >...
AAAAACCCATGATGCTGATCCTGCCGGTGCTCACTCTCACCCTTATCGAGCTGGGGTATATACTGCGCATCACCCGGGCCTCCATGGTGGAGGTCATGAAATCACCCTATATCCGCACCGCATTTCTCAAGGGGCTGCCCTATAAGAAAGTGGTATTCAAGCATGCGGTGAAAAACGCCCTCATCGCCCCTATCACCGTGATCATGCTGCATGTCAACTGGCTGCTGGGAGGGATCGTCATCGTGGAGGTGGTGTTCGGATATCCGGGACTGGGGGCCTATCTGCTGGAATCAGCCCTGTATAAAGATTTCAACGCCCTGGAAGCCGGCGCCATGATCATGGTCCTGGTAGCCGTCGGTACCCAGCTTGTGGCCGACATCATCTATACCTTTTTGAATCCGAGGATACGGTATGCCTGAAACAGTTGAAACCAAAAATTTAAAAAAAACCAAAAAAGTGCAGATCAAGGAGATGTTTGCCATCCTGCTCAGTTCCAAAATCGCCATGGTGGGGCTGGTCATTGTCCTGTTCTGGGTGTTTGTGGCCCTGTTTGCCCCGCTTCTCACCCCGTACACCCCTTATGAACAGGATTGGAAAGCCCCCAACCAGGGGCCGTCTGCCGAACATATTCTGGGCACGGATGAGCTGGGCCGGGATTTGTGGACCCGGCTGATCTACGGCGCCCGGGTGGTTCTGGTGGTGCTGCCGGTGTCTGAAAACATCTCCCTGCCCGGAGGGACCGCCATCTGGGGAGTGGTGGTGGCACTGTTCATCGGTGCCACTTTGGGATTGATTGGCGGCTACAAGGGCGGATGGATAGATGAGGTTGTCATGCGGCTTTTGGATGCCATGATGGCCATCCCGGTCATTCTGCTCTATTTGATCATCGTGGTGGCCATCGGGGCCTCCGCCGTCAATGTGGTCATCGCCATTTCCATTGTGGGGGTGCCGGGCATTGCCCGGCTGGTAAGGAGCCTGACCCTGGACATCAAAACCCGTGAATATATCCGGGCTGCGGAGACCCGTGGTGAAAGTGCCTGGTTCATCATGTTTGTGGAAATTCTGCCCAATACCCGGGGCCCCATCATCATTGATGCCATGCTCCGGATCGGGTATGCCATCTTTGCCATGGGAACCCTGGGATTTCTGGGTCTTGGCATGCCGCCGCCATCACCGGACTGGGGCTCCATGGTTGCCAAAGGAAGGGCCTTTATCCTGACAGGCAATCCGTATGCAGCCCTGTGGCCGTCTCTTGCCATCGCTTCGCTGGTGGTGGGGCTCAACCTGCTGGCAGACGGGATTCGGGAAGAATCCATGCGATATCAGTAACCCTGTGCCCGGCAGCTTCTGCTGCCGGGCACTGACAACGAACGAAAGCGATCCTATGGAACATACATCAGATATACCGGTATTAGAGGTCAAGGACCTGGCCATTTCCTACCAGACCCGCAAACAACTGGTACCTGCGGTCAGGGGTGTCAATTTTACCGTCAGACAGGGACAGACCGTGGGGGTGGTGGGGGAATCGGGCTGCGGCAAAAGCACCATCGCCTTTGGTATTCTTGATTTTTTGGGTTCCAACGGCAAGGTTGTGGGGGGCAGCATCAAGTTCATGGGAAAGGAAATGGTGGGCACCCCTAAAGCGGAACTGCGCAAAATCCGGGGCAACAACATCTCCATGGTATACCAGGACCCCATGCAGGCCCTGAACCCCTCTTTGACCATCGGCACCCAGCTCACAGAGGTGCTCACCGCCCATACCGACATAGGTGGAAAAGCGGCCTGGGACCGGTGCATCGCCATGCTGGAACGGGTATACATGCCCGATGCCCCCAATGTGATGAACCGGTATGTGCACATGATCTCCGGGGGCCAGCAGCAGCGGGTGGTGATCGCCATGGCCCTGCTCAACAATCCGTCTCTGCTCATCATGGATGAACCCACCACAGCCCTGGATGTGACCGTGGAAGCGGCGGTCCTGGACCTGGTGGAAGATCTGAAAAAAGATTTCAACACCGGCATCATTTTCATTACCCATAACCTGGGGGTTGTGGCCAGGGTAAGTGACCGGCTGTGCGTCATGTATGCCGGTGAAATGGTGGAACAGGGGCCCATTGAGAATCTGTTTGCCAACCCGGCCCATCCCTATACCCGGGGGCTTTTGTGCTGTGTACCCCGCCTGGGGGACAGTCTGTCCAACAACCGGCTGTGGTCCATCCAGGGGCGGGTGCCGGATCCGGCGGAACGGGACCTTGATGCCTGTATCTTTGCCCCCAGGTGTGACTGGCGTATTGAAGGCAGGTCCCTGGAGGACAAAAGCCTCACTGCCAACTGTACCTCACAGCACCCCGAGCTGGTGCCCATATCCGAAGACCACTGGTCCCGGTGTTTTCTGGGCAGAGAAACCCTGAAAGTGCCCTATGATGATTATTCCCGGGGCCAGAAAGAGTCTGTCATTCAGATGGCTGAAGGGGACGATGATTTTTCCGCCATGGACACTTTGCTGAATATACAGAACATGAAACTGTATTATCCGGAGCAGAATCCGTCCTTACGGGCCATTCTGGGCCTGGAAAAAAAATCGTATGTAAAAGCGGTGGATGATATCTCCCTGAAGGTTCTCAAGGGCACCACCCTGGGGATTGTGGGGGAATCAGGCTGCGGCAAAAGCACCCTGGTCAAAGGCATCATCGGTCTGGAGGCGCTCACCGGCGGCACGGTGGAACTGATGGGTATCGATCTGAACCAGCCTGCCCAGAAACGGGATCTGTCGTTGATCCGGGAACTGCAGATGGTGTTTCAGAACCCGGATTCTACCCTGAACCCCTCCTATTCCGTAGGAGCCCAGATCGGCCGGCCCATCCACAAGTTCAAAACCGTTCCCAAGCGGAAAGTGCGCCAGGAAGTGGAACGTCTCCTCAAGGCGGTAAAACTGGCAGGGTATTATTATGACCGCTATCCCCGTCAGCTGTCCGGCGGGGAAAAACAGCGCATCGGTATCGCCCGTGCCCTGGCCAGCCGGCCGTCTCTGGTGATCTGCGACGAACCCGTATCTGCTCTGGATGTGTCCGTTGCTGCAGCTGTTTTGAACCTGCTCAATGAGATCAAGGAAGACATGGGCTCCACCATGATATTCATTGCCCATGACTTGAGTGTGGTGCGCTTTATTTCCGATCTTGTGGCTGTCATGTACCTGGGGGAAATCGTGGAGTTCGGACCGGTGTCCGCTATTTATCCCCCGCCCTACCACCCGTATTCCGAAGCCCTGCTGTCTTCGGTACCCATCCCGGACCCTTCTGCCCGCCGCCAGTCCATTATCCTGTCAGGGGATGTGCCCAGCCCCACCAACCGGCCGTCCGGGTGCTGCTTTCACACCAGGTGCCCCAGAAGATCGGTGCTGCCGGACAACGGGAAAATCTGTGAACTGGAAAAACCCAAATTTCAGCGCCTGAAAAACGGCCACAAAATTCTGTGCCATATTCCGGCGGACCAGCTCACTGAACTGGCCATGGAGCGGGGAGATGAACGCATGATGCTGTCCACTGCGTAAAAAAAGGAATATTACCATGAAAAATCTGCTCAAAGACATTGCCCCGGTCACCCTTATGGGACCGGGGCCCTCCTGTGTCCATCCGTCTGTACTGGAGGCACTTTCAAAACCCACCCTGGGCCATCTGGATCCTGAATTCATCCGGATCATGGATGCCATTAAAGACCAGCTCAAAACCCTGCTGCACACAGACAATGAACTGACCATTCCCATTTCCGGAACAGGTTCGGCAGGCATGGAATGCTGTTTTGTGAATCTCATTGAAAAAGATGACCCGGTCCTGATCCTGGTGAACGGGGTGTTCGGCATGCGCATGCAGGATGTGGCCACCCGCCTTGGGGCACAGGTGGATACCCTGGAATTTGACTGGGGAACCCCTGTCATCGTGGATGTAGTACAAAAAAAGCTCAAAGAAAAATCCTATAAGCTGGTGGCCGTGGTCCATGCTGAAACCTCCACCGGGGTGCAGAATCCGGTGCCGGGCATAGGAAACCTTCTAAAGGACAGTGACACCCTTTTTCTGGTGGATGCGGTGACCAGTTTCGGCGGTGTGGAAATACGCATGGATGAGTGGGGCATCGATGTGCTTTACAGCGGCACCCAGAAATGCCTGTCCTGCCCGCCGGGACTTTCCCCTGTTTCCTTTTCACCGGCGGCTGCAGCCGCCCTCCAGGCCAGGAAAACCAAGGTGCCCAACTGGTACCTGGATCTTTCCTTGATCATGAACTACTGGGAGGGTGCCACCCGGGCCTATCACCACACCGCGCCCGTCAACATGCTCTACGGCCTTTTCCAGGCCCTTTTTCTGATCCTGGAAGAAGGCGAGACCCGGGTGTATGAGCGGCACATGGAAAACCACAGGCGTCTGGTGCTGGCCCTGGATAACCAGGGGATCCATATGGTGGTGGATGCCTCCTGCCGCCTGCCCATGCTCAACGCGGTGTACATCCCGGACGGGGTGGATGATGCCGCTGTCAGAAGCAGACTGCTCAAAACCCATAAAATTGAAATCGGTGCCGGATTGGGAAATTTTGCCGGAAAAATCTGGCGTATCGGCCTTATGGGGCATACAGCCCGGTCAAAAAATGTGGACAAGCTTGCAGCGTCCCTGAAAACCGTATGCTGACCTGAAACCCCGTGTCACAGGCCCTGTCTGTCTGGTAGATCCGCCATGCGATATCTTATTCTTGTTTGTGCCGTGCTCATGCAGGTCTGCCTCGGGGCCACCTATTCCTGGAGCGTATATGTCCAGCCCCTCAAGACCCTGACAGGGCTTGCCCAGGGACCGGTACAGGTGCCGTTTACCGTGTTTTATTTTGTGTTTCCCCTCACCATGATGATCGCAGGCGGTTTTCTGCCCAGAATCGGTCCCCGAATCAGTGCCATGGCAGGGGGACTGCTGTTCGGCGGGGGGTGGCTTCTGGCAGGTCTGGGGAGCCACAGCTTTGTGTTCACTGTCCTGGGAATCGGATGCCTCGCAGGCATCGGCGCAGGCATGGCCTATATCGTTCCCATTGCCGTGTGCATCCGCTGGTTTCCCCGATCCAAAGGCCTTGTGACAGGCATTGCCGTGGCCGGCTTCGGCGGCGGGGCCGCCATGGTCAGCCAGGTGGGGGGCTTTCTCACCACCACCCTCGGGTACACCCCGTTCCAGACCTTTTATATTTTCGGGGCCCTGTTTTTGTGCCTGGTGGTCCTGGCCGGCAGTGTGATGCAGTTTCCTGAAAGCGCAAAAACAACTGTTCCCCTGTCTTCTCTTAAGCCGGCCCAGGTGATGGGCCATGCCAATTTTCAACTGCTTTATCTGGCCATGTTCATGGGCCTGGCTGCAGGATTTGCCGTGAACGCCAACCTCAAGGAGATCTTTTCCGGAAACGGGCAGGCCGCAGAAATCGGCATCACCGCCGTATCCTTGTTCGCCCTGGCCAATGCTGCCGGCAGGGTGATCTGGGGCACCCTGTTTGACCGGTTTCAGGCTGCTGCCGCCATCCAGACCAACCTGCTCTGTCAGGCACTGGTGCTGGCAGCGGCACCGTTTCTCACCGGATCAGCCTGGGGATTCCAGGTCTTTGCCCTTGTCACCGGATTCAACTATGGCGGGGTCCTGGTACTTTATGTATCCAGCGCTGCCAGAAGCTGGGGAAGCGGTCATATTTCCCGGGTGTACGGATGGCTGTTCACCGCCAACATCCCGGCTGCCCTGTCCCCCATTGCTGCCGGGGTGGTGTTTGATATCACCCGGGATTTCACCCCGGCCCTGACCGGGCTGGCAGTCCTGCTGGCAGCCACGGTTGTGTTGATCCGGCAGAAATCCGCTGTGATCAATGACCGCATTTTTCCGTTGACATAAGGCACACATAAGGCTATTTTCATACTATGGATTATTACAAATGGGATAATCAAAAAAACGAGAAACTTAAAGCCGAGCGCGGCATCGGGTTTGAACGGGTGGTGATGCATATAGAGCGTGGTGATTTGCTGGACCTGTTTGTCCATCCGAACCAGGAAAAATACCCGAATCAGCAAATTATGGTAATTGCAATTGATAATTATGCTTATATCGTTCCATTTGTTATGTCCCCTAAAGGGATATTCCTGAAAACAATTATCCCAAGTCGTAAAGCAACACGGGAATACTTAGGAGAAAAAAATGGGAGAGATTAATCTTGATAAAGAGGAAAAAGAGATCCTTGATTCTTTTGAACGTGGAGAATGGAAAAGGGTCCAAAATCATAAGACTGAAATTAAAAAACATCAGGAATATGCCAGAAAAACCCTTAAAAAGGATAAAAGGGTCAATATCAGGATTTCAGCTAAAGATTTAGATGAAATACAGACACTCGCCATTGAAAATGGTATTCCCTATCAAACTTTGATGGCAAGCATACTCCATCGTTATGTGCATGGCAGCCTTATTGACAAAAAAAGGGCGAATGAACAAATATAGATCATTAGAGCGATGTCTGCCAGAAAGTATGCCGGCAGCCCGGGCCGCTGGGTCACCGTCATATGTCGGCATTATACAAATTCAAATCAAGATAGTATTTTTTCCCCTGCACTCTTGGAAGTATACTTGCTGAGGGGCGCCGGAATGCTTTGTTTGATGGGCCAAGGTTCAGATACCGGGATTCGGTCTATTTCAGCTGGCTGTCTTTGCTGCCCCGACGGTTGTAAAGGCCGCCTTTGGCATCGATTTTTTCAATTTCCGATTGACACTGAACACACAGCCGCACCCCGGGAAGGGCGTTGCGCCGGCCCTCGGGAATCGGTTCTTCGCAGGCTTCACAATGGGTGCTGCTTTCACCATGGCCCAGCAGGCTTCTGGCCCGCTTCACCGCATCTGCCACCCCGGCATCGATCTGTTCCTGCACAGCCCCGTCTTTTGCCCATCCCACTGCCATGATCCGCTCCTGTTTCTTTTTGTTTGTGCTTTATCTGACCGGTTAATATAAACACTTTGTCACCCCAATGCAAGCAGGCCTTCGCCCCTGACCACTGCCGGCAGGATAATGGCATGTAGAGGCAACGTCACATATATTGAATAGCCTCCTGATGGTAGTGGTGTGACAGGAACGTCAAATGCCAATCGCGGGCCGGTCACACCACTACCATCAGGGGGCGGGTATCAAGCGGCTGAACAGAATGTCATTACATGGGATTACATGCAATGGCCCGGCCGCGGCTGGGTTATTGATTTACTTTCCCATCTGAACATGGTAGGTAACCTTGTGAGGACCAGGTTTTCACAACATTTAGTACGCAGAACGTTTAGAGCACTGCTGGCAATTGATGCAACCCAGGCAGACAGATGCAGGACAACATGCCATCTTCCAGTGAAAAATCCGGCAGCAAACCTGATGAATCCGGCAGGCTTTACAAGGAAAGCCGCCTGGCCCGGAAGCGCCTGAACACATTGCTCAAATTTCTGTCTGATCCGGTGTTCGCCTTTTCCCTGGACAATACCGTGGAATATGTCAATCCGGCATTTGAACGGGTGTTCGGCTGGACCCTGGATGAGATAAAAGGCAAAAATATCAATTTTATTCCATCCCACCTGCTTGGCCAGGCAAAGCAGGGAATGAAGCAGCTGTATTCAAACCGTACCGTGCTTGATTTTGAAACCCAGCGGTATACCAAGGACGGCCGGATTCTTGATATCATGATCAACGCCTCCCTTTTGTATGATGAACATGACACCCCCATGGGCCAGGTGTTGATCCTGCGGGATGTGACCGCTGAAAAACGTATGGCAAAAACCAACCAGATCATGTTCAGGATTTCCAATGCACTGCACACCTACCACAAACTGGGAGATCTGGTGGCCATTATCACCGGGGAAATCCAGAAACTGGTGTCCGTGGAAGGGGCGTTCATCCTTCTGGCAGATGAGAAAACAGATGAACTGTATTTTTTTTCTGCGCAGTTCAAGGATGCGGCATCCGGCAGCAAGTTCAAGAAAATACGGTTTTCCGCCGAGCAGGGGGTGTCGGGCCATGTCTACAAGACCGGGCGGCCATTGCTGATTCCGGATATTTCACAATGCGATTTTTATTTGAGACGGGTGGATGAGGAAACCGATCTGGTGGCAGAAAACATGCTGTCAGTGCCCATCAAGCTCAAAGACCGGGTCATCGGGGTGGTGTCCGTGGTGAACAAACTCCGGGGCCGCTTTGATGACACTGACACCGACCAGTTGATGATGGTGGCCAGCACTGTGGCCCTGCCCATTGAAAACACCCGGATCCATGAGGAACTGGAACAGTCCTATGCTGATCTGAAAGTTTTGAACCAGGCAAAAGACAAGGTCATCAACCACCTGGCCCATGAATTGAAAACCCCGGTGTCAGTGGTGGATGCGGCTATGAAACTGCTGGCCAAAAAACTGGCGGCCAGGGGCATACATGATGTCCACATGGAAAAGATCGTTTCCCGGGGCCGAAGAAACCTTGCCAGGATCCTGGACATCCAGTATGAGGTGGAAGATCTGCTGAAGAAAAAGGAGTTTGCCGCTTACCATATCCTGGGCCGGCTGGTGGATGCCTGCAAAGACCAGTTTGTGCTGCTGGCGGAAAGCCAGACCCGAAACATTGCTGTCCTGGATGCGGTGCATAAGGCCATTGAAACCCTTTTCGGACCGGCCCGGCTGGAAAACCAGACCATTTTCCTGGACGACTATATTACACAGCACCTGAAAAAAATTGCACCGGATATTGCTTTTCGCAGATGTGTCATAAACACCCGTCTGGATTCTCACCTGCCTGTGCATATGCCCGAAGAGATTCTGGATATCATTGTCACCGGTCTGGTCCGCAATGCCGTTGAATACACCCCTGACCACGGTCAGATCGACATCATTGTCACCGGTACCAAAACCCATCCGGAACTGGTGATCAAAGACTGCGGTATCGGGTTCACCAGAGAAAACCTGCACCTGATTTTTGAAAATTATTTTACACCGCCGGTATCAGGCGAATACACCACCAAAATTCCCTATGCCTTCAATGCCGGGGGCAGGGGATTTGATCTGCTGCGCATAAAGCTGTTTTCCGAGCGGTTTGATTTTACTTTTAAAATTGATTCCGCCAGGTGCGCCTATATTCCGGCAGACACAGATATTTGTCCGGGAAACGTCCGGCGCTGTGGTTTCTGCACAGCGCCGGATGACTGTCCTGCTTCCGGAGGAACCTGTGTCCGTCTTGTTTTTCAGGGACCGTCATAAACATACTGGTTCACACCTTTTCGCCGCACTGGGGACAGAACTTATAATCTGTATTGGCAAAAGGGGTGCTGCATGCAGCACATTTCAGGGGCAGCGGCCCCAGTTTCACCAGCAGTTCTCCTTTTTTCACCGGCACCATTTTTTTGTCAAACTTGTAGTCAGCGGTTTTTATGACACTTTCCACGATAGCATCCACCGCAGCAACCACGGATTTTTCCTGCTTCATGATGGTGATGTTGAACAATTCCTCGCCTGCCGTCACCACATCTCCGGGTTTCACATACATGATCCACAGGTCTCCGTTGGAAGGAGATGCGGCATGATAGGGATTTCCTGTTTCTGCCATCATGATGGCGTCGGCTGCATAACCCGTGGCTTCAGCTACTTTTACCGTATGGGTGAAAATTTCTCCATTCAGGGTGTACCGGACCATGCTCATGCCTTTTTCATCAGGCTGTTCTATCCCCAGTATTTTCATGGAGTGGGGTTTGCCGTCTGTATCATTGAAGGCCAGTTCCCGGCCGGGCACCAGGCCTTCAAACCAGACATCCAGGGGCACCCGGTTGGGATTGCCGAATTCCTGCCGGAAAAGAATGGTCTTTAAGGCATCTCCCGGATGGTTGAGATACATGACCAGCTCTTCTGTGGTGGGCACCCGGTTGATCTGTTTTTCCAGTCCCAGCTTTTCGGTGTCAATATCCACAGGATCCAGTCCTTCCAGAGGAGAGGTTTGTGTTCTGGAGGCCAGGGCCTGTTTATAGTTTTTTCCAAATGCACTGGCATAGACCCAGTCCGGAGGAAACCCTAAGGGAAGCTTTCCGAATTTTCCCAGAAGCAGGTTTCTGAAGGCATCATTGCTGTCTTTATAGAGCACCTGTCTTTCTTCTTTCATTTCCGCACTGAGCTGGTCTTCCGAAGTTGCAATCACTGTTTCCAGTATCCAGAGCAGGTGCTTGACCTCATCTTCACCGCCCCGCTGATAGGCACTGGTTACTGCAAGAAAAGCCGTATTCCAGGTTATCTGGGAGCCCGGGGTCACATCATGGTACCGGATGATCTGCCGGGTGCCGGCCAGAAACTTCAGCATGTGGGGCAGCAGATGGATATAGCCCTGCTGCATGGCCCCTTCCTGGGAGGAAGAGGTGGCGCCTCCGGGCATGCCGTGGCGGATCACATCATGGTCAACACCCTGGAAATACGGGGCGGTGTACCGGTCATAATACGGCATGATCTGTTTGAGAACAAAATTGCAGTCCCGGATCATATCTTTGTCCAGCCGGGTGGCAAGGCCCAGCTCCTCTTCAATATAAGCCGCAGTGGACAAAACCTCTCCCTGGCCGTACCAGCGCACGGCAGCCCCGATGGCTGTATCCACTATATGGGCCCCGGCTCTGGCAGCAGCCCCCACAGCCGGCACAAACAGCCCGTCTGTGCAGTGGCGGTGGTAATGCACCACCAGGGCTGGATATTCTTTGCGGATTTGTGCCACCAGCGCTGAAATAAACCGCGGGGGGCATACCCCGGCCATGTCTTTGAGACCCAGGATAAACAGGGACTGGGCCTTTGAAAAGGAAACCCCTGTCACATCCGCTGCCTGCCGGACAATTTCTTCCACCACCCCCATATAATGGTTTACATCAAATCCGGCTGCCCAGGAAAGGGATACCGCCGGCTGCCAGACATTCCGGGGGGAGTTCATCACCACTTCTGCCAAAGGCCGCATGTTTGCGACATGGTTGAGAAAATCAAAACACCGGACAATGTCATGGTGCTCGCAGATGGATTCACTGGTGAGCTGCATGAGATTTTTCGGCTGGGGTTTGTAGCCCAGCAGGTTGGTGGACCGCACCAGGATCTGCTTGGGGGTCAGGGGGGCAAACTGGTTCCACACCCGGGCCTCGTTAAAGGGGTAGGTCATATTGGCCATCATGGCCACATGGAAATGGGCCCCGCCCCCGTTTTCCAGGGAGAAAAATCCGCACCGGTCCAGATACGGCCCCATGAGCTTGTCTTCTGCCAGGCGGAACCGGTTGCCGGAGTTGGACTGGGTGATATCCCGGGCCGTGGTGTCGGAGAAATGAACGATACCGGCATCCCTGACATAATCGATCAGGGCCTGGCGGTCCCCCCTGGGATAGGGGCCTGGTGCGGACACCGGTGCCAGGGCCGGCAGCACCGGATCAAAATTACCCACCCGCTTGTCTGCAGCACCCCGGTAGTCAGACAGCTGAATATGGGGGTTGTACCCCATGGCAGATATATCTGCCATGAGTTTTGACAGCCGCAGGGCCTCGGATTCACTGTCCCTGTAATGCATCAGTTCAGGGGTTTTTTCCACAAACCGGGTATCATACAGGCCGGACCGGAACACCGGGTCAGCCACAATTTTCTGGTGAAAGGGAATGGTGGTTTTCACCCCGCCGATGATGTATTCTTTCAGGGCCCGGTTCATCACAGCCAGAGATTTTTCCCATGTTTCTCCATGGGCGATGAGCAAAGAAGCGGCAGAGTCATAATTGGAGGGAAATTCATATCCGCCGGCGATGCAGGAATCCAGCCGGACTCCGGGGCCGCCAGGAGAGATGTACCGGGCAATGTGACCGGCATTGGGGGCAAAATCATTTCGCGGATCTTCACAATTGATGCGTACCTGGATGGCATGGGCAAAGGGCTGTGTTTTTTCATCGGTAAACCGCAGCCGGGACCCGAAGGCAACGGCAATCTGTTCCTCCACAAGGTCAATGCCGTAGCGGCATTCGGTAATGCCGTGCTCCACCTGCAGCCGTGTGTTGACCTCGATGAGATAGGGATTCTGGTCTTCATCCACCAGAAACTCCACCGTGGCAAGAGAATAATATCCCACCTCCCTTACCAGGGCTTTGGCATATTCCTTGAGCCGGTGCCGCAGGTCTTCGGTCATTTTGGGCCAGGGCGACGGGGTGATTTCCACCAGCTTCTGGTGGTTTCTCTGGACGGTACAGTCTCTTTCATCAAAGGCAAACACATTGCCGTGCTGGTCTGCAATGACCTGGATTTCTATGTGGCGGACGGATGTGAGCAGTTTTTCCACGTAGATCCTGGGGTTTCCAAAAGAGGCCTGGGCCAGGACCGCAGCTTTGGAAAAAGCGGTTTCCAGCTGGTCCATATCATATATTTCATAAATGCCGCGGCCGCCGCCGCCGCCCTCGGCCTTGAGCATGACCGGCAGTCCCAGATCCAGGGCGATTTTTCTGGCTTCGTGCATTTCAACCGCATCAAGTGATCCCGGTACCACGGGCACCTTAAGTCTTCTGGCAAGTTCCCTGACCTGGACCTTGTTTCCCAGAAGTGTCATGGGCTCGGTGGGCGGACCGATGAACAAAATGCCTTTTTTGGCACATTTCCTGGGAAACCCCGCATCTTCTGAAGCAAATCCCCATCCCGGATGCACTGCCACCACATCGTTTTCTTTTGCCAGTTCCAATATCCGGTCGATTTCCAGATAAGCCCGGGGATTTTCCCCTAAAAGGATCAATTCCTGGGCACCTGAAGTGAAGGGTGCGGTTTTGTCAACATCGGTAACGGTTAAAACAGGTACGGCCATGAGTTCTTCTCTGATGGACCGGATGATGCGTCTTGCCGTGATACCGCGGTTGGCCACCAGGATCTTTTTGCCGGTAATTTCTTTGACCACCTGTTCAAATGTCTTTTCTTCCATGTAATACTCCTTAGCGTGTAATCATGTCATCCTGGGGTGGATGGTTCCTGAATCGATGAGCGATATGCCCGCTGCCGTCCGGAGGCAAAGCCGGCCCTGCTGGTCTATTCCCAGGATTCTGGCAGGGCCGTCAACTTTGCCGGTATTTTCCGCGACCACGGTCTGGTCTTTCCAGGCAAGATGTACATCAACCTTTTGGGCAGCCAGGGCCGGGTCTGATATCAGGGCTGGAAACGTCTGCATGATCTGTGTCAAACACAGATGCCACAGCCTCAAAATTGTCAAATCTACACCAGATTGTTTTAAACATCCAGCCCTGATGTGAAAAAACTTTTCCGTACCGCTGTTTTCCGGTGCTGCACACAGATTCACGCCGATACCGGCCACCAGTATTTTTTGTTTTTCCTCTACCAGGATGCCCCCCACCTTGCACTGGCCCACCATGATATCATTGGGCCATTTTATCAAGCCAGGCACACCCAGGGATGCCAGTGTATCGACCAGGGGCAGTGCCACGGCCATGGGCAGCAGGGTACCCAGGCTGCGGGCTGCATCAGGCAGCCGTATGGCAGCAAACAGGTTTCCGGAAACAGACACCCACTGTCTGCCCATCCTGCCCCTTCCCCGGGTCTGGTTTTCTGCAAGGACCCAGGCATATTCCGGAAACCTTCCCGTACCATACAATTCCCAGGCAAGGTCCATGGCAGACCCGCAGGTTTTAATCACAAATCCGGGGCATCCCTGCCACTGCTGACGGATGAGCCCTGCAAATGCATGGTTATGTTCTCTCAGAGATATGCCTCCATATCCCGGCCGGGCACCAGTTCCAGGGTTACCACAAAATTTTTCGGATTGAACAGTTCATCTTTGAATATTCTCAGCATGGGGGTTCCTTTTTGTCCGGATCATGGCAAACAGCCAAAATGGTGGTATATCATATCCTTGTTTTCAAGCAAAACCGTGTTTGGTGTCAATTAAAAAAAACGTGGTTTATACATTTTTACCACCATTACCTGCTTTTTTGGAGCAAACTATTTGCCCCGGGCCGGGCATATCCTGTTTATGTATTTGACAATTGTTATTCTTTGGGTAAAATAGGCTTTTATTAAATATAGATGTGTGGAAGTACCGCCTTTGTCCACAAAAACAGGAGATGACAATGAAGATTCTAACCTTACAGGGCAGTGCCCGGAAAAAAGGCAACACCGCAACCGTGCTAGGCTGGGTGGAAGAAGAACTTTCCCGCCAGGGCCATGAAGTAACCGGCATCTATCTTCATGGGAAAAATCTGAACGGCTGCATGGGTTGTGCCAGGTGCAAAGATGTGCCGGATGATGTGGGATGTGTGCAAAAAGATGATATTCCCGATATTCTGAGCCGGATGGCAGGCTCCGACCTGGTCATTTTTGCCTCTCCCTTATATTTCTGGGGGGTTTCAGCCCAGCTCAAGGCGGTTATCGACAGGACTTACAGCCTCTATACCCGGTTCCATGAACCAGACCATGCCTCTTTGCTGGAAGGCCGGCGCCAGGCGCTTCTGGTAACCGGGGGCGGGGGATGGGACAACAATGCCGAGGCAGCCTTTACCGCCTTTGGCCGGATGCAGAAACCCCACAAAACCATCCATAGTGGAACCCTGTACATAGGCAAATGCACCACACCCGCAGAAATGGATGCATCTGTAAGAGAACAGGCCGCTGCCTTTGCTCTGCAGATAACAACATAACACAGTTTACACAGCAAATAAGGTCTCTTTGCCCATGGAAGAAAACATCAGTATGCAGATCATGATGCGGCTGCGGCAGATCATTCAGGAAATGTCCCGACACTCAAAGCAGCTCCAGGAAAAATACAAGATCACCCTGCCCCAGCTGATCTGCCTCAAAGAGGTTGCAGACCATGGCCCTATAGCCATTGGCGCCTTAACCCAGATTGTCTTTATCAACAATTCAACCGTCACCGGCATCATCGACCGCCTGGAAACCCGCAAACTGGTCCAGCGGGTCAGAATCAGCAAGGACCGCAGACAGGTGCACGTGGAAATCACCCGGGCCGGTCTGAAATTTCTTGAGGACGCTCCCACCCCCATTCACCACAGATTCATGGAAAAACTTGAAAAGATGAAACCCGAGGATGTTTCCGTGCTTTTGTGGGGACTTGAGCTGCTGGTGGATATGCTGGGCCAGACCGATCTTGGTTCCAGTGCTGCCCAGCCGCCCAAGCATGTCATGCATCCGGAAGAAGACCTGACAGATCCCAACGGTAATATTTAGTCCCTGCTTTTTTTTAGATTTTTCTTGACAAAGCCGTTCCGGCAATAGTATTTATGTACAGATATATTTTGAGTAGAAAATGTTTTGTTATGTAAATGCCATAGAAATAAATTTCTAACAAAAAATTAACTTGTCCTGCAGTACCTGATATTCCACCGGGGTAACTTTCATTTGCAGGCATTTTTTATCCGGCAGCAAGGCCGATGTTCATAACGTAATTCAAAAATAGGAGACAGCATCATGGAAGATTTTTCATTATCGAAAATTTGACTGCCCTGCCTCATGACATGGAATCTGAAAAAATATTACCAAATCCAAAAAAGGGAGAAAACATATGTTACAGGATATAACCACCTTTCAGCCACGATTAAAGGTCTTTAATAAAAAACAGACAATGGCCATTCACGATGCCGCCTTGAAAATTCTTGAAACCACAGGGTTTCGCATGGAACATGAGGGCGTTCTTGAAATGCTGCTGGACAACGGATGCAGCATGGACAAGGATAACCGTGTCACCATGCCCGAATCTCTGGTGGAAAATGCCGTCATGTCTGCCCCGAAAAAATTTGATATATACGATCAGATGGGAAATCTGACCATGCCCCTGGAAGGGGAAAACTTTTTCTTTGGTACAGGATCGGATACGATTTTTACCATTGACCTTGAAACCGGTGAGAGAAGACGGCCTGTGCTGGCAGATACCGGCAACTTTGCAAAACTGGTGGATGCACTGCCCAATATGGATTTTTCCATGTCCATGGGAAACCCGGAAGACGTGGACATTGAACAGATTTATGTCCGGGTATTTGAAGAAATGGTCCGCAACAGCAACAAACCCATCTGTTTTATTGCCGACAGCGGCAAAGATATAAAACAGATATATGACATCGCCTGCGCCGTTGTGGGCGGAGAAAAACAGCTGCGCAAAAAACCGTTTTTATTCAACTATTCCGAAGCCATCAGCCCGCTGCACTATCCGGAAAACGTCATGGAAAAGCTGGTGTTCTGCGCTGAAAAAGAAATTCCCATCTGTCTGCCTTCAGGATGCAATGCCGGGGGGGGCGGTCCGGTGACCCTTGCCGGTGCAATGGCCCAGGGTATTGCCGAAAATCTGGTGGGGCTTGTGATCCACCAGCTGGCCAACAAAGGGGCACCGTTTTTGTTTGCCCCCAATGTTTCTGTTCTGGACATGAAACACACGGTGGTCTCCTATGGATGCACGGAATGGAGCCTGACCCAGGCGGCCTTTGCCGACATGCGGGATGAACTCTACCAGATTCCCATCTGGTCTTTTGCCGGTTCAACCGATTCCAAGGTCATTGATGCCCAGGCAGGTGCCGAAGGCATGCTCTCCATTATCACGGCCCTGCTGTCCCGGTGCAATGTCATCCATGATGTGGGCTATATTGAGTCCGGGCACACCTCCAGTCTGGAAATGCTGACCATGGCAGATGAAATGGTGGCCATGGCCAAATTTTTTGCCGAAGGCATTCCTGTGAATGAGCAGACCCTGGCCCTGGATGTCATTGACCGGGTCAGCAAAAGTTCTGAAAATGCCATCTTTTTAAGTGACCCCCATACCTTTGCCCATTTCCGTACAGCCCATCTCATGCCGGAACTCATGGACAGATCCAGGTTTGAAAGCTGGGAAAAACAAGGCGAAACAGATCTATTCACCCGGTGCAATGAAAAAGCAAAAGAACTGCTTTCCTCCCATGAAGTCAAGAAGAGTTCCCGGGCGGAAGAAGCAGTGACAGCTCTGTAATAAACAAACAGCCAGCCATGTTTTAACTCCCTGGTGGCCGGAATCATTGGTTTTTTTCCCGATGATTCCCGCCACCATTTTCTTTGTATTACAGACCTGTCAGTTGTTGCGGGTATCCAGAAATTTCATGGCCGCCCCCACCAGTCCCACGGCCACAGGCAGCAGATAGTCGGATATGGTGCCGGCCTCACTTATGTTATCAGCTATTCCAGGCACCAGAACAATATGGCTTAAGGGATATTTTTTCAGATTGGACAACCGGGCATCTCTGGAAAAAGCCTTCTGGGTCAGGACAACTATCCGGGCACCTCGGCTGCCGAAAGTGGCCAGTTCATCCAGGGCCGCATCAAACTGGGTTTCGCTGGTGGCGTCAATAATGATCAGACAATCCTGGTCTGCATCATATCCGGGTTGGAGCACCGGCAGATACCACTGGCCGTCAACCAGAAAGGGCAAAGCCGCATCCGGTGAAAACGGCATGAATGTTTTTGATAAAAATTCATCCACTGAAGCGCCGCCCAGATAGCGGTTTTCCCATTTCTGGACACTGGATTCTCCAAAATCGGCCACCAGGTTTTTTCTGGGTACCAGTTTTACATATTTTTCATCCATCCTGAAATCCACCATTACCAGATGGGAATAGGCGGAAACCCCGAAAGGATCGCTTTCTATACCCCTGAATTTCTGTCCGCTGAAATTGGTTTTCCATGGAATGCAGGTGCCCCGCATGCCGGTCAGAAACAACTGCTTTTTATATACCTGGTTTTCCTGGATGGCCAATTGCAGCTGCCGGCGCAGACCGGCATCTGCCAGAATTGTCTGCACCATTGGCAGCATCAGCTTTAAATGGGCATCAAACAGCTTTGCCCGTCCGGGAAACCTGAAGGACGTTATGCTGGAAAATAACTGAGACAAAGCCACATAGACATGCTCGTACCGGCAGAAAAGGCCGGGATTCTTCAAATAGTATCCTTCATGGGAACCGGCAGATAATTTATGGGATACCACCTCATTTACCGGTCCGATCCAGAGCAGATTTTCATGGGGGTAGTGGAACACATCAGATAACTTGTCTTCATCCGGTGTTTGTGAAGCAACAATGACCACCAGGCTGTCTTCCGGGCTTATCCCCTTGAGCTTTTCAGCAAATTCCACCTGGATGGGTATGCCTAAAAAAGGTTCCCACAACCGGGCAAAATTCCTGCATCCGGCTTCCGCCTGTTTATCCAGGGGAACAAAAATCAGTATCCCGTCCTCTGCCAGGTGGGTAAAAATGATCCGGGACAACTTTTCAAGCCCGGTGTCACCGGAAGCGGTAAAAAGAGCTGAAAATGCATCTTCTTCGTGCAGGGCGGTTCCCAGCAGGATAAGATCCTGGTAATAACGCTTTTCAATGGTGTTTTTGGCCAGATTGATCCAGCATAAAGGCTCGGGCTGCTGCAGTCTGGGGTAGATGCTCAGTCCCAGTGCCTGGTGTTTTTGGTCCATATCATCCAGGATATCGAATAAGGACCAGTCCCGGCCGCTTTTTGTCCTGCCCGCAGTTACGGACTTGGCCATGTTTCTGGGCATTTCACCGGCCAGTCTGCCCTGGGCAAGGCCAAAATAAAATCCCAGTAAAAACAAAAACGGCAAATCCAGGAACGGCTGAAAATGATCCGGCACCTCGGGAAGCAAAATGACCTGCTCTGCCATATTTTTGATTTCTTCTTGTTCCCTGTTCGGGTAAGTGACGGCTATAAAGCGGGTGTTCTGACGGTGCAGGGCTGCCATAAACTGGACTGCCTCATCCAGGCGCTGCCTGTTGGTGGCAAGCACCACTATAAAATCATCCTCAGCCATGGGAATGTCCAGAAACCGGTTCAGTTCGGAATAGTCAACCGCCGTTCCCATGGAGGTCCATGCATTAAGTTCCAGGTTCATAGCCCCCATTTTAGCGGTGCCCACATCGTGAAACGCATCAATGATATAATGCAGAACGGTTTTTGAACTGGATCTGGTGGATTCCTGGCAAAAGGCTGTTACTGATTCATCGGCGAGCAGTGCCTCCAGATGGTAGGGCAGTTTGTGCAGTTCTTTGACCAGATCGGCAATTATGTTTCTTGCACCGGATACGGCTTCACACACATACAGACAGAAAAGATCCAGGATCAAAAGCATGCACAAGGCGCTTTTCAAAGGAGCCACCGTGACCTCTTCACCGCTGAGGACCGGGATGACCCCGACACTTTTGCGCACCACCAGGGCCATGTCGGAAAACGGTTTTTCCGTAATACCCACCATGAGAATATTCTGCTGGAGCAGCACTGTGGCAAAATCGATCATATCCGAGGTGGTGCCGGACCAGGAAACCATTATCACCAGGTCATGATCCGGGTTGATGGCGGTTTTTACATAGCTGATATCCTGGGGGGTGGTAACAACCAGATTGATGCCGGAAAAAAAAGACTCCATGGTTTTTTCCACAATTTCCGACAGCAGATAGCTGAATCCGGTGCTTACCAGAATAATCCGGTTGAGGTTGGCCAGATTGCTGCCGAAACGCCTCTCCAGGAAGCGGGGCCGGATATCAAACCGGGGCAGGGACATGGCGGCATCTGTATACCGGTGTAAAATATCTTCCATCAGGCCGGGAATTTCCAGCAGATGCTCTTCGTAAAAGGTTTTACCATATTCTTTTTGATATGATACAGGGGTGAGGTATGTCTGTTCAGGCTGGATGTCGGTTCTGATCTTACCGGAAAAATCCTGGAAATACAGGTGGCGCATCACCGCATTTTTACCGGCTTTTGTCTGAATCCGGGCAAAGATTTCCGGTTGGTCCAGTGAATAAATATCCACGAGAAACGGCTTGAGAAGGGCCTTTTTTTCCTGCCGGAACCAGTCATCCCGGATATCGGTATCAGTATCAAAAAAATCAGGTTCTACAATCATGGATCTTTTTGAATAGTTTTTCATCAGCTTCATCAGCTTGACCCCGATGGACCGGATCAATGTCTGGGGGAAAAGACCCAGGGCCGCATTGATATCCGACACCACCATAAAATCTGATGTTTCCCTGCGTTTGACAATATACACCGGCCGGTTGTGGGCTGCCACAAAAAGCCGGTCCGGAGACACCCGGCTGATGCCTGATACGGCAAACTGACCCCCGGAAGGAATCATGGCCTGTACTGCCCGGATAAAAGCCATTTCATCAATTTCATGGATATTTTTTTTGCTCAGGGTTTTGAAAATCGTATAATCAATGGACTGGCTGCAGATGGACATGTTTTCAAGTTCAAGCCGGTGCTGGTCCTCAATGGTTCTGTAGCGCTGGTTTTCTTTGTAGGCGGTATCAAAATATTGTCCCCAGAGCATGGCAAACAATTCGGTGGAATTGTCCGTGCGCAGATCAATGCCGGCCACCTGGGTAATGTATTGTTTTGTCTGTGATTCCACATCTGAATCAAACTGGCCGTTCAATACCACCGCCCGGACCTTATGCTGGTCCATGAAAGGGTGGGAGTTGCGTACAGAGATGGCAGACTGAATAGCCCATCGGCCCTGACCGATTACCGGCTGCACCATGGATTTGAGGAGCAGGGGGTGGGTGGGACCCGGTACATGGCCCAGGGGAAGATAACAGCCGGGTTGTGCTTCCTGGTGCATATAGATCCGGGTCTGATAATAAACCAGAACAGCAGTGGCAGCAAACCCATAAAAATTACAGGTTCTTTCAATCCGGTAAAGGATCTGCCAGGGGCGGGCAGGGCGGTCTGTATAGGCGGTCCAGAAATTTTCAAAAATCATCTGGATCCGGTCGACGGCCTCCTGGGTCAGGCCGGACAGTACCCAGGCATCCAGATATCTGAAAAGATGTGCAATACCGTCCGTACTATAGTCTGCAGGCAATGTGACGCTGACCTGCCGCAGATAATGCCAGGCATATTTTCTGGCAAAAGGGTTTTTCTGTCCCTGTTTGGTTTCCACACGGCGGGGGGGGGATGGTGTTTCATCATAGGCAAACCGGTTGAATATCTGATCAAATTCCTGGAACAGATCAGAAGCCTCCACAGGCAATGGTGCAGATTTCTGGGCCTGGTCCACCTGGTCCTGAAATCCTTTTTTAATCAGTTTTTCCACCACAGCCACCGGCAGGTCGTAATTTTTGATCATACAATCCATGGCACCTTTCAATGCCCTGGGGGAATCAATGGTGAAAATTTTTTGCATCTCCGGGTTTCCGCAGGTTCCCGGTACAACCAGGCAGAGATTCCGGGTATCTGTCAACTGGGACCAGGTGGGAAAAGATGCGGGTTTCTGCAAAGCAAACCCTTCATAGGCCAGCAGTTTTTTCTGCACCCTGGCGATAAGATTGACATGGTGTTCTTTGTCATCATCCATGAAGGCGGCTCCCTGCAGATCCCCTTCTTCAAATACAGGATGGGTCATAAGGTGGTCGATGAGATTTTCCACCGATCCCACTGCCCGGCGGATCTTAAGGGGTTCCAGGTCACTGCCCTGCAACCCAATGCCGGTACTGTCCGGGGCCCGGTAAATAATGGCCCACATACCTGTCAGAATCCGCGTCAGCCGGTTTTCCGCATCTCCATAATAAACGACAATACCGCACATGTGATTTTCTCCTCTACCATTTTTCCCTGATCACGCCGATACCGCCGTTTATGTAACACACAATTGAAAAAACTGATCCAGTTTTTTTCATTGACCAGGCAAAGAATACCACCTGCCGGCCTGCCGGGATGTTTTACCCGGCAGGACACCGGTTATCTGGGTACCAGAATATTGAATTTTTCCCGGATGCCGGTATCCACAGTATCCGGAATATAGGTGGTTTTATTGGCCAGCAGTTTTTTTGCTATTGTCAGTGCCCGCTGTCTGGCATCCAGGGAACCGTCAGCAGCCCAGCGTTCCCGGTTTCTGCGGTCGGTCACCCCGTTGCTGTTGTAATATTCTTTGCGGATATGGGTCATGGTGTGGGGGGCGGTCATGAAATTGCCGCCAGGGCCCACGCTGTGGATAACTTCCAGGGCCAGGTGTTCGGCATCCACGTCAATGCCCTTGAGAACCTTGCAGCAGTTGCCGATGATTTCATCGTCTATGACAAACTGCTCATGGGCAATGGTGAGCATGGATTCCAGCATGCCGGCGCTGTGGTGGATATAATTGGAGCCGCCCATGGATGCGAGCACCGCGGTAAACGCTTTTTCATATCCGGCCTGGGCATCGGGTATCTTGGCATCGGTAAGCCCGGATGAGTTGTAATTGGGTACGTTTATGTGCCGTGACAACTGGTGAATGGCCGCATTCATCATGCCGCACTCCACAGCGCCCCCGCAGTAGCCCATGGTGGCCAGATTGGCCATGCCCGGAATACCGCCGTAAAGCAGCGGCGCACCCGGGTTGGTCAACTGGCAGATGGTGATGCCTGCCAGTTCTTCGGCATGGAGCTGGGCCAGGGTTCCGGCCATGGTCAAAGGAGAGGTTGATCCGGCCATGGGGGCCGAAGACAGGGCCACAGGAATATTGTTTCTGACAGCCTCCTGCATGATCAGGGTGGACTGGGTGCACAGCTTCAGGGGGCTGATGGCAAAGGAGGTGATCACGGAAATAATGGGCCGCTGCACCAGTTTTTCCCTGCCCCCGGCAATCATGGCCGCCATTTCCATGACCTGGTGAAGACCGTCTTCGTTGTTCACCCCGGACATGACATGTTTACCGGATGCGGATAAACAGGCATAAAACATGTTGATGTCATAGTCTTTTTCATCGATATCCGTGGGGATGCACGGCCTTACCAGAAAGTGGATGTTTTTGAGCTGGTCCACGAGACAAGATACCTTGTGCAGGTCATCCAGGGTGGTGGCCCGGACCTCACCCGTGTCCGGATCCAGAATTTTAATGGCAGCCCCGCCGGTTCCCAGGTGGACCCGGTCTTCGGTCAGGTGAAGATCATTTTCCGGGCTCTGGCCGCAGAGCACCACTTTGGCAGGGGCTTTTTCCACGGATGCGGCTACCAGGTCCCGGGGAATCATAATCCGTTTTGTTTCCCGGTTCACTGCAGCCCCGTTTTTTTCCAGCAGAACCACTGTTTTTTCCAGTCCGGATTCATAGGTGACCCCGGTCTTTTCCAGAATGGTCAATGCAGCGTTGTGCACGGTGTCAATCTGCTGGGCAGAAAGCGGCTGGTACTGGCCGCCCTGCGATCCCATTAAATTCATGTTTTTCTCCTTGGGTGTTTTTTATGTGGGTTTTGTTTTCCTGTCCGACAGGTTATGGAGAGTTGGGTATATTGTATGCCATGGACAGGACCGGGTGTCAAGAAAAGTGTAACAAAACCTGTCTTTTTTTTAAATATTGTGCATTTTGATAATTTTTGTTACAAAAAACAAGTCTGTAAGCCAGGCAATGGTTGACACCAATTACCAGACATGTAACAAACCTGGAAATTTTTTGAAATGGACACAAAATGACAAAAAAATCCGGATTTCTGCAAACCATCATCCATGAAAAATACGATGCCCTGGCTGCCAAAGGCAGGCGTCTGGCAGACTTTGTTTTGTCCAGTCCGGACAAGGCGGTCTTCATGACCACCAGGCAGCTGGCAGCAGCAGCAGGCACCAGTGAGGCAACCGTGGTCCGGTTTGTGCGGCAGCTGGGATTTAAGAACTATGCTGTTTTCATCAACACCCTGCGGGATCTCATTGACCGGGATTTGACCCTGGTGGAGCGCGGCAGAATGCGCCATCTGGTGGCCGGCAGTGAAGATGCGGAACTGGACCGCCTCATCAACCAGGATATCCGCAGCATCAGGGCCATGCATAAAAACATTGACCCTGCAACGGCGCAGGCTGTGCGCAGCGCATTGAAATCCGCACCGGCCGTGTATGTCATGGGCTCCAGACTGTCTTATTCCTCTGCCCACTACATGGGCTGGACCATGTCAAAGATCCGGGCCGGTGTAAGCATCCTCAACGGCAGCGACAGAACCAGCATGGACCAGATGATATTTGCACCCCCTGGGGCGGTGGTGGTGGTCATTGCCACCTCCCGGTATCCCAATGAACTGATCCGCCTGGGCAAGATCCCCCGGCGCCAGGGTCTGTATCAGATCCTGATCACAGACAGTGCTGCCTGCCCCCTGGTTCAGTTCAGTGACCATGTTCTGATCACCCCCCAGAAAAGTATCCCGTTTCTTGGAACCCCCGTGTCCATGATCAGCCTGATCCATTATCTGCTTCATACCCTGGCATCGGATATGGGGGAGCAGCTGAAACACCACCAGGCAAAACTGGACCAGGCCTATCTGGAAAATGACATCTGGTTTAACTGAAAGGACTGTATTGCATATGAAACCATCCTGTACCATCATTTTTGAGCCTTTTGGCCGGCGGGTCACGGTGCCGGCCGGCACCACCCTGTTTCAGGCCGCCCTTTCCACGGGGATACTGCTGCGGTCCGATTGCGGAGAAAAAGGCACCTGCGGCAAGTGCCGCGTCATTGTGGACCGCCCCGGCCACCTGGCTCCCAGAACCGAACAGGAAGAAAAACTGCTGAAGAAAAAAGGCCCCGGGCACCGGTTGTCCTGCCAGGCCCGTGTACTGGAAGGGCCGCTGCGGGTCACCATACCGGAAAACCTGGTCCTGGGAAATGAGGTGTTCGGCAAGACCGGGGTGAAAGGTCCATTCTCCGTTAATCCGGCAGTGCGCCGGTTTCCCCTTTCAGCAGACGATATCAGGGCGGCTGCCGGCAAAGACATATTGAGTCGGGCGGAAAAAATCTGCCGGTCGGTGGGCGCAAAATTCTCACGAAAAATTCAGTTCAGTACCCGGCTTTCTCTGGCACAGCTTTCTGATTCTGATATGTATGACAAGGATCTTACCGTGGTGTTTCAGGAAGATGGTGCTGTAACAGCTGTCTGGCCAGGCCTGCATCCAGACGGTCTGGGGCTGGCGTTTGATATCGGCACCACCACCATTGCCGCTTATTTGTGTGACCTGAAAGCCGGGAAAATTCTGACAGCCAAAGCCATGGTCAACCCCCAGCGCCGGTATGGAGAAGACGTGATCTCCAGGATTGCGGCTGCCAGCCAGAATGCAGACCATGCGGCAGCCCAGCAGCAGCTGGCTGTGGGGGCCATGAATCACCTCATTGACCAGTGCCTGAAAACAGTTGGAAAAGATATGACTGCCATTGACAGAATCACCATGGCAGGCAACACCACCATGCAGCACCTCATTGCCGGGTTTAATCCCCACACCCTGGGCATGGCCCCCTATCTGCCGGTTCTCCAGAAAGGCCTTACCACCACTGCGGCTGATCTGGGACTCAATGTTTTTCCGGCGGTTCCGGTGTATATCTTTCCGGTGGTTTCCGGATTTTTAGGGGGAGACATCCTGGCTGCCTGCCTGGGGGACCGGGCCCACACCCGTGAGGAAAGAACCCTCATCATTGATATCGGTACCAATGGCGAACTTCTGCTCAGCACAGGAACAAAAATATGGGCCACCAGCTGTGCCACCGGACCGGCCCTGGAAGGGGCCCAGATATCCAGCGGGATGCGGGCTGCCACCGGCGCGGTGAGCCGGGTCTGGGTGGACGATGGCACCATTGTCCATGAAACCATCAACAACGCCCCGGCCATAGGCATCTGCGGCTCCGGGGTCATTGATATACTGGCTGCCATGCGCAAAACCGGTATCATCCGGGAAAACGGCACCTTTGATCCAAAAAAAGACGGGGTGACCTGTGATGAAAAAGGATTTGGCCGGGCATTTACCCTGCCGGGCACAACCATCCGGTTCCTTCTCAAGGATGTCCGCCAGGTCCAGCTGGCCAAGGCTGCCCTGTGTGTCGGGATTGAACTTCTTTTGAAGAGGGCCGGGGTCCAGGAGGTGGAGCGTACCATTCTCACCGGGGCATTCGGCGCAAAATTTGACTGGAAAAATGCCCGGGACATCGGGATGCTGCCCCGCAACATCTGCAAAAACAAGATGATCGCAGCAGAAAACCTTGCCGGAACCGGCGCAGTCATGGCATTGCTCAACAAAACACACCAGGAGGAAATCCAGATATTGTCCAGGCAGGTGCATTTTCTTGATCTGGCTTCCGAACCCGGGTTTGTGGACCGGTTTTCCGCAGCCACCCGGTTTCCCTCCCTATAGGAAAATCTACATGATTTTTTTCAGCTAATACAGGATTTACCCCATTGTTTTTGCCTGATTTACAGGATAGGCTTAAAATCTGTGAACAGAGGAGGACAGCCCATGCTGCCGGCATGATCCAGCAGCATGGTACAGATAAAATCAATTTTTAACAGGGAGACAGCATGAAACACATGGTTCTGGCATCCTTGATGGTATCAGTGATGATACTGTACAGCTCCGGGTGTACCCACCGAATGGACGGGGGGCGCGGATGGGGCCCCATGATGGGGTATGGTATCTATGGAGGGATTTTTATGTGGATTCTTCTGGTGGCTGTTGCTGTGGCGCTTATTTATTATATTTTTGCCCGGAATAAAAACAATCCGGATTTTTCCAAAGAAGATTCAATGGAAATATTGAAAAAACGGTATGCAAGAGGGGAAATTTCCAAAGAAGAATTTGACAGGATTAAAAAAGAAATTGAAAAATAACTCCCTGTGCGCGGTTGCAGTGCAGAAAGTATCAATCCTGACATCTTCTTACTTCCCGAAGGGCGGTGGCAATCCTTTCAGGATAAATATTGTCTTTTATTCCAGTGAATGATACACACCATTGGTCACAAAATTAACCGGAGATGAATTTGGAAAGGAGACAGACACATGAAATTCATTAAAATTCTTGTATTGACACTGGGTGTTATCTGGATGGCAGCTGCGGGATCTGCAGTTTTTGCCGATGACTACAGCCATACCATCTCGGTATTCAAAAAATCCCCGGCTGTAAAACCGTTTTTTAAGAATGCCTATGGATATGCTGTTTTTCCCACAGTGGGAAAAGGCGGTATTGTTGTGGGTGGTGCATATGGTAAAGGCAAAGTGTACCGCCAGGGAAAACTTACCGGCCACGTGACCCTGTCAAAAGTGAGTGTGGGATTTCAACTGGGGGGGCAGGCATTTTCGGAAATTATTTTTTTCCAGGACAAGCGGGCCTATGATGAATTTACCAGTGACAGTTTTGAATTTGATGCATCCATGTCAGCTGTGGTCATCACTGCTGGTGCCCAGGCCAGGGCTGGTACACAAGGGGGTACGGCCGGGGCCAGCGCCGGCCCTGACACGAGTGCCCAGGCCCCTATCGGTTACACCAAAGGCCTGGCTGTATTTATCCATACCAAAGGCGGGCTGATGTATGAAGCCGTCATCGGCGGACAGCGGTTTGATTTTACCCCGATATAAACCATACCCTGTCAGGAAATACGGGTGGATCCCTTTGCTGTATCTTCCCCCGGGATCCACTCCAGTTCCACCTCAAACTTTTTTTTCAATCTTGCACCCTGTTCTTCTTCCACTTTGAGCTGTATTTCCATGGTTGCCGGAAATGCCACCGTGACTTCATTGCCCCCCTGTTCAAGGGTCATGCTGCCGGCATCAATTTTATCTGCGATAACCCTCAGGGTGTCGCTGATTTCCCGGGCAGATTTTTTTTCCTCGGTTTTAAATAATATGGTTTCCCGTCCCATGTGCCGCCTCCTTGTCAGAATATGTGTGTACAGATTAAAATAACCAAAAATTCACATGGTCACAAGTGTTTTTGATATTCCAGGGGGCGATTTTTGTAACCTGAAACCAGGGGCCGGTTTCTCCTGGATAAGACCTGGTTGCTATTTTTCAGGGAGTATGGTTCAATTATGACATGAGTGAAAATGTTTTTTATTTTATCCTGGTGCAGAGCACCGCCATTGTAGCAGGTATCCTGGTACTGGGCGCACTGGGACATATGGTATATCAGCGCAGAGAACCGCCCAGCATGATTGCCTGGCTGCTGGCCATCCTTCTGCTGCCGTATGTTGCTGTGCCCCTGTATTTTATTTTCAGGAGCAGAAAGCTCAAGCGCCGGGAAAAAACCGTTTTCGAACTGGCGAAAAAAGGAGAAATTTCAGACCGGGAAGCCACCCGCATTGACATGGTGCTTCGGAACAACGGGATTGCCGGTGCCACCCGGGGCAACAGGTTTTTTTTCTATACCGACGGGGTCAAAGCCTATAATATTCTTATGGAGCAGATATCTTCTGCCCGGCAGTCCATTCTCATATCCACCTATGTGCTCCGCCCGGACAATGTGGGCAGAAATATCCTGGCTGCACTGACCAAAAAAGCGGCCAGCGGCATTCAGGTAAAACTGCTCATTGACTGCATTGGATCTTTACCCCTTTATCTGTATCAGCTGCCCCTGCGCAGATTGAAAAAAGCCGGTGGCCAGGTGGCGTTTTACATGCCCCTTCTGACAAGGCCTTTTCAGAACTATATCAATCTGCGGAACCACCGCAAAATTTTTATTTTTGATGACCAGACAGTGCTTTCGGGCGGCATGAATATAACCAGGGAATACATCGGTCCGTCCCCCTGTCAGAACCGGTGGCAGGACCTGTTGTTTTTCATCCAGGGACCGGCCGTATTCCATTACCGGGAAATTTTTACTGCAGACTGGAACCATACTGCCCCCAAAAAACTGGCACCACCGGATTATATGCCGCCGGCCGCCGGTGACACCACTATCCAGGTGGTGCCGTCAGGGCCGGATATCCAGAGCGATGCCCTTTACGAAGCACTGCTGTCTGCCGTGTTTTCCGCCCAGGAACGCATCTGGATCGTCACCCCGTATTTTGTGCCGGACAAAAGCCTGATGCAGGCCCTGGTCATCGCCTGCCACAGGGGAGTGGATGTCAGGCTGATTACCCCTGCCGCCTCCAACCATCTTGTTGCTGATCTGAGCCGGTCCGGGTTCATGCGGGATCTGGACAGCAAAGGGGTAAAAGTCTGTCTTTACGGGCCCGGCATGATACATGCCAAAGCTATCCTGTATGACCGCAGGGGGGTGATAATGGGCTCTGCCAACTTTGACCAGCGCAGCCTGTTCCTCAATTATGAAGTGGTGAGTTTTGCCTATTCCAGGGCCATTATTGACCAGTGTGAGCAATGGATGGCACAGCTTTTAACCAATTGTACATGCCGTATGCTGCCGGCCAGCAGGTGGCGCAGGCTCAGTGAAAATCTGATGAATGTATTTGCCCCGCTGCTGTAACCAACCGTTTCAGTAAAAAAGACCATGTTTAAACCAGAGATTCCATTACTGCGATCCCCTTTAATCCTGGAGAATAAAATCATTCCCCGTGATTTTGGTATTCTGTGCTGGAATGTGCACAAGGAAAATCTGAAACCGGAATTCGACACCATGGTCAAAAACTGGATCCGTCTGTTTGACATGAATATTTTATTGTTCCAGGAAGCTGTCTTTCCCGACAACCTGTTTTCGGTTGCAGGATTATCCTATGCAGCAGCGGCCAACATCAGAATCCACCGGCTGCATTTCGGGGTGCTGACCGCTGCCATGGCTGATATTCACACCAAAACCGATGTCATGTCCCTGGCCAGGGAATCCATGGTTGCCACCCGGAAAAATGCCCTCATCACCCGGTACTGGCTCAGCAGTGGCGAGCTTTTGCTGGTGGTCAACATCCATGCCGTGAATTTTACCTCCCGGGCCTGGTATCTCTGGGAGTTTTCCCGCCTGCTCAAAACCCTGCAGCACCACCAGGGGCCCTTGGTTCTGGCCGGTGACTTCAACTGCTGGAACCGGTCCAGACAAAAGATTGTCAACAACCTGGCCCAGGCCCTTTCCCTGCGGCAGGCACGGCCCAGAAGAACCGGTCTGGTCAAACAGTTTTTTGGATTTGAACTGGACCGTATTTATTACAGACAATTGTCACTGCTGGAGATGGATGCCCTGGAAAACCGTCTTTTTTCAGACCACAACCCCCTGGTGGCCAGGTTTGCCTGCAAACCCGCCCAGTAATCTGGTATTTCTGTTCCCTTTAATTAGACAGCCGGTGCGGAAAAATTTCCGCACCGGCTGTCTGGTTTAAGGCATACTGGTTTGCCTGCTTACAGCTATTCGCCGAGGTAGGCTTCCCGTATTTTGGGATTGGCTATCAGTTTTTCAGAGGAATCTTCCAGGGTGATTTTTCCTGTTTCCACAACATACCCCCTGGAAGCCGCCTGAAGGGCCAGGGTGGCATTCTGCTCCACCAGCAGGATGGTGACATTTTCTTCTTTGTTAATGGTTTCAATAATTTGGAAAATCTGCTGGATGATAATGGGCGCAAGCCCCAGGGATGGTTCATCCAGCAAAAGCAGCCTGGGTTTGGTCATCAAAGCCCGGGCAATGGCCAGCATCTGCTGTTCACCGCCTGACAGGGTTCCGCCTTCCTGCCGGCAGCGTTCCCCCAGTATGGGAAACAAATCAAAGGCCCGTTGAATATCTTTTTGTATCCCCTCTTTGTCATTGCGGTGAAAGGCACCCAGAATCAGGTTTTCCTCCACAGACAGCCGGGGAAAAATCCGGCGCCCTTCCGGCACCTGGCACAGCCCCATGGTGGGCAGTTTTTCCGGCACCACCTTGTTGATGCGCTTCCCTTCGTATAAAATATCGCCGTGTTCTGCTGCCACAATCCCGCAGATGGTCATGAGGGTGGTGGATTTACCGGCCCCGTTGGCACCGATAATGGCCACGACTTCCCCGGGCATGACTTTCAGGGAAATGCCTTTCAGTGCCTTTATGGACCCGTACCCGGAGTGGACATCTTTGAGTTCGAGAATCGGTTGTGTACCCATGTGAAGACTATCCCTCCCTTTCATCGGATCTGGTGCCCATCCGTTTGGCCGGAATAAGACCGGCCGGCCTGAAGAGCATCATAATGACCATGGTGGAGCCGAATATCAGCATGCGGAAATTTTCAAATTCCCGGAACACCTCGGGCAGGACAATCAATGCAAACACCCCCAGCATGATACCGGGAATGGAACCCATGCCCCCCAGAACCACCATGCACAATACCATGGCTGATTCCAGGAAAGTGAAGCTTTCCGGGCTTACAAACCGCATGCGGGCAGCAAAAAATGCCCCGGCCAGTCCGGCAAAAAAAGCGCCCATGACATAGGCCAGCAGCTTGTAGATAAAGGTGTTCACCCCCATGAGTTCGGCTGCGGTTTCATCTTCTCTGATGGATTCCCAGGCACGGCCCACCCGGGAGATGTTGAGATGCCGGATGCCGATGGCGGTGAAAACCGCCAGAGCCAGTACAAAATAGTAAAACAGATGCAGTTTTTTCATCCAGAAAAGTTCAAAGGTGAGGCCGTTTTCAAGTACCGGCAGATATATGCTGATGGGATCAATGCTCAAAATGCCGTTGGGACCGTTGGTCAATTCCATCCAGTTGTTGAGAATCAACCGGATGATTTCTCCGAACCCCAGGGTCACAATGGCCAGATAATCGCCGCGCATGCGCAGGGTGGGATATCCCACAATGCAGCCGGCAATACAGGCAAAAAATGCGGAAAATGGCAGGCAAATCCAGAATCCCAGCCCGTAAACCGTGTTGAGCAAAGCATAGGCATATGCCCCAACCCCGTAAAAGGCAATATATCCCAGGTCCAGCAGTCCGCACAGGCCCACCATCACATTCAGTCCCAGTCCCAGGCAGATATAGATCAGCACATTGATGGCCACATCCGTACCATACCGGTCGGCAAACATTGGATAGGAACAGGCCAGAACTATAAACCCCACGGACCAGGCCCAGTTGGGAATGGTGGTGGTGCGGGCTTTTACGCGGCCGACAACCCGGGACACAGGATCCCCCACAAAATCCAGGTGCCCGCTTTTCTTGAATATATAGATCAGAAGGCAGGCAGCAGTGCCTGCCAGGATATAACTCCAGACAGTAACGGTTTCATGAATGGTGAGGGTGCCGTCTGCATGAATGCCCAGCATGGGCCACAACAGACCCAGCAGCCACAGCATGCCGATGGTATATGGTTTCCAGACTTTTTTAAACTCTTGTATCATCGATATTCTCGCCCATAATGCCGGTTGGTTTAAAATAAAGCACGCCAATTAAAATAATAAAGGCAAACACATCCTTGTACTCGGAAGACAGATATCCGGCACCGAAAACTTCCACCATGCCGATGATCAACCCCCCGATCATGGCACCGGTGATATTGCCGATACCCCCCAGAACAGCTGCGGCAAACGCCTTGATGCCCGGGACAAATCCCATGTCATACCGGACAGAGCCGTAATAGAGCCCGTACATAATGCCGGCGGCCGCTGCCAGGCCCGCACCAATGGCAAAGGTCAAAGAGATGATCTTGTTGCTGCCGATGGCCACCAGCGCAGACATGGTCTTGTCCTGGGCCGTGGCCCGCATGGCCATGCCGATCTTGGTCCTGAAAACCAGAATGTTCAGTCCCACCAGCAGCAAAGCGGTGAGGACAATAATCATGATCTGCAGATAGGAAATCGCCACCGTGCCAAAGTCGAATCTTCCCTGGAACATTTCTCCGGGATATATTTTGTCATATACCCCCTGGGTGAGCATCATACCATTGGACAGGAAAATGGACATGCCCAGGGCGGACAGCAGGGCTGCCAGCCGGGATTCCTTGCGCAATGGCTTATAGGCGATTTTTTCAACCCCCACCGCAAGGTAGGCACAATAGGCCATGGCAAAAACAAAGGCAGCACTCAGGCAGAGCACCGGGTGGGTCTGCATATACCCCAGGCCGGACAGGTATCCCAGGGTAATGGCACCCACGTACCCGCCGGCGGCAAAAAACTCGCCATGGGCAAAGTTGATGAGCTGAATAACCCCGTATACCATGGTATATCCCAATGCGATCAATGCGTACATGCCGCCGAGGGTTAATCCGTTAACAAACTGCTGAATAAAATATTCCATTATGCGTAATTTCTTAAATTTGGGTGGATAAAAGGATGCGGCTGAACCTGGGTCCAGCCGCATATTGTGACGTCATGATTTATTTGAGCAGTCCTTTTTCCGGATCCCAGTAGGGCACGAATTTATCGTCAACCACTTTAAACGCAATGTAGTTTGATCCGGTGTCGCCGTTTTCTTCAAATTTGATACGTTTGGCAACACCCTGATAATCCATTTTCATCATCTCGGCCTTGATCTTTGCAGGATCAGTGGAACCGGCCGCTTCGATGGCTTTCAGCAGGGTGTAGGCCGCATCATAGGCATAGGTTGCGTATGCGGCAATTTTACCGTATTTGGGCACATATCTTTCTTCAAACGCTTGGTATTCCGGGGTGGTGGGATCGGTATACCCATAGGTCAGAAAAACACCCTGGGAAGCTTCTTTGGCTACTTCCATGAACCGCGGCTGGAAAACCGCATCCTGGGTAACAATCTGGGAATCCATGCCCAGGCGTTTTGCCTGCAGCGTCATCATGGCTGCCGGAGAAAATCCCTGCACAGACATGTAGAAAACATCAGGATTTTCCTGTTTGGCCCGGGTGAGAACCGCGGAGAAATCTTTGTCTCCCTGGTTGACATGTTCATGGCCCAGTACTTTTATGCCCAGTTCCTTGGCAGCTTTTTTAACGCCGTCAGCCAGTCCCTGGGAATAGGTGGTTTTGTCATCAACGATGAATATGGTTTTTGCACCCAGCGCTTCTTTGATGAACCTGGCTGCGGCCGGGGCCTGGGCATCATCACGTCCGCACATTCTGAACATGTAGGGAAGGCCCCGTTCTGTAACATCCTGATGGGTGGAGGCCGGGGTGATCATGATAATCTCTTCCTCATCCAGCACATCAGAGGCCGGAATGGTGGAGGAAGAACAATAGGCCCCGATGGCACCGGCAACTTCAAGGTTGACCAGCTTGTTGGCAGCAGCCACCGCCTGTCTCGGATCGCAGGCTGTATCCTGGGCATACAATTCGATTTTGTCATACCCGGGGATGCCGCCCTGTTCTTCAAATACGGAAATAGCGGTAAGAACACCGTTTTTGATGTCGGTGCCATCAGAGGCATAGGGGCCTGTGAGGGGGCTCAGAGATCCGATTTTCAAAGTTTTCGCAGAAACTGTACCCACGAGAAGAAATGGAACCAGGATCAGTCCCATGGCCAAAATTGATACAACGCTTTTTCTCATCTTTTTCCTCCTAAAAATTATTGGTTGGCTGGTTGACCAAGGTATGCTTCAATGACCTTGGGATCATTCTGGATCTGCTGGGCATCTCCTTCAGCTATTTTTACACCATGGTCAACACAAACAATATGATCACACACACCCATGACCACTTTCATGTCATGTTCCACCAGGAGCACATCAATGCCCAGGTCTTTAATGCGCGCAATGTCTTTCATCAGGTGCGATGTTTCAGACGGGTTCATACCGGCGGCAGGCTCGTCCAGGAGCAATGCTTTGGGTTCCGAGGCTATGGCCCGGGCGATCTCAAGCCGCCGCTGGAGGCCGTAGGGCAGATTGGAAGCCACGGTATCGGCATAGGCATCCACCCCCATGAATGTCAGGGCTTCCATGGCTTTTTCTTTGATAAAGGCTTCCTCCCGTCTCTGGGAGGGGGTGCGCAGAATGGAGCCGAACACCCCTGTGCCTGCTCTGCAGTGTCTGGCAACCATGGCATTTTCCACAGCGGTCATGGCGGAAAAAAGTCTGATATTCTGAAAGGTTCTGGCAATGCCTTTTGCAAAAATCACATAGGGCCGTTTACCCAGGATGCTTTCCCCGTCAAAGATCACATCTCCTTCAGATGCCTGGTATACACCGGTGAGCACGTTGAAAACCGTTGTTTTGCCGGCACCATTGGGTCCGATCAATCCCACGATCCGGCCATTGCCGATGGTAAAACTCAACTTTGACAATGCCTTGAGACCACCAAATTGTACACTGATATTTTTTAATTCTAATTGTGCCATACAAAAAATACAATCCGCTAAATTATGATAACCCCGTAAACCGCTTGAAAAGCGCCGCTATAGACTATTTGTAGCTTTCTGTAGCCTATAATTTTTTTAATGTCAACCATTAAAACCGCGGCTTTTTCCGGCAGAACAACGTCATCGTTCGGCCAGACACGCCACACGGGCATGTAATGGTTTGACCATATGAAAAGTCAATTCTTTGATTTGTTCATGTTTTTTTATTTACAAAAACTTTACATTGCCATTGACATTTTTTTCAAAATCCGGCAGTTTGTTTTTAAACCAAAACAGGAAACGGAAAAGTGTTCATGAAACCGGTATTGACAAAAAAACAGCAGAAAGTTTACGCATATATAAAAAGCGCTGTGCAGAAAAACGGCATCGCTCCCAGTCTGCGCAGTGCAGCCGCAGATCTGGGCATCAGCCATGCAGCCGTGGCCCAGACCCTTGCGGTGCTGGAGGAAAAAAATTATATCCGCAGACAGGGACGTTACAGCCGGACCCTGCACATTCTGGATCCGGCCGAAGACCAGGCCCGGGAACAGAAACAGGTTCCCATCATCGGCCGTATCACTGCCGGGCTGCCCCTGTACGCCCAGCAGGAATGGGAAGGCGCCATCCTGGTGGATGCTGCCGTGTACCCGGGCCAGGACCTCTTTGCCCTGAAAATTGTCGGATTTTCCATGAAAAATGCCGGAATTCTGGACCAGGACATCGCCATCTGCCAGCCCCGGCAATATGCCCGGAACCGGGAAATCGTGGTGGCACTGGTCTTTCAGGAAGAGGCCACGGTAAAGCGGTTTTTTCTTCATCCCGACGGCATTGAACTGCGGCCGGAAAATCCGGATTTTCCTTCCCAGATGTATGCGTTCGACGACATTCTTATTCAGGGCAGGGTCATCGGCATTATCCGGCCGCCCCAGGCCATGGACCATTACACTGCGGATTCATGAACCGGGCCATCATCCATCTCAATGTGGCTGATTTTGCTGCTGCGGTGGAAATCCTTGCCCAGCCGGGCATAAAAGATTTTCCTGTGGTTATTGCACCGGTGGGTGCTCCCAGGGCAGTGGTGTATGACATGAACGACACCGCATTCCAACAGGGCATCTGCAAGGGCATGCCTTTGTCCCGGGCCAGACAGCAGTGCCGGGATATCACCATCCTGCCCCCCCGGTTCAACCGGTATGAACAGGTGATGACCCATATTCTGCACCAGGGGCTGGCCCTGACCCCGGCGGTGGAATCCGGGGTGCGGGACGGCCATTTTTTTCTGGACATCACCGGTACCCGCCGCCTGCACGGCCCGCCTGCAGATGTGGCACACACCTTGAAAAAACGCATACAAAAGCATATCGGTGTGGAACCTATCTGGTCGGTGGCCACCAGCAAACTGGTGGCCAAGGTGGCCACCCGCCTGGTAAAACCCAAAGGAGAATACATTGTAAATCCCGGCGATGAGGCGGATTTTCTGGCGCCGGTGCCGCTGCATCTGATGCCGGGCCTGGCACCTGATGAGATGCAGAAACTGTCCGCCTTTAATCTGACAACCACCTCCCAGCTGCGTGAATTGACACCGGACCAGCTGCAGATGTTGTTTTCGTACCGGGCTGGCGCCATTCATGACCTGGTCCGGGGCAAAGATGCTGACCCGGTTGTTTTCGACCGCACAGATGCCATCTGTGCCGGCCACGAATGCAGCACTGACACCAATGATGCCGGGGTGCTGCAAACCATTGTCTGCGCCCTGGCCGGAAAAATCGGGGCCCGGCTGCGGCACAGGGGAATGGCGGCCCGCACCCTGTGCATTGACCTGTCCTATTCCGACGGTATCCAGGGCCGGGCATGCCGGAAAATGCCCACCCCCACGGCCAGTGACATGGTGCTGTGTAAAACTGCGGTCCAGCTGCTGGCCCGGGCCCAGACCCGGCGGGTGCGCATCCGGCATCTGTCCCTGGTCTGCAAAAAACCGGTGCCTGCCATGACCCAGCTGTTTTTGTTCGGAGAGTCAGCCAGGGAACAAAAACAGCTCACCGTACTTGCGGCAATGGACAGGATACGCAAACGGTTTGGTGCCGGCACAGTCCAGCCGGCATCCACCCTGCATCCGGCCTGCCGTTATTCCGCCGGCAGCCAGCCATGATTGCTTTATGCACCCGGTCCCATTATTCTCTCATGTGGGGAACCGCCTCTGTAGAACAGCTGGTGAAACAGGCCGGAGATTGTGGATATTCCTGTCTGGCACTCACTGACACAGATAATCTGTACGGCATGTGGCCTTTTATCAGGGCCTGTGAAAATGCCGGCATCTCCCCGGTCATCGGAGCGGAAATCACGGATCCGGTAAACTCTGACCGGGCCGTCTGCCTGGTAAAAACCGCAAGCGGATATGCCAATTTGACCCGGGTGCTGACCCGGCGGCACCAGGATGAAAAGTTCTGCCTGAAACAGGATCTGCCCGGGTTTCAGGCAGGGTTGCTGGTATTGACCAAATCTGCGGACCTGCTGGCTTTCTGGCATGATGCCGGACTTGATGTGGCAGCCCACATGCCCAGAACCGCTATCTCCCGGTCCCGCCAGTTATGCAAAATTGCACAGGAACGCAATATTCCCGTGGCTGCATCGCCAGGCTGTTTTTTTCTGAAACAGAGAGACATCCGCATCCATACCCTGCTCCGGGCTATTGGAAACAACACCAGCATCAGCCGGCTGCATCCGGGCCAGATAGCCCCTGCCAATGCCTTTTTCGGCGGGCCTGACCTGTATGCCAGACGGTTTCATACTTTCCCGGAAGCAGTTGCCGCCACCCATGTTCTGGCAGAAAAAATCGCATTTCACAAACCAGACTTTGGGGTGGTCATGCCCCCTTTTGCCGGTACAGACACAGATGCTGCCGCACAGCTGCGGCAGAAAACCTTTGAGGGGGCAATCCGGCGGTATGGCAGACCGCTGCCGGAAAAGGTTGTCACACGGATTGCCCATGAACTGGCCATTATTGCGCAAAAAGGGTTCTGTGGGTATTTTCTGGTGGTGCAGAAAATCGTCAGCCGGGCATCGCGGATCTGCGGGCGGGGTTCAGGGGCGGCATCCATCGTGGCCTACTGCCTGGGCATCACCAATGTGTGCCCCATAAAATTTGACCTGTATTTTGAACGGTTTCTCAATCCCGGGCGCCAGGATCCCCCGGATATTGACATTGATTTTGCCTGGGATGAGCGTGACAGCATACTGCACCAGGTTCTGGGGGAATACGCCGGCCATGCCGCCATGGTATCCAGCCATATCCTGTTTCAGCCGAAAATGGCGGTGCGGGAAACGGCAAAGGTGTTCGGCCTGCCTGAAGGGGAAATCTCCCGGGTATGCAAACGCCTGCCCTGGTTCTGGCGCGTGACCGATGCATCCCCGGATCTGCTGGCCCACATCCGGCAGCAGGCAGAATGCCGGCACATGGATTTTCCCGGGCCCTGGCCTGAAATCATGGCCTGTGCCCAGGCAATTATCGGTACCCCCCGGCACCTGTCTGTTCACCCGGGCGGGGTGGTCATCACCCCTGGACCCATTCATACCTACGTGCCCGTGGAAACCGCACCCAAAGGCATTCCCGTGATCCAGTGGGACAAGGAGGGTGCCCAGGATGCCGGTCTGGTGAAAATTGATCTGCTGGGCAACCGGAGCCTGGGGGTGATCAGAGATACCATCACTGCCATTGAAACCGGTGGCAGATCTTTTCCTGATTTTGCAGCCCGGGACCCGGAAGACGATCCTGCAACCTGCCGGACGGTTGCCCGGGGAGACACCATGGGCTGTTTTTACATTGAAAGTCCGGCCATGCGCCTGCTGCAGCAAAAATCAAAAAAAGGGGATTTTCGCCATGTGGTCATTCATTCTTCCATGATCAGGCCGGCTGCCAACAGATTCATCAATGATTATATCCAGCGTCTGCGCACCGGCAAATGGCAGCCCCTCCACCCGCTGCTGGCAGATGTGCTCAAGGAAACCCTGGGCCTTATGGTTTTCCAGGAAGATGTGTCCCGGGTGGCAGTGACGCTGGCCGGCTTCAGCCATACCCAGGCCGACAGTTTAAGAAAAATTCTGTCCAAAAAAGACAATACCCGAAAACTGCAGGACTATTACCGGCAGTTTGCAGCCGGTGCAGCCAGTCAGGGTGTGCCGGAAAAAACTGTGCAGGAAATCTGGCAGATGGTCCTTTCCTTTTCCGGGTATTCCTTCTGCAAACCCCATTCCGCCTCCTATGCCCGGGTATCTTTTCAGGCAGCCTATCTCAAGACCCACTATCCTGCGCAGTTCATGGCAGCCGTCATCAGCAACCAGGGAGGATTCTACACCACTTTTGCCTATGTGTCCGAGGCCCGGCGCCTGGGACTGGCCATTCTCCCCCCGGATGTCTGTGCCGGCGAAATACAGTGGCAGGGCCGGAATAAAACGCTCCGGGCAGGACTTATGGCGGTGCGGAACCTGTCTGACACCACCATGAAAAAAATTCTCCACCAGCGCAGGGTCCGTCCTTTTACCGGTCTCCCGGATTTTCTGCACCGGGTAAAGCCCCGGGAAAATGAAATCCGATTCCTGATAGACAGCGGCAGCCTGGATTGTTTTGATGCCAAAACCTTTCCCGACAGGACCCGGCTTCGATGGACCGCAGCGAACTGGCATAAACAAAAAACACAGGTCTCAGAAGAGCCTGCATTGTTCAATGCCGGCACCCGGCAGGTGCCCATGCCTGATCTGCCCCGGGAAAACCGTCTGAACCGTCTGAGAAAAGAATTTTATGCGCTGGGATTTGTGTGCGCCTGCCACCCCATCACCCTGTACCGGGATATCATTGACCGGGCCGGCACTGTCAGGGCAGACCAGGTGCACCAACATGTGGGCAGACGTATTACCGCCGCAGGATGGCCCATCACCGGCAAAAAAGTGAAAACCCGCCATGGGGAGCCCATGATATTTCTCACCTTTGAAGATGAAACCGGTCTTCTGGAAACCGTATTCTTTCCCCGGGCCTATGCCCGGTACTGCCACATTCCGGGGCATGGCCGGCCCTGTTTTCTTACCGGCAAAGTGGTGTCTGAATGGGGGGCTGTGACCCTGACAGTGGAAACCGCCCGGCTGATACCTGCCGGAAAACAGCATTAGGCGGAATCCGCCTG
>Ga0102943_1000225_pt1 | contig 40093 bp, 37 predicted proteins | sample SalPonC_black_MG_FD_78174 | JGI IMG/M metagenome (GOLD analysis project Ga0102943, IMG submission 78174) | Salt pond soil microbial communities from South San Francisco under conditions of wetland restoration - Salt Pond MetaG... | ecosystem: Environmental > Aquatic > Marine > Intertidal zone >...
GCAGCGCTACTTTGTATTAAAAGCCGCCAATTATCAGGAGATCGGCCGCAGCCGGATGTTTGACTCCAAAGAAGAAATGGAGGAGAAAATCGAGTTGTTGCAGGGCCTCGATGAGGAGATTCCCGTTTTTGATGTGGCGGAGGCCGATGAAAAAAGAGAAACAGAAAAAGATCAGGAGGAGATGGTGCGGGAAATTCCGCAGCCGGAAGAAACCGGCAGTATGCCGAGGTACAAGTTCTCCGTCATTTACTATCCGGATTCTGACGTCTGGATGCTCAAACACGATTTTTCGGGAAACGCCAAAAAGCTGGAAACCTGCGACGGGAAACAGATCGTCGACTTCCTGCGGTCCCATTTGCCGGAAGAAAAGAAGAAAACGGCTGAAGGCGTTGATACGCCCCTGTCTGAGCAACGGGAAATTCCCGCCCGGCAATCCATGCCTGAAATAAAGGATAAAGGAATTCAGCACCAAGTGGAAATGAAGATCCGCGACATCAGGGGAGCCACCATCGGAAAAATTGCCAGATCCGGAGAACTGGGACAAATTGAAATCATTCCCAAAGCTGAAATCAATGCCCCTGCCCAGACCTTTGAAACCACCCTGCTCGTCAAATCACTGGCAGAAAATAAAACCGTCATGGTGGAGGAAGCCCGGAGTGAGCTCAAACACGGCCGCCTCTTTATTTCTATCTGGGAAGCCAATAATTTGCATCCCGGCATGTACCGCTTTACGGTCAGTCTGCATCCCAGCGGGGAAACAAAAGAATCCGACCTGTCTGAAAGCCAGCTGCTTATGTTAAACTAACCGGTCCCCCCCCCCCGGACAACCACCGGTTTAAATGAGCGTGGGGAAGCTCATTTTGTACACCGTCTCCTTCCAAAAAAACAGGAAAAGGTATAGGATGACGCCTAAATTTTTTGTAAATTTAAAGACCAACTAAACGAAGCATAGTTTAAAAAGTCATATGCTTAAAAGTCACCTTCGTAAGCTATTCCTCTTACTGGCTAAGTTCACCCTAAGTTGTCTTTTCTCCTTTTAGAATCACTCTGATCTTATCTCGGAATTATATACCATTAGCAGGCGCCGGTGAATAACTTTAACCCCAATACAATAGCAAATGCAGCCTCCCCGTATACTCATATTTGGTGGATATCCGGACCATTTTTACCAGGCAACCCGCCTCTTGCCGGGAACCTGTACCGTAGGGATTTTTCCGTTGCTGCACCAGCTCAATGAAAAAGATCTTCACCCTATTCCCGATCTGGCAATAATCTTTCAGGAGGATCCCAGCCATAAAGCATTGAACTGCTTGAGCAGCCTCCGGGAAAAACTCCCGGATATCCCCGTGTTTTTTCTCGCCGATCAGCCGGACAGGCAGGACATTATTCAGGCCTTCCGGCACGGTGTGAAAGACTACCTGCTTTTTCCACTACATCCGGATGAATTCCTCCGGATCATCGAACCCCATCTGAAAAAAAGAAGCCGGAAGGTCCTACCTTCCTTATTCAACCGACTGGGCCGCGTCTTTCACGACTGGTTCAGCAGTGACGGCGCGGATAAAAGCAGCGATTCCGTTCATGTGTTCAAAATCCCGCCCGGCGTTTTGCCTTCAGGCAATCTATTTCTGCCTCCCAATGAAAGCAAAGAACCTCATCAAATCGAAGTCCGCTTTTTCGGTCCCCTGACGATAAAAATCCTGGGTAAGATCCTTAAAAAACTACCGGGAGAAAAATTTAACGCGGTTCTGGCATACCTGCTGTATCACCACGAAAAGAGCATCCACCGAGAAACCCTTCTTTCCAGATTTTGGGGCGATAATCCACCCTCCGCCGCCCGTAAATCACTAAATGTCGCTATCCATAATATCCGGCGGCACTTTCAGGAAGCGATGCCGGAAGAAGAGCTCATTCATTACGAAAATGACTTTTACTCCATCAGCCCTGCCCTGGACATTTCAACCGATGCTGATCAATTCCTGCGGCACTGGCGCAGCGGACGATCGAAGGAGCGCAAAGAGAACCGGCAGAAGGCGCTTCCCGATTATCAAAGGGCCGCCTCCTTCTACCGCGGCGACTTTCTGGAAGACATCCACTACGACGAGTGGTGCGAATCGGAAAGAGATAATATGAAGGAGATCTATCTGTTCATTCTGGATCGCATGGCGGCTCATTTCTTTGCCAATGATGCCTATCCGGCCACCATTCAGGTACTGCAAAAGATGCTCGGAAAAGATGATTGCCTGGAGGATGTACACCGCAAGCTGATTCTCTGTTACTACCGGCTGGGCTACCGCGACAAGGCCATCAGGCAGTATTATAAATGTGCCGAAATTCTCAGAAAAGAATTGAATATAGAACCTTCCCTCTCCACCCGGGAACTATTCCGGCTGATCAGCGCCGAAAAAAATGTCACAATGGCATTGTTTTAACCCTGGCACAAATGTTTGAAAATCAAATACTTACGATCATTATTCGTCATTATTCATGGACTTGCCATGAATAATCCGGGTTAAAAAAAGAAGCTAAAGTGCTCCCCTCCGTGAGTCGTTCACCGCCTGGAAAAGGCTCCTCCCTTCAATTCTCCGTCATTTATTTTCTTGCATTAATCGAATCACCCAAAATTTTTTATGTATTTTTTTGCATATTAGGATCATTATATAAACTATTATTTTCACCAAACCTACAATGATGAAAGCAATCCACCGAATGATCCTTACTGTACTCGTATGCCTGCCTATCGGCCTGATGGCGCAGGATATCGCCGGCACCTGGAAGATGAGTGTTCCCGACGAAAGCGGCAACATGATGACGATTAAAGCCACCATTTCAGAGGACGGCACCTACGCCCTCGATTGGGGCGCCGACGGCAGCGTGGAGGTCAAAGGAAAATATACGGCCGAGGGCGGAAAGATGACCATTCAGGACACCAGCGGCAGCGACTGCACCGCCAAAGCCGTGTACAACTACAAGATCGAAGGCAACACCATGACTATGACCCGTGTAAATGACAGCTGTCCCAATCGCGGGGGTCCGGAAGGGGTCATGACCATGCAGCGGGCCTAACTTTAAAAAAAGAAAATTATTAACGAACGGGGAAAAGCCGGAACAGCACCGCTTTTCCCTGTTTTATTTTCGGTCCCGATTTCCGATTTCCGACTTCCCAATTCCGACTTCTCGGAGCGAAGCGAAGAGCCGTATGGCCGATTTCCCACTTCCCACTTCCGACTTCCCAATTCCGACTTCCTCTACCTCCTCTCTATCCAGCAAATACGCAAACAAATCCGCAATCTCCTCCCCATTCAGCCGGTTGAGCAGTCCGGGGGGCATAGGAGAAACAGGTGAGGGCCCCATCTCCAGGATATCCTCTTTCGCTACCGAGGCCGTGTTGGTCACGTCGTAAGGGTTGGTAATGATGGCATAAGCCTTATCCGTTTCCCGCACGATACCGCCGTATTTTTTCGTACCGTCCTTCAGTTCAAACATCGTAAAGGCGTACTGGTCGGAGATTTCCTCACTGGGGTTGACGATGGAGTACAGCAGGTCGCCCCGCTTGAAGCGGGTGTGCAACTGGGTGAGATCGGGGCCGATGATGCCACCCTCTCCTTCCATGCGGTGGCAGGTGATGCACATGGCTGCCTGGTAAACCACCCGGCCCTTTTCGATATTCCCCTCGTAGTCGGTAGAATCGGGATTGAAAAGATCCCAGATTTCCGGGATGGTCCATACCTTGCCCGGCCCTTCCGGCTGCGGCAGGTCGGCCAGCGCCTGCGCCGGAGAGAAGAATCCCGAACGCTCCCGGAAATAGTCGCGATCCGTCTCGGGCACCTTGTCCAGCGCTGCCAGGCGGATATTATCAAGAAAGCCTTTATAGCTCATGCCGCCCGTACGGTTGAGGGCTTCGAAGAACCAGTCGAAGTAGCGCTCGCGCATTTCGTGGGTCCAGCCCAGGTCTGTTCGGCTCAGCAGGACAGCATAGTGGATCGACTCGGTTGGCGGCATGCTGTCCAGCATACCCTGAATAGCGGGCCCGTATTGTTCGCTTCGGTTGGTGACTTTTACTGACAAGAGATCGGGATCGGTATTTACCGTATCGGCAGCGTGTTGCTCCAGCAAATCCAGGCAGGCGGCAGTGGCGGATTTGTCTTCCAGGTAGACCAGCAGCTCGCTGATTTCCCGGTTCATCAGGGGGTCGCCGGAGGGAAAATGCGCCTGGAGGCGATCGATCACTTTTTGGCGCTGAGTAGGATCAGGATCTCCCCGGCGAATCATCATCAGGGCGTATGCCCGCAGGAGGTCGAGCTGTTGTGCCCGGTCCAGACTTTCCCATTCAATGGCGTGCAGCAGTTCAAAAGCGCTGGACGGAATAGAAGCCTGTGCATGTCTGGCCAGGGCGATCGTTCCCTGAATTTTGCGAACCGGGTCCGTCTCTTCCCACAGGCGGTCTTCCCAGGTTTCCGGGTCCTGGTGTTCCAGGGCCAGGCGGGCGGCGTAGCGGATGAAGCGATCGGGGTGGTTGAGGTGGGCCCAGGCGAGCGCGGCGGCCTCCGGAGACCTTTTGCCATGAAATGATTCGAGGGAACGGCGGAGCGTCCTCAGTTCTGCTTCCGTGCTGCCGGCGGTCAGCTGGGCGTCCTCTTCCGTTTCTGAACCGGTATAGGTAAGGCGGTAGAAATGCGAAACCAGCTTACGGCCGCCGGTAGCGAAGTACAGGGAACCGTCCTTTCCGGCGATGGCGTCGGTGAGCGGCAAGGGCGTTCCCGAGAAGAACTCGGAGGCAGTGCCCTGGTAAGTACTGCCGGCGGGCTCCAGGTCGACGAAGTAGATGGTCCCGAAGCTCCAGTCCAGAATAAACATACCGTCGCGGTATTGGGCCGGAAAGTTTAAGTCATTCGCCATCAGGATTCCGGTGGGCGAGCCTTGTCGCATGCCGACCACGGCCGGCAGGTTATCCGGATAGTAAGCCGGCCACTTCCCGGAGCCGGTGCGCCAGCCGAAGTCGGCCCCGCTACTCACATGACACACGCGCGTGGGGCGGTACCAGGGCATCCCCAGGTCCCACTCCATGTCGGAGTCGTAGGTAAACAACTCGCCGTCGCCGTTGAAGGCGATGTCGAATGGGTTGCGGAAGCCGGCGGCGATCAGCTCCCAGTTCTCACCCGCCGGATCAAAGCGCGCGATCCAGCCGCCGGGTGGGCCAATGCGGGCAGCGTGGCCGCGGGCGTCGCGATAGGCGGGGAAAAGATTGTCCGATCCCCAGTTTTTGGGAAGGCGGCTGGAAAAAGATTCCGGAATATCCGTGTGATTGCCGGCCACAAAATACAGGGACCGGCCATCCGGCGCCAGCGCGAAGGAATGAGGCCCGTGTTCTCCCTGGCCTTCCAGTTTGAGCAGCAGTTGCACGGAATCCAGTTCCCGGTCCTGATCGGTATCCATTATCCGGTAGATGCCGCTACCGCGGATGCCTGTACTGTCTTGCCGGTTGACTGCGACATACAGGCTATTGAAGGCCCAGAGCAGGCCGTGAGCATGGCCGATGTCCAGGTCCAGCGGCTTTACCTGCAGGGAGTCCAGGGTATCTCCCCGTGCCGGGATATCGAACTGATACAACTCACCGTGCTGATCGCTGGCATACATGCGCCCGCGATCGTCTTCGGTCAGGGCCACCCAGGAGCCGTGTTCGTGACAACTCGGGCAGTATAGTTCTTCAAGTTCGAAACCGGCGGGGAGGTTGAAGGTGATCTCTTCTTCGGCAACTTCGTCGGTCGTACAAGAAAAAGTGAATAGAACGGAGATGAACAGGAAAAGGAAAACTGGGCGCATCGTATTTATCATTTTTTCATAGGGACGATAAAAAGGAGACATAGCCTTAACACACGCTCCGGATAATCATTCAAAGCAGATAAAAACCAACCCTCAGGGCATCAATACTAAGTAGTCATTTTGAGCAACGAAAATCCCGGCCAAATTGCCCAACATCAAAGAACACCAAAATCATGAAAACAGCAAGTTTAAAATTTGTTGCCAGTAGCCTCTTCATCGCTACCCTTTTCCTCCTCTTCGTCTTCGCCTTCCATGCCTGTACACCTTCTACTATCGAAGTGCTCCTTTCCCAAAGAGCTGCCTTTTGAGATTGACTTCAGCGTGCAATGAACACCAACGATTAATGCTCCGCCGCTACTCCAAACCGGGTAACAAACCCGACATTTAAACTGATCCCCGGATTGAGAAAGACATTCTGATTGCCGGGAGCGCCGCGGGAGATGTGACTGCGGTAAGCCTCATCGGTCAGATTGGTCACCCCCAGTAACAGCTTCATCGAAGGGATATTGCGAATCAACTCGTGCAGGTTTATCCCACCATTGAGGTTGATGAGCACATAGCCCGGCGTTTCGATCTCGTTGGGCGCCGGATCGTTTTGCTCGCTGACAATGATGGCATCGGCCTGGGCGAAAAACTTATTGTTCCGCTCGCGGATCTGTATTCCAACGATGTTTTGCAAGGCTGGGATTTCGGGCAGGGGATCACCGGTAATCTCATTCTTACCGCTCGTGTAGGTCCCCGTCAAAAATATTTGGGAAAGCGCGCCGATTTTGGCGCTCACATTCCACTCGACACCGGTGATGGTGGCCTCTCCAACATTTTGCCACTGTACGGAAGGTGTATCGTCAAACTCGATATTTTGCCGGACAAACAGGTCGTTCAGGAAGTTCTGGTAAAAATTCAGACCGGCAAGGATTTTCCGGTTGTTAAACTGAGCACCCAGCTCGTAAAAAACACCCCGCTCCGGATCCAGTTCCGGGTTAGGTACCAGAAAGCCCTGCCCGACCGCTGTGAAGTGGTATTTGGAGAACAAATCGGCTGCCCGGAAGGAATTAGCGACATTTGCGGTAAAACTAAAGCCCTCCGTCGCATGGTACTTCACCCCGAAGTTGCCCGTCAGTGCATTATCATTATCCTCAAAGTTTTCCTCATCAAAGATTTCTCCAATCGAGGGGATATCGAAAGGTCCGTCTTCTATGCGGGTGTTCACGTTATCATAGCGCAGGGCCAGCAGGAAATTGAACTTTTCGCTCAGCTGTAATTCCTGCACCGCGAATACCCCGATACCATTGTAATAGCTGTCCGGCTGGATTTGTGTATAGGGCCGGTTGATCTCATTAACAATCATACCCATCGGATTGAATATGCGAACATTGAGGTCGCGGTGAGTGCCGATGCGATGCTCCCTGAGATAATCTATTCCCGCTGTCAGCTTCGATCTTTCTCCAAGGTTGAAAGTTGTGAAGAATCGGCCGCCCATGAAGGGAACGTCCACATCCAGCATGGCGTGAATGCGGCGATTGACGTTCTGCGTGCCTTCGAAAAACACATTGGTCACCTGATCGATGTGCAAATCCTGCTCTTTATAAAACAAACGCACACCGATGGCGGCCACCTTGTCGGAAAGGGCTTTGCCGTCGTAGGCCAGGTTGATATCGGTCTGTTGATCCGGCATAAACTGTCTGATCACCCTTGGCGGACCGGGGGCGCCCAGCCCGCCGGGAAAGCCGACATTATCGTTGCGGAAATACTTTCCGCTCAACTCAATACGATGGTTGGCGGCCGGCGAATAACCGATATTAAAATCGGCATTGAAGGTTTCGAACTGGCTGTTTTCCACTTCTCCTTCCGGGGTCTTGGTATTCCCGGCATCGCGGGCGCCTACCCCTACAAGGAAGTCCAGCCCGTTGCCGCGGCCTTCCAACTCCGCCCGCCCCCGTAGAAGGTTATTGACCGATTGAAAGCCACCGTACAGGCTGCCACCCAGTTTGAAATCCTTGCCGTAACCGGACTCCGCCCGCCGGGTGATGACATTGACCAGACCGCCGACGGCATCGCTGCCCCAAAAAGCGGAAGCAGGTCCTTTGACGACCTCCATCCGCTCAATCTGATAGGGATCGATGAGACTGTAGGTTCGAATACGGCCCCCTACGAAAGGATTGCCGTCAACCAGCACGGGGGCCCGCTCCCGGGAAAGGCCACGGATGATCGGAGTGCTGGCCAGCCCGCCGTCGCTTTGCCGGACGACACCCGCTTGATATTGCAAGGCTTCGACCGGCGTGAGCGGCTGGAAGTTCTCAATCTCATTTCTACTCGTAATACCGACGGTTACCGGCAGATTAGCCGCTTTGGTCTCCGAGCGTACGGCCGAGACGACGACCTCACTCATCTCAAAGACCATCGGTATAGTATCCTGCTGCTCCTGTGCCTTTAAAGATCCCATGAGGGCAGTAAAGAGTAGAATAGCAAAAATGACTTTGAAGAAAAGAAAAGCGTAGAGATCTTTCATGAAAATTGAGGTTAGTATTTACAAGAGAAAGATTGAATCAAGAAAATTCCAACCGTGAAAAGCTGCCCATACTTTAAATAAAATTAGAAAGACCTTTCTAAAATTCAGCATCGGGAATTAGAAAATATTTTCTAATCGAAAGCAAAGCATATCCCTATTTTTCTACATTTTTTTACCTAAATTTCGTCACACCCCGTTTTTCACGGAATTATTTTTTGTTTTTAGACCATATCAACACCAACCCTATGGTAGCGGAAAAACGCGAGCTACTTCCCGATACAATAGAAGAAATACATGCCTTCTGGGTAGCAGGCGCCAGTTGTGACGGCTGCTCCATCGCAGCCGTAGGCGCCTCGAACCCTTCCGTAGAAGATCTGCTGCGTGGCGTATTGCCCGGTGCGCCGAAAGTGGTCTTGCATCATCCGGTGCTCTCGGTAGAGGCCGGAGAGGAATTCATGCATCCTTTTCGCCTGGCAGCGAAGGGAGAGCTGGAACATCCTTTTGTCGTGATTTGCGAAGGGTCGGTAATGGATGAAAGCCTGGCCGCCCAGACCGGAGGCTACTGGTCGGGACTCGGCGTAGACGAGGATGAAAACGGTGAGCCGCAACCTATTCCTTCGGCCAGTTGGATAGAGCGCATGTCGGAACACGCCGCGGCCGTAATCGCGGTAGGCACCTGTGCCACCTGGGGCGGCGTGCCGGCGGCGGCGGGTAATCCTACTGATGCAGTAGGGGTTATGGATTTCCTTGGCGAAGGTTATCGCAGCATCCTGGGCCTGCCGGTGGTCAACATACCGGGTTGTGCCCCACAGGGGGATAATATTACGGAAACCATTGTAGCCGTCTTACTGTATCTCAACGGCCACGGCCCCCTGCCTGAATTCGATGAACTGGGGCGACCTTCCTGGCAGTTTGGCGAAACAGTGCACCGCGGCTGTACGCGGGCGGGCTATTACGAGGAAGGAACCTTTGCTCATGAATACGGGGATAAAGAGTGCCTGGTGGAAATAGGCTGCTGGGGCCCCGTCGTACAATGCAACATCAACAAACGCGGCGCGCTGAATCACATGGGCGGCTGTATGAACATCGGCGCCCCGTGTATCGGATGCACCATGCCGGGCTTCCCCGATAAGTTCTCTCCTTTTTATCAGCGGCCGCCCGGAACAACCATCTCCTCCACCTTTTCGAGAGTAACCGGCTTCTTTGTCAGAAACCTTCGAAGTTTTACGCAGTTCCACAGCAACCGGACCCGCAAATGGGGCGAAGACGGACACGTACCCTCAGGCTGGGGGCATGTCAGGGAACCCAACCTGCTACAGCGCGTAGAAAACTACGCCTATAAAAAATTACAGTACTGGGATAGCGTAAAACCAGGCTCTAAAATCGAAGACCATGACTGATACCACCCTGTATAACGACTGGCTGATCGGGCTGGCCCTCGCCGCCGTGGTCGTCGTCATCGCCGCTGTTCTCCTGTTGATGGTCTGGAGCGCCGCCCGCCGGATTCTTCACCTGGCCAATACCGCTCTGGAACTGGTCGTGCAGATCAAAGAAAATACGCAAAGTATCTGGGAACTGGAACAGACCAATAAAGTGGCTTCCGGAATTCTGGAGGAAGCCGGCGAAATTGAAACACACGCGGGCATGGTAGCCGAAGCCCTGCACAAAGCAGAACATAAATGAGTACCACCAGCCTACTATGGATCATTTCCCTGGCCCTGGGCCTCGTCGTAATCGGCGTTGTCGCCTTTTTACTTAACCTGATTAAAAAGACCGCCGCCGACATCGACAAAACGGCCGCCAAAATCTGGACACAGGGAAAGCTGACCGCGAATAACACAATACAAATCCCTTTGTTCCTTTTGAAGACTAACCGGGTCGTGAGCCGTATTTACCAGTCGGCTCTCAATATCGCGGGCGGAGCAGCCGCTATACAGCAACACGCAGAGGGGTGCCCGGGCTGTCCGGAGTGCATTTTACAGCATCCTAAAACTTGATGAGTATGTATGTTTTTCTAATGGTACTGACCATTATCGCCGTGCTTTTACTGGTCCTGGTACTGGTTTTTTACCTCAAAGGTATTATCGCCCTGCTGACCAGTATCGGCGGGGACGGCAAAAGCTCCCTGGCCAAACTTCGGCTGGGCCTGCGCGCCATCGAAACCGAAACCGGCCACCTGCCGGGACAGGTGACCCGGTTAAACGAAACCCTTTCCAAAACCGCCGGTGGGCTGAAAACCGTTGATCAGCATCTCACCGGAACGATCGATGCAGTTTTAAAACAAGAAAAGTAAAAAATCATGCCACAAGCGGTCTATATTCTCTGGGTAATTCTGTTGATAGTCGCCGTGCTGGCTATACCGGTCATCACGGTGGGACTGCATCTCACCTGGCAAGCGGCACGCAGCATCGAACGCTACTTCGCAGAAATGCGCGACGCCGGAACAGGCATCGCCGAAAATACCGAACACATCAAAGCTCTAAATGACACCCTCGCTGTTGCCTCAGACATGCTGAACACCGCAGGTGCAGTCGATGAGCATGCAGCAACGATAAAGGACACCCTGGTGGAAAGAGCCGCTAAACTGAACTGACTATGAATACTTCGATACTTTTTCCCGCCACCCTGATCATCGCCGGCCTAATCGTTGCCGTACTGGTCGTCTATCTGATATTGATTATTATCGCCCTGCGCCGGGCCGGAAACAACCTGGAAGCATTGGCAGGAGGGCTGCAAAAAATCGTAGAAGATACCGATCCGCTGAAGGATCACCTGGGTACCGCCAACGGCGCGCTGTCCAAACTGCTGGCAGGTCTGTCGTCGGTTGACGATCATCTCGTAGCTATCGCCCGGGTACTGAAATTGTGAATACGTTTTAATCAAAAAATATTCCCATTCTCACCGGGGAACTAACCTCATTAATACATCCTATGTGTTTCAAAAATTTACCTATCGATTTTGATGAGCAGGGCAACGCCTTCCTGAAGGAAGGTGTAGCCGACCCCTACGAATATAAAGTAGTGGACCTGGGAGAAGAACAGGACAAGCTCAAATCCCTGCTCAGCAAAAACGGCTTCATTCGCAACGTGGACTACGATCCGGTCACGCGGGTGGCCGGCGCCCTGGCTTTTCACAGCGTTGTGGACCTGGAAAAGCGCAAGGTGTTGTCCACCAATTCCATGGCTACCCTGTTCCGGGGCTACGAGGTCATCCTGAAAGGCAGAGATCCGCAAGACGCGGCTTATATCAGCAGCCGCGCCTGCGGTGTCTGTGGCGGGGTGCATGCGACCACCTCAGCGCTGGCTATAGAGATGGCGCTGGGTATAAAACCCCCTCCGCTGGGCATCGTGATGCGCAATATCCTGCTGGCGATCGAGTATTTGTACGATCACCCCTTACACCTGTTCCTCCTGTCGGGCCCCGACTACTCAGAGGAGCTCGTCGGCGCTACCAACCCGGAAATCGTAGCGAAGGCAGCGAAAACGGCTGCCAAAAACCAAGCAGTACATGGCTATAAGACGATCCTGGACATCATGAAGGATCTCAACCCGCTGAAAGGGAAGTTATACCTGGAGGCCTTATCCATGACGCGCGTCGCCCGGGAAGCCTACGTAGCCATCGGCGGCAAATATCCGCACCCGCAATCCGTAGTGCCCGGCGGTATCTCGGTGACGGTCACCATCACCACTCTGAACGAAGTGTATACCCGCCTGATCAAATTTTTTGACTACGGTCAAAAGGTAACCGGCATCTGGGATGATATCTTCGATTTCTTTCTGGAATGCGATCCGGAGTACGCCAAGTGCGGCATCCGCCCGGCGACGATGGCCGACACCGGCGTTTGGGACCGCCCCGATTACTACGACGCCTCCTTCGAAAACTGCGATACCTGGGGCAATGCCCGCTGGGCGACGCCCGGAATTCTGATAGACGGCGAAGTGGTCACGACCAATCTCAGAGAACTGAACGCTGGGCTGGAAGAGTTTGTCGAGCATTCTTACTACGAAGACTGGAACGGACATCCCTACAAAACCGATCCGATGGGCATGCCGCTAAGCCCCAATCACCCCTGGAACAAGGACACCATTCCCAAACCCGGCAAGCAAAGCTGGCGGGACAGGTACAGCTGGGACACCTGCCCCACCTGGGACCGCCTGCCCATGGAGGCAGGTGCTTACTCGAGAATGTACCTGACGGCAAAAGCACAACGGGCGCCGGCCAGCAAGTTCATGGAAAACACCGGCCACAGTATGAAAATCAACGTACCAAAACACACGCTGCCGGAAACCACCCTGGAGTGGAGCATCCCCGAACACTGGAACGCCTTCGAACGCAACCGGGCCAGAGCCTACTGTATTCCCTATTCGGCAATGGTGGCTATGGAAAACTGGCTGCTGGCGCAACAGCTGATCCGGGAAGGCGAAACCAAGGTGAGTACGCCCTATAAGATCCCTAAAAAAGGAACCTTCATCGGCTTCGGCGCCTGGGGCGCCGGCCGGGGTTTCCTTACCCATCATCTGATTGTGGATAGCGGCGTCATCAAAAACTACCAGATCATCACGCCCTCCACTTTCAACGCAGCCCCGCGAGCGCCCTGGGGAGCGCCCGGGCCTTATGAGGAAGCCGTTATCAATACGCCGATTTTAGAAAAGTATAATCAGCCGGACGACTACAAGGGCATCGATATTCTCAGAGCGATCCGGAGTTTCGATCCCTGTATGCCTTGTACGACCCACATCATGTCGAACAACAGCGACCATGTCGTCTCCCGGGAAGTAACAACCTGCGCCTGTGGAATCGAGTGAAAGAGTTTTGGTCGGCACCGTCGGCTACCACATTTTACGCAATCACTCCGTCGGGCCGGTTTTGCTGCCAAAGCTTAAGCAACAGGACTGGCCCGCCGGCGTTTCCGTCGAGGAACTGAATTGGGGCCCCATCGCCATCGTCCAGCAGATGCAGGCCCTGCCGGAACCCTACGAGCGGGTAGTGCTGCTGGTCGCTATCGAGCGGGCGGGGCGGGCGATCGGCAATATCGACCTCTTTCGCTGGGAAGGCCACCTGCCGGATGAAACACAGATTCAGGCCTGCGTCGGCGATGCCGCCACCGGCGTCATTTCCGTCGACAACCTGCTGGTCATCGGAGAATATTTCAAGATATGGCCCCGGGAAGTACTACTAGTGGATGTGGAACCCGGACCGGAAACAGCCGGAGAAAACCTAACCCCGGAGGTAGAAGCGAAAGTACCGGTGATCCTGCAACTGGTCCGGCGCCTGGCCATCGAAGGCGCAGGAGAGCAGGATGCCATCCATCCGCTTCGGGGAGATACGCTTTTTGAAACCGGAACCTATAATTATGGAGAATCCCGACATTGAAAAATCGCCGCTTCGGGCATTATTCTGGAAAGATGAACTCCTGCAAGTCCTGTACTGGATGGATGGCGAAGGATTCGGGGACGCGGCTTCAGCCAGTCAGATCCTGCCTTTTTTGAATACTAATATGGAAAACCTGCTGTACCACTTGCAAAAATCAGTGGAAGGGGGTTATTTAGAAACAGAAGAAGCGGAGCTGACCCCTGATACTTTGGTCCGTTTCTCCACTATGGGTAAAAAAGAGGCCGCCCGCCGATTCTCCGAAGCTTTTGAAGGCCTGCAGAAAGCCGGCCACGGCGAATGCGGGCCGGATTGCGAATTTTGCTACGGCCCCAACGGACAAAAATTAGAGAACTGCGTGCACAACTGTGGGCATCAACACTGAATTTATGAAGCCGGTTTACTATACCGATGAAGAATATCAGGAAATTCTGGAAGGCGTGGAACAGCTTACCCGGGAAGCCGAAGAGCTCCCTTATCCGCAGGCGAAGGAACTGGTTCAGTCCTTATTGCAGTATCTCGACGTCATGCACCGGGAGGCGCTGGCCCGGCTGACAGCATCCATCAGGAAGGCGCACCCCGGCCTGGAAGAAAAAATACATTCGGACTTTGCTGCCGGCACTTTGTTCAGTCTTTACGATCTTCTGGAGTCCGGTGAATCGCGGCGAAGAGCTTCCAGAATGGGCTTTGTGCCGCTGGAAGAGGTCGGCATACTCACGCCGGTCCGGCAAACCACCTGGTGTGAGGCAGGACAGCTGGCGAATTTTGACGAAGAACAATTGTATGCCAAAGAGTTGGGTGGAGCCAATGTGTTAATCGTCAAAATAGATGAGCATCTTTACGCCCTGCAAAATGCCTGTATCGACTCCGCCTTGCCGATGCAGTTCGGCCATCTGGAGGGACATCACCTCATCTGCCCCTGGCACGGCTGCCGCTACGATTTGACTACCGGCGCCTTGCTGGACCAACCGGGAAAAGAAATCCATTCCTACCCGGTAAGAATGGCGCCCGACGGGTCCTTCCAGGTAGGTATTACAAAATGAGCAGATGGATAAAATGTATTGTACAAAATGAATACAGCCAATACCTTACTTTTTTTGATGCTTGGGCTTCTCTTTTTCGGCTGCAGCGATGAACAGTCACCCGCACAGGAAAACACAGCTGCTGAGCCCACAGAAAACCCTATGGATCGCCTGCCCGATAACGAGGCCGGCGATGCCATCCGGCAAGCCATCGCTCATGCCGGTGGATGGGAAGCCTGGGCCGACAAAAAGACCTTTACCTTTTATAAAAATATCGAATACTTCGATTCCACCGGTGCAAAAGAAAGAAGCCTCCGGCAATTACACCAGTATCAGTTACAACCGACCTTCAAAGCCCGGCTGAGCTGGGAAGAAAACCGCAATGAATATGTCATCATCAACAACGGACAGCAGGCCTGGAAATTCAAAAACGGAGAGGAAATGACAGATCAAGCCTCCAGAAACCAGGCCTGGAATTCCTCCTTCGGATCCCACTACGTCATCGCTATGCCTTTTAAACTGACTGATCCTGGCGTCATCCTGACGGATGAGGGACTGGACACGATTAGAAATGACCAGATCGTACGTTCGATCAAGGTCGAATACGAAGAAGGTGCCGGTAGCTCCGGCGGCATGCACGATTGGTGGTATTATTTCGATCCGGACAATTATGGAATGGCAGCCAACTTTCTGGATTACGGTGATGGCTGTACGTTCACCAGTTACCAGACCTTCACCACCGTCGGCGGAATCCGGATGCATGAGAAACGGCACAGCTACGGCGCTACAAAAGAAAAGGAAATTCAGTATCTTAGAACGGTTTACACTAATGAGGAAATGCAATTTGACCTTCCGATGAAAGACGAATTGTTTGAACCGCTGAATGCCATGTAGCCTCATGGAAAAGCCCAAAACGCTAATTGCCGGAGTGGGTAATGAATTGAGACAGGACGATGCCTTCGGCATCGCTTTCGTCCGGGAATGGGAGCGCACTGTAAGTTCGGATGACCGGATCACCACGATGGAGGTCGGCATAGGCGGAATACATCTCGTTCAGGAGTTGCACAGCGAATACGACATCCTGGTCCTGGCCGACGCGGTAGACTGGGAGGGCACGCCGGGTCAGGTTTATTTCCATCGGGTGGAATCCATCAGTGATATTGAGGACATGCCGCTCGATGAAAAAAGAGCTTTTTTAGCCGATATGCACTACACCAATCCCATGCGCGCCCTGATGCTGGCCAAGGCGCTGAAAGTGCTGCCCCCGGAAGTATATATCCTGGGGTGCAAGTCTGTCCGGCACGACGATTTTGCCATCGGCATGAGCCCCCAGGTATCTGAAGCGATTCCCAAAGCCATCCAAAAATTGAATAACTGGTTGACATCCATCTAAAATCTTTCCCTAAAAATTATCGCCATGAAGTCTGAAGAGCAAAAAAAACGAATCAAGAAAAAGACCGGCGCCCAGTCCGGAGCTCCGGCGCCCAGAGTCCCCTGGACCTACTGGATGCAGGTAAAGGATATGGTCAACCCGATCACGATCAGCCGGATGCGAATTGTCCAATTCAGCATCGGACTGCTGTTGGTGGCGGCAACTGCTTTCTTTATATGGCAGGAGTACTTCCGGCCGGCTAGCGGAGAAGAAATGGTTCAGCAAATGGTGGAGGCCGCCGGCGGTATGGAAGCCTGGAACGCCGTAAAGGGCGGGCAGTTCGACCGCACCAAAACGCTCTACGGCGAGAATGGTGAACAGCTTTCTCAAAAAGTGGAAACTTTCTTTTTCCGCAAAACCAATGAGGGCGTTAAACTAATGGTCAAATCCCAGACGGAAGACGGCGAAGAAGTCTGGATCGGAAAAGATCAGGACGGGTACTGGGCTTCCAAAGACAAGGAGGCCGTTGATCCCAAACTCACCGCCAGAGGACTGGGCATGATGTGCGATTCCAAGTGGTGCGAACCCCTCTGCGCCTCCTCCATGGCCTTCTACCGCTTTTCCATGCCCTTCAAACTGACCGACCCGGGCGTCATTCCGCAAAACGAAGGCCTGCACATGCTTGGCGGATTAGAGTCTCAGGTACTGGACATCACCTACGAGCCGGAAGTAGGGAAAGACCGCTGGGTATTTTACACTGATCCCAACGACATGCTGATCCGCAAACTGGAATACCACCACACCACCGATGAAGGCGACAGCCGACCGGAGGAAATCTACTGGTCGGATTACCGCACCGTAGCCGGCATCACCTTCGCCCATAATTGGACACGCTACTGGTCTAACGGAAAGGTGATGGAAGAGTATACCTATTCGAATGTCGATTTCGGCAGTCAGTTGGCCGAGCATTTCTTCGATCGCCCGGAGGATCACATGCTTGCGGTGGAAGTTGAATGAGTCCTGGTAACTGATTGACGGGGTGACTTCGAAGTCACCCCGTCAATTACCCCCTTGTAAGATCTATTAAAAAAAACAACCCAAACCATGTGCCTGGCTATACCCGGAAAAATAGTTACCGTCGAAGAACAGGAGGACAGTGTCTTCCAGATCGGCAAAGTGTCCTTTAACGGTATCACCAAAAGAATAAATCTCAGCCTCGTTCCCGAAGCGCGGGTGGGCGACCACGTCCTAGTTCATGTCGGCGTAGCCGTCAGCGTGATCGATGAAGGAGAAGCCAAAAAAACGCTGGCTTTCCTGGAAGGCTCCGGCGAGCTGGACGAATTGTTTGACGATTTAAAGTAAATACAAGAAAACACGTCTCACCATGAAAATAGCCATTGCCGGAAAAGGTGGAGTAGGTAAAACCACGATCAGCGGCACCCTCTGCCGGGTGCTGGCGCAGCGAGGAGGCCGCGTACTGGCCATCGACGGCGACCCCAGTCCCAACCTGTCGGTTGTACTGGGCATTGATAAAGACGATGCCGGCCCGCCCCCTTTGAGCACTGATATTCTGGAGCGGATCGAGGAAGGGGAAGGCAAATGGCGTTTCCAGGTGAAAGTACCTTTTCAGGAAGTGCTGAGCACCTACGGTCAGACCGCCCCCGATGATGTGACCCTCCTAATGGTCGGCAAACCGGAAAAGGCAGGCACCGGCTGTATGTGCGGGTCACATACGGTGGTCAGGGAGTTAATCCATGCCGCTCTCTCTTCCGATGAAGAACAAATCATGGTGCTCGATACCGAAGCTTCCCTGGAACATATGAAACGGGGAACCTCCCGCTATGTCGACAAATTGTATACCATCGTTGAACCTTACTACCGCTCCCTGGAGGCCGCCGGCAGGTTTGCCGATATGGCCCGGCAGCTCGGCATTAAACAGGTGGAAGCCATCGCCAACAAAGTGAGAAACAAAGAAGAAGAGCAGGCCATACAGGAGTACTGCGGAAAAATCGGCCTTCCTATCGCCGCCATTATTCCCTTTGACGAAAAAGTGACGGACGCCGATCTGAGAGGACGCTCTATCATAGACTATGACCGGAACTCCAGGGTGGTGGGGGCCATCGAGGCGTTTGCGAACAGACTTGGCGTTTAGGAAACATGAGTCATCCAGAATTTTCAAAATTCATGAATTGACCTCGGTAGTGCCGCTTATTATTGGAGATCTTACTTCTTCTCGGTCTGTATTACTTCAGCAGAAAGAAGTATCTGAGCTGTGGTAAAATAAGCGCATCGTACTCCACCATTCCCTGCGGTGTAAATAAGGGAAGCAGCTGGTTCCAGACAAAACCTTTAAAGGCACCCTCCTCTTGATCGACTCCTCGCACCTGTTGCTGGGTCATCCAGAAAGTGATGATGATCCAGATCGTCTGAGCGGTACGTTCGTATTGGTTCTCCTGGATCTCCGGCACGAAAATGCCCTTTCCTACATTGTGGTGCATCCACGCTCCGATCTGCCTGATCACCCGGGCAATGTACTGCTGGCGTTTTTGATGAACCTTCGGATAAGCCCTTTCCATTTCCAGCAGGTCGAGAAAGTAAAAAGGATATCTTTTCAGTAAAAAATAATAGCTGGAAAGCTGGTTATCGAAATCCATCAAAGTGGGAAAGTGTTGTTCATCGGAAAGAAGCGGCGCAATCGCTTGCTCCAGCTCCTCGTCAATCTTTTCGAGAATCACCTTTTTGCCGGGAAAGTGATAGGCCAGATTGCCAACACTGATGCCGGCTTTATCGGCGATCTGCTGTAGCCGTACATTAACCAGTCCCTTTTCATTGAAAAGATGAAGCGCAGCGTCCAGTATTTTGTCCTTGGTAGAGCTCATAGCCAAGCTTAAATTCTCTTCTGATCAAAGTAATTGCTTCTTATCTTTTAAAGGTACGTGATAAAAATATAACTTCATCAGCATAAGAAACGATAACACCTGCTAATCCATGAAAGAAATTCTTCCCAATATTCACCTACTGCAATTAGGTGCAGTTAATGCCTATCTAATTGAACACGAGGAAGAGCTCATCCTGATCGACACCGGATATCCCGGTAATGAAAACAGCGTTTTTGACTATATCAGGAGGATCGGTAAACAGCCTGATCAACTCCGGCATATTGTTCTCACCCATCTTCATGCCGATCACAGCGGCAGTGCGGCTGCCCTGCTGGACGAAACGGAGGCTGTCAGCTACATGCATCCCGAGGATGCTGAGGTCATTGAAACCGGTGAAGCTTACCGGGAACCGGTAACCGTAGCTCCGGGAATTATCAACAAGTTGGTCTTTTATTTATTTATCAGATGGGCAACCAGAATTGTAACACCTTTCGAAATTGATGAAACGATTAAGGAGCAGGAGCATCTACCCTTGGGAAAGGGATTTCAGGTTCTCCACCTTCCGGGGCATTGCAAAGGACAAGTCGGCCTGCTCTACAAAGACCACGGCGGTGTTTTGTTTGCCGCCGATAGCTGCGCCAATATTTTGAGCCTCGGGTTCGCCCCCCTTTATGAAGATTTGGAGCAGGGCAAAAGGGATCTGGTCCGTCTTTGTGAGCTGCAGTTTGAAGCGATTACCTTTGGACACGGCAATCCTATCCTCGAAAACGCCCGGGAAAAATTTATAAAGAAGTTCGGAGAATATCAGTAACCCTCTAATCCGGTTTAAATTTCCTCCCGCTTCAACTGCTTCACCGCATAATTTGCCGCCCTGGCGGTCAGCGCCATAAAGGTCAGCGATGGATTCTGGGTGGAAGTAGATGTCATGCAGGCGCCGTCCGTCACGAAGACGTTCGGGCAGTTGTGCAGCTGGTTCCATTTGTTGAGCAGAGAGGTTTTGGGGTCCTTACCCATCCGGACGCCCCCCATTTCGTGGATGTCATTGCCCGGATTTCTTCCGTCATCGCTGGTTCTAATATCCGTAAATCCGGCCTTTTCGTACATCTCCGTGAACTGCTCGTAGAAATCCTGCAGCATCTTTTCGTCGTTGTCGTCGTAGTCGACATTGACCCGAAGCAGCGGGATGCCCCAATCATCTTTTTGCTGATCATCGAGCGCCACAAAATTACTTTCCTTGGGAATGGTTTCGCCCATCATGTGAGACCCGACCCGCCAGGCGCCTTCTTCGCCGGTAGCCAGCAGGTTGGCTTGCAGCAAGTCTCCGAAACCCTCGCTGCTAACCGGTCGCATGCGGCTGGCGCCGAAACCGGCAGCGTAGCCACGCAGGAAGTCGGTCTCCTGGCGGTAGACGTTCCGGAAACGGGGAAAGTACATACTGGTGGGGCGTCCCCCTTCTGTTGTGAATCCCTTATGTCCTTCGTGAATGGCGCTGATCCTACCCCGATAGTTGTGGAAGGCGATATATTTTCCGAGCAGTCCGTTATCATTGCCCAATCCGTTGGGAAAACGGTCAGAGGTCGAATTGAGCAGGATGAGGTTGGTGTTCAGGGTAGCAGCATTGACGAAAATAATACGGGCAAAATACTCCGTCGTCTCCTTAGTGTTGGCGTCAACCACCCGTACACCGGTTGCTTTATTAGTCTCTTCGTCGAAAATGATGGAATGCACGACTGAATGCGGGCGTAGCGTCAGATTCCCGGTTTTCAAAGCCCAGGGGATCAGCGTGGAATTGGCGTTGAAATAGCCCCCGTAGGGGCAGCCGCGCTGACAGATATTGCGGCCCTGACACAAAGTTCTGCCTTGTTCCCGGAAAATGGGTCGCTCCTCGGTGAGGTGCGCACAACGCGCATAGATCACATGCCGGTCATCGTAATTGTTGCGGATAAACTGCTGAAAGTACTCCTCTACGCAATTCAACTCCCAGGGTTTTAAAAAATCGCCGTCCGGCAATACGTCCAGACCGTCTTTCATACCGGAAACCCCGATGAATTGTTCCACCCGCGTATACCAGTCGGCCAGATCAGCGTAGCGGATGGGCCAATCCACCGCGAAGCCGTCCCGGGCCGGACCTTCAAAATCGAATTTGCTCCAACGCTGCACCTGGCGGGCCCACATGATGGATTTGCCGCCCACCTGATAGCCCCGGATCCAATCGAAGGGCTTATCCTGAATGTAAGGGTGTTCTTTATCCTTGACGAAGAAGTGCTGGGCATCTTCCCGGAAGGCATAACAGCGGCTGACTACCGGGTTTTCTTTCCGGACCTGATAGGACAATTGCCCCCGGTGTTCGAATTCCCAGGGCTGCATATGGGTTGTCGGATAATCTTTGATATGTTCTACATTCCGGCCGCGCTCCAGCAACAGGGTCTTCAAGCCGTTCTCACATAACTCTTTGGCCGACCAGCCGCCGCTCATTCCCGCTCCGATGACGATGGCATCAAAGTGGTGATCTGTTTTATTTGACATGTTACATTATTTTAAAAGCTAAACCGGAACACAGCCCAGATACCGCCCCGGAGCAAATTCAAAATCCAGGTGGTTTTTCATAAAATATTCGGAAGTGGTAAAATGCCGGACTGTTAACTGCTTAGTCGTCGCTAAAAAGTATTTCAGGCTTTCGGGCAGCAAATCAGACTTCATAAGCTCCGAAAACAACAGGATACTTTGTTCCGGATTGAGGTTGTTGTAGGAGACGCCGTACTCGTCCTTTACGTACTGCATAAATATTTTCGATCCCGCCAGATACTGCCGGATGTCTTCCGGAGCATAACAATCATTGAGCATAGTCAGGATAAAGTCGGAGGTGGATTCCGGGGTGGAGATCTCCAGGCCCTCTTTCGGCAAAATGGCATTCGTCAACCAACCGATAAGTTCCCGTTGCTGTGATTCCAGCGCCAGGTTTTCATAAACCGGCAATTTTTCCATTTCACAGGCCGGAAGCAAAACGATCCCCGAGGATATAACGGCTATATTCCGAATGGCTTTTCTTCGATTCATGCGATAGATTTTGTGGTTACAAAGCTAACATTTTTGAAACAACTTCGAAAATGAGTCGGGGTGCTTGAAGAATGAAGCTGTTTATACCGAACCAAAATTATTTTTTTTCTAGTTAATTAGAACGTAATAGAAGCTCAGCTTTAATTCTACAATTATTTTTACACCTATCACACCATGAAAGAAATACTCCCCAACATTCATCAATTAAAGTTAGGCGCCGTCAATGCTTACCTGATTGAAGACCAGGAGGAACTCATCCTCATTGATACCGGCTATCCCGGTAATGAGGACAAAATCCTTGGTTATATCCAAAAAATCGGTAAGACGCCGGAACAACTCCAGCATATTATCCTGACGCACCTCCACGCCGACCACAGCGGGAGTGCAGCGGCCCTGTCGGACAGAACAACCGCCAAGAGCTATATCCACCCGGATGATGCGGAAATGCTCAAAACCGGCCGGGCGCTCCGGGAACCGATAAGGGTCTCACCGGGGCTTGTCAGTAAACTGGTCTATTATCTGTTTATCAAATGGGCGACCAGAACGGTACCTCCGGTAGACACCGATGAAAAGATCGATGAGCAGGAAAATTTTCCTGTCGGCAAAGGGTTCCAGGTCATCCATCTGCCCGGGCATTGTAAAGGACAGATTGCATTGCTTTACAAAGATCACGGTGGGGTTTTATTTGCTGCTGACAGCTGCGCTAATCTTCTCGGTCTAGGGTTTACACCCGTTTACGAAGATCTGGAACAAGGAAAAAAGGATCTGGCGCGGCTTTGTGAGCTGGAATTCGGGGCTATTACTTTTGGTCACGGTGATCCCATTCTCAAAAACGCCTCGAAAAAATTCAGAGAGAAGTTTGACAAATACAGGAAATAAGTTTTCTTAACAATTAACTTACTTCCGCATTAAATTATTGACCGCCGAGCGTAAAATTCGTACTTTTGAATCACTGGATTTAAAATAAGGGCAAATGAAGTTAGCGGATCTGAACCTGAATGATTCCTATACTTATGCGGATTACCTGACCTGGAGCTATACTGAGACAGTAGAATTGATTAAGGGCAAGATTTTTAAAATGTCTCCCGCACCGAGTGCTTATCATCAGGCTATCTCCACTAAGCTTCTGTCCAGAGTAGAATATTTTTTAGGAAATACATCCTGTCAGGTTTTTCACGCTCCCTTTGACGTTCGTTTACCCCTGCCGACCCACCAGAAAAAGGATGAAGAGATTACCACGGTCGTACAGCCTGACCTGTCTGTTATCTGCGATCCTAAAAAGATCGACGCCCGCGGCTGTCTGGGTCCTCCCGACTGGATCATCGAGATCCTCTCCCCCAGTACGGCTCATAAGGACATGAAGGAAAAGTTCGAAGTGTATGAAAAAGCCGGCGTTAAAGAATATTGGATCGTTTTTCCGGTGGAGAAAAACATACTTGTTTACACCCTGAATGAGGAAGGAAAATACATTGGTCTTTCGCCCTTCGTCAGAGATGATACCATCAGTCCTGTCCTTTTCCCAAATCTGAAGATCAACCTGACCGATGTTTTTCCCGACCTGGACCTGGCGGAGGAGTCGTGGGAAGAAAATTATGTGAGGTTGTGATTTTTGAAAAAACACGTATTCTTGATTCAAGTTGCAATATAATCTTGTAGAGGGATGAGGGTAGAGGGACGACAACGCTAAAGCTCGTGAAAACATCGTTATCGTCCCTATACCCTCTACCCTCTGTCAGTTAATTCTTCAACATGCGTTCATCGTTAATCAACGCCACTCCTCCAGCAACGGCCCTTCCTCCCCAAATACCGGATCCGTCTCCGGCATCGGCACTTCTTTGATATTCTCGATTTTTTCCGGCCGCTCCTCCGGCTTGCCGTAGCACATATCCCAGCTCATCCCGTCGGGATAGGCGCCGACGACCTCGAAATCGCGACTGCTGTTTTTGTTAAAATGCCCTACCCCGGCGGGAATGGCGATGACATCGCCGGCCTGTACGGTTACCTCTTCCCCTTGCTCACCACCCAGGATGAGGGTAGCTTTACCGGCAGTAATGCCGAGCACCTCGTGGGTGATGCTGTGGTAGTGATGAAAGGTGTATACGCCGTTCACCCAGCTGTTGCGCCAGTTGTGTCGGGCGAAGAGCTCGCGGCAGGCGCCGGCCGAGCGCTGCTCCGAGGGTAACACCCCTTCGTAATACAGCAGCGGCAAACCGGGGTTGTTGGGGATGCTGCCGTCGTCTTTGAACAGGTAAGTTGTAACACGTGGATCGTTGGGCATAGTCGAACAATTTTTTCTTACATAACGATCCGGGGCTGGGAAGGTGCGACAGCCATGGAACTCAGGAACTTTTTTCCCTTTTCAACCACACCGGCTTCGTCGTCGACGCATGATCCCGTCCCAGGATATCGCGGTAGAGCTCCGGACGCCGGGCGTTGCGGTAGCGGTAGCCGCCGGCTTGCGGAAGCTTATCGGCCGTGCAGGTAGCTACGGCGATATCGTCGTCGAAGCTGCGCACTTCGGCCAGGATTTCGCCGAAGGGATCGAAGATGAGGGAGCCGCCGGGTTTGAGCTGATCGGCATCCATGCCGATGGGGTTGCTGTAGACGAGGTAGATGCCGTTGTCGTAGGCGCGGGCGGGCAGCCAGCGCAGCAGCCAGCGGCGCCCCTTGGGGCCGTCGAATTCCATACGCAGGCGGGCGGGATCGCGGTCGCGGTTTTCCCAAAGCGCCCGATCGACGAAGCCGCGGCCGGGCATAGGCGAAGGCGTACAGCCGGTGACATGGGGCGCGAAAAGGATGTCGGCGCCCAGCAGTGTAGTAGCCCGCACGTTTTCAATAACGTTGTTGTCGTAACAGATCAGGATGCCGCAGCGCCAGCCGTACAGGTCGAAAGTAACGTATTCGTTGCCCGGCGACATACCGGGATGGATGAAGGGATGCAGCTTACGGAATTTGGCGAGGAGTCCGTTTTTGTCCACGCATACGTAGGTATTGAAAAACTTATCCCCTTCGCGCTCTACCAGACCAGCCAAAATGGCCACCTCATACTGACCGGCGAGTTCGATCAATCGTTGTACGCTTTCGCCGTCGGGCACTTTTTCCGCCACCGCAAGAGCTTCCTCTTTACTTAAGTCCTTCAAAAAAGTATACCCGCTAATGGACAGCTCGTGAAAACTGACGACCCGGGCGCCGCGTTCTTTGGCCCGGGCGGTGAGTTTTTCGATCACACTGAGATTATAGGATTTGTCGTTACTTCGATGCTCAAACTGAGCGGTGGCGATGCGTAGGTCGTCCATGTTTTGGCTTGTTTTTCTGGATCTTTCACTTCCTTCCTGTTAATCCGGGCTGTCAGGGATATTGCGATTGGAAATAGTTTCGTGATAATTCTGTGGTCGTAAGGAAGAGCGTAAGTAAACACAGCATTTTTTATGCGATTGAATTTTATCACCATTTACTTTTGAGGTAAGAATGATGGTTGGCAGCTAAGACAATGGCAGCCGGATTATTTACTGAATACAATTGACTCAAGATAGGCAAATTTGTAAAAACCCATCCGAACGGCAAACATAGCAGACATTCTTATTCCTGAGCCGAATGTCTGAAAAATTGTATTATTTTCCCTTTTTTAAAAAAGGATCACCCATGTCTCTTCGAATGCTCTTTTGTGCTATCGTCTGTCTGGTCGCAGGATGCTCCTCACCGGAAGATAGATTAGAGGAATTCTACTTAGTATTAGAAGAAGGAGACGGCGCCTTCGATCTCTGGATACGCAACGGCACCGTTTACAACGGTGTCGACACGGCCGGCATTCCGGCTGATGTACTCATCCGCGCCGACAGCATCGCTTACCTTGGTGAAGTGGATAGTAGCCGCATCATTGCCCGGAGAAGCATCGATGCTTCGGGCAAAATCGTCACACCCGGCTTTATTGACGCTCATGCCCATGGCGATCCCTTATCAGCGCCGGAATTCCGCAACTTTCTGGCGATGGGTGTAACGACCATCTGCCTGGGGCAAGACGGCTCCAGCCCTTCGGAAACCGATCTCGGCCGGTGGATGGAACGGGTAGACAGTGTACAACCCGGCGTCAATATCGCCATGTTTGCCGGCCACGGTACTCTGCGACGGCTCAGCGGAGCAGGGTACAAAGAAAACCCCACCGAAGAAGAGCTGGAAAAAATGCAGCAACTGCTGAGGCAAGCGCTGGAGGCCGGCGCCTACGGCATGAGCACCGGACTGGAATACACGCCCGGCGTCTACGCCGGTGAAGAGGAGTTACTGTCCTTGGCACAGATCGTTGGAGAGGCCAACGGCCTGATCATGAGCCACGTACGCAACGAGGATGACGAGGCCATCGAAGCCTCGCTGCGCGAGCTGCTCCGGCAAGGACGGTACTGCAGCGTGCACGCCTCCCACCTCAAAGTGGTATATGGAAAAGGAGAGGCCCGCGCAGAAGATATCCTCAGCCTGCTCGATTCGGCCCGTCAGGCCAGTGATTACCTGGTGACGGCCGATGTGTACCCTTACAATGCGAGCTATACGGGTATCGGCATCGTCTTTCCCGATTGGGCCAAGGCGCCCAACGACTACGCTACTGTGCGACGGGAACGCCGGGCGGAATTGCTGGCCCACCTTAAAGCTCGCGTGATGAAACGCAACGGACCGGAAGCCACCCTGTTCGGAACTTCCCCCTTCGCAGGAAAAACACTGCAGCAACTGTCGGAAGAACGCGGTCAGCCCTTTGAAGAAGTACTGATGGATATCGGACCGGGCGGCGCTTCCGGCGCCTACTTCGTCATGGACCAATCGCTGCAGGCCCGACTGCTCGCCGATCCCCACGTGATGGTTTCCTCCGACGGCAGCCCTACCATGCATCATCCGCGCGGCTACGGGAGCTTCGCCAAAATCATCGAGCAGTACGTCAATCATCACGAACTGTTTTCCCTGCACGAAGCTATTCGAAAAATGAGCAGCCTGACAGCCAACACCATCGGCATCACCGACCGGGGCGTCATCGAGGCGGGTAAAAAGGGCGATCTGCTGATTTTCGACCCCGGCGCCGTTCGCGCCCGCGCCGATTTTACCGAACCGCAGCAGCTGGCCCAAGGGTTTGACTACGTCATCGTCAACGGTAAAACGGCCATTGACAACGGAGCCTTTCGGGAAGAACGGTTTGGGAAGGTGCTGCGGCGAACCTCTGAAAAATAAGCGTAGTTCGGGATCGTTCGAATCGGTTGGGACTCAGCGATCCCGAACCAGCTCAACCCGCTAATAGACGGCACTATACTGCAGGCCGGGTGCTACCCGGAAGGCTCTGCAATCACGAGGCAAAGACACAATCCCCGGCTCCCGAATAATTGGGATCACCTTTCTGTTTTTTCTTCAAATATTTATATCTTTATCATATCCTTCACTTTCCTTTGGCCCCGAAATAACATCTTAGGAAAACACTCCCGTTACCCAGACGAATCACACCGCAGGCTGTCTATTTGTAAATAGAACCAGCTCATTCCGGTGTGTTGACAAGCATTAAAAATCGAGACGCCAATTCCAGTAACAGTCAGGTTTTTGCGTCAATCACCAAAAACAGATTTCCCCATGAAACTGAGGATTTTACCTTTAGTACTATCTATTTTGTTCGTTTGCCAGCAGAGCGGCTGGGCGCAACAGGCCATGGTCAGCGAGACTTACCGGAAGGCGGAGGCCGCCCTGCTCAATCACGATTATAAAAAGGCTATCCGGCTCTTTGAAAAGGTCCTGGAAAGCCACCCCGAACTGGCGGCGGCATACCGGGGGCTGGGACTTAGCTACGAGCTTTCCAAAGATTACGTCAAGTCGGCGGATTACCTGAATAAGGTTATCGAACTGGACTCGGTATTTTCCCGCGTCATCTATTACGAGGCGGGTAAAGCGAATTACCGGGCGGGCAATTATGAAAAAGCGCTGGACTATTTCGAGCGCTTTCGCCGCATGCAGAGCGTCTCACCGGAAGTCTTTGGCTACCGCGGAGAAACGGAAAGTGAATTGGAACAGCAATACCTGCAGGAACTCGGTTCTGACATGCGGGCCTGCCATATGGCCATGGATTCAGCCAAGTTTCAGGGAATCACCGAAATCATTAATCTGGGAGACCAGATCAACACGAAGGCCGATGAATATTTTGCCTGCCTGACCAATGACCGCGAACTGATGTTGTACACTTATCGCGCCGATTTAAAGTCGGATGAAGATCTTTATTTCAGCCAATACAAAAGCAACAGCTGGAGCCGGGGGCGCCCGTTAAAAGGATTCAATACCAAGCTGGACGAAGGCATGAGCAGCCTGGTGCGCAACAACCGAAAGATGTTCTTCACTGCCTGCGACCGGGAGGGGGTCTACGGCCCTTGTGATATCTGGGAAGCCGATTTCGAAGGCCTGGAGATCCAAAGTATTCAGCCACTGGAGGGCTACGCCAACTCGGACCGGTGGGAAGGCCACGCTACCGTCAGCTGCGACGGTAGCTTCATCTACTTTGCCAGCAGCCGGGAAGGCGGCTTCGGAGGTTGGGACCTCTGGTACACCGAGCGAAAGGAGGATGGCAGCTGGGGAGATCCCGTCAATATGGGGCCAAACGTCAATTCCAGGATGGATGAACAAGCTCCCTTTATCAGCAATGACGGTAAAACCCTTTATTTCACCTCCAACGGGCATCCCGGCATGGGAGGGATCGACATCTTCGTCAGCTGGCTGGATGGCAACGGGCAGTGGAGTATCCCTATTAACCTCGGCCCGCCGGTCAATACCTCCCACGAAGAAATCGGCTTTTTCCTTTCCTCCGACGGGAAGACCGGCTACCTGGCCTCAGACCGGCCGGGGGGAGAGGGAGGATTCGATCTCTACCAGTTCCAGCTCACCGACAAACTGTACAGCGATCCCATCACTTTCGTGGAAGGAAGGGTGCGGGACTCCTTGCTCAACGAGCCGGTCGCCACCACTGCCCAGATCGGCGGCCGGGGTGGGGTGCCTACCGATGAGCAGGGCCGCTTCTTCCTCTGCCTGCCCGCGGGGCAGGAGCTCAACGTCCTGATCGAAGAAGAAGATTACCGCCCTTACCGCATCCGCATTCCTGTTCCGGAATGGGACAACCGCCAGCCTTTCGTGCTCGATATAGCCCTTTCTCCTATTCACGATTTCGCCGCCCGCAGCCTCGATACCGTTGCCGCGGTTCCGGAACCCGAATCCGAAAAGGTGGAACACCAGTACACCTGCCAGCTGTTCTTCGGCTTCGACAGCGATAAGCTCGAAATGACTGAAATGAACCGCCTCGACGAATTCATGGCAGACCTCAATGATAAAGAAATCAAAAGGGTGGAGATCGTCGGCTATGCCGATAATATCGGCAGCGATGATTACAACCTGGGACTGTCAGAGGAGCGCGCTAAAAAAATCGCCTTGTTCATGCGCGAATTTGGCATCATCGTCCACAAAATTTACATGGAAGGCCGGGGCGAACTGCACAATGGCAATCCGAACAGGGAGAACAGAAGGGTGGAGGTGCGGGTGTTCACCCTGGAGGAACAGTAGCCTACGACCAGTATCAAAGCCACTCCCCTTCTTCATAGGCCCGGTCAATAATACGTTGTGTGGCCAGGGCGTCTGCCAGTCCGGGCAGGTCAGCCCCCTCGTCTTCCCCATTGGAAAAGACTTCCTTCAGGCGGCGGCCCAAATAGAAAGTACCGCTGCGGAATCCATTTTGAGTGGCCGACTCCGGCAGATCGGAATCGGGAAAAGTGAGTTCCTGCCGGCGCCGCTCTTCAATGCGCCACAGCCGCTCGTTTGGTCCCAGCCAGAGGTTACCGCGTGATCCCTCCACCAAGAAGCCCATACCCCGGTCGGCATCGGCCATTGCGTTGACACTGATATTACCTTTAACGCCGTTCTTGAAGGTCAGCTCCAGTTCGACGTGATCATCGGCTGTTACCTCCTTCATGGCGCCGGTTTCGGCGTCTTTTAATTCCTTGTTAGCGATACGGAAGCTCACCTTCATATCGTCAATAGCGCCGAAGATCCACTGACTTAGATCGATGAAATGACCACCGACAAGGCGGAGCATCCCCCCACCTTTACTGCGATCGTTCTCCCAACTCCAGGAACGGTCTTTACCGGCGGCGAAGTTGTATTCGTAAGATAAGCGGAAGTGGTTGACGTCTCCCAGCAGTCGGCGGCTCAGCATTTCCTTGATCTTGATACGGCGGGGGTCGAAGCGCAGCTCGTAATCGATCAGTATGCGCTGGGTAGGCTTGGCTGCCGCCTTATCTATTAATTGTTCTACCTCCTGCACGCTGAGAAAGGGCGCCTCGCTCAGCAAAAGCCGCTCCTGTTCGATAGCTGCTTCAATGATCGGAGCATGTAAAAAGGTCGGGGTGACACTGCTGATCAGATCCGCATCGCATTCCTGAAGTAAGGATTCCCAGGAAGCGTAGACCTCCGGAATATTCATTTTTTTGGCTACCCGCTCGGCATTTTTTTTATGCCCGGAGCAGATGGATTTCGGTTCAATGCCCGCTGCCTGGAATAGTTCAATCTGAGCTTGTTCGGTCCAGCCCGTTCCGATATATCCTGCATTCATAATTCGATGATTTTTCTAAACAACCCCAACGGAGCAATGGACGTTCATTTATTGTAGTGTTTCATAGTAACCTGGCTCCCTGGTCTCAAACACCAGTATTGACCTAAGTTTAGCCCGAGCGCTTAAGCCGTAAAATCGCAACACTACCCTTCAATCGCCTCCAGTATACTCATCAGAAAGGTGTTAAAGTCAAAGGTGTCATCATCGGTGACCCCAAGGCGAACGACCACCAGGTCGCGCGAAGGGATAATAAAGACCCGCTGTTCCTGGAAGCCCTGGCAGGCGTAGGTATCTCCGGGCACATCAGGCAATGTTCCCGATTTGTTGAGCCAGAACTGAGCACCGTACTCGCCGGCGGAGGCTGGAGCCGTTTCGCGGGAATAGTCCACCCAGCCTTCCGGCAGGATGCGTTCTCCTTCCCAGACGCCGTCGTTGAGATACAGCAGTCCGAAGCGCGCCCAGTCGCGCGGAGTGGCGAACCCGTAGGAAGATCCCACAAGCGTACCACTGACGTCCGGCTCCACAATCGCCGAGCGCATACCGATGCGGTTAAACAGCGCTTCGCGGGGAAAGGCCCAGTACTCCTCCAGCGAATCCATCTCGCGCTGGATAATGTACGAAAGCAGGTTTGTGGTGCCGGAAGCGTATACCCACTCATCACCGGGATCAGCGGAGGGTGGGCGGCGCATGGTATAGCCTGCCATGTCCTCTCCAAGATAGAGCATTTTCAACACATCGGCCTGTCGCCAACCGTAATCTTCCACCCAGGACAGTCCGCTGCTCATGCGCAGCAGATCGTCGATGGTAATTCCCCGGCGCATGTCATCCTTCCACATGGGAAAGCCGGCAGGCTGATCCAGGTCGAGTTTGCCTTCCCGCACCAGAATGCCGATCAGAGCGCTGGTGATACTCTTGGTCATTGACCAACCCAGCTGGGGGGTGTGCCGGTCGAAGCCCGGCGCATAAGCCTCTCCTATCAGCTGGCCGCGATAGACGACCACTACCCCTCGCGTTTGCAGCTCGGGCTCCACGAAAGCAAATTGTATCGCCGCCTGTAGTTTACCTTGATCAACCTCCGGGAAAATAGTATCCGGCAACTGATCACCCATCGGCCAGGGAACGGTGTCCGGGTCGTCAGGCAAAGAAGCGGGTGGCGTATAGGCGGCTGCCTGTTCACGCAGCGCTTGCACACTGGCGTCAATCACCAGTGTACAACCTAGCCCTTCGCGAAATACCGCCGTCCGAGGCGCCATCCCGAAGATTGTCGCCGTCACGGTGCGACCTTCGCGGTCGATCTCCGTATGCGTCAGGTTGATGGGGAAAAAGTCGAGATCGACGGCCCTGATAGACTCCGGGCTGCGCCCCGATACGAATACACAGGAGCACATGTTCTTGGCAGCGTACCCGGTCATCACCGGCAAGCGGGGTTGCAAGTAAAGGAACCAAAAGGCGGCCAGGAGAAAAAGAAGAAGTAATAAGATCAACATCCAGCGGTTTCGCTTTTTCATTTTCCAGAGGAATTCTTTAAAATCTCTCCAAAGAAACGAACAAGTACGCCAATTCGGAAATTTTCGCCTCATTCCAGTAAGGTAAGCCGGGAATAAATCAGAAATCCTACTATCGCCAGCGCAATGAGCAGCCAGAAGATAGTGAGAATGAGGCGGACCCATTGTTCTTTCTTCATAATACGGAGGATTGGGGGATTGAATAAAGGCTAATGTCGTCAACTTAAGGTTTGGCAACTTCTTCTGTTCATCTGTTTCTCTCCGCCCATCCCTGGGCTGGTCGGAAAGTGTTCTTCACCGCTCTCGTCCCCCGGGACGGGTAAATGTTCTGCGGTTCAGTAAGTATAAGTAAGGGAAATTAAAGGAACCGCAGAACAGAGGAACTGAGGAATATCCAACCGCAGAAGTGCCCAAAACTGCTAAAGTTGACGACATTGGAATGAAGGCCCCTTCACTCCCCTTTCCGGAACAGCAGCAGGTCGGGCGTTCCCCGGCCGGACAGGTAAAGGTCGGGCTTGCCATCGCCGTTGAAGTCGGCGAACTCAGCGTCGAAGCCGCTGCCTTCGACGCCGGGTGGGAACACTTCATCCGTTCCGTCGCGGAAGCGGCCCTGGCCGTCATTGAGCAGCACGCGATAGGGCGATTTGCCGCGGAAGTTCGGTTCGTTCGAATTGCCGGTGATGATATCCAGGTCGCCGTCGCCGTCGATATCCAGGATATCACCCTCGAAGCTGCGGTCTTCGTCGGTGGGCAGGCGTTCGGCGCTTTCATCGCTGAAATGCCCCGCACCGTCGTTGATTAGCAGCCGGTTTTGCCGCAAGGCGCCCTCTACGAAGGCCGCCGTATTCGCGAAGAAAAGATCGAGGGCGCCGTCGCCGTCTACGTCGCCGAAGTCAGCTTCGCGCGTTTCCTCGGGCGCTTCGCGTAGGGGAATGCGAGCTGCCGATTCATCCGTAAAGATGCCGCTGCCGTCGTTGATCATCAGGCGGTTGCGGTCTTCATTGCCGACGATGAGATCGGGATCCCCGTCACCGTCCGCATCGCCCAGCTCCAGATCCTGGGTGACGTCCTCTACCTGTGGTAAGCGACCTGTCGTCTCGTCTGTAAAATGCCCTTCCCCATCGTTGATCAGCACGTTGTTCTGCCCATTATTCCCGATCAGGATGTCGGGCGCCCGATCACCGTTGAGGTCGGCGACGATGACGGCATTGGAGATGCCCGCTACCGGCAGGCGATCGCCGGCGGCGCTGAAAGTGGTCCCTCCTTCATTGAGGTAAAGTTCGTTGGTCTGGTCATCTTCGCTGACGATGACGACATCCAGGTCGCCGTCGCCATCGAAATCGGCGATGCCGACGTCCTCGCTGTCGTGGCTTGCCCGTGGCAGCTCCGCACTGGCCAGGCGGAACCGCCCGCTGCCGTCGTTGAGCAGCAGAATGTTGGGTTCAAACTCGTTGGCGACTACGATATCCAGATCGCCGTCCGCATCCAGGTCGGCTACACCTGCGTCCATGCTCAGCCCCTGCAGACCGGTAGCGGGCAGGTGGGTAGCAGTGACATTGTCGTAAAGCGCCGGATTTCCCTCCTTTGCAGGCTTTTTCCCACTATTGTCACAAGACAATATCAAGACCAGCGGAATGAACAATAGGTAGGTTTTCATGATAGATAAATTTGATGCAGCTACTTTTTGATATGTTAACAACAAATATCGTCCCTGCAAAGGTTAATCCGTCACCGGCCTTTTCATTTGCAGATTTTCCTATATATTACAAGGCATATCACCGGCTGTTGTCTTTCCTTCCGAAAAGGCATATCCGCTCCATCGCCTCAGTAAAATTGCACGCATCTATTCAATAATCCATTTTTTATGAAAAAAAATTACCTGTTTCTCCTCGTATTTCTATTCTCTGCCACCGGTCTTTTTAGCCAGACGCCCCGCACATCAACAAAACAACAGGACGAACGCCGCCTGACGTGGTCGCCCGAATGGCGCCTCAACTTCCGTGCAGAAATGGACACTTTGCAGCCGCCCGCCTTTGCCGACACCTGCGCCCTGCGCCCGGCCGTATTCGTATTGAACGACGCCTGGGGTTTTGTTTCCGGTATGAATGAACTGGGCGATCTGGAGAAAGCCCAGCGTTTTGAGTTTGCCGGCAGCGACGAATACTTTGTACGCGAATCCTGGGGCTTCTTCTCCGATGCGGGAGTCGTTAATGACGGCGAGCTCTGGGCCAAGATCTACACCGTTGATGGCGATGGAAGCCCGGGCAACCTGCTCGGGAACAGTGAGAAGCTAAAGGTTAGCGACATCAATCTCGATGACCAGGACATTTTGCCCACCATCTTCTCCTATCCAAACCCGGTACGGGTAAGCAATGACCAGTTTTTCACCAGCTTCAACTTCGCTGAGCTCTATGCTTCTCAGGACACCGTCGCTTTATTTTCAACCGACGACGGCTGCGGCGGCGGCGCCGACGCCTGGGAGCTCTTCAGCGACGGCCAGACCTGGCTGCCGGTCAACAGCGATCAATCCTGGCAGCTCAACCTTAACTTTTACATGTTCAACGTCATCGAATTTGGGGACGCGCCCGGCGGGGGTATGGTCGCTACCGATACCGTCGCTCCTCCCGCCTTTGCCGATACCTGCGCCCTCTCTCCGGTCAGCTTTACCATCACCGAATCCTGGGGCTTCGTAGGCGGTACCAATGAATTCGGCGACCTTCAGAAGGCGCAGCGCATCAGCTACACCCAGAACGCCAGCTACCGCGTCAGCGAAGCCTGGGGCTTCTTTTCCGATGCCGAGGTCGTGGGCGACGGCGAGCTGGATATCAACATCTTCTCTGTGGATGAGCAAAGCGGCGCCCCGGGCAGCCTTCTGGGCAGCAGCGACAAGCTCAACGTCAGCGATATCGTCATCGACGACCAACTGCTGCTACCAACCATCTTCCCTTTCTCTACCCCGGTTGCCGTTCAGGACACCCAGTTCTTCGTCAGCCTCGACATCTCTGAACTCTATGCTTCCCAGGATACCGTCGGCCTCTTCCTCACCGGCCAGGATTGCGGCGACGGCAGCGACGCCTGGGATCTCTTCTCCGATGGTGTCACCTGGCTGCCCTTCGACGATGAGCAATCCTGGCAACTGGAGAGCAATCTCTACCTCTTCGCCGTCGTGGAATTCGACCAGGCCACCAGTGTGGATGATCCTTTTGTGCAAAACAAGGAGCTGAGGCTCTTTCCGGCTTTTCCCAACCCGGCCTCGTCGGAAGTGACCCTGCGCTACCAGCTGGACGAAGCTTCCGATGTAACCATTGAGCTCTATACCGCGGACGGCCGCCTGATTCGTAAAATGGATCAGGGCCGGCAGGTAAATGGCGAGCACCAGCAGCGCCTCGATGTGTCCGCCCTGCCGGCAGGCGCCTACGTCTACAGCATTGTTACCAGCCAAAGCCGGTTGCTGAGCCGCTTTGTTGTGGAATAGGGGGTTCTGGATGCTGGGTTTAAGAATTGAACAAACTATTTTGAAAAGGTTTTTATAGTTATTTTTGGATAATCGACCAATCCGATTTTTCCATCACAAATCCATCGTCCTATGAAAAAATGGAAACTGTTCTCGCTACTTAGCCTCTTTTTACTGACAAGTATAGGGGCTTTCGCCCAAAAAGATTTGCAGTATCAGATGCCGCCGCAGACGATCGCCGATCTGGTTAATGCTCCGCAGACACCGGCGGTGAGCATTGACAGCGACGGCGAGTGGATGCTGTTGCTGGAGCGCCCCGGCTATCCTTCCATCGAGGAGCTGGCGCAGCCCGAGCTGCGCATCGCCGGTCTGCGTATCAACCCACGCACCAACGGTCCCAGCCGTTCGAGCAGCTACAACGGGTTGACACTGAAAAACATTGAAAGTGGAGAAAGCTTTCCCATAAGCGGCCTGCCCGAATCACCGCAAATCGAAAACGTACGCTGGTCGCCCGACGGCAGCCGCATCGCCTTTTCCATCACCAAATCCAACGGCATCGAGCTGTGGATGGCCGATGTGACCAGCAAGCGGGCGCAGCAGCTGACCGGGGCCCGTCTCAACGACGCCATGCGCGGCACCCCCTTCGACTGGTTTCCCGACAACCGGACTATCCTGGCCAAACTGACGATCGAAGGGCGAGGCGAAGCCCCCACCGAACCCCTGACGCCGGAAGGACCCGTCGTGCAGGAAAGCACCGGCGACAAGGCGCCCGTGCGCACCTATCAGGACCTGCTCGAAGATCCGCACGATGAAGCCCTGTTTGAATACTACGGCAGCAGCCAGCTGGTCCTCATTGACACCGACACGCGCGGGCAGCAAAATTTCGGCCCGGCCGGCATCTACACCGAAACTTCCATCTCGCCCAACGGGGAATACGTACTGACCGGTATGGCGCACCCGCCCTTTTCCTACATCGTACCCTACTACCGTTTTCCCGTGAAATACGAGATGCGTAACAAGGCCGGTGAGCTGATCAAGGTCATCGCCGATATCCCTCTCTCGGAGAGCATCCCCAAGGGATTCATGGCCACCCGCGAAGGGCCGCGCAGCTTCAACTGGCGCAACGATGAGCCCGCTACGCTCACCTGGGTGGAAGCCCAGGACGGCGGCGACCCGAATGTGGAAGCCGACATCCGCGACCGCCTCTACTACCTCGAAGCGCCCTTCCAGAGTACGCCGAAAGCCGGAATTCCTTTTCAGCTGCGCTACGCGGGTGTAACCTGGGGCGAAGACGACCTCGCTGTCGCCTACGAGTACTGGTGGAACACCCGCCAGCAGATCGCCAGTCGATTTGATCCCAAAGATCCGGAGAGCAAAACGACGCTTTTCGATTTCTCCTGGGAAGACCGCTATAATAACCCTGGTAATTTTGTAACTACGGAAAATCAGTATGGCCGTTCCGTTTTACTGACGGCCGATAACGGTGAGACGCTCTTCCTTACCGGCCAGGGTGCTTCGCCGGAAGGCAACCAGCCTTTCATCCGCGCCTTCGATCTGGAATCGAAGGAGACCGAAGAAATATGGCGTTCTCAGGCGCCCTACTACGAATACCCGGTGCGCCTGCTGGATCCCGGGGAAAAGATCGTCATCACGCGCCGCGAATCGCGCGAGGAGCCACCGAATTACTACCTGCGCAACCTGGAGGATGACAAAATCGAAGCGCTTACCGAATTTGAGCACCCCTACCCCGCCCTGGAGGGCATTGAGAAACAGGTGGTCCAGTACGAGCGCGAGGATGGCCTGACGCTGCAGGGCGATCTCTATTTGCCGAAAGGCTACAACCCCGAAACCGACGGCCGCCTGCCGGTGATCATGTGGGCTTACCCCAGTGAGTACAAAAGCGCTGACGCTGCCGGCCAGGTGGAGGGCTCGCCCTACGAATTCATTCGCCTCTACTGGGGCTCGCCGCTGTACTGGCTCACCCAGGGCTATGCTATCTTCGACGATATCAGCATGCCTATCGTGGGTGAGGCGGACGAGGAGCCCAACGACTATTTCCGTGAGCAGCTGGTGGCTAATGCCAAAGCCGCCATCGACAAGATCGACGCCATGGGCATCGGCGACCGCAATCGCGTGGCCATCGGCGGGCACTCCTACGGAGCTTTCATGACCGCCAACCTGCTGGCCCATTCCGACCTCTTTGCGGCCGGCATCGCCCGCAGCGGCGCCTATAACCGCACCCTGACGCCCTTCGGCTTCCAGGCCGAGGAGCGCACTTACTGGGAGGCGCCGGAGGTGTACTACGCCATGTCGCCCTTCATGCACGCCGACAAGGTCAACGAACCCATCCTGATGATCCACGGGCAGGCCGACAACAACAGCGGCACCTTCCCCATCCAGAGCGAGCGCTTCTATGCCGCGATCAAAGGACTGGGCGGCACCGCCCGCCTGGTGATGCTGCCACATGAAAGCCACGGCTACCGGGCGCGGGAGTCTATCCTGCACATGCTCTGGGAGCAGAACCAGTGGATGGAAAAGTACGTGAAGGAGAAGAAGGAAAAGACGCAACCGTAGTTTGAGAGTAGAGGGGGGGCTGTTCTAGGTTCTAGGTTCTAGGTTCTAGGTTCTAGGTTCAAAAGTTCTCGGTCACCTGAAAGAAAAAGAAAGTGTTTCAGGCCGAAACGGACATAGTAGATTGAAGCCTCCCTCTACCCTTTCTTTCGGTTACCCGAAACTTGAACCATCCTTTTTTCCGTTTACCAGCGGTCGGTAACAGATCAACGCAACTGACCGGTCACCCCCATATGAAACCATACCTGTAAACTCTTATTTCAAAAAAGCTTTTAATGTGGGGTAAGAGGCCAACGCACCACCCTTACATGCTGTACGTCAGCAACTCCCCCCCGAACCGTACGTGCGACTTTCACCGCATACGGCTCTCCGTGTTCCTTGCAGGCGAATCGCCGCAAGCGCATAAAGCCTTTCATTAATCTTCATAAAGCCTCTCGCTTTGATTAATGAGTTTCCTTACACTGAACACTGCCCCCCTTCCCCTTGCCCGTCCATTACAGACGCACCTGGAGTACTACGGGGACTCCGTTGCCGTAGGCCTTTACAGCCCTTAGGCAATCCCGAATTCCGTACAACGACTGATCAGTTACCACAGGTGTCCATTCCGTTCCTTAATATATCCTCACCGGATACTCGGGACGCGCCGCTGACTTATGAAAACTCTCCAGGACACAGTTTTCATCGGCGCTGAGGAAGGTCATTCTCAAGAGCTTACCTTCCGGTCGCTGCAGATACCTCCCTGGAACTTGGATTAGTGGAGTGTGCCACTTCACCATAGTAAAATAGCTAGGCCCTTAGTCTTGGCTTATCTCTTTCAGCCGCAAAGAGCCGTTTCCGGCATGCTACGGTCACGCTCCCGTTTCCGGAAGTCGCTAAGCCGGTTGCTTTACACAGATGTTCAAAGAAGTCAGACTTCTTCTAGTCAGACTGTGGCCGGCTTCCAGCCGGCATCAATCGTTGCCGTTAGACGGCGCACCCTGCACACAGCGGCAGGAAGATTTGTCGGCATATTTAGGGGAATGCGACAAAATCACAATTTTATGAGAAGAAAAAAACCAGATACTGACAGCGTTTTGATCGCCTGCGCTGGTGCCTGACCAGTACCTGAATCCTCGAAGAATTTCAAGGCCGCTTTCGCCATCCCAAACCAAGGCATCGAACGCCGCGTTGAGATCGTCGCCCGTTTCCCGGCCCTGTTCATTCTCATAGCCGCCGTAGCGCAGCAGGAGGTTCGTCCATTCTTCAGAGGTAGGCAAGCGCCAGCCGGGGGGACAGGCGCGCCGGGCGCTATGCCAGGTATACTTCCGGGTGTAGTATTGCAGCGGGGCATCGGTATAGCTGCGCTCCACCCTCGATCCATCGGTTTCATAAAGCAAATCCGCCGCCATCCACAGGCGGCCCTCCAGCTCCACCACCGGATATTGCTTTCCATCGCGCGGATCGGTGAGTATGCCGTCGACGACTTCGGAAGTGAATTCCTCTTTTTGGCAGGACGTGAAAAGAAAAGCAAGGAGAGCCAGTAAGAACAAGGGCTTTTCCATAGGTATAAGGTTTTTTACTAAAATACCTTATTATTAGAACCACAGCAATATACTCCCATGAAAAAACACTGTTGAAGGCATCAAATCCCGGCCATCCTTTTCTTATTTCAATCTAATGGACACCGCCAGAGGTTTCTGCCCGAATCAAGGAAGCGGTCACAGACCGCAGGATATGGGGTCGAGGTCAAAGACGCTCGACCAACAGTACATTCCACTATTTTTTTCTGACTCCGGGGTTAATCTAAAAACTTCTGGCGGCGTCCACTAGTACATTGTGTATTAAGTTAGTTAGCATTTTGAAGAGGGGAATTTTTCCTCAATCGAGGCGCTGCGGAGCCTCGTAGCCTAAGCTACGAAGGCGAGCACGGAACGAAGAGTGAGGGAA
>Ga0102943_1000226_pt1 | contig 39979 bp, 31 predicted proteins | sample SalPonC_black_MG_FD_78174 | JGI IMG/M metagenome (GOLD analysis project Ga0102943, IMG submission 78174) | Salt pond soil microbial communities from South San Francisco under conditions of wetland restoration - Salt Pond MetaG... | ecosystem: Environmental > Aquatic > Marine > Intertidal zone >...
CCCTGGCCTCCTTGTTGAATTTCCTGGATTTAGGCTTTGTCATGGCAGGGCAGGATCTGAAACTCACCTCTTTTGGCGAGGATATTACTCCTCATATCCGGACCCAGCAAATTTCCATGCTGGCATCGACGACGTCGGCAAAGCCTGCGGTACGCCAGTCCCTTTTGGGAATCCAGAAGCAGATCACCAATACCCGGGATGCTGTATTTGAGGGCCGGGATATGGGAAAGGTGGTGTTTCCAAATGCCCCGTTCAAGTTTTTTTTGTTCGCGGATCTTGAAATCAGGGCCATGCGACGGTTTGACGAGGCCACGGAAAGCGACAGGGATATTCAGAGGCTTAAAACCCAGATGGCAAAGCGCGACAGCGACGATGCCAGCCGAAAAACCGCCCCCCTTGAGCCGGCGCTGGATGCGATTCATGTGGACTCCACCCACATGACCATTGACCAGGTGGTGGAAAAAATGATGTCTATCATTGAAAAATAGGGGTAAATCCCATTATCCACTTGATTTTCTTTGATTCGATTGGTATAAGGGCAAATTGTACTCGACCTGTCTTTTCTATAGATATTCGGGTAACAAAATTTGATTAGGGGGAATAATATTAATGAACAACATTGCTGAAGAAAACGACAACCAAAACATGAATACTGAAGAATTAGAGACACAGGACGCCACAACTGGACCGGAAAGCACCACTGGTGACGAGAGCAACAAAGAAGTAGAGACTCAGGATGCCACACCTGGGATGGAAAGTATCACCGGTGAAGAAAGCATGGAAGAACTGCTGGGCATTTACGAGTCTAGTCTGAGCAAATTTGAAGAGGGGCAGGTCGTTACCGGAACTGTGATCTCTGTGGGCAGGGACATGGTCCTTGTCGATGTTGGATACAAGTCCGAAGGGCAGATATCCATTCAGGAATTCATAGACGAAGACGGCAATGTCAATGTCAACGTCGGCGACGAATTCGAAGTAATGATCGAAGTCTGGGATGAAGAAGAGGAAACCGTTCTTCTGTCCAGGGACAAGGCCAAAAAAGTCAAAGTATGGGATGCCATCAAGGTCATCTACGATGATGACGGCACCATTGAGGGTGTGATTACCAGCCGGGTCAAAGGCGGGTTCTCTGTTGATATCGGACTCCAGGCCTTTTTGCCCGGATCCCAGGCCGACCTTCGGCCCATCCGCAACATGGATGAAATGGTCAACCAGACCTACGAATTCAAGATCCTCAAGTACAACAAGAAGAGAAACAATATTGTCCTGTCCAGACGGGTGCTGCTGGAAGCGGAACGTGAAACCATGCGCGCCGCCACCCTGGCTGCCATTGAAAATGACAAGGTCATGGACGGCATCGTCAAGAACATCACCGAATACGGTGTGTTTGTCGACCTTGGCGGCGTAGACGGACTCCTGCATATCACCGATATCTCCTGGGGCCGTGTCAAACATCCTTCTGAGCTGTTCTCCGTTGGGGATAAAATTACCGTTAAAATCCTCTCCTTTGATTTTGAGCGGGAGCGGGTGTCCCTGGGTATGAAGCAGCTGACCCCTGATCCCTGGACAACTGCCGTGGATAAATATCCTGTTGGCTCGAAAATTGAAGGCCGGGTGGTTTCTTTAACCGATTATGGTGCATTCATTGAACTGGAAGAGGGCGTTGAAGGCCTCATTCATGTCTCTGAAATGTCCTGGACCAGAAAGATCCGTCATCCGTCCCAGATGGTGGCCGTGGGCGAACAGGTCGAAGCGGTGGTTTTGGATCTCAAACCAGATAACCGCAGAATCTCCCTGGGAATCAAGCAAACCGTAGAAAATCCCTGGGAAGTCATCTCTCAGAAATATCCTGTGGGCACCATCATCGAAGGCAAGATCAAGAACATCACCGAGTTTGGTCTGTTCATCGGTATTGACGACGATATTGACGGTCTGGTCCACATCTCTGATATATCCTGGACCAAACGGATCAAGCATCCGTCCGAGGTCTACAAGAAAGGCGACACCATCCAGGCTGTTGTTCTTGACATTGACAAGGCCAACGAAAGATTCTCCCTGGGCATTAAACAGACCCAGGCCGATCCCTGGGAAACCGTTGCCGAGCGCTACGAAGTGGGCAAGGAGATCTCCGGTGAGATCACCAACCTCACTGACTTTGGCGTCTTTGTCGAGCTGGAAGAGGGGATTGAAGGTCTGGTTCACGTTTCCGAGATCAGCAAAGAAAATATCAACAGCCCCAAAGAACACTATCAGAACGGTGAGACCATTACCGCCAAGGTGATGAACATCAACTCTGATGAGCGCCGCATCGGTCTGTCCATCAAACGCCTTGAAGACGACGATGATGATAAGTATCTTGAAGAGTTTGCCAAGAAGACCAAACCTGCGGCCTCTGCCTTTGGTGAAATCCTGAGAAACAATATCCAGGAGAAACTGGAAGCAGACAAAGCCGAGGCTGACAAGTCAGAAGGCGAAAACAGCTAATGCATCGCGGTTGATGTGTCAGTCAAGCGTTTCAGGGCCGGATGAATCCACCAGGGTTTGTCCGGCCCTTTTTTTATAACTGCCAATCCAGAGGGTGAAGACTATGTTTGCACGGCGCCATCCCTTTTTATTTTTTCTCACTGTGGTCTGCGGTTGCATGACGGCAGGTTTCCTGGGAATTGTGGGTCTCATGTGGTCCGGGGCCAATATGATGCGCTCCGGCCTGGTGGATATGAACAGGGATTCTCAAGGAAATCTTGGCATTGTTGAGGTTACAGGCCCCATTGTTTCGTCCAGGAGGGTAATTGATCAGCTCAGGGCGTTCCGGGAGGATGACCAAATAAAGGCCATTGTTTTACGGGTTGAAAGTCCGGGCGGCGGCATTGGTCCCTCCCAGGAGATTTACCGGGAGCTGATGAAGACCCGGGAGAAAAAAATGGTGGTGGCCTCCATGGGATCGGTGGCTGCCTCTGGCGGGTACTATATTGCCGCAGCCGCCCAGGGTATCGTGGCCAACCCCGGCACCATCACCGGCAGCATCGGGGTGATCATGGAATATGCCAATCTTATGGCCATTGCCGAGAAAATCGGTATTTCCCCAGTGGTGTTTAAAAGCGGGGAGTTCAAGGACATGGGGTCTCCTTTGCGGGAACTCAAGGACAAGGAAAAAAAGATCTTCCAGGATCTGGTGGACGAGCTTCATGCCCAGTTTGTCTCAGATGCGGCCATTGCCAGGGGCATGGATGTCAAGGCCATGGCAGAACTGGCGGACGGAAGGGTGTATACCGGCCAGACCGCATTGGAACTTTCGCTCATTGACCGCCTTGGCAATCTTGACGATGCCGTGCAATGGGCCGGAAAAAAGGCTGGAATCACGGAAGATGTGGTGCCTGTTTATCCCAAAGAGGACAAGATGACCTTTATCCGAAAGCTGGCAGACAGTGTGATTCAGAAATTCAATCTTGCCAAATCCCTTCCGGACCAGCTTCAGTACATGACCCCGCCCCGTTAGGAAAAATTAATCGAAAAAGTCGATATCCCCGGCACCCTCGCGGATGATTTCGGCCTCGTCGTCCACCAGTGAGATGACCGAAGAGGGAATCCCGGGCACAGCCCCCCCGTCGACAACAGCGTCCAACCGCTTGCCAAAATAGTCATGGAGCAGGGAAGGGTCTTCAAAGATTTGCCCGTCAGGGTCTGTGGCTGAGGTGGAGATAATTGGCCTGCCCAGTTCCCGGGCCAGCATCAGGGCAATTTCATGGTCCGGTACCCTGATGCCTGCGGTTTTCCGCTTGGTCAGCATGATCTTTGGCACCATTTTGGATCCGGGCAAAATAAAGGTATAAGGACCCGGCAGCAGGCGTTTCATGTTCCTGTAGGCCATGTTTGAGACCTTGGCATAGGTGGAGATGTTCTTGAGGTCCGGGCAGATAAAGCTGAACGGCTTGGTTTTGACCCGTTGCTTTAAGGCATAGACCTTTTCAATGGCCTTCTTGTTCATTATATCGCAGCCGATGCCGTAAAACGTATCTGTGGGATAGGCCACAATTCCCCCTTTTTCCATAATCGCCACCATCCTTGAGATATGGCGTTCCTGAGGGTTATACGGATTGACTTTTAACAGCATGATGGTTTTATCCTGATTATGGGTTGAGCCAGAGGCATTCAGGCATTCCCGACGTATTGTATTTTAGGTTCAAATTCCAGCATCATACCCTATAGCCATTCCCTGTGGTTGTCAATGCACGACACCATTTACCATGCTGCATGCCCGGGGCCTTGCATTGTGGGCCATAGGAGGCCTGCGGCATTGGGTCAAAATCATAGGGCGTAAAAAAAGACTTTACATATCACGTACTATGTGATATTCAATATCATGTAACATCGATAATGCGTTGAAAACACAGGGGGGCGTTCACCATCACACCTTTTATTAAAACCAACTTTGATCTGTGCACAGGGTGCAGCATCTGCCAGATGGCTTGCACCATGCATCACCTGGGAGGCGTAAACCCCGGGCGGGCGCGGCTGATCGTCAGGCATAAGCGGGAAAACCTGTTCCACAAACCCGTTGTCTGCAACCAGTGCGCCAACGCCTTTTGTATGACGGCCTGCCCTGCCGGGGCCATTATTCGTAACCGCGCCGGCGTCGTAATCATTGATTCTGATCAATGCGTGGGATGTGGGCTTTGTACAAAGTACTGTCCGGAACATCTCGTGGCCATGGACCCGGACACGGGCAAGGCAGTGAAGTGCGATCTGTGCGGCAAAGATCCTGAATGTGTCAAGGCGTGTCCCACTGGCGCACTTGAATTGATTATTCCAGGAGGCGACCATGACAAATAGCTCCACGCAGACCCCATTGGACACCGGCCTGCCCCGGACAAACCAAGACGGCCCTGGCCAGTCAATGGATGCCCAGACAACCGCCTATATGAAAAAATTTCTTGTGGTTAACCTTACGGACAAAACGATTGAAACCATGCCCCTGTCCGAAGAGATGACAACAAATTACATCGGCGGCAAGGGATTTGGTGCACGGCTTCTGTATGACCTGCTGCCGCCAAAGACCCACCCCCTTTCCGGGGAGAACCTGCTCATGTTCATGACCGGCCCCCTCACCGGTACCATGGCGCCGGCCATGCGGGGGTGTGTGGTAACAAAATCTCCATTGACCCACACCTTTCTTGACTCTTATTTTGGCGGAAGTTTTTCCCCGGAGATTAAATATGCCGGTTTTGACGGCATCATTGTCAAGGGCAAGGCCAGCCATCCGGTCTACCTGATGGTCTGTGACGACCATGTTGAAATCAAAGACGGCCGCAAGCTGTGGGGCATGGATACCATTCAAGCCAATCATGCCGTAAAAACCGAACTGGATGATGACACCTTTAAAGTCGTCACCATCGGCCCGGCCGGTGAAAATCAGATCCCCTTCTCCCTGATATGCTGCGAGTACAACCGCCAGGCAGGTCGGGGCGGGTCCGGGGCTGTCATGGGCGCCAAAAACCTAAAGGCCATTGCCGTCAAGGGAACAAAACTGGTCATTCCCCACAATGGCCCAGCCTTCTCTAAGGCCTGCCAGCAGGCCATGGCAGATCTGGACGCCTCTGAAGAAGTTCAGGAGCTAAAGGCCTGCGGCACTGCCTCGGCCATACATTTTTCCAATGAAAACGGTTTGCTTCCCCATAAAAACTACGCCTGCGGCACCTATGCCAACGCCGGGAAACTGGCCAACGAGGGACAAAAAAAGCATCTTTGGCTGGGAAGTGCCGCCTGTATGGGCTGCCCCATCAGATGCAGCAAAATGGGAGCGGTTCGAACCGGAAAGTACAAGGGCATTGTGTCGGATATGGTGGAGTATGAAACCGCAGCCCTTTTAGGCGCCAACCTGGATATTTCCGATATCCGGGCGGTTGCCCACCTTGCCCGGCTGTGCGACCAGCTGGGCATAGACACCATGTCAGCAGGCGGGGTGATCGGATTTGCCATGGAGGCAGTAGACAAGGGCATTCTTGACGCTCCGGAAAATATGGTACTTGAATTCGGGAATGTCCAGGCCGCAGAAGCGCTGATCCAGGCCATTGCCGGCAGAAAAGGACGCCTGGGCACGCTTTTGGCCAAGGGGGTAAAAGCCGCTGCCAGGGAACTTGGCCCCAGGGCCGAGGCCATTGCCGTCCATGTCAAGGGTCTGGAAGCACCGGCCTGGGGCCCCAGGGGCGCTTCGGGCACAGGCCTTGCCATCATGACCGCCGACAGGGGTGCCTGCCACCAGCGGGGGCTGCCCGTGGCAGAGGAGATCGGCGGGGTCCCATTCAAGGGAAAAACCTTAGAACCGACAGCCCTGCAGGAAAAGGCAGACCTTGTGTTCTGCCTGCAGAACTATCTGGCTGGAACAGATACCTTGGTCAAGTGCGACTTCGGCGGCTTGGGCATCCAGCCTGAGACCTATGCTGATCTGCTCAGCGCCGTAACAGGCAAATCCTTTCAAAAAGAGGACTTTGACCTGGTCGGAGAAAGAATATGGAACCTGACCCGGCTTTTCAACCTTCGGGAGGGAATGGATACAAAAAGTGAAATCCTGCCCCGGCGGTTTGTCAAAGAGCCCCTTCCCGACGGCCCCCATAAAGGCCATTGCATCTCCAATGCCGACATGGATGATATGAAGCAGGACTACTATGGCGTAAGGGGGTGGGACGAACAGGGCATCCCCCTTGCCAGCACACTGGCACGCCTGGGTATCAAAGGCGGGGATCATGAATAAAAAAGAGGAAAAACGAAAAATCACCCGTCAAAAGATCATTGATGCGGCCACCCATCTTTTTGCCAGGCAGGGATATCACAAGACAACCATGCAGGAGATCGCCCTTCACATCAACATGACAACCGGGGCCATCTTCCACCACTTTACCACCAAGAAAATCATTTTGGAGGAGGTGGTTAAAAAGCATAACAGCAACATGGATGCGTACGTGGCCTTTCTTCTGGAAAAGCCCCGGGCTTACGGCGACATGATCAACGGGCTGGTGGCCATGTTTGTAAAGCAATTTCACTCTGACCCCGATGCCATCATCGGCCTGACATCCCTTAGCGCGGAATTGAGTGAAACAGGAGAAAAGGTGGTGGACGACATCCGGGCCGCCTATGACCGGTTTGTGGACGCGTTTGAAGCCGCCATTGACCATTTGCCGGCAACGGTTCACAAGCGCGAAGCCGCCATCAGCTTTATATCCGGAATCCAGGGCCTTGCAATCCAGGCCCTTTTAAGAAAACAGGAAATACCATTTGACGACCTTGTCAAAGGATTTATCGACACCCATAACAAGATCAACCCCAATTAAAACAGGAGCAGTTTATGTTTAATAAAAAAAAGCTGTATGACTATATCATCGTGGGCGGAGGCTCGGCAGGAAGTGTACTGGCCAACCGCCTCAGTGCCAATCCGTCAAACAAGGTGCTGGTGCTTGAAGCTGGCCGCCCCGACCACCGCCTTGACTTCAGGATTCACATGCCTGCGGCCCTGACCTATCCTCTCACGGGCAAGACCTACAATTGGTGGTATGAATCCGATCCAGAGCCTCACATGAACAACCGGCGCATCTATCAGCCCCGGGGCAAGGTCCTTGGAGGCTCAAGCTGCATCAACGGCATGATCTACATCCGGGGCAATGCCATGGATTATGAAAAATGGGCAGGCAACACAGGCCTTGAAAACTGGGACTATGCCAACTGCCTTCCCTATTTCAGGCGATTTGAATCCCGCCTGGCAGGGGCAGACGAATACAAGGGCGTGGGCGGTCCCATCAACCTGACCACACCAAAATGCCAAAACCCCTTGTTTGACGCGTTTTTCAAAGCCGTCCAGGAGGCGGGGTATCCTTTGACCGATGATGTCAACGGGTACCAGCAGGAGGGGTTTTCCAAGTTTGACGCCACCATCTACCGCAGCCGGCGGTGGAATGCGGCACGGGGCTATGTACATCCTGTGAAAAACCGGGACAACCTGGATATCATCTGCCACGCCATGGCCACCCGGGTTCTGTTTTCCGGCAACAAGGCCGTGGGCGTGGAGTACAAGAAGGGCAAAAAAATCAGGCGGGCCTTTGGCAAGGAGATCATCTCCTGCGGCGGCGCCATCAACTCTCCCCAGCTTCTTCAGCTGTCGGGTATCGGCAATGCTGATGAGCTTAGCGCCCTGGGCGTCAATGTGGTTCACGATTTGCCCGGTGTGGGGGAAAATCTCCAGGACCATCTGGAACTTTATGTCCAGTACGCCTGCAAAGAGCCTGTGAGCCTGTATCCGTCACTGTCATACTGGCGGCAGCCCTGGATAGGCGCCCAATGGCTGTTCAAACGCAAAGGGGTGGCTGCCAGCAATCATTTTGAAGCCGGGGGATTTATCCGGGGTAATGACGATGTGGCGTATCCCAATCTGCAGTTTCACTTTCTTCCCATCGCCATCAGGTACGACGGATCAGCCCCCAACCAGGGCCACGGGTTCCAGCTTCACGTCGGTCCCATGAACTCCGATGTCAGGGGCCATGTTAAAATTAAATCCTCTGATCCCCAAACGTATCCGAGCATCTTGTTTAACTATCTGTCAACCCAGCAGGAGAAAAAAGAGTGGGTCGAAGCCATCCGCCGCTCCAGAGAAATCATCGAACAGCCCGCATTCAACCGGCTCAGGGGTGAGGAAATCGCTCCGGGCCTTGAGGCGCAGACCGATGAACAGATCCTGGACTTTGTCAGAAAAGAAGGCGAGAGCGCCTACCATCCCAGTTGCACATGCAAGATGGGATATGACGACATGGCAGTTGTGGACAGCCAGCTCAGGGTTCACGGCGTAGAGAATCTAAGGGTGGTGGATGCCTCGGTGATGCCGTCCATCACCAACGGCAATATCTATGCGCCGGTAATGATGATCGGGGAAAAGGCTGCAGACCTCATCCTTGGCAACACCCCTGAGGCACCTTCCCAGGCGCCGTTTTACAAACATGAAAAACAAGTTGCCGCCGGCTGATTAAGCTGTCATAAATAAGCAGTAGGATTTCACCATGACGCGCATGACCCAAGCTGTCATGCGCGCCCTGGTGAGTTTAAGTTTTGTTTGTGCCCGCCGGGCATGACCGTTTAGAGGACGGCTTTTGGGCCAAACCGGCCGATAAAAAGCCGTGAACATAAACCCGCAAGAAGGAGATTTGAATGTTACCACCGAAGTACACAAGGCTTTTCACAGTAATTCTTATGCTGTCAACCCTCATCTTTACCATTCCAGTATCTGCATCCCAAAAGGTGCGCTTTGTCAGCGTCGGCTGGACAGGGGTCACAGCCAAAACAGAACTGGGGGTGGCCATCATGGACAGCCTGGGATATGATGCATCCAACACCATGGTATCTGTACCCATTGTCTACAAGGCAATGGAAACCAACGAAGCAGATATCTTTCTTGGCAACTGGATGCCCTCTATGGCCTCTATTGCCAATCCCTACTTTGAAAACGGGTCGGTTGTAAAATTTATCGACAGCATGCCCGGGGCAAAGTATACCCTGGCCGCGCCCACCTATGTGGTGGATGGCGGATTGAAATCCTTTGCAGACATTTCAAAATATGCCGATAAACTGGACCATAAAATCTACGGCATTGAAGAGGGCAACGACGGTAATATTATCATCCAGTCCATGATCGACAACAACATGTTCGGCCTTGGAGACTTTGATTTGATTCCTTCAAGCGAAGCCGGCATGCTCTCCCAGGTTCAGGCCTATACCAGAACAGAAAAGTGGGTCGTATTTCTTGGCTGGGCCCCCCACTACATGAACGAAATCATTGATATGACATACCTTACAGGCAGCACCTCCAAGACCTTTGGCGCCAATGACGGCACCGCAACTGTCTATACCAATATCAGGAAAGGGTTTGACAAGGAGATGCCCAATGTGGCCACTTTTTTGAAGAACTTTACCTTTCCCATATCCATGATGAACCAGATCATCGGCATGCTGAATGACAACAACGACCTCGAACCGGGCGAAGCCGGTCTGAAATGGACCAAACAGCATCCTGAAATCTACAAAAAATGGCTCAAGGGTGTCACAACGGCTGACGGGAAACCAGCCCTTCCGGTATTTGAAAATTTTCTAGATACAATCTGATTTGATTGATAACTGAACCCCATGGGTGTTCACTGGGTTGCCTCACCTTGAATGGTCGGGCACCCCAGTGCGACCCCGGGCGGATTGCCTATACCTGGTTCCCGAAACTGATGCCCAGGGCCCGGGCGGTCATGATCAATTCGCCATTGGCCTCCACGGTGCGGATCTTATTGACTGCGTTTTTCAGGGAAACCGCGCCCATCATGCCGTTGGCCTGGAGTGCTACCATTTTTCCGAATTGTTTTTTGGCCAGCATGCGTACGGCCCTGACGCCGAAGCGGGTGCACAGCTGTCGGTCCCAGGCCGTGGGCTGGCCGCCCCGCTGAAGATGGCCCAAAACAACGCAGCGGCTGTCTTTTCCGGTCAAAGACTGTATCTGGGATGCCAGCTGATGGCCCACGCCGCCCAGGCGGATCTCCCGGTCTGCCGCTCCCTTGTCCTGGGAAATCTGCTTGTGGTCAAGGCTGACCCCTTCGGCCACCACAACGATGGTAAAATGCTTTCCCTGGACTTCTCTTTCCAGGATTTTCTTTTCAACTGCAGCCAGGGTAAAGGGGATCTCAGGGATGAGAATCACATCGGCCCCGCCGGCAAGGCCGGCATAGGCGGCGATCCAGCCGGCATACCGGCCCATGACCTCCAGCACCATGACCCGGTTATGGCTCTGGGCCGTGCTGTGGAGGCGGTCCAGGGCATCTACGGCGCAGGCCACGGCGGTTTCAAAGCCAAAGGTCATCTGGGTGGCATCCAGGTCGTTGTCTATGGTTTTGGGCACCCCAACCACAGGAAATCCCATGTCAAACATCTGGTGGGCCGTAGTGAGACTACCGTCTCCCCCGATAATGACCAGGCCGGTCAGTCCCAGGGCCTCGAAATTTTTCTTGGCCTCGTCCAGGGTTTTTTGGGGGACCTTCCGGGTTTTTCCTTTTCCGGTTTTTGCGGCAAAACGACCGCTGTTGGCTGTGCCCAGGATGGTGCCGCCCCTGATGAGCATTCCGTCCATGTCCTTGAGGGTCAGGGGCTCTGCCTGAACCGGTGTGAGAAGGCCGTCCAGCCCCCCTTTGATCCCGATGCTGGCATAGCCGTCCATGGTGCCGGCCTTGACAATGGCCCGAATGACGGCGTTGAGGCCAGGGCAGTCCCCGCCTCCGGTGACGATTCCGATTTTCTTATCTGGCATTTTTTATCCTTCCTGCGATAAATGCCCGAACCGCCTGCTCCGAAGTTCGGGTCAGATATTCATGGGCCTCGGCCATGGCCTGATTCAGGGAGACCGGGCCGGGGCAGATGGAAAAAACAGCGTCAAGTCCCATATCCCACAGGTGATTGCCCCCTTTTCCGATACTGCCGCAGACCGCGATACAGGGAATGTTCATGGATCGGGCGGCCAGGGCCACTCCGGCCGGTGCCTTGTTAAACCGGGTCTGGCCGTCGATGCAGCCTTCCCCTGTCAGCACCACATCAGCCCCTGTGATCCGTTCCTTAAAGTGAATCAGGTCCAAAACCATGTCAATACCGGGTGTGAGTTCTGCGTTGAAAAATGCTTTCATGCCGCCGCCAAGCCCCCCTGCTGCCCCGGCCCCGTCAAGGGCGTCTATCTCTTTGCCCAAATCTTTTTTGATGACCCGGGCCAGATTGAAAAGCCCCTGGTCCAGCATCATAACCTGGTCCGGGTCTGCCCCTTTCTGGGGGCCGAAGATATGGGCGGCGCCTGTGGGGCCGGTCAGAGGGTTGGTCACATCGCAGGCCACGGAGAACCGGGTGGTGGCAAGCCTGTCATCAACCCCTGAGGCGTCAATTGCGGCGATACGGCTCAGGGACTCTCCCGCGGGGAATAGTTCATTTTTATGGTTGTCCAGGAACCGGTAGCCCAGGGCATGTGCCACTCCCATGCCCCCGTCGTTGGTGGCCGAGCCCCCAATGCCCATGAATATGTGGGTGGCGCCTTTGTCCATGGCCGCCTTTACCAGTTCGCCAGTGCCCATGGTGGTGGTTTTGCAAGGATCCTGCAGAGACTTGGGCAGCAGGGCCAGGCCCGATGCCAGGGCCATTTCAACAACAGCAATGGCCTGGTCGGCAATGAACAGGAACGCCCCGTCAACAGGCCGCATCCGGGGGTCGTGTACCTGGACGGTCTCGATGTGACCATTGGCTGCCGTGCTCATGGCCGAGATCAGGCCGTCTCCCCCGTCTGACACGGGGATCTGGCAGACCCGTGCATCCGGGACTGCCCTGAGGATGCCCTCTGCCATGGCCTGGGCGGCCTGGCCCGGTGTCAGGCTGCCCTTGAATGCGTTGGGGGCTGCGGCTATGGTCAGGGGCATGGTTACTCACTCCAGGTAATGTCCGGGGCGTTTCTTAAGGGCATGCGGTGATAGGTATATTTTGGATATCCAGCCATCATGACCCCGTAGGTCTTAAGTCCCTTGTCCTGTCCCAGTTTTTCGGCCAGGGGGGCATGGGCGTTGGCTGCCATGAGAAAATAGCCGCACCAGCAGGTGCCAAACCCTAAAGACTGGGCTGCCAAATCAAAATAGGTCATGGCAATGGTACAGGCCGGCGGTGCGGTGGGGTCCTTGTCTTTGCCCTGGGCCAGGACCAGGGTGGGGGCGCTGCGGGTCACGGTGTCCATGCCAAATTTCCAGGCCCCGATGAGCAGGTCCAGGTGAAGCATCTTGGCCAGGGCTGGGTTTTGTTTTTTGGACGCTTTCATCCAGTCAATGACCAGGGCCGTATGTTCTTTGACCGTTTCCCGGCCGGATATGACATGCCAGCGCACCGGCTGGAGGTTGTGGCCGCTGGGGGCAAAACAGGCCAGGCGGATGGCCTCGGCCAGGGCCGGTTTTTCCACCGGGGCCTGTTTAAAGCATCGAATAGAGCGGCGGGCCCTTAAAAAATGCTCGGTCTGGGCCGGGCTCAGGGCCATGGCCCTGTCAACGGGAAGGCAGTCTTCAGGTGCCATGTTGGTGTGGGTCAGGGCCTCGTGGGGGCAGACCGCCACACAATGCCCGCAGTTAATGCACAGGTCTTCTGCCCGGGCAGACGGAAAGGGGGTTTCCCCTTTTTTCCAGGTAATTATGCCCAGGGGGCATTCGGCGGCACAGATCCCGTCCTGTTTGCAACGGGTTTCATCAATGGAGAAGAGGGTCATCATCGCTTCCTTTCAATTGTCCGGTTGAGTGGGAAAGAGAATCCGCCGCAAAAGCCCAGAAGGTAACCTGGGCGATTCTGCACCGGATGCGCTGATATTCTGGCGGGTTGGGTGCGCGGCCCGTTCCCATGGCTGCTATAGCATATTTTGTGGATGAAACAAACGATAATTCTGTGGTATGACAGGGTATGCACTTTTCATGGACACAAAAGACACGCCTTGATATCACAGGCGGCAGAGCCGCTTCCTGGGTAATGATTCTCACCCTTTTGGGACTTATCTGTCTGGTTTCCCCCTCTTGGGCCCTGTCTTCAGAACAGGGAATAAAAGGGTGGCTGGAAAAGACCTTTCCCGCAGCAGAGGCCCAGGTGGCGGCCACCCACGGCCTGACACCTTACCAGCAGAAAACAGGGGTTCAAGGGGATACACACAGAAATGTCATCCTCATCCACGGCCTGGACGAACCCGGAAGGGTCTGGCTGAACCTGGCCCCGGCCCTGGCTGAAAAAGGGTTTTCAGTGTGGCAGTTTACCTATCCCAATGACCAGGACATCCGGGCCTCATCCCGGTTTCTCTTTCAATGCCTTGGTGCAGCCGGATGGCTGCCTTCTGACCCCGTGGCCCTGGTCTGCCACAGCATGGGCGGTCTTGTGGCAAGGCAGATGCTGACAGACCCTGAAATCGGATATGCCGGGGCTGCTGACCGGGCAAGGGTGCCGCAGATCTCTCATCTGATCATGATCGGCACGCCAAACCATGGGGCCGGCCTGGCCAGGTTCCGGGTTGTCATGGAGGTCAGAGAGCAGATTCTCAACCGAATCCATGGCTATGGCCACTGGCTCCAGGGGGTGTATGACGGTGACGGTGCTGCGGCCGCACAATTGTTGCCGGACAGTGAATTCTTAAATCGCCTCAATGCCCGGCCCCATCCTGAAAAGGTGTCCATGGCGGTGATTGCAGGCATCCTTTCCCCATGGCTTCCCCCTGGCGACGGCCTGGTTTCTCTATCCTCGGCCCGCCTTGATACACTTGCTTTATATACGGTGCCGGGCAATCACCTCAGCATGGTCAGGAATATGACTGCTAGCAGTAAACGGGTGCCGCCTGCAGTACCCTTGGTAATCCGGCTTTTGGCCCCATGAAGGCCTCCCAGGCCTTGAGAGAATTCTTGTCTGGCCGCATAATCATCTTGTCAAAAACCCGGGGATTTGGTAAGAGTACGTGTTTATATACTAGATTTTTACCCAAAAAATTGGCTGGCCTCGCCCTGAACAAGGCTGGCCTTTATAGTATTCATAAACACTTTTTCCTTTCTGGAGGCATATATGTCCAACGTATTACCCGAACAGGGACTTTCTTTTGATGATGTTCTGCTGGTTCCTGACTACTCCGCTATTTTGCCGGACGAGGTCCAGACCCGCACCCGGCTCACCAAGGAGCTGGAGTTAAATATTCCCATTGTTTCCGCGGCCATGGACACGGTCACTGAGGCGGATACCGCCATCAGCATGGCCAGGACCGGGGGCATGGGATTTATCCACCGCAACCTGTCCATTGAAGAACAGGCCACTGAAGTAGACCGGGTGAAAAAAAGTGAAAGCGGCATGATCGTGGATCCGGTAACTGTTCATCCAGATGCCTCTATCCGTGAGGTCCTGGAGATTATGGCCAAGTACCGGATATCCGGGATTCCCGTGGTGGAAGGGGACAAGCTGGTGGGCATTGTGACCAACCGGGACCTTCGGTTTGAAACTGAACTGGACAAGGCAGCCAGAGAGGTGATGACCAGCCAGAACTTGATCACTGTGCCGGAAAAATGCGGTTTGGAAGAGTCCAAGAAGATGCTTCACAAGCACCGCATCGAAAAACTTCTGGTGGTGGATCCTCTTGGAAAGCTCAAGGGCTTGATCACCATCAAGGATATTGAAAAGATCAAAAAATATCCCAATGCCTGCAAGGACTCCCTGGGTCGGTTGCGGGCCGGGGCAGCCATTGGCGTGGGATCGGACATGATGGAGCGGACCGAAGCCCTGCTGACTGCCGGGGCCGATGCCCTGGTCATTGATACTTCCCACGGCCATTCCAAAAATGTCATAGACGCCATCCAGCGGATCAAGGCGGCCTTTCCCTCCTGCCAGTTGGTGGCCGGAAACGTGGCCATGGAAAACGGGGCCAAGGCCCTGATTGACGCCGGGGTGGATGCGGTGAAGATCGGTATCGGCCCGGGATCCATCTGTACCACCCGGATTGTGGCCGGCGTCGGCGTTCCCCAGCTCACCGCTGTCCAGAACTGCGCTGACATTTCCAAAAAGACAGGGGTCCCCATTATTGCCGACGGCGGTATCAAGTTTTCAGGTGATATTGCCAAGGCCCTGGGCGCCGGGGCCCATTCAGTGATGCTGGGCAGTCTTCTGGCCGGTACCCATGAGAGCCCGGGTGAGATTGTCATCTACCAGGGCCGGTCCTATAAGGCCTACCGGGGCATGGGCTCTGTGGAGGCCATGCAAAAGGGCAGCTCTGACCGGTACTATCAGAAAGACACCAAAGACAGTGAAGAACTGGTTCCCGAAGGTATTGTGGGACGGATTCCCTACCGGGGAACGGTTCGGGAGAACATTGTCCAGATGCTGGGCGGGATCAAGGCCGGCATGGGCTATGTGGGGGCTTCCACCATTGAACAGCTGCATGAAAAGGCCAGGTTTGTCAAGATTACGGCCGCAGGGCTCAAGGAAAGTCATGTCCATGATGTGGTGGTCACCAAAGAAGCCCCTAATTACCGAGTTGAGAGCAATTAATCTTAGATGACTGAGCACCCATCATTGTTTTATCATCTTCACCTGCACACGGAATACTCTCTGCTGGACGGGGCCATTCGCCTGGACCCGCTTCTGGAGCGGGCCAAAGCCTACGGCATGGATGCCGTGTCCATGACGGACCACGGCACCATGTTCGGAGTGGCCGAGTTTTATGAAAAGGCCACCAAGGCCGGGATCAAGCCGGTATTGGGCTGTGAGGTCTACGTGGCCCCCAGGACCCTGAATGACCGGACCCAGATGGATGCCAAGGGCTTAAGCCACTTGGTGCTTCTGGCCAAGGACAGAGAGGGGTATGCCAATCTGTGCAAAATGGTCTCTGTGGCCCAGCTTCAGGGGTTCTACTACAAGCCCCGCATTGACAAGGACCTGCTGGCGGCAAACGCCAAAGGGCTTGTGGGGCTGTCCGCCTGCCTGAAAGGCGACATCCCCAAAGCCATCCTGAGCGGGGATGAGGCCAAAGTTGACAACATGGCTGCCTTTTACCTCAAGACCCTGGGAGAGGGCAACTTCTTTCTGGAGGTCCAGGAAAACGGGATGCAGATCCAGCACCGGGTCAACCAGGGCCTGCTGGAATTAAGCCAGCGCATGTCCATTCCCATGGTGGCCACCAACGACTGCCACTACCTTGCCAAGGAAGATGCCAAGGCCCATGAAATACTGCTGTGCATCCAGACCGGCGACACCTTTGCCAATGCCAATCGGTTCAAGTTCGACTCTGACCAGCTTTACTTTAAATCCCCCCAGGAGATGCAAGACACCCTTGGCCAGTTTCCCAATGCCATAGCCAACACAAGGGATGTGGTGGCCAAGTGCAATGTGGAGTTTGCCAGTAAAACCTACCATTTTCCCAGATTCTCTCTGGATGACACGGTCTCCGAGGATGACATGTTCAAGGATCAGGCCATGGCCGGGTTTGAGCAGCGGCTGGCCAAGGTCAAGGAAAAGAATCCAAATATTGACGAGCAAGTCTACCGGGACCGGATCAAATACGAAATTGACATCATCCTGGACATGGGATTTCCCGGTTATTTTCTTATTGTGGCGGATTTCATCTCCCATGCAAAGAAAATCGGCGTGCCTGTGGGACCTGGCAGGGGGTCTGCTGCCGGATCCATGGTGGCCTATGCCATGGGCATTACCGCCCTGGACCCCATTCAGCACGGGTTGATCTTTGAGCGGTTTTTGAACCCGGCCCGGCTGTCCATGCCGGATATTGATGTGGATTTCTGCATTGAAGGCCGGGATCAGATCTACCAGTACACCATTGAGCGATACGGCGGACCTGAGTATGTCTGCCAGATCATCACATTTGGAAAACTCAAGGCCAAGGCCGTGATCAGGGATGTGGGACGGGCCCTTGGCGTGCCTCTGCCCGAGGTGGACGAGGTGGCCAAGATGATCCCGGATATGGCAAAGAATTTATCCAAAGCCATCGAAGAAGTCCCGGCCATTGAAGAAAAATGCGCCGAAACCCCGGAAAAGACCCAGATGCTTGCCGTGGCTAAGCTGTTAGAGGGCCTGCCCCGCCATGCCTCTACCCATGCGGCAGGCGTCGTGGTCTCGGACAAGCCCCTTTGCGAATACCTGCCCCTGTTCAGGGGAAAAGACGGTGAGACCATCACCCAGTTCGACATGAACTATACAGAAAAGCAGGGCCTGGTAAAGTTTGATTTTTTGGGGCTGCGCAATCTTACCGTCATCAAGAACTGCATGGCCCTCATTGAAAAGCAGGGCATGACCCCGCCGGATCTTTTGCACCTTGATTTTGAGGACAAAAAGACCTTTGAGCTGCTTCAGAGTTCCGATACCACCGGGGTGTTTCAGCTGGAAAGTTCGGGGATGAAAGAGCTGATTTCCAGGCTGAAGCCGGCCAGTTTTTCCGATATTGTGGCCCTGGTGGCCCTGTACCGGCCAGGCCCCCTGGATTCGGGCATGGCTGACTCTTATGTGGAAAGAAAGCACGGCAGAGAAGAGGTGGTCTACCTGTTTCCCGAACTGGAGGCGGTGTTGGCTGAAACCTACGGGGTGATCCTCTACCAGGAGCAGGTCATGAAGATCGCCGGTGTTCTGGCCAACTACAGCATGGCCCAGGCAGACGGGCTTCGAAAGGCCATGGGCAAAAAGATCCAGGCCATGATGGACGAGCACCGGGAGCTGTTCATGAAAGGGGCCGAGGAAAACGGCCATGATCCCCAAAAAGCCGAAGAGGTGTTCAACCTCATGGAAAAGTTCGGCGGTTACGGGTTCAACAAGTCCCACTCGGCTGCCTATGCCCTGATCGCCTACCAGACCGCCTATCTCAAGGCCAACTATCCGGTCTCCTTTATTGCGGCATTGATGACCTCGGAGCGGAACAACTCAGATGCGGTGCTCAAATACATGGAGGAGTGCCGGGACCACGGCATAGAGGTGCTGCCGCCGGATGTCAACGAGAGTGAGGCCTTTTTTACGGTGTCCGGACAGGCCATCCGGTTTGGTATGGCCGCCATAAAAGGGGTGGGGGACGGTGCTGTCAACGCCATTGTGGAGATCCGAAAGGCCGAAGGGCCCTTTGACAATCTGTATAATTTTTGTGAACGGGTGGGTACGGGCAAGGCCAATAAGAAAGTTCTGGAAGCACTGATCAAATGCGGGGGGTTTGACGGCACCGGGGATGCGCGCAGCCAGATGATGGCCGTTCTTGAAGATGCCCTGGAACATGGCAACCGTATCCAGAGGGAAAAGGCCGATTCCCAGCTGGACCTGTTTGCGGACTCGGGCATGGGGGTGAGCCTGCCGGTTGCCATTCCCACAATGCCCGCCATTGAGGAGTGGGAGGACACCGTGCTTCTGGAGATGGAAAAAGAGGCCTTGGGATTTTACATCACCGGTCATCCCATGGACAAATTTCGGGACATTATCCGCAAATATGCCAGTGTCAATACCCAGACCCTGCCAGAGGCGGCCAATGAAAAGATGATCCGCATTGGCGGCAGCCTAAAGGTCTCCAAGCGCCACAAGACCAAAAAAGGCGATATGATGGCCTTTTGTAATATCGAAGATCAGTTCGCCTCAGTGGAGGTGGTGGTCTTTCCCAAGGTTTACTCCCAGACCCATACCTTTCTGGCCCAGGAACAGATCGTTCTTTTGGAGGCAGAGGTTCAGAAGACCGACAATGCGGTCAAGCTGCTTGCAGAAAAGATTGTTCCCATTGAGCAGGCTGAAAACGAATGGACCTCAGGAGTGGTGCTCCACGCTGATGCCGCTGCCCACGGACCTGAGATCCTCGAACAGGTCAAGCCGGTGATCCAGCGCTGGCCCGGTGAATGCCTCTGTTTTTTCAAAATAAAGGTGGATGATGACCATCCTGAAGTCTTGGTCAAGCTTTCCGATGAATACCGGACCCAGTCCCATCCTGATTTTTTCAAAGAGGTGGAAACCCTATTGGGAGAGGGCAGCATTGAAACCCGGTGCGCCCCGGTCAAGGAAAAAATGAAAAAGCGCTGGGCCAGGCAGAAAAACTGACCCAGGCTGACTTCAATAAGACACGGCAACCTGGTTGACGACCCTGCGGACACCGGCATGCTTGCGGGCGATAGCGCCGGCCTTTTGCTTATGAGCCTGGGTGTCGGCTGTGCCGCTGAGGACCACCTCCTGGTCCGAGGTCATCACTTGAATCGGCTGGGTGTTAAGGTCCGGGTCTTTGAGAAACCCCATTTTTATTTTTTCGGTAATAAACTCATTTGCAGAGACAAAATTGGTGCCTCTTCGGGGGCTTTGCATTCTGTTTTCCACCCGGATGACGCCGTCCACGGTTCTGATGAGGTTGACAAGCATCCGGGTCTGGTTATGATCCAGAGAGATGCCTTCAAGATAGACAACGCCGTGGCGAACGCTAATGTCCGCATCGCTGTTGGAGACCAGGTCATCGGAAAAGACTTTTGCCTGGATCCGGGCCACAAGGACCGTATCTTTGACAGCGGTTGCCGGGGACCTGGGGCTGGTTTGTGACGGGGCATGATAGACTGCAGCCCCCTGTGAGCCAGGGGCGCACCCTTGAAAACACAACAAAAAAAGACAGAGCCCTTTCGTGAACCAGATGCCGGGCCTAGCCGCAAAAGGTGTCATGGCTATTCAAAATCGTCCAGGTTGAGGTTGTCAAGATCAGACAGATCCAGGTCCTTGAGCAGTTCATCTTCGTTGGGAATCAGGTCTTCGTCAATGATCAGGGGGGCTTTTGGGGGCGGGGTGTCAATGTCCAGGTCTTGTTTGTCCTCTTTGGGCAAGAAATAGCTGACCAGGCTCTGGAATCCGATAAAAATCAGATACCCCAGGCCGGCTGCATTCAGGATCAGGATCATTATGCCAAAGAAATTCTTTGCTGCCATACCACCTTCAGGTCCTTAATTGATTGACGCTTAAAGTATAGGTGTTATATATAATCTTCACTTGTGTGACAAGTAAATTGATACAGCTATAAAAAGGACATCCCATGAGTTGGCTTGGAAAAATGATCGGAGGCACCATCGGCTTTGCCCTTGGCGGACCCATAGGAGCGGTGGCCGGGGCTGCTTTTGGCCATACATTTGTGGACAAAAAAGAAGATGAATATCTAAGGTCCATCCCCGGCGGAGGCTTTGGCCGTGGGCTGTCCTCCACAGAAGAATCCCAGCTTGTGTTTTTCACCGCAGCCTTTTCCATGCTGGCCAAGGTGTCAAAGGCTGACGGAAGGGTCAGTGAAAAAGAGATTCAGGCCGTGGAGCAGTTCATGGTAAGGGACCTTCAACTGGACGCCTCGGGTCAGGAAACGGCCAAGCGCATCTTTCGCCAGGCCACTTCTTCTCCAGACACCTTTGACGATTTTGCCGGTCAGTTTTATTCGGTATTCCGGGGGCAGCCCAACATCCTGGAACTGATGATGGATGTGCTGATGCGGGTGTCTGCGGCTGACGGAAATATTTCGCCCAAAGAAGAGGCCATGCTGCTGTCGGCGGTGGGAATTTTCAACATGGGAGAGGCCAGTTATCAGCGCCTCAAGGACAGGTACCTGCCCAAGTCTGACCCCAGTTATGCCGTGCTCAAGCTGGACAAGACCGCCAGCGATGAAGCGGTCAAAAAACAATACCGGACCCTGGTCCGGGAGTACCATCCCGACAAAATAGAGGCCAAGGGACTTCCTGAAGAGTTTATAAAATTTGCCAATGACAAGTTTACCCAGATCCAGGAGGCTTACGAAACCATCCGGAAAGAGCGGGGGTTTTAAGCCCCGCTGTTTCCCGGTCAAAGTGCCGGGCTTACAGTAACCCCTTTTCCTTGGCGATATTCATATAGGTGTCCACCAGGGTTTTGGGGGGCTGCCACCGCTCCATGCCCGGCTTGTCCGTCAATGACATGGCATCAAAGGCACAGACCGTGACGCAAAGGCCGCAGCCGATGCAGCGTTCCGGGTCTACCTGGGCTGTGATCTGATCATCCATGTGAATGGCATCCATGGGGCAGATCTCCTCACAGGCCTGGCACCCGGTGCATTCCTCTTTGTCTGCCACGGCCTGAAAATTGGAGTTGACCAGCCTGGCCGGTGCCTGGCTTTTCTTGATATTGCTGAGGATCTGGCAGCAGCAGTCACAGCACAAACAGATATTTATGGCCTTTTCCGTATTGGAGGGCTGAGGTACCAGGCCCTGTTTAACGCCCTGTCTGACAATGGCCAGGGCCTCATCCTGGGTGATGTCCCTGCCAATGCCGCGGCTTTCATAAATATAGGCCCCGCTGCCAAACACAAGGCAGGCCTCTTTGAGCTTGCCGCAGTCTTTTCCCACCATGGCATGCTCTCTTCTGCAGATGCAGGGGGCCACAATGATCTTGGACTGTTGACGGATCAGGGTTTCAAGGTGCTCATGGTCCATGACGTTCAGGTCTGCGGTCACGGCCTTTTCCACGGGGACCACCCTGAGCTGCTTGGTTTTCAGCCGTTCCTGATCCTTCATCAGATAGGGAACATACTCGTTGAAATCCCGGATGAGTTCTTTGGTGAGCCGGTTGACCTGGTACTCCCAGATCCCCACCACAAACTGAAGCAGCATAAAGGTGTCTGTGCCTTTCCGGTGAACATGAATGATCAGGCCTTTTTGTCCCATTTCAATGAGAGCCGGAAGAATGGCCTTTGGATCTTTTTCTGCCCGCTGGGCAATGGTTTCCACAGGTTCGGGCATCATGATCAGGCACAGGGTCAGCTCGGCCTGATCAGGGGTGAACAGCTGTTTTAAAATGCGCAGTTCAACTCCGGATTCGGTTTCAGGATAGCCGCCAGGGGTGTTGTCCAGGTGAATCGCCAGTTTCTTGTACAGATCATCGCTCATGGGAACCTCATTTGCCTGTTGCTGTATGGGGGTAATTTAAACTGCTTGTGATCAACTGTGTATCCTTATCCCACCGGTCATAGCCAAGATCAAGGATTTTTCCTTTGAGACTGTCGTCTCCGTCCACAAGCAGGGTCAGGTAGTTTCGGGTAACAGCCTTGAGCAGCCCAGTGGCTTTGTCCCGGGTATGCTGGACAAGTCCCTGAAGCCTGCGGCCGCTGTTGGCGGTTTTGAATGCCGCTTGTTTTTCCTGATTCAGCTGCCGCATGACCGCACATCTTTCCTTGATGACCTTTGTGGGCACTTTGGGGTTGAAATGCCAGGCCGGCGTTCCTTTTCTGGGAGAAAAAGGAAAGACGTGAAGATAGGACACAGGCAAAGACTTTACCAGATTGTAGGTGGCTTCAAATTGTCTGTCGGTTTCCCCGGGAAAGCCGATAAGGGTGTCCAGGCCGATGCCGGCATGGGGCAGGGCCGTATGGATGGCTTCCACGGTCTTTTTGAAGAAGTCGGCCGTATAGGGACGTTTCATTTTTTTCAGGATGTCTGTATCCCCGGACTGCAGGGGAATATGGAAGTGGTCGCAGAGGATGTGCCCCTGCCGGGCCAGATCAATGAGGCCCGGGGTGATTTCCCTGGGTTCAATAGAGGAGATGCGGACCCGCTCCACCGGCCGGGCATGATCCAGCTCCTGGACCAGGTCAAGCAGGGTGGTGACAGGATCAAGGTCCTGGCCGTACAGGCCCGTGTGGATGCCGGTGAGGATCACCTCTGAAAAGCCTTGGTCTGCAAGGCCTGCCATATGCCGGTGCACCTGGGCTTTGGGCATGCTCACCGACGCCCCCCGGGCGTGGGGAACAATGCAATAGGTGCAAAAGGCGTTGCAGCCGTCCTGGATCTTCAGATAGGCACGGGTCATGCTGCCGCTGACAGGGCGGTCAAAGGTCAAAAACCGGTTTGACGGGGTGTGGTCCGGTGGCTGAAAGAAAAATTGGTATGGGGCATTTGCATTTACACATGCTGCAATTTTTGTCTTGTCCAGGTGGCAGACAAGGTGATCCACCCCCTGGATGCTGTGAATCTCATCCGGGGCGGTCTGGGCATGGCAGCCGGTGACGATGATTTTGGCATCTGGGTTGTCCCGGATCAGCCTGCGGACAGCCTGGCGGGACTGCATTCCAGCCTTTGAGGTGACAGCACAGGTGTTGATGATGCAGATATCAGCGCAGGTCTTGTGTGTCTGCCGGATCAGGCCCTGGGCGGTAAGGTCGGCGGCAATGCCGTCGGACTCGTATTGGTTGACTTTGCAGCCAAGGGTTTCGATATAAAAGGTTTTTATGTCTGCCATGGGCGTTGTCTTCAGGGCCGTGGCCCTTTGGGGTTAGGATTGAATGATGCCGGCTCCCAGCACCCGGTTTCCCTTATAAAAAACCGCGGCCTGGCCGGGGGTGACGGCATTCTGGGGGGCATAAAAAGTCACCTGGCCCTTTGTTCCGTCCAGGACAAGGTCTGAATCTGCCCCCCTGTGGCTGTATCGAATTTTTGTGGTAATACCTGCCATGCCATGAGTTTGGCCGGCCTGGTTCCACTTGACATGATCCACATGCATGACCGAGGTGGCCAGATCTTGTTTGAAGCATACATGAAGGGTATGGGTTGCCATGTCAATGGCCCGGACATAATAGGGCTTTTCCGCAGGGATGTTGATACCGCGACGCTGACCAATGGTAAAGGTATGCAGCCCCTTATGGGTGCCCACCACTTTGCCGGTGCCATCCTTGACCGGGCCCGGAACAGGGCGTATGCCTTTCTCCCGGATGATGAAGTCACTGAAATTTTTATCGTGGATAAAGCAGATATCCTGGCTTTCAGAGGAAACCGCCGGGGTCAGGGCATTGTGCCTGGCGATTTGAAGGATCTCTTCTTTTCTGGCCGATGCCAGAGGAAAGATCAGCCGGGACAGCTGGGAAACCGAGAGCATGGCCAGAAAATAGGACTGATCCTTTTTGGGGTCAGCCCCTTTTTCAAGCCAGGCCCCTGTTTCTTTTTTGTCCGGACAGGTGATATCGTTGACAATGGTGGCGTAGTGCCCCGTGGCCAGGGCATCAGCCCCCATGGTCAATGCATGGTCCAGCAGGGCGCCGAATTTAATTTTTTCATTGCATGCCAGGCAGGGGTTGGGGGTTCTTCCGGTCATATAGGAAGATACAAAATAGTCCACCACCTCGCGTTTAAAGGCATCTTTAAGGTCCAGAATGTGGACGGGAAACCCCAGCTGGGACGCCAGGAACGCCGTATCCACAGGCTGGGATTCATAGCCTGTGGTAAAGTGGATGCCAAAGACGTCCGGGTATTGCTGTTTGATCATAAAGCCTGTGATCAAAGAGTCCACCCCCCCGCTCAGGGCCACGGCCACAACGCGGGGCAGCATCAGGCCAGTTCTTCCGCTTTTTTTGAGAACAGGCCCATGGCCCGGGTGGGACAGGTGGGAATGCAAAGCTCGCAAAGACTGCACTTGTTCTTGTCGAAAATCACTTCCATTTCAGGACGTTTGATGTACAGGGCATCCGTGGGACACACTGCGGTACAGGCCCCGCAATGGGTACAGATCTCTTCGTCTTTGAAGATCTGGTGTTCCGGGGTTGAGATGGTCACGCCCTGGTCCTTGAGAAATTGTACGCCCTTTTTAAACCCCGCCTTGTTGGCTGCAGAGATCTCCAGCACCATTTTTCCCTCTTTTTTGTTGGAGATGGTGGCCTGGAGAATATTGAACATCAGATCATAATTTTTGACCAGCTGCCATACCAGGGCTTTTTGGGCCACCTCCGGCGGAAATGACAAGATAATAATTTTAGCGTACACGGTATATCCCTCCAAAGCATCGCCCGGCGAGGCGTTCTTTGTTTATAATGATTGCAAATTCAAGCTGATATCGATTATGATAATCAATGTCAAAAGCCAAGGGCCATCATATACCAAGGGGCCATAAAGAATCAATGGTTTAAGGACCGTCACATGAATCCACTTACCTTTGAACTGTCAGGATATACCCTGAAAACCTTTTCAGGATTTTCCAGGGCCAGCATCAAAGTCAAGGGGCAGGAAAATATCCCTGAGGGGGCAGTGATTTTCTGCGCCAACCATTTTACCCGCATTGAAACGGTTTTTTTGCCCTACCATATCCATGCCATCACAGGAAAACAGGTCTGGTCCCTGGCCGCAGCCGAGCTGTTTGATATCCCGGTGTTAGAGGGGTTGCTGAGTCGACTGGGCGGGGTGTCCACCCATGATCCGCTGCGGGACGAAAAGATTTTAACCACCCTGCTGTCCGGCAAGGCCCAGTGGATTATTTTTCCGGAAGGCATGATGGTGAAAAACAAAAAACTGGTCAAGCAAGACCAGTTTATCATGGAGGATGACACCAGGCAGATGCGCCCCCATACCGGGGCTGCGGTTCAGGCGCTGAGGTGCGAATTTTTCAGGGAGCGGCTTCGGCGCCTGTCCATTCACGGTTCAGAGGAATTTGAGCGGCTCAAATCCCAGTTGAAGGTGAACAACCTTGATCTGGTGTTGAATCAGCAGACCTATATTGTCCCGGTGAACATCACCTATTACCCAGGCAACGCCAGGGAAAATATTCTGGGATCCATTGCCTCTATTCTCGTGAAAGACCCATCAAAACGGGTGATGGATGAACTTCTGACCGAAGGGGCCATGCTCTTTGCCGGGGTGGACATCACGATCCGCTTTGGCAAACCGGTTCCTATCAGGCCCCATCTCAAGGACCCCTATATCGAGAGCATGCTGCTGGTGAGGCGGCGGGTGAGATTTGACCAGGATATCTACTCCAAGGCCATTACCCGGTCCATATCCAGCCGGATCATGGAGCGGTACATGGCCGATGTCTATGCCATGACCACCATCAACTATGACCATGTCATGGCCTGCCTGCTCAAGCATTATCCCTATAAAAAAGAGGGAATCGACCCCTATGAGTTCAGGTGCAAGGTCTACTACGCCATCACCTGTCTGGTGTTGAACCGACTTTGCCATGTGTCAGACACCTTTTATCTGAATCAGATCCATCTGCTGACCGACGACCGGTTTGACCGGGTGAGACAATTTCTTGCCCTGGCAAAAAAAACAGGGATGATCCGCATGGAAAACGGAAAAATCGTCAAGGACCAGGCCCGGTTTTTTTCTAAAACCCCGTTTCATGCCGTGCGGCTGGAAAATCCGGTCATGGTCATGGCCAACGAGGTAGAGCCGGTGGCAGGGGCAAAAATCTGCCTGCAGAAAATTGCCCAGCAGTCCGGCGCACAGATTATGGAAAGGGTCAAAACCCGGCTCATTGAAAAGAGCAACGTGGATTTTACCCGGGCCTATAACCAATTTTATGTTGAAGGGGAGTCCAAACGAAAACGCATCGGCCGTCCCATCTTTCTCAAAGGCTCACGAAATGCGGGGGTCCTGCTGATTCACGGATATATGGCCGCCCCAAGGGAGATGGGTGCATTTGCCCAATACCTGTATGAGCAGGGCTTTACCGTTTATGCCCCGAGACTGGCCGGCCATGGCACCGCCCCGGAGGACCTGGCCCAAACCCGGTATGAGCAGTGGGTGGCCTCTGCGGAAGAGGCTTATGTGGTGCTGCGCCACTCCTGTTCAAAAATTGTCATTGGCGGATTTTCCACCGGGGCCGGCCTTGCCCTGGAGCTTGCAGGGCGGGTCCAGGATTACCAGGCCATATTTGCCGTGGCCCCGCCCATGCGTCTCAACGATATGGGGGCCTATTTTGTTCCGGCCATTGACGCATGGAACCAGGTCATGAAAAAGATCCGTCTGGCCGGGGGGGCCAAGGAGTTTATTGAAAACTGTCCTGAAAATCAGCATATCAACTACATCAGAAACCCCATCGCCGGGGTGCGGCAGCTGGAAAAACTCATGGACCAGCTGGAGCCCAAGCTCAAAAAATTGACAAATCCGGTTCTCGTGGTGCAGTCAAGAAAGGATCCTGTGGTCAGTCCCAAGGGAACGGCAAGGCTCTTTGAAAAGATCGGGTCTGACATCAAAGAGTTTTATCTGTTTGACTTTGAACGCCACGGCATTTTACTTGGCAAGGGGAAAAAGCGGGTATTTCAGGCCATTGATAATTTTATCCGCCAGTGGGTGGGGTAGACAAAAGCAATAAAAAAACCGCAGGTCCCGGTTAAAGGGCCTGCGGTTTCAATGCCTTTTATTTGTTAGGCAAACGACTTACTGTTCCAGCATCATGGTGGCCGGGTTCAGGACAAAGGCCTGGTTGGTCCGGTCTCCGTCCTTGAGCACAATGGCCTCGATTTTATTTTCCACAGGCACAAGGAAGATGGCCTTGTCAATGTGGGTCTTGTGGCTGGCCAGCTGAACAGGAAATCCCTCCTGGGTGAGGGATTCTTCCCGGTGGCTCTGCATGGACAGCCAGATAAAGATGCCAAACTCCTCGTTGATCTGGTTCAGGTCTGTCAGAATCTGGGACAGGTCAGAGTCAAAATTCAGGCCGTCAATCACCAGGATGGTGGGCAGGGCCAGGTCCGCCTTTTTAAAACTTTTCAGGTAGTCCCGTATCTTTTCCACATCAAAGGTGGCTTCGGTATAGGAGATGCCCACCTTGTTGTGTTTGACGGTTTCCCAGAGTCTGACCGCCTTCTGGGGGTCTACATAGCCGATGCTGTCTATCAGGTTGGTGTAGGCGTCGTCATATCGAAGGTTGATCTTTTCCATGCTGTCGTCCAGGCTGATGTGCAGGGTTTTTTCATCGGACAACAGCTGGGTTAAGGCAATCTGAACAAGAAAACGGGTCTTTCCCACGCCAGCCCTGGACAGGACGGCACCAAACCGGCCATCGGTGATATTTTTCAGGCCAAGGGCTTTTTCTGCAGGGCTCCTGAGAATGAGATCTTTTTTAAGCATAAATCCTCTCTTTATATATACAAGGTCTTATTTGTTCTGGGCTGTTTTTTCTTCAGCTTTTTGTTTGGCAATTTCCTCAGCTACAGACTGGGGAACCTGTTTGTAGGTGGAAAATTCCATGGTGAACTGTGCCTTGCCCTGGGTGCCGGACCGAAGCACGGTGGAAAATCCGAACATGTCGGACAGGGGAACCTGGGCTTCAATGACAGACATGGTTCCCTCTTCCTGGGAGCCCTGGATGATGCCCCGGCGCTGGTTGATCAGGCCCATGCAGGCGCCCTGGAATTCGTTGGGGCCTTCAATGACCACCTTCATGATGGGCTCCATGATCACAGGTTTGGCCTTGCCGTAAGCTTCCAAAAATGCGCCCCTTGCAGCGGCCTGAAATGCCATTTCCGAGGAGTCTACCGCGTGGTAGGCGCCGTCGTCAATCGTGACCTTGATGCCGGTGACAGGGAACTCAAGCTTGGGGCCCTTGGCCATGCAGGAGGCAAAGCCTTTTTCGCAGGCCGGGATATACTGGGTGGGAATGCGGCCGCCGGTGATTTTGTTCACAAACTCGAACTCTTCTTCAGTGGGTTCCACAAAGCCGGCCACCCGGCCGAACTGGCCTGCGCCACCGGTCTGTTTCTTGTGGGTGTAGTTGAAGGGGGCCTTCTGGGTGATGGTCTCTCTGTAGGCAACCCTGGGCTGACCGGTTTCAACCTCGGCTTTGTACTCGCGTTTCATGCGTTCCACATATACTTCCAGGTGAAGCTCGCCCATGCCCTGGATGATGGTGTCTCCGGTCTCATGGTCCACATAGGTCTTGAATGTGGGATCTTCCTTTGTAAAGCGGTTCAGGGCCTTGGACATGTTGATCTGGGCCTTGTTGTCCTTGGGGGTGATGGACAGAGAAATAACAGGTTCCATCACGTTCATGGCAATCATGGAGTAGTTGACATCCGGAGAGACAAAGGTGTCGCCAGAGGCACAGTCAACGCCGAAGATGGCGCCAATGTGGCCTGCGGGAATGGATTCCACATCCTCCATCTGGTTGGAGTGCATGCGGATCAGCCGGCCGACCTTTAATTTTTTGCCGTCCCTGGAGTTGATCATGGTATCACCCTTGTTGATACTTCCCTGGTATACCCGGATATAGGTGAGCTGGCCATACTGGCCGTCTTCCAGCTTAAAGGCCAGGGCAACGGTGGGTTTTTCAAAGTCGCTTTCCAGAAAGACGCTTTCATCGTTGTTGTCCAGGTCAATGGCCTCGTTTTCAATATCAAGGGGTGAGGGCAGGTAGCTGACCACGGCGTTGAGCAACGGCTGTACAGCCTTGTTCTTATAGGCAGATCCCATGAATACCGGGGTCATTTCCCGGGAAATGGTGCCAGCCCTGACAGCGGTACGGATCAGCTCCTCGGTGATGTCTGATTCTTCGAGAATGGCGTCGGTGAGTTCTTCGGAAAACAGGGAAACCTCGTCAATCATCACTTCCCGGGCGTCCTGGGCCGCATCCACCATATCTGAGGGGATGTCCTTTTCAACCATGGTTTCCCCGTTGGCGCCTTCAAAGTAGTAGGCCTTCATGGAGACCAGATCAACAACCCCCTCATGTTTATCCTCGAGCCCTATGGGCATCTGCATCATAACGGCATTGTGGCCGAGCTTGTCCTTGAGCTGCTGGGCCACCTTGGCCGGATTGGCCCCGGAGCGGTCACATTTATTGACAAAGGCGATGCAAGGAACCTTGTACCGTTTCATCTGCTGGTCAACGGTAATAGACTGAGACTGGACTCCGGAGACAGAGCAGAGGATGAGCACAGCCCCGTCAAGCACCCGCAGCGAGCGTTCAACCTCAACCGTGAAGTCCACATGGCCCGGGGTGTCAATGATATTGACGCCGTAGTTGTCCCATTCACAATGGGTGGCGGCCGAGGCAATGGTGATGCCCCTTTCTTTTTCCAGTTCCATAGAGTCCATGACGGCACCTGTGCCATCCTTGCCCCGGACTTCATTGATTTTGTGGATCCTGTCCGTGTAGAATAGAATCCGCTCGGTAAGCGTGGTTTTACCGGAATCGATATGGGCGCTGATTCCGATGTTCCTAACCCGTTTCAGATCTCTGATCATTTTGTCTTGTCCTTAAACTAAATAAAAATCCTTTGTAACAATAAAAGGTGTCATCACATTGCCAAAGGCATTGTTATGCTCTTTTTTTGTTCAGCAGTACTAAATCTCTATTAAGATAGTATTAAATAAGCGGCATCCAGAGCGTTTGGCTATAGAAAATTCTGAATTGTACTCTATTTTTTATTGTAAGTCAACGAAAATGTCAAAATACCAGGGGATCTGAAATGCCCGCAAGCAACAGAGTGGCCATGGATGAGATTATGGATGAGATTAAAATACGCCAAAGGGTTTCATCATGGATTTTCGTTGCATTGGCAGAAAAGTACAATTAAACAGATGTCTTGTCTTGACCCACGGGATTGACTAAGGTATCTGGTTTTAGACGATCGTTTCGGATTTTCTCAAAAAAGGAGTGTTACTTGAAAAAACTGACTCTTATCGCCCTGTTTTCAATCCTTGTTTCCGGTCTTGCCTGTTCGCTGCTTTGTTCGCTGGTTTTGGCGGAAACCCAAAAGGAACTATTTGATCGGGGTGTGGCCCGTCTCAAAGATAACCAGTTTCAGCAAGCAGTGGATGCCTTTTCCCAGCTCATCCGTATGGCCCCTGAAAGTCCTGATGCCCATAAGAACAGAGGGGTGGCTTACATGAAATTGGGAAAGTATGACCTGGCGATCCAGGATTTTAATACCACCCGAAAGATCCTGCCGGATATGAAGGGGTTGTATTCCAACCTTGGCGTGGCCTGGTACTATAAAGGCGAGTACACAAAGGCCATTGAAAACTACGACAAAGAAATTGATCTGACCCCGGACAATCATTATGCCTTTTTCAACCGTGCCATCTGCCGGGTAGAAATCAATGACCTGACCCTGGGTCTTGAAGATGTGAACCAGGCCATTGCCCTGTTACCGGATTTTTACCTGGCCCACTGCCTCAGGGGGGATTTATTGGTTAAGATGGGAAAACAGTCCTTGGCAAGACAGGCGTATCAAAGGGCTGTGGAGATTGATCCGGATCTTGATTACGCCAAAGACCAGCTGGCATCCCTGCCCCAGGCGCCAGATGCCCCTGCCCCGGAAAACGGACCCTCTGCCCATGCATACGAGCTTCAGGCCGGTGCATATCAAGTCAAAGAAAATGCCCTGGGCATGGAACAAACCCTCAAGGACCGGGGGTATGGGGTTCGGATCCTGGAGTTGACCCGGCCCGACAATACCCGTTGGTACTTGGTTCGCATTGGCGGTTTTGACACCCGCAGTGCCGCCAATGCCGCTAAAAAAGAGTTCATCGCCAATCAGGGCATGGATATTATTGTCCGTCCATGGGGCAAGTTTTAACCCCTACAACAGGAAAAAATCAGAGGTACAATGGCAGTACAATCCGATCTTCAAGGGTTTGAAACCCGCCTGACATCAGGGGCCCTGGAACTGGGGATGCCCCTGACCCCGGATCAGACCCGACTGCTGACGGCCCATGCCCGGGAACTTTTGTTGTGGAACCGGAAGATGAACCTCACGGCCATCCGGACCCCCCAGGCGGTGGCGGAAAAACATTTCATCGATGCCTTGACCATCTCCGGGTTTGTCACACAAGAAAAGCGGATCATGGACATGGGAACCGGCGGGGGATTCCCCGGTATCCCAGTGAAGATCATGCATCCCCATATTGATTTTTTTCTGGTGGATGCGGTGAGAAAAAAAATCTCTTTTATCAGCCATGTCATTCGCACCCTGGGGCTGAAAGACATCCGGGCCACCCATGCCCGGGTCGAGGACCTGGCCGGGGAGCCGGACACGGCAGGCACCTTTGACGCCGTCATGGCCAGGGGCTTTACCCGGCTGGATGCCTTTGCCGATTTGGCCCTGCCCATGCTCCGGCCAAAAGGGACCATCTGGGCACTGAAAGGCGAGGGGGGACCCGATGAAATTACCCCAGAGCTGCAAGCCCGGTTTCATGTCCGTACGGATGAGTATGAGCTGCCCTTTGACAAGGCCCGGCGGTATCTGATCCGGCTTGTTTTAAAGTCTTCTGTCTAAAGGGCGGTCCCTGGACCGGACCGCCCCGGCACCAGGAACAAGGCCGTGGAAGTGCTGGACCCTTGCAAATGGCCGGGCAAGGTTCGGGAGCTGTCCAAGCTTGTTCATAAGGGGCTCAGACAGGTGGAAAACCCCTGAACCACGGCATATTTCTTGACTTTTTTTCCGGTTGCCTTTACAAGGGAGAGTTTGATACTGCACACAATTTCCCTAAACCGGAGGAATGATGGATTATAAGAAAACCTTGAATTTGCCGGCAACCAAGTTTGCCATGAAGGCCAACCTGCCCCAGCGAGAACCTGAGATGCTCAAGGCCTGGGAGGAGAAAAAAATATATGAAAAACTTCGGGAGCAGTCCAAGGACAATCCCATGTTCATCCTTCACGACGGCCCTCCCTATGCCAACGGCCACCTTCACATCGGCCATGCCATCAACAAGATTTTAAAAGATATCATCATCCGGTCCCGGCAGATGGCCGGGTTCAACGCCCCTTATGTCCCGGGCTGGGACTGCCACGGCCTGCCCATTGAGCACAATGTGGACAAAAAACTGGGAAAAAAGAAAAAAGACATGACCCCGGTTCAGGTGCGGCGGGAATGCCGGGCCTATGCGGAAAAGTTCATCGACATCCAGAGAGACGAGTTCAAGCGCTTTGGCGTGGCAGGAGCCTGGGATGACCCTTACCTGACCATGAACTATACCTATGAGGCCAGAATTGCCAAGGAATGCGGTGAGTTTGCCCTGTCCGGGGACATGTTTTTGGGCAAAAAACCCATCTATTGGTGCTGCAACTGCGGGACGGCCCTGGCTGAGGCGGAGATCGAGTACCACGACCATACAAGCCCGTCCATATACGTGAAATTTCCTGTGAAAGACGATATCTCCGGCCTGATCCCCGATTCCGGTGATGCGCCTGTATCCATGGTCATCTGGACCACCACCCCCTGGACCCTGCCGGCCAACCTGGGGGTCTGTCTGCATCCGGACTTTGTCTATGCTGCGGTCAACACCCAAACCCACGGCATCCTGATCATGGCCAAGGAACTTGTGGAAACCGTGATGCAGGCGTTTGGCATGAAAGATTACACCATCCTTTGTGAGATCGCGGCCAGGGACCTTGAGAATAAAAAATGTGTGCATCCCTTTTATGACCGGGACTCCCTGATCATCCTGGGGGACCATGTCACCCTTGACGCCGGTACCGGCTGTGTCCATACGGCACCGGGTCACGGTGCGGACGACCATATCGTTGGCAAACGCTACAATCTTTCCTGCTACTCTCCTGTAGAGGACAATGGTGTCTTTTCCAAGGATGTGGAATTGTTCGGCGGGCAGTTCATCTTCAAGGCCAATGCCGAGATCAACAAGACCCTGGAAGCCAAGGGCATGCTGCTGAAAAACGAAAACATGGCCCACTCCTATCCCCATTGCTGGCGGTGCAAAAAGCCTGTGATCTACCGGGCCACCCCCCAGTGGTTTATCTCCATGGAAAAGATGGGATTGCGTCAAAAGGCTTTGCAAGAGATTAATAATGTTCAATGGATCCCCTCATGGGGACGGGAGCGGATCTACTCCATGATCGAGAATCGCCCGGACTGGTGCCTGTCCCGCCAGCGCTCCTGGGGGGTTCCCATCCCGGTGTTCCACTGCAGCGAATGCAAAACAGTCTATGTGACAAGGGCGTCCGTGGACAAGATCCATGCCCTGTTCACCGAGCATTCTTCGGACATCTGGTTTGAAAAGGATGCCAAGTTCCTTATGCCCGAAGGGGCGACCTGTGAGTGCGGGGCCACAAGTTTCACCAAAGATCACAACATCCTGGATGTCTGGTTTGACTCCGGTGTCAGCCATGCCGCGGTTCTGGAGGAAAGACAGGGGCTGCAGCGGCCGGCGGACATGTATCTGGAAGGCTCTGACCAGCACAGGGGATGGTTCCACTCTTCTTTGCTTACCAGTGTGGGCCGGACCGGAAAGGCCCCGTACAAGGCGGTCCTTACCCACGGCTTCACCGTTGACGAGCAGGGCCGGAAGATGTCCAAGTCCGTGGGCAACGTGGTGTTGCCGGAAAAGGTCATCAAGCAGTACGGCGCTGATGTGCTGAGGCTCTGGGTGGCCTCTGCCGACTACAAAGGAGACATCAGCGTCTCAGACAACATCATCCGCCAGATGTCTGACGCCTACAGGCGGATTCGGAACACCTGCCGGTTCATGCTGGGCAACTTCACCGGGTACACCGCGGCCAGGGCCAGGCCCATTGCCGAGATGGGGGAATTGGACCGCTTCATCCTCCACCGCCTTCACACTGTGGTGAAACGATGCCTGCAGGCTTACGATGCCTATGAATTTCATACCATCTACCATACCCTGTACAACTTCTGCGCAGTGGATCTGTCTTCTTTTTACCTGGATATCATAAAAGACAGATTATACACCTCTGCTGAAGACGATCCCGGTCGCATGGATGCCCAGGCAGCCATGGCTGTGATCCTTGATGCCCTGGTCAAGCTCATGGCCCCCATCCTGCCTTTTACGGCAGAAGAAATTTATACCCACATGCCCCTGGGAGACGAGAGAAAAGAGTCTGTCCACATGGAGGGTATGGCAAAGATCGATCCGGCCTGGGAGAACAAGGAACTGGCTGCCAAGTGGGAGCGTCTCAGAGAACTGCGGGGAGAGGTGACCCGTGCCCTGGAAGCGGCCAGAAAGGCCAAGCTCATCGGCCATCCTTTGGATGCCGCCGTTGAAATCAAACTTCCCGAGGGCGATCTGGCCACCGACACCGCTGCTGTGGCGGACAACCTCAATGATATCTTCATCGTTTCCCAGGCCAGGATCGTGGATGCGTTGGACTCAGAGGTCTATGAAGGCAAGGAGATTGACGGCCTTGCCATCCGGGTCACCAGGGCGGCCGGAAAAAAATGCGAACGCTGCTGGCGGTTTGACACCGGCATCGGCAGTGACAATGATCACCCTGCAGCCTGTCCCCGGTGTGCCGCCGCCTTAAAGACCATCCTGGCATAAGCGGTGCGTCATGACCCGGGAAGGTAAACGACTGATCCTGGTCAGCACGGCGGTTGTGCTGGCTGACCAGGTGACAAAAGCCCTGATAGTCAAGACATTGGCCCTTCACCAGGCCATTGAGGTTATTCCGGGTCTGTTGAATATCACCCATGTGCTGAATCCGGGCGGGGCCTTTGGGTTCTTTGCCACCCAGTCCCTGTGGGTGAGGCGGTTTGTGTTTTTGTTTTTGTCCACCCTTGTGGCCGGCATTGTGGTCTGGATGTACCATAAGATCGCCAGAACCCAGGTGTTTTTATCCTGGGGACTGGCACTGATCTTTGGCGGGGCCCTGGGCAACCTCATTGACCGGTTCAGGTTCGGCATGGTGGTGGATTTTCTGGATGTCTATGTGGGATCAGCCCACTGGCCGGCCTTTAATGTGGCGGATTCGGCCATCAGCGTGGGCATGGCCATTCTCATCTACCACGTTGTGTTCAACAAAATACCGGAAGGATAACGGCAATTATGCATCCCATCCTTGTATCGTTCGGCAGTGTCAACCTGTATACCTACGGGCTGTTCATTGCCCTGGGATTTTTGACTGCGGTCTGGTTTACCAAGAAAAACGGCCGGTTTTACGGCATTGGGGATCAGGCGGTTTCTGATCTTTTTTTTACCATTCTCATTGCCTCTCTGGTGGGGGCTCGGCTGCTGTACGTCATTGTCAGCTGGGACAGCTTCAGACAGAATCCCATAGAAATTTTTCAGATATGGAACGGTGGTCTGGTGTTTTTCGGGGGATTTCTGGCCGCCACCCTGGCAGCGGTGGGGTTTTGTAAACTGCGGAATCTGCCGGCATGGCTGACCGCCGATGTCCTGGCGCCAGGTCTTGCCCTGGGCCACGGCATTGGGCGGCTGGGCTGTCTTTTTGCCGGCTGCTGCTACGGCAAGGCCTGCACCCTGCCTTTTGCTGTTACCTTTACTGACCCCAACAGCCTGGCCCCCCAGAATGTGGCCCTGCATCCCACCCAGGTCTATATGGTGGTCTCCAATATCTTTTTGTTTTTTATCCTTCTGGCCATCCAGAAGCGTAAACGCTTCGATGGCATGGTCTTTTTAAGCTATGTGATTGTCTACTCGGTATTCAGGGCGGTGATTGAAATGTTCCGGGGAGATTATCGGGGGGATTTTTTCTTTTCCTTTTTGTCCATGTCCCAGGGCATCGGCCTTGTGGCCTCTGCTGTGGCCCTGGGGCTGATGGTCTACCGCTTGAAAACCGGTAAAAAAAGCTAGGGTGAACCATGGGGCTGATCCGGCACAATACCCTCAGCAGCCTTCTTGAAAAAGGGCCCAGGGCTGGGTTGTCCCAGACCTGGCTGATCTGCGGCGAACCCTTTCTGGTGCGCAAGGCATTTGATCAGGTGACCGGTTTTTTCTTGCGGGGGCAGTCAAAAAAATTCGGCCTGGACACCCTGGACGGCAGACAGACTCCGGTGGGAGATGTGATTGAACAGGTGACCACCTTTTCCTTTCTTCAGTCCGCCAAGGTCATTGCCCTCAAAGATGCCCCTTTGTTCACTGCCAGGGTTGCTCCAGGAGAGGTTGCCTATTCCTCCAAGGATATCGACCTTGTGGCAGGGTTGGCGCAAAAAGGGATCCCCGAAGGCCACATCCTGATCATAACATCGGCTGCCCCGGACAAGCGCAAGAAGATTTACAAGACCATACTGGAACACGGCACTGTGGTGGACTGCACCGTGGCAACCGGGGCCAGAAAAGCGGATCTTGAAGAGCAGCAGGGTGTGCTCCGGGAACTTGCCCGGCAGCAGCTTTCCGGAACAGGAAAGCAGATGGATACCCCGGCCTTTAATGCCCTGGTCGAGCAGACCGGCTTTAACCCTGAGCTTTTTTCCGGCAGCATCGAAAAACTGCTGTCCTATACCGGCACCCGGAATCGGATTACAATGGATGATGTGGCGGCCGTGGTTCACCGGGATAAAAAAGATCCCATCTTCAGCCTGACCAATGCGGTGATGGACAGGGACATTCCCAGGGCCATCACCCTTGTCAACGCCTTATTCTCCGAGGGCTTTCATCCCCTGCAGATCCTCAAGACCTTTGAGAATCAGATCAGAAAGCTTGTGGCCATCAAATTATTTTTATCAGAACTGCACCAGGAAAATCCAGAACTGCCGCCGGTGAAAACCATGCACTTTAACGGATTCAAGCAGGTGATGATGCCCAGGATTCAGGCCCGGGACAAGGCCGCGGCAGAGGCGGACAAGACCCTGGAAGCCATTTTCAAACCCGAGGCGAACAGCGGCAAGGGTAAAAAGGCCAAACCGTCTGCCAACGATCTTTTGCTTGCCCCCAACCCCAAAAGCGCGTATCCTGTGTTCCAGAATTTTCACAAGTCAGAACATTTTTCCCTTAACGAACTCATTGGTGCCATGATGATGCTTTCAGATCTGGACATGAAGCTGAAAACCTCGGCGGTCCAGGCGGAAGTGGCCATTGAATTTTTCATCATGACCCTGTGCCGTAAAAAAGGAGGGGGCCTTGAACCTTAGGAAGACAAAAATTATTGCCACCGTGTCCAACCTGAACTGCTCACCGGATTTCATCGGGCGGCTTCACAAAGCCGGGGTGAATGTGGTCCGCCTCAACACGGCCCACATGACCCATGCAGATGCCCTGGAGGTCGTTGAAAATATTCGAAAGGTCTCGGACAAGATCGGCATCCTTCTTGACACCAAAGGACCTGAGATCAGAACCTGTGAGGCAGATACCCCCCTGGCCGTGAAACACGGGGATTATATTCGTATCAAAGGCGCTCCGGATCAAATGTCCCATGATGATGTGATCTGCGTGTCCTACAGGCATTTTGTGGAAGATATTCCAGTGGGGTCTTCGGTGCTGGTGGATGACGGCTGTATCGCCCTGGCTGTGATGAAAAAGGACAAGGACCACCTGATCTGCCACGTGGAGAACGACGGGGTCATCCATCCCCGAAAGAGCATCAATATTCCTTCGGTCCATGTCAAGCTGGCCGCCTTGAGCGAGAAAGACAAGGCATTTATTGAATTTGCCGCAGACAATGACCTGGATTTCATTGCCCATTCTTTTGTCCGGACCCAGGAAGACGTCATGGCGGTCCAGCAGATCCTGGACCGGAAAAAATCCCCCATCAAGATCATTGCAAAGATTGAAAATGCCCAGGGGGTAAAACACCTGAATGAGATCCTGGAAAAGGCCTACGGGGTCATGATCGCCCGTGGGGATCTGGCCGTGGAGATCCCTACAGAGCAGATCCCTTTGATCCAAAAGCAGATCGTCGCCACCTGTATTGAGATGCGGCGCCCGGTGATTGTGGCCACCCAGATGCTGCACTCCATGATCGAATCTCCCAGGCCCACCCGGGCGGAGGTATCGGACGTTGCCAACGCCTGCCTGGATAGTGCTGATGCCCTTATGCTGTCAGGAGAAACCGCCTCTGGCAAATATCCGGAGTTGGCTGTCCGCACCATGGCCAAGATCGCCCAGGAGGTGGAGGACAAGCGTTCCTCTTTTATCAATGTGCCATACTCCCTGGAAAACAAGATCACGGCCTACCTGGCCAAATCCGCGGTCAAGGCTGCCCTGCGCCTGGGCACCAAGGGGATCGTGGCCGACTCTCTGTCGGGCACCACCATCCTGGCCCTGGCTGCCTACCGGGGGGACAACCCCATCTTTGCCCAGGTCTACGATACCCGGGTCATGCGCTGGCTCTCCTTGTCCTACGGGGTGTTTGCCGATCATATCCCCATGGCGGAATCTGCTGTGGAACCCCTTCAGGAAGCCATATGCAAGCTGGTTGACAAAAAGCTGTTCAAGGATGAGGACCAGATCATTATCCTGGCCGGCAGTTTCGGACCCGTGCACGGGGCTTCTTTTATCGAAATCAGCACAGCGGAAAGCTTTCAGGAAAAGTGTCATCAGCTGCCCCGATAGGGTGGCCCCCAGACCGTGGGGAGCACCGGGGCCCGGCCCGATCGGCGATCTCCGGGACCCGGTGCTCCCATTCAATGGCCATCATGTGAACCCGGGCCACGCCTTGCATTTCCCTGAATTTTTCGACCTGATCCCGCTTGCCTACTCCCTGCCAAGAACTGAGCCAGAAGCAAAGAACGGGTGGTGCCTGCTTTGCCCCGAAAAAGCCATGAAAAAAAACAGATGACAAGAAAATCTAAAATACTATTTTTGTGTACGGGTAACGCCTGCCGCAGCCAGATGGCCGAAGGATGGACCCGGAAGCTCAAGTCAGACAGCATTGAGGTTTATTCTGCCGGTGTTGAGATACACGGCCTTAATGCCCATGCAGTCAAGGTCATGGCTGAGGCTGGTGTAGACATCTCAGGCTACAGATCCAAACATGTTGATGAATTCAAGGACATGGA
>Ga0102943_1000227_pt1 | contig 39888 bp, 33 predicted proteins | sample SalPonC_black_MG_FD_78174 | JGI IMG/M metagenome (GOLD analysis project Ga0102943, IMG submission 78174) | Salt pond soil microbial communities from South San Francisco under conditions of wetland restoration - Salt Pond MetaG... | ecosystem: Environmental > Aquatic > Marine > Intertidal zone >...
AGAAACGCAGGGGACCCGGCGCAGTTTGCCGGGCGCCTTCGCGGCATGAGCGGTTTTGCCTACTTTTGCCGCAACAAAAGTAGGTCGCGAAAGCCGGCGCAGCCGGCGGCGAAACGGCTATTGACTTTTTAGAAGCGCCAACCGCGCAGTAGCGGCGCCGGTCCGGCCAGAGCCGGCTCGGCTAAAGCGAAAATACGGCACTCACCGGCACATGATCCGACGGCCGTTCGTTGCGCCTGGGCTCCAGGTCGATATCGCTGGCGGTGCATTTTTCGGCCATGGCCTTCGACGCCAGAAGCAGGTCGATGCGCAGGCCCATCTTGCGGCGGAAGGCCATCTGCCGGTAGTCGTACCAGGAATAGACGCGTTCGGGTTGCTCGAACATCCGATACGTGTCGGTCAGGCCCAGTCCCATCATGTTCTGCAGAGCGGTGCGCTCGGGCGTGGAGCACAGAATTTTCTCGTGCCAGGCCTCCGGGTCGTGTACGTCGCGATCTTCCGGCGCGATGTTGAAGTCGCCGATCACCACCAGCTTTTCATGCTGCTTTGCCTCTTCGGCAATCCAGTGCGTGACCGCTTCCAGCCACTGCAGCTTCCACTCGTATTTCTCATCGCCCACGGCCTTGCCGTTGACCACGTAAAGATTGATCACCCGCACGCCGTTGTAGGTGCCGGCGATGGTCCGTCGATGAGGATCGTCGAAGCCGGTGATGTCCGCGCGCACGTCTTCGGCCGGCTCGCGGCTCAGCAGTGCGACGCCGTTGTAGGTCGCCTGGCCGGTGAACGCCGAATGGTAGCCGGCCTCCTGGATGGCCTTTTCCGGAAAATTCTCGTCGGTGAGCTTGGTTTCCTGTAGTCCTATTACGTCGGGCTGATTGGCGTTCATCCAATCGAGTACCTGGTCCAGCCGAACCTTGAGTGAATTGACGTTCCAGGAGGTGATCTTCATTCCCAGTCCTCGCCGTAGTGAAAAGTGATTTCTTCGTTCTCGGCGACATCGCGGATGGTGTAGAGCTCGTTGCCCCACCAGTCGGCGTTCGGATCGCCGGCATGGTTGAGGAAGCGCATCTCATTGCGCCCGTCGATGCCTTCCCATTGGTCGGTCTCTTCGTTGTACAGCCATAGCACGTGCATGCCGTCTTGCTGCGTCGCCGGCCCTTCATACGTGCCGACATAAGTGTCGTTCGGAATGGCCTTGCGCGCAAACAGACCCTTGCCGTGGATCGGCGAGTCACCGACGTAGGCAAGCGGATTGGTATCGAACTTTTTCATTGGCAATTTCGAAGGCGGCCTGGAACGATCAAGAAGAATAAACGGTTTGGGGATCGAGGTTCAGGGTTCCGGGTTTCCTGATTACGTTTATCGATCAGCTATCGTCCAGGCCATGGTGCGCGAGCGAACCGAGAAACCGTTTTGCCGCAGATTTACGCGGAAAACGCGGATGAAAACCTACAGAGTGAACACACAGTAGCGCAGGCCGGCGCCACATCGCCGGCAGATGGCTGAGACTTTTCCCTTTACGATCATTTTTCTTTATCCGTGTGCATCCGCGTCCATCCGCGGCCAGAAAGGCTTTTCCGAAAAAGTGGCTGAGTCAGCTACTTAATCCGATAGGGTTCATGGCCCAGCGTTAGGGTTTTCCTTAAAACTCGAACCGTAACACCTGAAATCTATAGCGCCGTGCAGGCAAACGCCGTCCCGGCCGGCGGCCGCTCGAGCAGATTGTCTGCCAGCACCGACGGTGATGCGCCGAGCTGCCATTCGTATATGGTCGCGAAGGCGAGTACGCGCGGTATGTAGTCGCGCGTTTCGAAATACGGCAGGGTCTCGATCCAGATGTCCCGTTCCAGGTCGGGCCGTTCCCGTTGCCATTGTTTGGCTCGGCTGATGCCGGCGTTGTAGGCGGCGGCCACCAGGGTCCAATCGTCGTTGAAACGGCGTTGAAGCTCGCCCAGGTGAGCCACGCCCAGAGCGATATTGCGTTCCGGCTGGTAAAGGTCCGACGCGCCGCGGTAGTCGATGCCGTGGCGGCGAGCCACGCTGCGAGCCGTGGGGTCCATCAGTTGCAGCAGACCGCGCGCGCCGGCCGGCGAGCGCGCGTCGGCCTGCATCGCCGACTCGGCCCGCATCAAGCCCATGACCAGGGCCGGCGCCACGCCATGCCGGGAGGCGTGGGCATTGACCCGTTCGCGCTCGACGACCGGGAAACGCCAGGGGTAGGCGTCCATTGCACCGGAACGGCCCAGCAAAACGATCGCACGGTCATGCCAGCCCAGCCCGGCAGCCAGCAGCGCGGCCTGGCGCTGCTCGTTGGCGCTGAGCCTGCGGCTGACCCGTTCGAAGGTCCAGCGCGCGTGCCAGACAAGGCCGGCCCGGTAAAGCTCGATCGCCCGGTTGAACTCCGCATCGCGCAGCAGTCTTCGTTGCGCTTCCCCGTCGGCATCGAGTTCGCGGCTGCAAAGGGTAAGCGGCTGTCCGCTCCGCAGCGCGGCAAGAAAGCCGTAGTAATCCGATTCCGATGCCAGCGTTGCGTAAACCAGCCCGGCCTCGGGACGACCGAGCTCGGCCAGGGCTCGCGCGCGCCAATAACGCCAGCGCTCTCGCAGCTGCTCGGTGGCCGCCATCCGCTCGACGCTGTTCAATGCTTCCTGCCATTGGCCGTTGGACAGCGCTGCCCGCAACCGCCACTCAAGCATTTGCTGGTCGACCAGTGCGGCAGGCAAGGAATCGATGGCAGCGATTGCACCTGAATCGAGGTCGACGGCACGGAAAAGCGCGATGCGCCTCAAGGCAGGGCCGATTTCCTCGTCGCTGAACGAAAAGCGTGCAGCGAGCCGTTCCTGAAGCGTGTCGGCGCGCTGCCAGTCGCTGGACGCCAGGCGATGCAGGCCCCAGGCCACCAGGCGCCGGGCGCGCTCCTGGTCGGGCCAGTCGACGGTCGACGACAGTTCGCTTGCGGTGCGGATGGCGATGTTCAGCCAGCCGTCGGCCAGCATCCGGTCGTCGGGGTGGAGATAGCGCCTGAGATATCGCGCCAGGCCGTATTCACCGGCCTCGACGGTCATGCCGAACCGTTGCCAGGCCGTGTCGAAGTCGGGGTTGCCCTCACGTTTCCACCAGCGGAACAGCGGGTCGCAGGCGCGCGGTTGCGAAATCGGACTGAGCCAGAGCGCGCGAGCCCTGGATTCGATCCCGTCGGTTTCGCCGCGCTCAAGGCGCGCGAGTTCGATACGGCAACGGATCGCGGCGGCGTCGGCGCCGCTGCCGTAGCGAAGCAGCGCGGCGTCGTCGCCGGCCTCGGCAATCGATCTCAGCCATTGTCTTTCAAGCCCGTCGGCAAACGACCAGTTGCGATAGGTGGCGAGAAATCGTTCCATGTCCGGCCCGCGCTGGTCGTTCAGCGTCTGCCGCCTGAGCTCGAACCTGAGATAGGGCGTGAGCACGTAGTCCGGAATCTGTTCGATGGCTCGGCGCAGGGCCTCGTCGTTGCCCTGGCCGGCCTGCTTCCATGCTTCGATGAAGATCGCGCGCTCGTCCGAAGTCGCGTCTGCCGGCAGCGACCACGCGGCGTGCGGGGCGAGCGCGGTCAGGGACAGCGCGAGGAATAGTAGTACCCTGCCGGAGAGGTTCATCATAAAGGGACCACGCGTGGTTGAATATGTTGCGTTGCTTGGCATCGGTGCCTTTGCGGGCATTCTGGCAGGCCTGTTGGGCATTGGCGGCGGTCTCGTGATTGTACCGGCCATGACCGCTCTTCTGATCGCACAGGGGGCCGGAATCGACCTCGCCGTGCCCATGGCGGTGGCCACTGCGCTGGGATCGATGCTGCTGACTTCTGCGGCCAGTGCCTGGTCGCATGCGCGCCGGGGGACGGTCGACTGGGACGCCGTATTTAGGCTCGGCCCCGCCATCGCGCTGGGGGCATTGCTGGGTGCGCGGGTCGCGACCGAACTGTCCGGTCCGGCGCTGGCGCGGGTATTCGCGGCAATCACCGCGGTGATTGCGCTGCGCATGCTTCTCGGCGGCAGTGCCAGCACGCGGCCGGTCGCGCCGCGAGTGCGCGCATGGCCCGTGGTCGGCCCCATCATCGGCGGCGTTTCGGCCATGATCGGCATCGGCGGGGGCAGCTTCAACGTTCCGTATCTGGCCTGGAATGGCTACTCGATGCTGCAGGCAGTCGGTATTGCCGCAGCCTGCGGCTGGCCAATCGCGCTGGCCGGCAGCGCCGGCTTCGTGGTCGAAGGCTGGGGGCAGGAACTCTGGACCTCGAGCGTGGGCTATCTCTATCTGCCGGGCGCGGCGTTGATCGGGCTGGCCGGAAGCATTGCCGCGCCGCTTGGTGCCAGACTGGCGCATCGCATCGGTTCGGAAATGCTCGCAAGGGTGTTCGGATTCTTTTTGCTGCTCGTGGCGAGTCGGATGGCGTGGCAATAAGCGAGCCGGCATGGCCCGACCCGAACCGCATTCGGCGTGGCAGCGTTGCCGCTCAGAATCGACTGGATACCGCTTTCGGCAGCCGGACACTGATCGACAGTGGGAGATGATCCGAAAGAGTGGATTCCAGCGCCTTGTATTCCAGTACTTCCAGGGCAGGCGAGACCAGGATATGGTCGATGGAGCGCTGTGGCTGCCAGCTGGGGAAGGTCTTTGGTCGAGCATCGGGAAGCTCAAGCCCGGAGCGGGTGCGGAACTCTTCGAGTTCATGACTCTCCGGGCCGGTATTGAGGTCGCCCATGACGATCACATACGGGTGTGCCGAGACCAGGTGGGCCACGTAGCGAAGCTGCTGAAATCGTGCGCGCCGGCCCAGAGCGAGGTGAAGAACGACCACCCACAGCGCCTGTCTATCGCTGCCGAATTTAGCCACCAGCGCGCCTCGGCCGGGGATTGCGCCGGGCAGCCGGTGTTCGTCCACACCGACGGGATCCTGCCGGCAAAGAAGCCCGTTGCCGGCATGCGCGATGACGCCGACCTTGCGGTTGGGCTGGTGTGTCCACCACGGGAAACCGGCGTGCGTGGCCAGATACTTGGCCTGGTTGACGAAGCCGGATCGGAGACTGCCGCAATCGACTTCCTGAAGACCGACGATGTCGTAGTCTGCAACCAGTTCCGATATCGAATCGAGGTTGGCAACGCGCTGGTTGTTGGGCAGGATCTGGCGCCAGCTACGGGTGACGTACTGGCGGTACTTGGCGGTGGTGGTTCCAGCCTGGATGTTGAAGCTCAGCAGCTTCAACACCCGCTCCTCGCTGGAACTCACAATACTCGGCGCGCTGCTGGGCGCGACCGGCTCAAGAATCAGCCGGGGCTGCGGCCTCGAGTTCGCGCGCAATCAGCATGTCGGCGACCTGCAGCATTTCTTCGAACGTGCCGCCGCGGCGCGGACCGACGCGATACTTGCCGTTGATCACCAGTGTCGGCGTAGAGCGTACCTGCCACTTGCCGATCGACGCATTGCCCATGCGCATGCGCGACTCGACCGGGAACGAACTCGCGGTGGATTCGAATTCCTCGGCGCTCACACCGAATTGCGTATGAAATTCGACAAGGTCGTCCATGGTGCGAATGGGCCGGCCCTCGTCGTGCAGGGCGGCAAACAGCGCATTGTGCGACTGATCGAGAATGCCCAGCACGTCGGCGGTGTAATAAGCCCGTGCGAACGGCTCCCACGAGCGGCTGAAGGAGACCGGCATGCCGCTGAACTCGACGTTTTCCGGGAGGTTTTCATGCCATGGGCCGACATAGGGCTGGAAGGTCCGGCAGTGGGGGCACATATAGCTGAATATTTCGACCACCTCCACGACGCCGTCGTTGTCCGCCACATCGGGTCCGCTGATGCGCTCGTAATGGGTGCCTTCCTCGAACTGCTGAGCAAGAGCCGGGCCGGCAAGGGCCAGTAAGGCCGCGCCAGCGGCCAGGAGAATCATCGGAATCTTTCTGGAGTTCGTCATGTTGTTTGCTTGCCTGGATTGATTGAAACAAATGCGGCTGAATGCGAGCTACCCGGATACTGACAACCTGGCGGCCATCAGGTTCCCTGCATTCGCGACAATGCCGGGATTAGTCCTCGACGCGGTGCAGCCCTTCGATGTAGGAACTCACCGCCTCGATCTCGTCATCGATCAGGTTTTCGGCGACGCCGACCATGGTCTTGCTGTGCGGATCGTTCTCGCCGTTGGTTTCGCCGGCGCGGTAGCGACGCAGTCGGTCGGCCGTGTAGGTGGCATGCTGTCCGCGCACCATGGGGTAGCCGGCGCCTGGAATGCCGTTGCCGGTCGGACCGTGGCAGCCCATGCAGGCAGGCACGCCGGAATCGGGGTTTCCGCCGTGATACAGCGCCCGGCCCGGTTCGACCAACGCCTCGTCGGCGACACCGGGCTTGATCGTCTGCGATGCATACCACGCCGAGATGTCTGCAATGTCCTGGTCGCTGAGGTTCATCACGATCGGATACATTTGCGGCACGTCACGTTGCTGGTCCCGCACCATCCGCGTCTGTCGCGCCAGATAGTCTTCGTGCTGACCGGCGATCTTGGGCCACTGGGCCACCTGGCTGTTGCCGTCCATCCCGTGGCAGGCAGCGCAGACGCCGGCCTTGGACTGGCCGGCTTCCGGATCGCCCACCGCCATGACAGGGGCGGAAAAGAATGTCGTTAGCGCGATTGCGGCAATTGCGATTCGAAGCATGCTGATTGCTCCAGTCCTTTGATTTCAGAGATTGATGGTGCCGATTCCGATATTATCGCCGGTTTGAGGCGGCGAAAGAAGTCCATGACACCTATTCGACACATTGTAGAGCAGGCAGAGTACACCGCCAGCGTCCACAACCGGTCGCAGCTGCCACCGGACGAGGGCATCGAAGTGGCCATTGCCGGGCGTTCCAACTCCGGCAAATCCAGCCTGATCAATCGTCTGTGCCGGCGAAAGGCGCTGGCGCGCACCAGCCGCACCCCGGGCCGAACCCAGCAGCTGGTCTTTTTCCGGCTTGACGACGAGCGCAGTCTCGTCGATCTTCCCGGCTATGGCTATGCCAAGGTGGGCGCCGATCTGCGCAAGCACTGGCAGGGCCTGATCCAGGGCTACCTGGAATCGCGGAATGCGCTCGCGGGCCTGATCCAGGTCATGGATATTCGCCATCCGCTGAAGGAGGGCGATATCCAGCTGGCCGAGTTCGCGTTGCACCGCGGGCTGCCGTTGCACGTGGTGTTGACCAAGGCCGACAAGCTCGGTCACGGCAAGCGCATGGAGGCGGTTCGCAGCGTGCGCGACGCCCTGGGCGGCGTCGCCACGGTGCAGGTCTTTTCCGCGACCACGGGCCTGGGACTCGAAGAACTCGAGCACGTCCTGGCCGCCTGGTTCCAGGTCATGCCGGGCTGATCCGGCATGGCCTGTTCCGGTCAGGCTGCGCTTTCAGCCCGGATACCCATACTCGTAGCGCGCCTGGCGACGCAGTTGGCGCAATTCCTTCGCGCGCTTTCGGGCTTCGCGCTCGATCTCCCATGGATCGGCCCGAAGCGCCCAGTTGAAGTGGCGCTGAAAGTCGACCGACCAGCGTGGATGGTCCGAGTAGTAGCCAAGATCGCACGCTTCCTGGGCCTGTCTTGTGGCCGTTGCCGCGTAGCGCCGGGCATTGTCGTAATGGTGCTGGCGGTATTCGGCGTCTCTATGGCGCGATGGACGATGAGCCGATCCCTGGCGATATCCGCCATCTCGATGTCGAGTCGCCGAACCGGTGTCGTAATTCCCGGCATGGCTGGCGCTGTATCCGCTGTTCTGGCTATTGGCGCGGTCGACCAGCAATTCGGCCCGGGAAGGTCCGGCCTGCGACTGATGGCTGACCAGAAGCAAAGCGGTGGTTGCGGCGGCGATCTGGATGTATTTCATGACAGTGGCCCTTTTCTGGGGTTTGCATTCGAGTTGCCCTGAAACGATCCGACGCGGAGTGTGGTTCGTCGGACCGTCCCGGGGCTGAGGCCAGATTGCCTGCAAGCGGCTAAACGGTTCCTGAATTGACGGTTCAGCAATCGTTCAATTCAGATATCTTCCGACATTGGCGGCGGCTCCCCGGCATCACGGTTCCACCGGCGGCAATGGACGCTTCCGATAGCGTGCCCGAAGCGTCACCCAGAGCACCCCGCCAATGACCATTGCGCCGCCTGCAAGCAGCCTTGCGCCGGGCTGGTCGTCCCTCAGCAATACGCCTAGAACCACAGCCAGCACAGGTACGAGCAACAGGAACGGGGTAACGACGTTGACCTCGTGGCGCTGGATCAGCCAGTAGAAAGTGCCGTGCCCGATGATCGATGCGCCGATGGCCGAATAAAGGATCGCGGGAAGCGCCGGTGAGGACCAGCCCGTGGTCGCAAGCGCCTCGATCGGCGATTCGAGCAGAAACGTCAGCCCGACCAGTGGGATCAGCGACAGAAGCGCATTCCAGGCCTGGAAGCTGAATAGCCCGACGCCCCGCACACGGCGCATGAAGATCGTCCCGAGACCGAGAAAGAATGCCGAGACCAGCACCATGGCCAGCACGTCCAGTTGCGCCAGCACGACGGGATCCAGTCCAACCACCAGCACGCCGCCGAATGCCAGTCCAATGCCGCTGAGGGTCCGCCAGCCGATGCGCTCGCCGAGAATCAGTACTGCAAGAATCGTCGACAGCGGCACATACACCTGCATCAGGATCGCGACCGAAGACACGTCGGCCGAGCGCGCCAGCGCCATGAACACCAGAGAAAAATGCAAAGCGCCCATGCACCAGCAGGCGGCCAGCAGATTGATCCATTGCCCGGCTTGTGGCCGCCGGAGGAATGGAAACAGCAACGCCAGCACGGTGGCAAACCGCAAGGCCGTGGTGAGCATGGGTGGCAGGTGATCGACGGCGATTGCCGAGGCCACGAAGTTGCCCGCCCAGATGAAGCAGATGAAAAGAAGGGCGGCACGGTGTGAAATGGGCATTGCAAAACTTGGGCGGGAGGAACAGGCAGTCTATTGTCCGCTTTTTGCGGCCGTCGCATCGGCCGGAAGGTGACGAAAACGGCGTCGATTCTGACCAATATCGTCACTTCAGCCCCTTGTGCCAGAACCCGTAAAGCGACTTCTTCCCCAGTAAATCAAGGCTTTCCGACTTTTTCCGGCAGATTTGGCATGCAGGTTGCATCTTCAATGGCGAAGCAGGATCAAGACCGAACCAGGAATGTACGGATGTTTGATTCGGAAACAAGGAATTACGAGGAGAACGACATGGATCTGAGCAATATCGATTCAGCAAATTTCGATGCCATGGTCGCCGAAGAAGCGATCCTGGACTGGCTGGTCAATCTCGAGTCGGATGATACCGATTACGAACTGGCTGAGAGCGACGACCTGTTCGAAGAACCGGTTCGCGTGGCCAACTGATTCCCGGGGAAGGGGAACCTGAAAGCGGCCGCATGAAGGGGTTCAATACGGCCGCACGCCTGGAACCTGACTACAGGGACTAGGAAGACACGCACCCGTTCTCCCACGGGTGCGTTTTTTTTGCTTTTCAATTTTATCTTTCGACTTCCAGAGTCAGCTTTGCCGCGTTATGGTGGGGGCACCGGGCCGGGTGCAGCGTCTTTCGATTCCAACTTCAACATCAAAAGCCGTTTCGCCCCGCAGTGATGCGGGCACCTTGGCCGGGTGCGGCGGCCTTTGAATCAAATCCAACTTCTAAAACCATTTCGCCCCGCGCTTCGCGCTTGCCGGCGACCGACTTTTCACAAGCGTCTGAAAGGTAGGCAAAAGCGCTTTTTACAGGCGGTAGAGAGTTGAGTTGCAGATCAATGGATGAGGGGTTAGGTGCTTGATCGGGGCACTGGTTCGAGATCTTCTTGTCCGTGGGGCATGTTCCTCTTTGGCTTACGGGCGACAACGTGATGCCGGCTTCGATGACTGTCGGAGCGGGGTCGTGACGATTGCGGGGCATTGTGTGCTTCGGTGGATACTGAAACCCACTCCAGCATCCCCAGCGGATCAATGCCGACTCGATCGAGACAAGCCCGCTCCGGTAGCCATCGAAGCCGGAATCTTCGGATTGCCCGGGAGCCAAAGCCGAACGCTCCGCTCGTACAAGAAGATCCACAATCGAAACCCCATGCCTGACACCCAACCCCCAGACCCTCCGGTCAGCACCGCCGCCAGCTGCCGCCCGCAAAGCGCCCTTTTGGTTACTTTTGTTGCAACCGACAAAAGTCACTCGCTCGCAAGCGCGCAGCGCGGGGCGAAACAGCATTTGTATTTGAATTCGACAACTAACGAACGAGAGCCGCCGGCCGGCTCGTTCCGCCCCGCCGACGGGCGGCCCCGGCTATTTATTCAACCGTCACCGACTTGGCCAGATTGCGCGGCTGGTCGACATCGGTGCCGCGCAGCACGCCGACGTGATAGGCCAGCAGTTGAAGCGGAAGTACCTGCAGAATGGGTGAGGCGATCGAGTGCCTGATCGGCAGGTGCACGACCTCGATCCCGTCCGAGCTGTCAAGCGTGACGTTGCGATCGGCGAACACGATGACCTTGCCGCCGCGCGCCCGGACTTCGTGCAGGTTGGACTTGAGTTTTTCCAGCAGGTGATTGCTGGAGGCCGACACGACGACCGGCAGATCTTCGTCGACCAGTGCCAGCGGGCCGTGCTTGAGCTCGCCGGCGGCATAGCCTTCGGCGTGAATGTAGGACACTTCCTTGAGCTTCAGCGCGCCTTCCAGCGCAATCGGAAATTCCGGTCCGCGGCCAAGGAACAGCGCGTGCGACTTGTCGGCGATGCCGGTGGCGATCTCGGCGATCACGTCGTCCAGCGCCAGGACTTCGCGCGCTTCCTGGACGACTTCGCCCAGTGACTCGGTGACCTCGCGCAGCTTTTCCGGCGCCAGGCCATTCTCGCGGGCGAGTGCCGCGCTGAGCAGCAGCAGCACCGTCAGCTGGGTGGTGAAGGCCTTGGTCGAGGCCACGCCGATTTCGAGCCCGGCGCGCGTCATCAGGATATGGTCGCAGACCCGGGTGATGGCGCTCTCGGGCACATTGCAGATGCCGAGCCGCCCGAGGTAGCGCCGGTCCGAGGCCAGCTCCAGTGCTGCCAAGGTATCGGCGGTTTCGCCCGATTGCGAAATCGCCAGCATCAGTGTGCCGTTCGGCACCGCCGGGGTCCGGTAGCGATATTCGCTGGCGATCTCGACCATCACCGGGATGCCGGCCAGCGCCTCGATCCAGTAGCGCGCCACCATTCCGGCGTGGTAGCTGGTGCCGCAGGCCAGGATATGGATGGCACGAACCTCCGACAGCAGCTTTCGATCCAGTCCGGGCAGGATCTCGGCCCCGTCCAGGTAGCCGTCCAGCGTTGCGGCAATTGCTGCGGGCTGCTCGTGGATTTCCTTGAGCATGAAGTGGCGGAATGCGCCGCGATCTGCGCTGTCGGCCGGGATGGACGAAATGCGCGTCGGTCTTTCCACGGTCCGGCCGTCGACGTCGGTGATCCGGACCGAACGACGGTCCACCTCGGCGATATCGCCGTCTTCGAGGTAGATCATCTGCTGCGTCAGCGGCACCAGCGCCGCGGCGTCGGAGGCCAGGAAATGCTCGCCCACGCCCACGCCCACGACAAGCGGGCTGCCCTGGCGTACGCCCCAGACCCGGTCCGGGTGTTCGACGTCGAGAATGGCAAGCGAATAGCTGCCTTCCAGTTCTCCGACCGCCGCGCGCACCGCCTCGAGCATGGATGCATGCCTGGCGACCTGGCGATGAATCAGGTGGCCGATGATTTCGGTATCGGTTTCCGAATCGAATCCGTAACCCTCGGCCTGCAGCGACGTCTTGATTTCCTGGTAATTCTCGATGATGCCGTTGTGGACCACCGCAATTCGGTCTGTCGAGACGTGCGGATGGGCGTTGCTTTCGCTCGGCCGGCCGTGCGTGGCCCAGCGCGTATGTGCGATGCCGCCCCGGCCGGCATGGGTGGCGTCCAGCGCGTCGGCCAATGCGGCGACCTTGCCGACCGCGCGTTCGCGCATCAACCTGCCGTCGGCATCGATGAAGGCCAGTCCGGCTGAATCGTAGCCGCGGTATTCAAGCCGCCGCAGGCCGTCGATGAGCAGCGGCACTACATCGCGCTGGGCGATCGCCGCGACAATTCCGCACATGTGGTGTTCTCCGGAAAAAAAGCGCCAGAAGCGCAAAATGATACCAGCGGTAGCCCTTCGGGATACGTCGGCCACGCCGTCAATGCATAATGTCGCCATGACAAATTCTGCAACCAGACTCTTACTTGCTGCGTTGGCCTCGGTACTGACAGCCTGGGCCGCCCCGGCCCCGGCCCAGGCCGACGCCAGCGACTACATTCGACATGTTTCGGATCAGGGCAGTGCGCCGCGCGCCCTCGAGGTCGCGATCACCGGTTTCGAGGCCCCGTCGGGTGCTCGGGTTGATCTGGTCGGCGCAATCCACGTGGCCGATCGGGCGTATTTCGCCGAGCTCGATCGCCGTCTGGCCGAATACGGCGTGGTGCTCTACGAACTGGTCGGCGAGCCGGGCCGGGTCAGCGCACCGCGCGGCGCATCGATTTCGATGGTGGGGCTGATGCAGGGCGGCATGAAGAATGCGCTGGGCCTGGCGTTCCAGCTCGACGAGATCGACTATGGGCGCGACAACATGGTGCATGCCGATCTCACGCCCGACGCATTCTCGGCCAGCATGCGCGAGCGCAAGGAATCGTTCCTGGGCATGATGTTGCGCGCCTGGGCGATGGCGATGGCCGAGCAGGGTTCCGGCAAGACAGCCGGCGAGGAAGCTGAATTCATCAAGGCGTTGTTCGCCGATGATCGCCAGCTTGCGCTCAAGCGCGTGCTGGCCGAACAGTTATCGGGACAGACCGAGTTGCTCGAAACGCTTGCCGGCGACGACGGATCGACGCTGATCACGGTGCGCAACCAGCGCGCGCTCGAAGTTCTGCGCGAGCAGCTCGATGCCGGCGCTCGCGATATCGCGATCTTCTACGGCGCCGGCCACATGCCCGATTTCGAGAAGCGACTGGTCGAGGAATTCGGCATGCGCCGCGTCTCGAACGAATGGATCGAAGCCTGGGATCTGCGCTGATTTCGGAAAAAAACCGCAAAAGCAGCTCTCGCGAAGGCGCAAAGACGCTAAGGAGAGCGAAAGGCGAAAGGCTGGATTTCTTGCGGAGACGCAGAAGCGGAGACAAAATCAAAGTCGTTTAACCACGCAGGGCCCGAAGTTCATAAAGCCCGGGAATTCTCGGGGCGCCTTTTTGACCCAACCGGCACAAGTTTGGCGTGCAGCGAACATGATGGTGCGTTACGCCTTCGGCTCAACGCACCCTGCGCGGGCAGTAGGGGTTTTGTAGGGTGCTGTTGAGCGTAGCGAAACGCACCAGCATTTCTGTCTTGAGCTTTTTAACCTTTTTCTTTCTCTGCGCCTCTGCGTCTCCGCGAGATTAAGCCTTGGACCTGCCTCTCCTTGGCGTCTTTGCGGCTCAGCGAGCGTTGTCTTGATCTTTTGCCTATCGCTACGCCGTCTCCACAGGCTCCCTACTTCGCCTGGAAACGCGCCAGGTCGGCGATGACGTCCTGGGTATGGGTGTCCGGCGAGACCTTTTCGTAGTGCTTGACCACGATGCCGTTGGGATCGACCAGGAAGGACTCGCGGTTGGCGACTTCCATGCTGCCGAAGCTTCTGAGTACGCCGTAGTCGTCGCAGGTCTTGCCGCCGGTATCGGACAGGATCGTGAACGGCAGCTTGTACTTCTCGGAAAATTCCTTCTGGTCCTCGACCGAATCCACGCTGATGCCCACGACCTCAGCCCCGGCGCCGCGGATTGCGTAGATGTTGTCGCGGAAATTGCACGCCTGGGTGGTGCAGCCCGGCGTGTCGGCCTTCGGGTAGAAGAACACCACCAGCCACTTGCCGCTGAAGTCTTCGAGCGAGTGGGTCTGGCCGTACTGGTCGGAAAGCTCGAAGTCGGGCGCCGGTTCGCCGACGGTAGCGGCCTGCGCGCTTGAGACCAGCGAGATTGCGAGGAACAGAAAAGCGGTACTCAGAAGTTTCATGACGGCAAATCCGATTGGTTTGTCCGTGGAGTTTACGCCGTTGGTAGTGAAGGCAGCCCCGCAGATGCGTGAAGCGTCCAGTGCATCCGGGGTCCCGGGCCGAAACGGGTCCCGGATGCGCTGGGCTTATCCGGGTTACGAAACTGTGCTCAACACAGCCTGCAGAACCGCTAATACCCGTGTAGGGTGCCGTTGAGCGAAGCGAAACGCGCCATTGAGTTCGCCGCGCGGCAGCGACCCTGGGTTCGATGCCCGAACCCCACGCCTGCAGAGTTTACTAGTGGATGCGCCAGACGAGCTTCAGCCCCAGCGAGCCGATGATCAGCAGCACGAAGTACAGGAACTCCCAGCCGCGCATCCAGCCGGGACCGAACGGCAGCATCTGTTTTTTCGGCAGATCCAGATACACCGCGTCGGCCGGATTCGCCGGTTCGAGGTAGCCGGCCGGGTTGCCGATCAGGAGATTCCACCACTGACGCTTGTGCACCACCGGCACCGGATGCGCGGGCGGAATCTCGATGATGTCCTCGCCGCGCTCGGTGATCAGTTGCGCGAATTGATTCGGCGCCGGCCAGGCCAGCCGCCAGGCGCGACCGGCTTCATCGGTGGTCGTCGGTTCCGCTCGCGTGCCGTGCCACCGCCAGTTTTCCGGTTCGGCATCTCCTGCAGCGCTTGCTGCGACGCTTGTTGCGACAAGCGCGCGCACCTCCACCGGCGCGCCGGCCGGCGGCATGGCGACTCCGTAGGCGTTCGAGATCCATACCAGCACGAACAGCACCGGCACGCCGGCCAGCAGGGCCGGACCCAGCGCCAGTCCGAGCTGGCGACCGGCAAGGTTGAAATTTTCGCGTATCAGGGGCATCAGGCCCCGGAATTCACCGTCGTAGTTCGAAAGCTTCTTCTGCACGGCCTTGATCCGGGGCTTCAGTGCGGCCATCTCTTCCTGGTTGGAAAACCGGCGATAGACCCACATCGACAGCCACGACGATGCCAGCGCCCAGAATGCCAGCATCACGGGTTCGGGCAGCACGGCCGTCAGCGGCTGGTCGATCAGGCCGAAAACGATGCCCGGCCAGTCCAGCAGGCCGCGTTCCATCAATGCACCTTGCCTTCGGCCAGCGTCCAGATGTCCTTGATCGAGAGTACGTCGCGGTCGGGCTTGAAGCTGGTGAACAACACGCCGGGCACCAGGTGCGGGTCGATGCAGTGGTCGCCGGACCATTTCTGCGTGTTGGGTTCGATCAACGCTGCCGGCACCGCGCCCAGGGTGGTCTGCCAACTGGCCCGGTAGCCGCTGTGATAGCCGATCACCAGGTCCGGCGTCTCGACGTTGTCTTCGCCGCCGGGGTAGATGTCCAGGCCGTCGAATACGCGGCGAACGACCGGATCGCCGGTCTCGGCTTCGGTCCAGGATTCAAGCGCCGCGCTCAGTTCCTGCTTAAGGGCCGCGACTTCGCCTGCGGCCACGATGCCCTGGGACTCGCGTCCGGCGCGGTTGATGAACAGTCCGTTCAGACCCAGCGCGTAGGCGCGTGATCGGCGCCAGTCGACACTGGAAAACACCACGTCGGAATCTTCGGCGTCGCCTTCGAGCACCAGGTAGCCGTTCTCGACCAGCCAGCGGTTGAGATGCACCGCCTTGCGGAACGGCGCGAACCCGTGATCGCTGATGACCAGCAATTCGTCGTTCGGACCCAGGCGCTGCATGGTCTCGCCCAGAATGCGATCGGCCTCGGTATAGATCCATTCGATGGCATCGCGATGCTCGGGCGCGGTGTCCGCGTAGCGTGGATGTTCGGGATCCAGGCCGCGGTAGAACATATGGCTGACCCGGTCGGTCTGCACGAATACCCCGACCACGACTTCGCTGTCGTTGCGGTCCAGCGTGTCGTACCACATCGCTTCGCGCTCGGCCAGGATGGTCGTCAGCATTTCCAGCCAGGCCGCGTCCGAGATATGTTCCTCGTTGAGCGACCAGGTCTCTTCCGGCATGCCGATGGTGTGATACAGCCCGATGCGATCGGCCAGTTCGGCTGCGTAGCCGGGTGGCGAGGAGATCGGTACCGCCGGCCTCATCGGATCGATCTGGATCGGCGAGACGTACAGGCGTGGTCGCGGATAGCCCTGCACCAGAAGCATGCGCACGGTGCCGGTGACGTTGACCGGGCCGGTCACATCGAACTTAACCCGCACCCAGTCGGACCACTCGCCGGGCAGCAGTTCGGCCTCGGCGTCGCCCAGGGTGATCTGCGCACCGGATTCCGTCGGCGCTATGGTCAGCGGCACCTGCATCGGCTCTGCCTCCGACCGCAGCGGGTCCGGCGGACCGTCCAGCACGCTTTCGATGGTGCCGTCGCGGGCCGGGCGCACCCTGACCACGCGCGTGCTGGAACCGGACTGCTCCAGGCGCGTGGTCGTGTAGAAGGTGTACGTGCCCTGGGTGCCCAGCAGGTCCGGCACGCCCATGCCCGAAAGCATGCGATGGATGTCGTCGGGCGGGTAGGTGACCGGCACGCGCAGCACCGAGGCGCGCTTGCCCTGCTGCTCGGCTTCGGTCCAGAACGGCACGCCCTGCCGGCGGTTGACAACCTGGCCTTCGTCCAGCGGAATGCTCAGGCCGAACAGATCGAGGTGGCTTTCGGGCGGTATGTTTTCCGAAATCGAGAACTGGGGGCCGTAGGTCTCGGGATCGCGACGCAGGAAATCGAAAATGCCGTGCGACCCGGCGTGTGCGCCGGTCGCGAAATCCGACCAGGCCACCGGAGACTGGGGCGGATTGCTGGTGCCCAGCGGCTGGAAATGACCGGATTCGGCCAGCCGGCTGAAATTAGGCAGCTTGCCTTCGTCCATCCAGCGCTGCGCCAGCACCGGATCCATGCCGTCGAAGCCGAGGATCACCACGCGTTGCTCGACCGGCTCGGGTTCGGCGCTGCAGCCGGCCAGCGCGAGCGTCAATAGAAACGACGCCGCGGCAACGAGAACGCGAACCGGTGTGTCTTGCAATCTGGATTTCACGCGTTTTCGTCTTGCGCTATTCTCGGCCATCTTTCGGCGCGGTGGACGATCCTGATTCGTCGCCTGCTGCATCGAACTGGGGCGCTTTCTTTTTTCGGCGCATGCGCTTGATCATCAAGCGGATCGGCCAGAACAGGATGGCGGCCAGAACGAGCACGAAGCCGACCAGCACGGTCCAGATGCCGCCGAGCAGGCTGATGCCGGAGCCGGGACCGATGTACGCGGCGGCCGGCAATGAAGCTGCGGCAAGAAATACAAAAAGGATTATTCGTGTCACTGGTATGAGCGGGTTTTTGCCCGTAACGTGCTGCGGGAAGATATGGGATCATAGCACTTCGATTATCGGTGGCGGTCGCGTCCATGACTGAAAACCGCGCCCCGGGACGACGTCTTGTGACCGCCGGGCTGTACTGGAAGACCGCATTTTTTGCCCGGACCCGTCCGCTCTGGCGCGCGCTGGCGCGTCTGGAAAGCACCATCGTCGGCGATCTGATCGCTGAGCATCCGGTGGAGGCGCCGGTGTTCATCGCCGGCGTGCCGCGCGCCGGTACGACGATACTGGTCGAGATCCTGTCGCGACATCCGGCGCTGACCTCGCACCGCTACGACGATTTCCCGAACGTTTACACGCCTTACTGGCGGAACTGGCTGGCCGACCGCCTGGGTCCCGGCAAATCCGAACCGGTCGAGCGCGCGCACGGGGACCGCGTCATGATCACCAACCGCAGCCCGGAAGCGGTCGAAGAGGCGATCTGGATGAATTTTTTCGACCACTTGCACGATCCTGCCCGCAACCAGGTGCTGGACGCGGACACCTCGAATCCGGAATTCGAGCGATTCTACCGCGAGCATGTCTCCAAGCTGCTCGCCGCTCGCGGCGCGCAGCGCTACCTGGCGAAGGGAAACTACAACCTGACCCGGCTTCGATATATCGCCAGATTATTTCCCGATGCTCGGTTCATCGTGCCCTGGCGTGAGCCGATAGCGCACGTCGCCTCACTGGTCAAGCAGGACCGGCTGTTTACCCGGATGGCGCAACAGGACTTGAGAGTGCCGGTTCAGCTCGCCCGCTCCGGGCATTTCGAGTTCGGTCCGACCAAGCGCGCGATCAATCTCGGCAATCAGACGCAGGTCGAGACAATCGAGCGCGACTGGGCCGCCGGCGACCTCGCGGCCGGTTGGGCCCGCTACTGGCACGCGGTCTACACCCATGTCCTGGACGCTCTGGAAAAGGATCCGCGCCTGCGCGACGCCGTGCTGTTCATCGATTACCGTCGGTTGTGCGAACAGCCGCCTGAAACCCTGAATGCCGCAAGAGACCATTGCCGGCTGAATCCGGAAGAATTCGATCCGATCGCAGCCGAATATATACCCCGACTAACGCTCCCCGACTACTACGCACCGGATTTCGGTCCCGACCAGCTGGCATCGATCGAGGAAGTCACGGACGAGACCTTCGGACGCCTGCGTTCAGCGACCGGAGCGGTCACCTGATAAAATTCGACCGTCACGATTATTCGGCGGCGTGCGGACGAAACTGGCTATGCCGGTTCCGATTGCGATCAGTTCTGCGCGGCCGGCACTGTGCATTCGTGCGCGCCGGGAGGCAAACGCCCTGCCAACAGACCTGGCAGTTTTCAGCGGCCTGCGGATATTGCACCGCACCGGCTTCGGCGGCTGTCGCCGAGTCTGGAATTCAGGAGCATGACCATGAAGAAGATGATCAAACAGGAATATCTTGAAGCGCCGGCCACGCAGTTCGAGCGCTACGACAATGCGAAACCGTTTCGGCACCTGGTTCTGGATGATTTTTTCGAACCCGACTACGCCGAATCATTGCTCGACGAATTTCCGGCTTTCGACGTCGGGAAGGCGATGAACGAAAACGGCCAGATCGGCGCCAAGTGTGTGCACGATAACCTGCAGAAACTGGGGAAACCTTATCGTGAACTGGATGAATACATTCAGTCTCCGGAATTTCTGGGCTGGCTGCAGCGTCTGACGGGGATAGACGAACTGATATACGACCCGGATTACTTCGGCGGCGGTACCCACGAAAATCGACACGGGCAGGATCTGGATCCGCATGTGGATTTCAACAAACACCCCAAAACCGGATTGCATCGCCGGCTGAATCTGATCGTCTATCTCAACCAGCAATGGGAGCCCGATTGGGGCGGTGCGATCGAGTTTCATCAGGACCCGCGTCTGCCCCCCGAGCAGAACGAGATTGAATACGTGCAGCCCAGGTTCAACCGCGCGGTGCTGTTCGAAACCACCCATTGGTCCTGGCATGGCTTTGAAAGAATCAACCTGCCCGGCGGTGATGACGATACTCGATCGCGAAAGTCTTTGGCGTTGTATTTCTACAGCAAGACCCGACCGCCGGAAGAACAGACCAAACCGCATTCGACGATCTATGTAGAGCGGCCGTTGCCCGACCACATCCGTCCCGGGACGACGCTCGGCGAGGAGGATTACCAGCGCCTCCGCATCCTGCTGTCACGCCGGGACCAGCATCTCCAACGCCTTTACAACAACATTTCGGATTTGAGCGCCCACGTCGAGGAACTCATCGAACAGCGTGACAGGGCCATGGAGATGGTGCGCGGTCTCTCCGGCGAGGACGGGACCGAAAATCCGACGTTGACGCGTCGGGCCCGACGCTGGATGGCGCGCAAACTCTAAATGATCCTCGGCCGGTGCAGCGGGCCTTTTGCGAGATGCCCCGGGTCGAGCTAGCAAAGCGGTACGGGATTATTCGGTGCTGGACCGATCAGGAAGCGTCCGGTTCGACCTCTTTTGGTCTGGTGATGCGTGCCTGCACAATGTGCAGCGCGTTTGCAATTGTCCAGTACAGCACCATGCCGGAGGGAAACGGATAGAACAGCAGGAAGAAGGTCAGCGCCATCAGGCCGAGAAAAATATTCTGTCGCCGGCTGTCGGCATCGGACGAAGCCGGCGCGGGAGATAACTTGATGGTGATCAGCGTGGAGATCGCCATCAATACCGGAAGCAGATTGAAGTAGGCGCCGAAAAAAGGTAACTCAACCCCGAATGCAAAGAGTCGGTCCGGTTCCGACAGAGATTCCATCCACAGAAACGACGCCTGCCGGAGTTCGAACGCCTGGCCCAGAACATGAAACAGGGCGACAAAGACCGGAATCTGGATCAGTACGATCAAAAGCGGTTTAAGGCCTGCCAATGGACTGACGCCATGCTTCTCGTATAGTTTCAGTATGCGTTCAGACTGCTTTCCGCCCTTGTATTTTGCCTTGATTCGAGCCATTTCCGGCTGAATCCGGCGCTGCACGTCGCTGAATTTCTGCTGGCTGGACAAGGCCCAGCGCGCAAAAGGGTAGAGCAGTATCCGAACCAGGACCGCGAGCAGACAGATGGCAATTCCCCAACTGTGCGCAATGGCGTAAAGCCATTCAAGAACCCGCAACAAGCCGAACGACAATCCGCGCATCCAGCGCCAGAGGCTGTGAAACAGCACCCCGGTATAGTCCGAGGCATCCGGACCGCCGGCCAGCGCGGCGCGCGATTTCGGGCCGGAAAAGATTTCGAATTGCCAGCGAGCCGATTCTCCGGGCGATAGTTGCGGTACTTCGAGATCAACCGCAAGTGACGGCAGGTAGCGGTCAGGCAGGCGTTCGGGGTGCGGCGATACCGCCAGTCGAAATTCGACCTCATTGATGCCTGTTTCGCTGGCAGGCTCGAGCAGAATCGCAAAATACCGGCTGTTGAGACCGAACCAGGTTTCCCCGGTTGCCGCACGAAGCGGCACGGTCGGACTCTGACCGGGTTCGGAGAGCTCGATGCGTTCCGTCGAATCGCCTATGCGGATAACCGGTTCCACGTATGAATAAAGGCTGGTCGCTATGCCCAGGCCTTCCATCGGTCGCTCACCGAGGCCAGGTCCGAGCAACAGACGAAGCGGTGCAACGTTTGACGCCGGCAGACGCGAATTGCCTAAACGCGACAATTCGATGGATAGCTCGAGCCGGTAAGCGGTCTCCGATTGCCGGAGTTTTCGCTCCAGCTGCCAGTTGCCGTCGGCGCTGACCCAGCGGTCGCTGGCCGCGCCCGGCGGGTGGGATGCTTCCGGCGCAACGGTTTTCGGCAGCCAGGAAATGCCGGCGGCGGTTTCCAGGCCGAGATGCCGGCTGATCCGCTGATTCTCCCCGGTCCGGCTGACCAGCGATTGCCAGTCGCCGGGCTCGGGTTGCGGGTGCTCTTTCACCTGCCATTGCGCGATGCCGCCGATGTCGCCGGTCCCGTCGAGCTCGAGCTCGCTGGAAGATATACCGCCCTCGTCGGCAATCGCAATGCCGGTGCCGGCAAGGAGCACGCACAGCCCCTTGCCCGCCCGCTGAAGCATTGACGCAAGATTGATCATTGACATCGGATCAAGAAACAGGAAATTCGTGCGGGCCTTGCGACAGACGTCTGGTCGGCCTGAAGAACCGCACCGGAACGCGTCGGCGCAGGCTAACGACCGCGCTTGTCCACGCTGTCGTCCTCGGCTTCATCTTCATCGTCGTCGTCATCTTCGTCTTCCGAGGCTTTGCGCAAGCCCAGAAGCCGCATCAGTCGGTGCCAGTACAGCTTCAGGGTGATTGCGATGGCGGCAAGCGCGCCGATGATCCCCTGCAGAATGGCGCTGCCACTACCGGGATCAAGGTATGCGTGGACATTGCCGGTCGTCGCCACCATCACTACACAGAAAAGCACTACCCATTTCATTTTCGTCTCCAGACACATCAACCTGGACGCCAATGCCGCCCCGCGCAGGCAATCCGGCGTCAAATCAAAAAAAGCCTACCACGGTTCGGCAAGCGCCTATGCTTTCCGGCTCAGCCAGTAAAGCGTCCTGCAGGACCCTTCCACTGCCTGGGATTGACAAATGTCGAACCAGCCCGAAAATGCCTGTTCGAAGCCCTGTTCATGGTAATTCGGGAAAATATCTTTCCGGGAACTCAGGAGACGCTTGACCTGGCTATCGCTTTTTGGAACAAATTCGATAATCAGATGACGGCAGATCCGCGCGAAGAACTGCGCAATCTGCTCCAGCGAAACGTTATTGGATATGGCCAGATGATGGATCAGCGCCAGTGCCATCGCGCAGTCCACCGGGCCGCGCTGAGCCAGCGACTCCCGCTCCTGACCGGCCCAGCCCATGGCCGGGCTGGGATTGGTCAGGTCCATGACCAGCGGCAACAGATGAAATTCCTTTTTCTCGCGTATCTGCCGGAAGTTTATCTCCACGGCCGCCGGGTCGATGTCGAAGGCCACCGTTTCGAAGTCCCGATCCGATGCCAGGCGGCTGAAGTGACCGGTATTGGCGCCAAGATCCCAGACCTGTCGCGGCCTGATTTCGTCCAGAAACGCGTTAATATGCCGGCTCTTGGCGGCGAAGGCGTCACCGGAATAGTTGGTCGCCTGGTAGTAATCTGCCCACTCGGTTCCTTCGGGTTTCCAGTCGAGCTTTCTGATTAGCGAGCGTAGTCCGGAGACGATGCCGATCAGGCCCTTGCGGCTCAAAGCCCGGGATTTACCGGCTTTACCCCGAGAATCTTCATCGGATCCAGCGTACGCCACCTGGGCTCGGGCATGCAGATGCAGGTGCATCAGTATTCCCGGTCGCAACCAGCTCGAACGTGGCATCAGCTTGCTTGCCAGGTCCAGCGGTATGCCGTCGATATGGACTCTGGAAAGCTGGCCGAGGCGGATGTCGCGCGATGACATCAGACATAGCGGTGCCAGAAAATGCTGGCAAAACTGCTTGTAGCCTTCCCAGACCTGGCCTTCCTTGTAAGGGTCGAACGACAACGTATCGATCAACACCGGCTGACCACGGTCAAACTGAATATTGAAAGCAGAGGCATCCTTGAGAATCATGCCGTGCTTGAGCGCGACCAACTGGATTTGCAGGGTTCGGATCGCGGCGGCCTTGAGCTGGCCAAATGCCCATTCGTAAGGATACGAAATGAACGAAACGGGTTCGGGTCGAAGCACTTTGTACGCCAGTTCCGGATCGGCTGCCGGACCTTCGACCTCTTCGTGTTCGACAATCCATCTTTTCTTTGTCAGAGCCGCATAAAGCCCTGAGTTGATCAACGTGTCGTAGCATTCGGCCCCGGCATGATTGATCTGGCGATACAGTGTTCGCTCGTGGGTGAACATGAATCCGGCGGGGTCACGAAATGAGCTGCCGAGCCGGTCGATCGGGTCTTTTTGCATCGATCCTGGTTTCCTTGCGTCGAGTCCGATCCAGCCGCGGGCCTCGGAAAATCCATAACGTGCTGTTTCTCAAACAGAAGCGATCGAGAAAAGCACCCAGAAAGACAGCCGGAAATTATAGCAGGATTTGACGGGCGGCCGTTTTTCTGACGCAACGGCAACCCTCGGAACCGGCCGGCGATTTCTATTTATCGGGCGCCAGGTGCCGCAGCTGAAAACCGATCAGCGCGACCCCGAGCAGCCGAAGATCCCCGCCAGTGCCCAGGTCTGCCGGGCTGGCGGCGTCGGGCAGCACGAAGCGTATATGGAGTTGCGACGAGTCGACCCACTCTGCGGGAAGCGTTGCCTCGAGACGCTGCTTGCTCTGCTCTTCGCCAACCCAGGTAAGCGCTTTCCGGCCGTTGACCAGGATTTCAACGCGCTGGCTGGGTAATGCCTCGCCATTCACGTGAGGGATCAGATCGACCGCCAGGTGCAGATCGGTTTCGGTCGGTTCAACGGTCAGCAGCAGATCGGCAGAATGATCATTGCTCCAGACATGCCGGTCGTCGGGAGCGGACCAGCCGGTCTTGAGGTATCGCCCCCCTGACCCGACCAGCCCGACGTCGACTTGGTCACCGTATCGATAACGATTGGATTCCGAAGCCATGGTGATGAGTTCGGTTTCCAGGTAGGCATCGGGGTCATAAGGACTGCCATCGATGACGACTCGATGAAGTGATCTGTCGTCGTCGTTGCCAAAGTACACGAAATGGCGGATCCGGTGGCCTGATTCCATGCCCAGGATGGATTTTCCAGGAATTGACGTGTCCGAGATGCCGACTTCTTCCAGAATTGTCGCCGCGACGTCGGTCACGCTCGTCGGGGCGTCGGAATAACGCATCGGACCGCGACTGCCGGCTGGCTTTACTGCCAGCATTCCAAGCAGCCGGCTTGGCATGAAATCGGGCTCAAAGCCGCCACCGTGATCGCTCTGGAAAATAATCAGCGACTGATCATAAACACCGATCTCCTTGAGCTTTTGCACAAGATTGGCCAATAAGCGGGTCATGGGCCGGGCCTCATTGGTGTAGTTTTCCCGAGTGTTATCAAGAACGCGCCCGGCCCAGCGACCGGAGGGCAGTGTCCCGAACGGGGGATGGGGCGGCCAGAGGTGAATGAAGTGATAAGCCGGCCGGTCGATGTCGACATGGATGGTGTCGATGTATTGCTCAAAAAACTGGCGTTGCACAAAAGACTTGATGTTGTTGGGTTCCGAGACCCGATTCAACAGACGCCAATTGTTCTGGTTGTAGAACCAGGGGCGCAGCCAGTGCGGTGTTTGACGAAACAAGGACAGATCGAGCAGAAACGCAACATCCCTGATCTTGCGTTTGCCGCCTGACGCCAACGATACTTTGGGCAGCGAAAGGTAATTCGTGTACGGGCCCTGACGCATCGTCATCGACGGAATCAGATTGACGGTGTATCCCCGTTCGAACAGGGTGCTGTGAAATCCGTGCTCCATGGCTTCGCGGTAATAATTGGCTGCAGGTTCGGATCCATCGTAGATTCGACCCGAGAAGATGGCGGGTATGGCCAGGGATGTATGGGGCGCGACAGCCGTGTTCTCGCGGTATAGAACAAATCCATCGAAGTCATCCTCCAGGCCCTGTTCGGCGACCAGCGCGGCGAACACGTCTGTCTGGAAATTGTCCAGCACGACATGAACGATGTTGCGGTCCGCGGAATAAGCGTGAATCCCGTCCGGAAATGCGTCCGCGGACCCGGCTCCCGGCGCTTCCGGACCGTGCTCGATCTGCGAAAGGCCGACGCCAAGCAGCGCAGCCTGAAAAAGGATGAAAGCCGTTGAGCCGAACGCCGCGATCCGGGAAATTCGGGGCGCCAGCACCAGCGCGAGCAGCAAGGCGACCGCCCAGAACGCGAAATCCAGCCAGCCCGGGATCGAGGCCGCGCTCCAGTCGATACCGCGACCGTCGAGCACGCCGTAATCGTGCATGAAAAACGATCCCTGGGCCCATAACAGCACGCCGACTACAAACAGAACGCTGCCGTAAATGCGACGAGCCGGGAGATTGAGAAGCAGGCCAGGCAAGGTCAGGACCATTGCTACGCCCAGCGCCATCAGCAGATTGATGACAAGGAGACCAGCAGTCGTTACCGAAAACTCGTCGGTATTGGCCAGGTATATCGTCAAGGGGCCAAATACGGCGAGATTGAACGCGGGCAGCAGCGCGATCAGGAACAGGGCTCCCGGGGCTAGTGAATTCTTGTGTGACACGATTTCCTCCTTACGCACAAGTTCATGTCTCGATCGTGCCATGCGCACGAGATGGCGTCCTGGCGGAATACTTTGGTTCGATCAGGGTAGATGGGTCGATGGCGCTTCCGAAAAGCGAGCCCGTAACCGGCCGATGGTCGGCCCGAGTGGTCAGATCAGGGCCGGCACCGGCGTGGCAAGCCTTCACCCGCCAGCTCTCGGGCCGAAATCTATTGAACATATTCCATCTCGAAATTGTACAGCGCGATTCCCAGTTCGCGTATGTCCATGCTGCGCCCGTGGCTAAACGGAGAAGATGCATCCGGAAAATGGAATTCGAAGCGCAACAGATCCGACCCGTGGAAAAGTTCGGCAGGCAGCCGCACTTGGTGCCAGCCACGCCGTCTCGATGTCCATTGTTGCTGGAATTCGCCGTTGACCACGACTTCAATCCTCGGAGATTCGATGGCGCCGCCGGCTGTATACGGTGCAAAATCGAACCTGGCGACGACTGGATGCATAATCTCTTCCCCCAGCAGAAATTCAATTTCCGCGTTGCTGCTGCGTGACCAGACCAGCCCGTCGGACTGTGGACTGCTCCAACCCGCCAGCAGGCCGGAAATATAGGGCGATCCGGGTCTGAAATGCACGCTCCCGCCGACCTGGTAGATTGGCCGATGGGGTTTCGAATCGGAGGCCGGCGGTGCCATTACACGCCCGGTAGCTCGCCAGTTATGCGAAAACCAGCTGAAGCCCGAGGCTTCATATTCGATCATTCGCGGCAGATATTCACCCGTCCAATTCATAAACTCGTAGTAATAATAAGGTCTGGTCCGCTGCTGATCCATCGAAACATCGAACATGTCGGCGCCGGGAAACTCGTTCTTCAGGCCGAGTTGCTCGGCGAGCGTGCGAGCAAGATCGCCAAGCGAGACGGGCGCATCCGAAATCCGCAGGGCGCTCTGATCATTGGCGCGCTTGATCAGGATCAGCGGCAGCCCGGATGCAAGATGTTTTCCGGGGATGTTCGACTGACCGTCATCGCCGTGCCGGGGAGCCGCGTCCAGTAATCCGGTATCGACTGCAGGCCGGTAACTGCCGCCGCCATGGTCGGAAACGATTGCGATCACGCTGCTGTCATAGATATCGAGCCGTCGCAGATCGTCTAGAAACCGAGTGATCAGCGATATCGCTGCGCGAGATTGCTCGATGTATCCTTCGGCGTCGGCGGGCAATGCGCTCAACTGAAGTTCTCGGTCGAGCAGAAACGGCGAATGCGGAATCATCTGGTGATACAGCTTCAGTGTCGGCGAGCTGCTCCCGGTGTCCGACTCATGCCTGGATCGATAGAGAAAGCGAAGTGCGAAGTGGTCCGGAACAGCATCGCCGGTCGGCGGGGTGTCACCAGCCTCAATTTCGGCATCCCGGGCGCACCAGTCCGTCAGGTGGCGTCCCATCTGCCAGCGATATCCATTCAGCCATAGCGGTTTGAGCCAGTGAGGGCTGATTCGAAACATGCCCAGGTCAACCAGCTTCCCGGTCTCAGCCGCGGCGACATCACACTTGATGACAGGCACTGCATTGGATGCGATGGACGGTGAAGTGTGGACCACGCGTTTGACGTGCGGATACAAATCGATCTGCCAGCCCTGCCGCATGAGCTCACGGGGAATGGAAAGGTCGAGGAAACGATCCTTGATGAATTCCTGAATCGGCGTGCTGTTGTCGTACCACTGCCCGGTCAACATCAGCGTTACGCTCGGATAGGTCTTGGAGAATCCGGATACTGCATTCCTGAAAAAGGTAAATCCCGCGAAATCCTTCTCAAGTACCGGGTCTTCATCGAGCAGTTTCAGAAAGATATCGGCCTGAAACGCATCCAGGATGATCACGATGACGTTTTGTTCGGGCGAGTAGGAAAACTTCGTGCTCTCGTCCAGACTGTAGCGGTGGAAGTCCGGCACTTTCGGTTGATCCAGTGATGACTTCAATGCAGGGACGCCGTGCATCAGCAAAAGTACGACTGCTATGGTGCCGGCACGGCCGGCGATCGCCTTCCGGGCAACGATTGCCACCGCGATGACCAGCAGCCAGACCAGGGAGTCGACCAGTCCCCGGTGCCAGTCGGCCCACCAGTCAATACTGACTCCGGTCAGCACGCCGTACTCCCAGACCAGCACCTGGCCCTGTAGCCAAACCATCACGGCCAGTCCGGTGCCAAGGGCTATCGTTACTCGGTAGCCGTGCGCGGGAAGCGCGAGTAGTGTGCCGACGCCGACGGCAACAACGGGTGCTGCCAAATACAGTAGCCATGGAAGCATGTCAGCCAGTCCGACCGCAACGTCGTAGATATTGTCGGAATGAATCTGGACCGGGATGAGGACGAGAGGCGGCGTCACGATTGCGAGAATGACGGCACCCGCCGGTCCCGCGCGTTTCCATCGGAGTTTGTGTTCCCGGGTGTTTCTCGTTTCGTTCATTCGTTGCTGCACGCGCGTTTCAGGACGTCCTGTGTCCAATCCAGCTGAAATTTTCGTTCAGACCCGAAAGTCGGAACGGGGCCGACGACGGGGCGATTGCTCGCTGGCAGTGGAGTTCGGGTAGTGTAAGCCAGACGGACCGAGCCTTTTTTGCTTGTCCAGACTTCGTCAACGGCCAAAAAGTCGGCGCTTGCACCGCCGGGAGGATGTTCCTTCAGATTGCAATGGCGCAGTCGTGGCAGCCTGTCTCTACGCGGCGCCCGAAGCGCAAAAGACCCGCCCGCGAAACGAATAATGCCGCAATGACGGGTTCTTGTTTCGAGGCGGCGCGGTCCATGCTGTCGGGATTCGACGACGGTCTTTCGGAGAATCCTGTTTGACCGAGCACACCGCGCCTGGAAGTGGAAGAACGGTCGCCGGAAGTCGGTGATCGGATGTTACGAAGCTTTTTCCGCCTGCCGAGATTTCAGTGACAGGCCGCCGGCCGCAGTTCGGACAACAGCGCTCCGGTCGCGCGCGTGCGCAGCAGCGTGGCGTGGCTGCCGGTGATCGATTCGACGATACCCATTACCGCATCGGTTCGGCCGGGCGGCAGCAGCGCGCCGAGGGCGGCTTCGGCTTCCAGCGGTTCGTCGAGGTAGCTCGCCTTCAGCGCGCCGAGCAGGTCGCGTTCGTCACCGGTCAGGCCCGGGGCGTCGTAGCGCTCGATATACAGGTGATCGGCGCCGGCGTTCTCGAGTCCGACGAGCAGGGCGCGCAACTCGGCGCCGCAAGCGGTCATTCCGGCCTCCGAGTAGAGCCGGTCGACCAGCGCGACCACGCCCGGGTTTGCGCGATGCGCCCAGACCAGCCGTAGCCCCAGAAGCCAGACGCGCTCGATCTTGCTGAATTGATACTCGAACATCGTTTCTCTCCGCTGCTGCATTTTCTGTTTGGACGAAGCCAATATACATCATCAGGAATCGAAATGCAAATGATTCGCATTCCGTATCGGGGAGGGAAGAGCCGCAACGGGTGTGGGAGCGGGCCTCGCCCGCGATGAGCTGGCGTTGAGACAATGCCGGCAAGTCCATCGCCGGCGAAGGCCCGCTCCCACACCCGTCGTGAGCCTTGGCGACGGATGCTGGTATGGGAGGCGCATCCTGCGCCAATTCGCCGCCGCGAGATCGGGGCTGGAAGCCTCTCCCAGGAAAATCGGCTTCCGGCTCCCCGCCGACTACCGGGATCGGCAAAGATCACCGCACGGTGTCGAGATCCCGGATCGCGCTTTGCGCGTCCGGGATGACGCGGTTTTCCGACCACCAACCACCAACCCTGCAACATTTCTGTCACCTCCCGGTCACGGTCGTGAAATCTTGGCTGCCGACAATGCCGTTACTCGCTGGACCGCGCATTTTTTGTCGGCCATTTAGTCGGTAATTCCCGATAGTGGAGGTTTCATGTTCAACCGTCTTTCGCGCCTGGCGCCCATCGCCCTGCTGGCTTTGGCGCTGGTGCCCGCAGCTGCTCAGGATTCGCAGGAATCCCTGGATGCGCTGGCCGAGGAACTGGTGAGCCTGCGCGGCCAGGTCGAGTCGCTCAATACGGAATTGAACCGGATGCAGGAGCAGCACCGGGCCGAGATGAACTCGCTGGCCGCGCAAAAGGGCGATCTCGAAGCCACCCGCCGTCGCGAGGAACTGCGCATCCGCCAGCTCGAGCAGGACATGGCGCAGAACCGCGAGCGTGCCCGCCAGGCCGGTGTGGCCGGCGAGGCCCTGATTCCGGTGGCCTTCGAGGTCATCGACGGCATGGAAGCGCGGGTGCGCGACGGCTTCCCGTTCAAGACCGAGGACCGCTTGACCGCCCTCGCGGAAATTCGCAGCCAGATCGAGTCGGGCGCGATCGACCCGCCCCGCGCCGTCAACCGGCTCTGGCGCCTGTATGAAGACGAGTCGCGCATCACCCGCGACAACGGCCTTTACAGCCAGGTCATTGGGCTGGGCGGCGACCGGGTACTGGCCGACATCGCCAAGATCGGCGCTGTGGCCATCTACTTCCAGACCCGCGACGGCCGCAGCGGCTTCGTGACGCGCGCCGGCGACGACTGGAATTTCACCGTCGCCGAGGGCGGCGCCGACCGCGAGCAGATCAATCAGCTGTTCGATTCGCTGAAGAAACAGATCCGCACGGGCTATTTCACCCTCCCCAACGGCAGCGTCGGTATGGAGTCGGGGTCATGAGAATTTCCAATTCGATTCTCGTCCTCGCGTTTTCGCTGCTGCTGGTCGGCACGGCCAGTGCCCAGGACGAAGGCCAGCCGGCTGTGCCGGCCGACTCGACCCAGCCGCAGACCGAACAGGCAACCGAATCAGCCCCGCAAGCGCCCGCGCCCGAACCGCAGCAACCCTCCCTCGAGCAGGCCTACCAGCGCGAGTTCGCGTTCCTGCAGGGTCAAAAGCGCGACCTGGAGCAGCGCCTTGCCCGGATGCAGGCAACGGTCGAGGCCGAGAAATCGAGCCTGCAGACCGATATCCGCACACTGGAATCCGACGTCGTCGAGATGCGCAGCCGCGCCGACCGTCTCGAGGACCTGGTGTTCGAGTCCGAGCGTGCCGTGGAAGCGGCCCGCGAGAACACCGACCTGCTCGCCGCGACCTTCACCCAGGCCGATTTCACGCTCGAAGATGCGTGGTCGGCCGACCTCGGCGACCAGGCGCCCGGCGCAGACGACGTCAAGGGCCTGTTCGATGCCGCGCTGGCGTCTCTCGACAAGGGCCACGAGGTCTGGCGCGAACCCGGCGAATTCTTCCTGGCCGACGGCACCCGGGTCGACGGCGACATCATCCACGTCGGCAATATCGCCGCTTACGGCCTGAGCCAGCGAGGCGGTGGCGCACTGGCGCCGGCCGGCGACGGCGAGCTGAAGATCTGGAACACCGAGACCGCCGAGCAGGCGCAGGCCCTGGCATCGGGTCGGATGCCGGATCCGCTGCCGATTTTCCTGTTCGAATCGCTGAACGTCGAAGTCGAGAAGAAGGCCGCCAAGGGACTTTTCGAAACGATAAATTCCGGCGGCGTGATCGGCTGGATCATCTTCTTCCTGGGCCTGGTCGGCCTCGTGATGGTCGTTCTGCGCATCGTGTTTCTTCAGCGCGCCGGTGCTTCTACCGACAGGATCCTCGACGCCGTATCGGGCCACGTCAAGCGTGGCGACCGGAATGCCGCGCTGGAGGTGCTCAAGCGCAAGAAGGGTTCGACCGCGCGCGTGGTGAGTGCAACCATCCGCAACCTCGACCGCGACCGCGAACACGTCGAAGACATCGTGTCGGAATCCATCCTGCACGAGAACTCGCACCTGAACCGTTTCGGCGCGCTGATCATCGTGATCGCCGCCGTGTCGCCGCTGCTGGGCCTGCTCGGCACCGTCACCGGCATGATCGCGACCTTCGACGTGATCACCGAGTTCGGCACCGGCGATCCCAAGCTGTTGTCCGGCGGCATCTCGATCGCGCTGGTGACTACCGAACTCGGCCTGATCGTGGCCATCCCGATGCTGCTGTTCGGCAACCTGCTTTCCGGCTGGGCCGAGCGCATCAAGGACGACATGGAGCAGGCCGCGCTGCGCGTGATCAACCAGTTCAGCGACAGCCGGCAGCCCGGAGCCAGCGGGGCAGACTGAGGTGTTTTCCAACCTCCTCAACGACCTGGTGTACTTCTTCGAGGTCGGTGGCTACGTGATGCCGCCGCTGATCGTCGCGACCATCGTGCTGTGGTTCGCGATCGGCTACCGCTATGCCACGCTCAAGCGCGGCTCGGTGCGATCGGTGCGCAGGCTCATTCATCGCGTCGCGGCCGAAACGCACCTGCGCACGCCCAAGGGCCTGCTCGACCAGGCCGTGTTGCAGGGCCTGCACATCGCTCACCGCCGCCCCGAACACCTGCGTCGTCATCTCGACGACGCTTTCGCCGAATTGGAAGCAGCCACCAAGAAGTACCACACGCTGATCTTCACCATCGTTGCCGTGGCACCCCTGACCGGGCTGCTGGGCACCGTGGTCGGCATGATCGAAACCTTCGACTCGCTGGGCGACATGTCGCTGTTCGCCCAGTCCGGCGGCATTGCGGGCGGCATCTCGCAGGCGCTTTTCACCACGCAGATGGGCCTGGCGGTGGCCATTCCGGGCCTGATCATCGGCGGCATGCTCGACCGCAAAGCGTCGGCCATCCGCCATGAACTGGCCCAGATCAAGGACCTGCTGTGCGCCGGCACGGCGCTGGAGATTGCCGCATGAGATTCCGCGAACGTACCGACAACGAACAGGGTGTCGACATCTCGCCGTTGATCGACATGGTGTTCATCCTGCTGATCTTCTTCATGGTCTCGACCACCTTCGTCAAGGACATGAAGCTTGACCTGAACCGCCCCAGCGCATCGACGGCCAGCGCGGCCTCGACCAAGGCGATCCGTCTCTACATCGACAACGCCGGCGACGTCTACCTCGACGGCCAGCCGGTTCGCGTCTGGGTCATCCAGAGCCGGGTGCGCGACCTGCTGGCCTCTTCGGCGTCCGGCTCGGTGCTGGTGGTGACCGACGACCAGGTGCCGGCCGGGCGGTTGGTGGAAGTGGTCGACCAGGCACGCCGGGCGGGCGCGCAGGACGTGGGCGTGGCCACCGTCGACGAGGCCGGCGCGGGCTGATCGACGCGGCGAAATTCCGCGCGGCTAATCCCGCGCACATGCTTCAAGGAGTATTGAAATGACGAGCAATGAAATGAGCAAGAACCCCTCTTCACCCGACCAGCCCGTTCGTCCCACCGGCGGATGGAAGCAGCTTGCAGCCGGCCTGGTGTCGATGGTCGCCGGCACGGTGCTGGTGGTCGGAACGCTGCTGGTGATCAACGGCCTGTCCGAGGCGCCGGATCGCGACCAGGTCAGGACCGATACCTCGTTTGCGGTTCAGAAGCAGCAGCCGCCCCCGCCGCCGCCGAAGCCGCAGCGCGAGCCGCCGCCGCGCAAACGCTCGTCGGAGCCGGCGCCGCCCATGGTCAGCCTGGACAGCTCGCTTTCCGGCATCGACTTCGGTTTGCCCGGGTTCAGCGCCTCGGACCTCAACGACCTGCAGGACCAGCTGCTGGGCGACACGCGCGACGTGGTCATGACCGATGATTCGGTCGACAGCCCGCCGCGGCCCACCTACCAGGCGCCGCTGGCTTATCCGAAGACGGCCCGTTCGAAAGGTGTCGAAGGTTACGTGGTGCTGTCCCTCCTGATCAGTGCGACCGGCGAAATCGAGAAGGTCCAGGTACTCGAATCCAGCCCGTCCGGGGTGTTCGAGGACGCCGCCCTGCAGGGCGTGCGCAGCTGGCGCTTCGAGCCGGCCCAGTACCAGGGCCGCAACGTCAAGGTCTGGGCCCGTCAGCGGGTCCGTTTCGACCTGAGCTGATCGCGAGAACCGAAGCAAACCCATGCGCACACTGATTCATCTGCTGTTGCTGGCCGGCCTTGCCATGCCGCTTGTCGGCTGGACCCAGCAGGAAACCGATTCCGCGGACCTGGAAGATCCCCGGGAACCGGTCGAATTCCTGTCGCTGGCCGCCGTCCTGATCGGCGACGGCAACTACCAGCGCGCGCGCAATGTCCTGGGCCGGGTCGATACCCGGGCCGATGGCATCGACCTGGCCCGGTACCACACGCTGGCAGGCCTGGTCGCACTGAACCTGGACGAATTGCCGCTGGCGGCCACCGAGTTCGAGCACGCCATCGCCGCGGGCCAGGACCAGCCGGTTGTCTGGCTGTACCTGGCGCAGGCGTATTTCGGTCAGCAACTGTACGGCAAGACCCTGGATGCGCTGGACAATGCCGGGCCGGAGAACACGCGCGTGCCCTCTGTATTCATGATGCGTGCCCAGGCGCACTGGGAACTCGAAAATTACGCCGCGGCCTGGCGCGTCCTGGGCCATGGCCGTGTCGAATTCCCGGACCGCGCCGGCGATTTCGCACGCAGGCAGGTCTTTTTGCTGGTCGACCAGGGGCTCTACCAGGAAGCCGCCGACCAGGGTCTGAAATTCCTCGAAAGCGGTATCGCCACCAGCGACGATGCGGTCGCCATCGGCAACGCGCTGCGCGAGACCGGGCAGTACCAGCAGGCCGCGGTCATTCTCGAAAAAGCCAGGCTATCCGCGCCCGGCAACGTGATGCTGGGCAAGGTCCTGTCGCATGTCTACCTCGACCAGGGACGCGAACTGGCCGCCGCCGACGTGATGCGGACCGCCGCACTTTACGACAACAGCCTGGCTTCGGACGCGGCCGAACTCTACAAGCGCGCCGGCTGGCTGATCCAGGCGCTTTCGCTCAACGCCCGGATCATCGACCAGCCGAAGAAACTCAAGCAGCGCCTGGCGATCTTCCTCGAACTCAACCGCTTCGAGCAGGCCGCCGGCATGGAGCAGGACCTGGCCCGTGTCGGGCTCCTGGGAGACGAGGATATCCGCTACGCGCTGGCCTACGCGCTGTTCAAGTCAGGCGACTTCGCGCGAGCCGAGCAACATCTTCAACAGCTCACCCGCAGTGACCTGTTCCGCCGAGCCGTCGAGCTTCGCCGGGCCATGGAGCAGTGCGCCGAAAGTCCGTGGATGTGCGGTTGAACCGATGTGCGGATAGGCTGATGCGAGATTCCCTTTTGACCCGCGCCGGCATGCTGCTTGGCCTGCTGCTGATGGCTGTCGGCTTTGTCTTTTCGACGGGTGCCGCAGGGCAGTCTGTGCAGGTGGCCGAAGCGCTGGAGCCGGCTAAGCTGACCGTGCTCGTGTTCGAGCAGGGCCGGCCGGTCGAAGGCCTGATCATGCGCTTTGGCGACCAGACGGGGCGTACCGACGATGGCGGGGTGTGGCAAGCGCGGGTGCCGGCACAATCCGACCGGTTGACCGTTTTCGACAACGCCCAGGCGCTGACCGCACTGCCGATGACCCTCAGGACGGGCGAGATTGCCCAGGTCATCATTACCCTGACCGGCGCCGAGCGCCGCGCCATGGTCAGCATCGAAAGCTCATACGGCGATTCCCAGGCCGACATCGGCATCGCCGGTGCGAGCGCCGATATGGATCCCGAGCAGGGCGCCGGCGTGCTGACAGGCCGCGTGGTGTCGACCGAAAACGGCGCGCCGATCGCCGACGCCCGGGTGTTCATCTCCGGCACGCCGGTCGAGCTGCGCACCGACGAGGACGGCCGATTCGAAGCCGAGGTGCCGGTGGGCCAGTACGCGGTCTCGGTGCTGCACGCCGAATTCGCGACCCGCACCGTCGACGGCGTGGGCATTTCCGCAGACGAAACCACCGAACGCAACTTCGAGTTGCCGCCCGCGGGTCTCGAACTGGCCGAGTTCGTGGTCATCGAGCCGTTCATCGAGGGCAGCCTGTCTTCGGTGATCGACGAGCAGCGCCAGACGGCAAGCGTGGCCAACGTGCTCGGCGCCGAACAGATCTCGCGCGCCGGCGACAGCGATGTCGGGAGCGCGCTGGCGCGGGTAACCGGCCTGACGCTGGTCGACGGGCAGTTCATCTTCATCCGCGGCCTGGGCGAGAGATATTCTTCGACATTGCTCAACGGCGCAAACGTGCCCAGCCCCGATCCGACCCGCAAAGTCGTGCCGTTGGACCTGTTTCCGACCGGCGTGATCCGTTCGATCCTGGTGCAGAAGGGCTATTCGCCGAATATGCCCGGTGACTTCGGTGGCGGTGCGGTCGAAATCCGGACACGTGGCATTCCGGAACAGGATTTCTTTTCGATCGAAATCTCGGGCGGCTATCGTGAAGGGACGACGTTCGAAAAGGGGCTGACCTACGATGGCGGCGACCGCGACTTCAGTGGCTTCGACGACGGCACCCGGGCACTTCCGGGGCCGGTGGCAGACGCGACCGCGGACGGGACGCAGCTGCCTGGTGTTGCCAATTTCTTCAACCCGGACGGCATCACTGAAGAAGAACTGGAAGCGCTGGGCGAATCATTCGCGAATATCTACGACGTCGATCGCAAGAGAATCGGCCCTGATCGCGGCGTCTCCATCGAAGGCGGCAAGCGATTTCGATTCGGCGACCAGTTCAGTGCCGGCATCACCGGTTCCGTTCTCTGGGACGATTCATGGCGTTCCCGAACCGAGCAGCGCGATACCTTCATTCCTCTCGGCGATGGTTCTCTTCGATCCAACGACAGCTTCACCATCGAACGCACGACGCGAACGGTCGGACTCAGCGGTTTCCTGACCGGCGGCATCAATTGGGCAGACCTTCACGAGGTGAACCTTACATCGATGATCCTCAGACAAACCGAGGACGAAACCACCAGCCAGGTCGGTTTCAACCTCGACGAGGACGGAATCATCAAGATCAACCAGCTCGAGTGGCAGGAAAGACAGCTGATCGCCAACCAGGCCGAAGGCAGCCACGTGTTTCCAGTTCTTAACGGCATGCGGATCGAATGGGATTACTCCGAATCGCGGGCCGCGCTGGACACGCCGGATACCCGCCGTTACCGTTTCGATCCCGACCGACAGGCCGAATTCATCTTTTCGCGACGTGCGGACTCCAATGTTCGTCGGTTCACCGAGCTGGACGACAGCGCGGTCGATTTCGGTACCGATCTTTTCGTGCCGTTCTCGTTCTCGAACAGCTTTCTTGCCGGCGAGATCAGCGGCGGCTATCGAAGCCTGGAGAAAGATCGCGAATCCTTCATCAGGCGCTTCACCTTCGAGAACATTTCAAGGCTGAGTTTCGATCAGCGTCGCGAGCAGTCGCTAGAGGACATTTTCACGCCGGAAAATATCGGGCCAAACGGTGTTTCGCTGCAGGAAATCACCCGAAACACGGATACATATACCGCTTCCCTGGACGTCGAAGCGTTCTATGGAAACCTGGATCTGACCGTGGCCGATACGATTCGGCTGGCCGGAGGCGTACGCGTGGAAGACTGGACGCAGGACGTCACCACGTTCGCGTTGTTCGATCCCAATGCGCCGCCCATCGTGTCTGCGCTCGGAAACGAAGATCTCTTCCCGGCCGCATCGCTCACATGGCTGATCACTGACCGCCAGCAGCTTCGATTCAGTTATGCCGAGACCATCATCCGTCCCGATTTCAAGGAGCTTTCGCCTGCGCCGTTCACCGACCCGGTGCTCGAGCGCGAAGTCATCGGCAATGCCGACCTGGTGCCGTCGGATGTGACGCACTACGACCTGCGCTGGGAGTTCTATCCGTCGTCCAGCGAACTGCTTTCGGTAGGCGTCTTCTACAAGCTCATAGACAGCCCGATCGAACTCACCGTGCAGCCGGGCGTGGAACAGCGACTGAGCTTCGCCAACGCGGCGGAGGCTGAAAACTTCGGCATCGAATTCGAGGGCCGCAAGACGCTCGGGCTTGTCGGACGCTGGTTCGATCGAGAAGATCTGTTCGAGCGTTTCTATGTCGCAGGCAACTTCTCTGTCATCGATTCCGAGATCACCATCGACCCGGGAGATCGCGGCATCCTGACGTCGGAGTCGCGTCCGCTCCAGGGGCAGTCGCCGTTGATCGTCAACTTCCAGGCAGGTTACGACGATCCCGAACGCGGCATCGAGGCTACCGTGCTTTACAACTTCGTCGGCGAGCGGATCGTAGAGGTCGGCGTTCTCGGCGCACCGGACAAGAAGGAGCAGGGCACGGGCGAGCTCGACTTCGTGTTCCGCTGGCGCCTGAGCGATCATCTTTCATTCAAGGCGAAGTTCGGCAATCTGCTCGATACCGATTTTCGGATCAAGCAGGGTCCGGAGACGACCCAGCAGTACAAGAACGGTCGCACCATGAGCCTTGGGCTGCGCTACGACTTCCTTTGATCGCCGGCTGTAACGAATCTGAAACCCCCGCTTCATTTGCCTGAAATCGAACGTCCCTATCCTTGCCTCTGTCGTGGCTCGACAGGGTCGGCACAGATCCGCCCCCCATCTCATTCACAAGCAAGAGGTCGCTCATCATGTTCAAGCAATTCACCCGTAACGCGATGGCGATTGCGGTCGGCGCCGGTATGCTCGGCTCGGCCAATGCATTCGTCGTCAACGATACGTTCTCCGGCAACTGGGGCGAGGGCGGCGGCGCAAGCCGTGGCCTCATCATCGATATCCTGGAGAACAGCCCGGCGGCCGGCGATTTCGCGCCCGGCGTGCTGGTCCAGTGGTTTACCTATCGCGACGGCGAGCCGGTCTGGTTGCTGTCCGACGTGCCCGCGATCGATCCCAACAGCAATTCAGCTGAACTGACGTTCTTCGAATTCTCCGGCGGCACGTTCGGACCGCCCGGCATCGGCAGTCCGAGCAACGTCGTATGGGGTTCGGCAACACTGACCTTCAACAGCTGCGGCAACGCCGTACTCGATTACGACGGCATCGACGGTGCCGGCACCATCGACACATTCTCCAACATCACCGGCCAGCAGTGCGTGGTCGACGAGGTGTTCTCGAGCTGCCCCGACTTCGCGGTCGACTCGGGCATTCCCGGCGCCTGCATCATCGGTGGCACGCCGATTACCACCGACATCACGCTGACCAACGAAACCACCTGGCTGATCCAGGGCCAGTTCGTGGTGGCCGACGGCGGTTCCGTGACCATCGAACCGAACACCGAACTGGTCGGCGGCACGCTGGGCGATACCGACACCTTCGTCGTGCAGCAGGGCGGTAAGGTGTTCGCCGAAGGCACCGCGGCCAACCCGATCGTCATGCGCGGTCCGCTGGCCCAGGGTCGCGGCGAATGGGGCGGCCTGGTGATCAACGGCTTCGCGCCGATCAACGGCTGCGCCGAGGGTGTCGACCCCTGCACCGCGCAGGGCGAAGGCAACTCGGGCACCTACGGCGGCAACGATCCGCATGACAACAGCGGCGTGCTGCGCTATGTCGTAGTGGCCAATGCCGGCATCCTGTTCAACGAAGAAAACGAACTCAACGGCATTGCCTTCCAGGGCGTTGGCGACGGCACCACCGTCGAATATGTCCAGGTGCACCTCAATTCCGACGACGGCGTCGAATTCTTCGGCGGCACGGTCAACGCCAAGTACCTCGTGCTGACCGGCATCGGCGACGACAGCCTCGACTGGACCCAGGGCTGGCAGGGTCGGGTTCAGTACCTGGTGGCCAAGCAGTACACCGATGACGGTGACCAGGGCATCGAGGGCGACAACAACGGCGACGCCAACGACTCGCTGCCGCGCGCGCTGCCGGTACTGGCCAACATGACGTTTGTCGGAAACGACAACACCGATATCGGCTGGCTGATTCGCGAAGGCACCGGCGTGAACATCGCCAACTCCATCGCCACCGGCTTCGGCGACGCTTGCCTGGACATCGACCAGCAGTCCACCTTCGACAACGAAGAGAACCTCGCCATGGTCAACAGTATCGTCGGCAATTGCGGTTCATCGTTCGACGACGAACCCGGCGATCCGTTCGTGGTCTCGGACTGGTTCCTCGGCCAGGCCGGAAACCTCGATACCGACCCGCTGCTGGACAACTACGCTCCGACGTCGGCTTCCCCGGCGCTCAACATCGGTGACGTTCCGTTTACCGACGCGTTCTTCGACAACGTCGATTTCGCGGGCGCCATTCGCAGTGCCGACACCGACTGGACGCAGGGCTGGACGGTCGGGCTGGACCGCGACGCACCGTAAGCAAGTGTCGGACCTCGTCGATCGACGAGGTGAAGCAAGACATCTCACTGTGGAAGACCCTTGGCGGCGCTGCTTCGGCAGCGCCGCTTTTTTTCATGCCTGGCGTGGTGTCTCGGTATTCAGGAAATTTGCCCAGTTGGTTGG
>Ga0102943_1000228_pt1 | contig 39760 bp, 33 predicted proteins | sample SalPonC_black_MG_FD_78174 | JGI IMG/M metagenome (GOLD analysis project Ga0102943, IMG submission 78174) | Salt pond soil microbial communities from South San Francisco under conditions of wetland restoration - Salt Pond MetaG... | ecosystem: Environmental > Aquatic > Marine > Intertidal zone >...
ATTCCCGTTGATGGCTGGGAGCCACCCGGAGAGTCGGAAGGGCCCGACGCACCGCGCAAGGCCCTTGTGTCAACACTCCGCCGGCACCAAGGAACCAGCGCAGGATCGACTTCGTAAGTTGGGCAAGTTGTCGAGATCGTTCCTGCAAACTGTAACTGCTTGTCGGAAATGAACCTTGGGGCGATTTCCTACACCTCCACGATCTACTCGCCCCCGGGTTCCGCTCCGACACAGGTGAAGGCGAGGCGCTCGAGCAGGTTCGAGCAGTCGATCGGTTCGGCGCGCTCTTGGTCAGCGCTGCAGATCTCGCAGATGCGATTCTCGTCCAGAAGCCCGGAAGCCAGCGCCGATTCGAACGCCGGACTCGCGTAGAACCAGTAGTTCTTGCCGCGCCCGAGCGCCGGTTCGGCGGCGTAGTCGGCGAAGAGCTCGACCAGCGTCCAGTCGTCGACTCTGATCGGACTCTGTACCGCGATCTCGGGAACGAGATCGCGCACGTGCCAGGACGGGTGCCTCGCCCCCTCGAGAAGCAACGTGCGCATTTCGTCGCTCGTCGACACTCGCGCGAGGTGAAGCCAGAAGCGAAGCCTTTCGGCCTCGATGCTCGTGTCCGACTCGAAACGTATGCGAAGGACATCCAGCAGCTCGGGGGTATTGACGTCGAAGTCCAGAAATGCCCGATCGACCGACCCTCCACGAGCCTTCGTTGCCATTCCGCTGGTCCACATGAGCTGTGCCCAGTACTCCGCAGCACCTCTCCCGCCTCGGATCTGTTCCAGGAGGACGGGGTCACTTGCATCTACGTGCAGCGCGTACGAAAGCCACGGTTGGCCGCCGGAGTAGATCTTGTCGTTGTCGACACCGACTTCCAGGATGACGTCGCGAATCTTCGTCCGTCGAGCGAGATCGCTGGGAAGATCCCAAAGATACTGGCGAGCAACGACCGGATCAGGATGCCGCAGCGCATCGATCGTGTCGTCTACAGTGGGGACGCTCCAGTCGAAGTCTGATCGAATACGGGCGGGCGTGCCCAATCGGTGAAAAGCTGACGATCTCGGGTCGAACTCCTGGGTGGGCAAACAATGCCCGATCGTATCCGCATCTGTGGTCGAGAGGAGATACCGCCTTCCGACGGTGAGGAACCGCTGTGTACGGCGCCAGCACGCGGTCTCGGGCGCGTGCGGAAACGTGGCGACCAAAAGCGTGTCCGGCGTGTCGGTCGACCATGTTGCGAGAACCTCCACGGCCCAGGCGGTCGAGTCGACCGCCGCGATGACTACCCCGATGACGACCTGGGGCAGATCCGGTCGCGAGAAGGTCGGGCTGTCCGGGCAGCAGCACCCATCGTTGGCACTGGCCGACGACCCGAGAGCTAGGCAGAGAGCAACGGTCAGTGCAGCTCGAGCAGATTGCTCCACGACGTCTCCATCATTCAGTCTATCAGGGCTCCATTGCGAAAATACGAAGGGCCCAGTGCATCGCACCAGGCCCTTCGCCCACATTCCGCCGGGACCAAGTAACCAGCGCAGGATCGACTTCGTAAGTTGGGAAAGTTGTCGAGATCGTTCCCGCGAACGGTAACTGCTTGTCGGAAAAGGACCTCGAGGCGTATTCCTACACCTCCATGATCTCCTTCTCCTTCGCCTCCAGGATCTCGTCGACCTTCTTCACGTGGTCGTCGGTGAGCTTCTGGATCTCGTTCTCGCCGCGGTGCTTCTCGTCCTCGGTGATGTCGCCGTCGGACTGGGCCTTCTTCAGTTGGTCGTTGGCGTCGCGGCGGGCGCCGCGGATGGCGACCTTGGCCTCTTCGCCGCGCTGCTTGGCCATCTTCACGAACTCCTTGCGGCGTTCCTCGTTCAGCGGCGGGATCGGCAGGCGGATGATGGTGCCGTCGTTGGTGGGGTTGATGCCCAGGTCACTGGCCAGGATGGCCTTCTCGATCGCTCCGATCTGCGAGGCGTCGAAGGGCGTGATCGTCAGCAGGCGCGGCTCGGGCGAGGCCAGCGTCGCCAGCTGGTTGATGGGCATCTTCTGGCCGTAGGCCTCGGCCTGGATTCCGTCGAGCAGGGCCGGGCTGGCCTTGCCGGTGCGGATCTGCGAGAGGTTGCGCTTCAGATCGTCCAGGCAGCGGCCCATGTGCTGCTTGGCCTCGGTCTTGATGCTGTCGAGCATCGCGGGTCCTTTCTTCGCTTCGGATCGTCGCCGGGCCCGGGCGCGGCGGCGCGGCGGCACGGTGCCGGCGCCGGGGCGTTCAGGCCCGGTCGGGTTCCACGACCGTCCCCTGGATCCGTTCCTCCAGGAACGCCACCAGATTGTCGGGTGTCTTGAGGTCGAAGACAACCACGGGCATGTCGTTGTCGCGGCACAGGGCCACGGCGGTCTGGTCCATCACCTTGAGATCGCGGCGGATCACTTCGTCGAAGCTCACGCGGTCGAAGCGGCGGGCGTCGTCGTGGCGGTTGGGATCCTTGTCGTACACGCCGTCGACCAGGGTGCCCTTGAGCAGGGCGTCGCAGCGCAGCTCGATCGCCCGGAGCGCGGCCGCGGAGTCGGTCGAGAAGAAGGGGTTGCCGGTGCCTCCGCCCAGCAGGACCACGGCGCCGGCTTCGAGGGCCTCGACGGCCGCGCGGCGGTCGAAGCGTTCGCTCACGGGCTCGACGGCACGCGGGGTCATGACCCGGGCGTCGAGGCCGGCGCGCTCGAGGTGCAGACGCAGCAGGCCCACGTTGAGCACGGTGGCCAGCATGCCGACCTGGTCGACCTCGGGGCGGACGTCGCCGTCGGCGTGGTCGCGGCCGCGCAGCAGATTGCCGCCGCCCACCACCACGGCCACCTGCACGCCCAGGTCGTGGGCCGTCTTCAGGGCGGCGGCGGCCTCGGCCATGCGCGGTCCCGACAGCGGCTGCTCGTCGTCGCGCAGCAGCTCGCCGCTCAGCTTCAGCAGGATGCGTCGGTAACGGGCCATGGTCCTAGAAGAGCGCCCGCTCCAATCGGAACGGGCGCTCGGAAGATCGGTTCGGTGTTCAGTCCCCGATCGCGAAACGGGCGAAGCGGTGGATCCGGATGTTCTCACCCAGGCTGGCCACCTTCTCCTTCACCAGCTCCTCGATCGTCTGGTCGGGATTCTTCACGAAGGGCTGCTCGAGCAGGGCGTTCTCCTTGCGGAACTTCTTCAGCCGCCCCTCGACCATCTTCTCGGCGATCTCCTGCGGCTTGCCCTCTTCCATGGCCTGCTTCACGTAGATCTCGCGCTCGGCCTCGAGCGTGGACTGGTCGAGCTCGTCGGCGCTCAGGGCCAGCGGGCCGGTCGCCGCGATGTGCATGGCCACGTCGTGCACGAAGCCCTTGAAGTCGTCGGTGCGGGCCACGAAGTCGGTCTCGCACAGCACCTCGACGAGCACGCCCACGCCGCCGCCGGGATGGATGTAGCTCTCCACCAGACCCTGCTTGGTCGCGCGGTCGGCCTTCTTCTCGGCCTTGGCCATGCCCTTGGTGCGCAGGAACTCGATGGCCTTGTCGACGTCACCGTCGGTCTCGGTCAGGGCCTTCTTGCAGTCCATCATGCCGGCTCCGGTGCGTTCCCGGAGCTCCTTGACCTGGGCGGCGCTGATGCTCATGGGGCGGATTTCCTCGAGGTGGAAGTGTTCACGATCCTGCCGGGCGGATCGCGGCGCTCGACGCGGGGCCGGGCGTGGCGATCGTTCCGGTCACGGTCTGGGAGTCGGTTCCGGGGAACCGGGTGGGGATCCCGCTGGACCCCCGGAAGGCGAATGGACTAACCGGCGGACTTGCTCGTGACCTCGGTCGTGCTGCTCTGGGCCTGTCCGCTGCTCGCGGCTTCGCCCTGGGCCTTGGCCTCCTGCTTCTCGACCTCGGCGCTCTGGCCCTCGCTGCCCAGGGCCAGACCCTCGGCGATGGCTTCCTTGGCCAGGCGCGCGAAGAGCTGGATCGAGCGGATCGCGTCGTCGTTGCCGGGCACCGGGTAGTCGATCACATCGGGATCGGCGTTGGTGTCGACGATTCCGACCACGGGGATGCCGAGCTTGTTGGCTTCCTTGACCGCGGTCTCCTCTTCCTTGGCGTCGATCACGAAGACCGCACCGGGGAGCCGCTTCAGGTCGCGGATCCCGCCGAGGTTACGCACCAGCTTCTCGTGCTGCCGTGTGTACTCGAGCAGTTCCTTCTTGGTCATCTGCTCGGACTGACCGCCGGCGATCCTCGACTCGATCTCCTCGAGCTTGCGGATGCTGCCGCTGATGGTCTGGAAGTTGGTGAGCATGCCCCCGAGCCAGCGCTCGGACACGTAGGGCTGGTTCACGGCCTCGGCGGCCTCCACCAGCGGCTGACGCGCCTGCTTCTTGGTGGCGATGAAGAGGACCTTCTTGCCCGAGGCGGCCGTCTTCGTCAGGAACTCGAAGGCGGGACGGATGTGACTCATCGTCTTCTGCAGATCGATGATGTGGATCCCACCGCGCGCGATGAAGATGTAATCGCGCATCTTGGGGTTCCACTTGCGGGTCTGGTGTCCGAAATGGACACCCGCTTCGAGCAATTCCTTGAGCGTGACCTCGACGGCCATGTTTCACCTCTCTGGCGCGACGCACCTTGCGCCGCCCGTGGGATCCAGGTTGTGCCTCCCCGCCCGTCGACACCTTCCGCGACGCCCTTCGGCGCACCTGTGCGGACAGGCTCGGGGTCGGGTGCGGATTTCCGGGAGCGCCGTGGCACCCCCGGTCTGATCGTCCAGCCTAGCGCTTGCTGAACTGGAAGCGCTTGCGTGCGCCCGGCTGACCGTACTTCTTGCGCTCGACCTCGCGGGCATCGCGCGTGAGGAACCCGGCCTTACGCAGGGTCTGGCGCAGCTCCTCGTCCATGTTCACCAGGGCGCGGGCGAGGGCGTGACGCACGGCGCCCGCCTGACCCCCCACACCGCCACCACGCACGGTCACCAAGACGTCGAGCTCACCCTTGCGCTCGACCAGCGTCAGTGGCTGCTCGATCACCATGCGGCGAGTCGGCGTGGGAAAATAATCCTCGAAGGCGCGGCCGTTGACCGTGAACTTGCCGGAACCAGGAGTGATCCACACGCGCGCGGTGGCCTCCTTGCGGCGTCCCGTGGCGTAGGCCCGGTCGGCGATCGGACGAGTCGTCGTCTGCGTTTCGTTCATGCTCTCTCCGGCGCGCCGAACCCGGCGCGAACGTCACTCTAGAGATTCAACTCGAGCGGCTCGGGGCTCTGGGCGGCGTGCGGATGCTCGGCGCCGGTGTACACCTTCAGCTTCTTGATCATCGAGCGGCCCAGTTTGTTCTTGGGCAGCATGCCGCGTACGGCGGACTCGACCACGACCCGTGGGTCGCGATCCATCTGCTCGCGGGCGGTGCGGAGGTACCGACCGCTCTGGTAACCGGAATACCGGTCGTAGATCTTGCCGTCCAACTTGCCGCCGGTCAGCTGGAGCTGCTCGGCGTTCACCACGATCACGTGGTCGCCGCAGTCGACGTGGGGCGTGTAGCTCGGCTTGTGCTTGCCTCGGAGCACGGTCGCCACCCGGCTCGCGACACGGCCCAGCGGGGCCGACGCGGCGTCGACCACGTACCAGCGACGCTCGACGGTCTCGGCCTTGGCGCTCACGGTCATCTTCACGGTTCTGCCTCCACGCGGATGTCCGGTCGTCGGGTGCTCCGAACGAGCCCGGAGCCCTCACGATCGACTCCGCCCCGGACGACCCGGTGCGGAGTTCCGAACGTCCAGCTGCCCAGACGGGGAAATCCCAGTGCGTCCCGCTGCGATCCGGCCTCCGCTCGTGAGCGGGCGGCGCGCGGGCACGACGGCGCCCACGGGCTCAGGCCCGTCGGCGCAAGGCTCGCAAAATTAACAACCGCTCGCGAGCGTGTCAAGGAACCACGGGCGCCGCAGGCGCCGCGGGATCAGTGGTTTGCGCGCGAGGCCGCCACCGCGGACTCCAGGGCCGGGCCGTAGGGCGGCCGCAACACCCCCTGGTCGGTCACGATGGCCGACACCAGTTCGGCCGGGGTGACGTCGAAGGCCGGATTGAAGCCCCCGACCCCCTCCGGGGCCACCGGATGCCCGCCGTAGGCGGTCACCTCGGCGGAATCGCGCTGTTCGATGGGAATGCCATCTCCGGCCGGCAGCGTCAAGTCCACGGTGCTCGTCGGGGCCACCACGTAGAACGGCACCCCGTGGCGACGGGCCAGGACGGCCAGCGGGTAGGTGCCGATCTTGTTGGCCACGTCGCCGTTGGCGGCGATCCGGTCGCTGCCCACCAGAACGGCGTCGACGGGCTGGGTGTGCAGGCACCAGCCGGCCGCCCCGTCGCTCATCACCTCGACGCCCACTCCGGCCCGCCGCAGCTCCCAGGCCGTGAGCCGGGCGCCCTGCAGCAGCGGGCGGGTCTCGTCGGCGAACACCTTCACGGTGCGTCCCTGTTCGGCGGCGGTGAGGATCACGCCCAGGGCCGTGCCGATGCCGGCGGTGGCCAGGGCACCGGTGTTGCAGTGGGTGATCACCGTGGCCGGGTCGGGCAACAGCTCGGCGCCGAAGCGCCCCATGCGCCGGCACAGCTCCTCGTCCTCGGCGTGGATCGCCCGGGCCTCGGCGGCCAGGGCGTCGCGCACGGCGGTGGGCTCGGCGGCGGCCATCCGGTCGAGCACGACCACCTGGCGGTCGAGCGCCCAGCCGAGGTTCACGGCGGTCGGCCGCGACGCGCGCAGGGTCTCGATGTCCTCGCGCACGCCCGCCACGAAGTCGCCACCGGTGTCCAGGCGGCGTTCGGCGGCCATGACCACGCCGTGGCCGGCGGCCACGCCGATCGCCGGCGCGCCGCGCACCACCAGGCGGCGGATCGCGTCGACCAGGGTCGGCACGTCGCCGCAGACCAGCACCTCTTCGTGGTGCGGCAGCCGGGTCTGGTCGAGCAGGTGGACCGCTCCGTCGCGGTAGGCCACGGTGGAAGTGCTCACGCCGATCCTCCTGTTCCCGTGTCGGTCGGGTTCGCCGGGCCCGCCGGGTGGCCGGCGATCGGCCCCACGACCTCGATCCAGACGCGCCGGAAGGCCTGCAGCGGCAGGCCCATCACGTTGAAGTAGCAGCCGTCGATTCCGGCCACCAGCAGCGCACCGCGCTGCTGGATCCCGTAGGCCCCGGCCTTGTCCATGGGCTCGCCGCTGGCCACGTAGGCCGCGATCTCGACGTGGTCGAGTTCCCGGAAGCGCACCCGCGTGACGTCGTGGTCCACGCCCTGCGTCCCGTCGGTGACCAGCGCGGCCGAACTGTACACCGCGTGCTCGCGGCCGGCGAGGCGTCGCAGCATGGCCCGCGCCTCGGCCTCGTCCTCGGGCTTTCCGAGGATCTCGCCGTCGATCACCACCACGGTGTCCGAGCCGAGGACCATGGCGTCGGGATGATCCGCCGCCACGGCGCGCGCCTTCTCCAGGGCGAGCCGACAAACGTGCGCCGCGGGGGTCTCGTCGTCGAGCACGGTCTCGTCGATGCCCGCCGGTTGCACGGTGAAGTCGAGTCCCTGCGCCCGCAGGATCTCGGCCCGCCGCGGACTGCGGCTGGCCAGGACCAGCGGTCGATCACCGGGTCGCAGGAAGGGGTGCCCGTTCATGCTCCGCCGTCGGCATCGCGGTCGAGGATCAACGTGACCGGACCGTCGTTCTGCAGTTCGACCTGCATGTCGGCGGCGAAGATGCCGGTGGCCACGCGGACGTCGAGGTCTCGGAGACACCGGACGAAACGATCGTACAGACGCTCGGCCTGCTCGCCCGGAGCCGAGCCCACGAAGCTCGGACGACGTCCCTTGCGCGCATCGCCGTAGAGGGTGAACTGCGACACCACGAGCACGGCGCCGTCCACGTCGCGCAGGCCGCGGTTCATCTTTCCCTCGTCGTCGGGAAAGATCCGCAACTCGACACACTTGCGCGCCATCCACTCGAGCTCGGCTTCGGTGTCATTCTCGCGGAAGGCACAGAGGATCAACAGCCCGCGGTCGATCGATCCGGTCACGGTGTCGGCCACGGTGACCGAGGCCTGACGAACGCGCTGCAGGACGACCCTCATGCGTCGGTCCCGGACTCGAATGCCGTCCCGTCGCTGAGACCGACCGCAGCGCGTTCGACCCGGTCCACCCCGTTCAGGCCCCGGATCGCGCGGATGATCCGGTCGAGGTGCGACAGGTTGCGGACCTCGATCACGAAGGTGCAGTGGGCGTACTCGTGCTCGCCTTCGAAACTGCCGGCCTGGATGTTCACGCCCATGTCGCTGATCGCTCGCGAGATGTCGGCCAACAGATTCAGGCGGTCGTGCCCGGCCACGATCAACTGCACGGGGAACGCGGTCTCTTCGCCCACGTCCCAGTTCACGTCGATCAGGCGCTCGGGCTCGATGCGGTCGGGGCCGAGGTTGTCGCAGTCGGCGCGGTGAACACTCACGCCACGGCCGATGGTCACGATTCCCTTGATCGCATCGCCCGGCACCGGCTGGCAGCACTTGGCGAAGCTGATCATGAGGTTGTCCACGCCCTGGATCCGCACCCCTCCGGCCGCGGGACGCTTGAGCGCCTTCGACAGGCGGTCGGGAAGCGGGATGATCCGGCGCTTCTTCTCGGGCGGCGGCGCCATCTTGTTCAGCACCCGCTGCAGCGGCACCGCACCGTTGCCGATGGCCGCGAGCAGCCGGTCGGGGTCGGTGTGCCCCAGATCCTGCGACACCTCTTCGATCTTCGACTCGAACAGGTCGAGCGCCTTGCGCTTCTTCAGCTCGCGCTCGACCATCTCGCGGCCCAGCTTGACCGACTCTTCGAACTGCGTGGCCTTGATCCACTGCCGGATCTTGTGCTTGGCCTTGCTGGTCTGGACGATCTCGAGCCAGCCGGGGCTGGGACTGGCGTTCTTGTTCGTGAGCACCTCGACCGTCTCACCACTGCGCAGCGGATAACGCAACGACACGAGCCGTCCGTCGACCCGCGCCCCGCTACAGTGCAGACCGACCTCGCTGTGCACGTGGAACGCGAAGTCCAGCGGCGTGGACCCCTGCGCCATCTTGAAGACCTCGCCCTTGGGACTGAAGACGTAGACCTCGTCCTGGAAGAGGTCGATCTTCAGCGCCTCCATGAACTCGCGCGGGTCGTGGACGTCCTGCTGCAGTTCGAGCACCTCGCGGAACCACTGCATCTGTTCGTCGAGGCGGTCGCCGGGCTTGGCCGGACGGTCGTCGCGACCTTCCTTGTAGAGCCAGTGTGCGGCGATCCCCACCTCGGCGCGGCGATGCATCTCGTGGGTACGGATCTGCACCTCGATCAGATGGCCGTCGGGGCCGTGCACGGTGGTGTGCAGCGACTGGTAGGCGTTCTGCTTCGGATTGGCGATGTAGTCCTTCAACCGGTCGTGGATCGGCACCCAGTTGGCGTGCACCAGGCCCAGCGCATGGTAGCAATCGCCGACTTCGTCCACGATCAACCGGACGGCCAGCAGGTCGAAGATCTTGGCGAGCGGCATGCTGCGCGACTGCATCTTTCGCCAGACCGAGTAGTAGTGCTTCGGTCGGCCCTGGACCTCGTAGCTCATCCCCGCCTTGTCGAGCAGGCGACACAGCGGCCGGGTGAAGGCCTCGATGATGCCCTCCCGCTCGGACCGTTGCTCGCGGATGCCCTGCAGGATCGCGGCGTGGTCGTCGGGATGCAGGGTCTCGAACGCGAGGTCCTCGAGCTCCCACTTCAGCCGGGCGATCCCGAAGCGGTGGGCCAGCGGCGCGTAGACGTTCAGCGTCTCCTGCGCGATCGCCTCCTGCCGGTGACGCGACAGCGAGGCGATCGTGCGCATGTTGTGCAGGCGGTCGCAGAGCTTGATCAGGATGACCCGCACGTCCTTGGCCATCGTCAGCAGCATCTTGCGGTAGTTCTCGGCCTGCTGCGCCTCGGGATTGGCGTAGCGGATCTCGTTGATCTTGGTCACGCCGTCGACGAGCAGGGCCACGTCGTCACCGAAGGTCTCGCGCACGTCGTCGAGTCCGATTCCGGTGTCTTCGACCACGTCGTGCAGCAGCCCCGCCACGATCGTGTCGACGTCCATACGGAGGTCCGTAAGGGCCTCGGCCACGCTCACACAGTGGGTGAAGTAGGGCTCACCGCTCTTGCGGTTCTGCCCGTCGTGGGCGTCGCGGCCAACGTGGAACCCGCGCCAGAGTTTCTCGAGATCGGCCTCCGCGTGGTACGCGCGCACCTGTTCGACGACCGCGGACATGCGGCCTTCGAGGTCGAGGGGATTGGTGCGTGTCGCCGGCTTCGAGATCAAGGTTGCTCCTGGGTTCCTCCTGGTTCCTGACCACCCACCGCGGGCCCGGAGCCGGAGGCAGGTCGGAGTCCGTCGAGTGTGAGCTCCCATACATCGTAATTCGAATCGGGTCGGTACCGCACGGTGAAGGCCACGTCGAGGTCGGGTGCTCCCACCGCCGTGGGCATCCAGGCCTCGGCCTGCCCGAACGCGATCAGGCCCCGCGCGCGCCCTCCGTGGTCGAGATCCAGCCGCAGGTGACGCTCTCCGACCACGCGGGGCGACCGCCGATGCCGCCATCCCAGCCCCGCGAGGCGGGGACTGGGGTTGTCCTGCCCGAAAGGACCCAGGGCATTCAAGAACGCGGCCAGGTCCTCGTCGAGGTCTTCGTGGCCCAGGATCGCGTCGATGCGCAGGGGCGGGGCGACCTCGGCGCCCGCCGGGCGCCGGATGGCACGGTGGAAGCGGTCCTCGAGCTCCGCGACATGCTCCGACGCCACGGCCAGACCGGCCGCGGCCGCGTGCCCGCCATAGCGATCGAGCAGGTCGGCGCACTGGTCGAGCACCTCGACGAGGTCCACACCGGGCACGCTCCGGGCGCTGCCCACCGCCCCGTCGCCCTCGACCGCCAGCAGCAGGGCCGGCCGACCGTAGGCACGGGCGACCTTCGCCGCCGCGATCCCGACCACGCCCCGGTGCCACGCCGGCGACGACAGAACCAGACCCGCGGGATCGCGCTCCGCGATCCGGCGCTCCGCCATGGCGACCGCGTCGTCGGCGCACTCGGCGCCGATCCGCTTGCGCTCGCGGTTCAGGGCCTCGAGCCGCTGCGCCCCGCTGCGTGCGGACACCGCGTCGGGTGCGAGCAACAGGTCGAGCGTGGTCCGGGCGCGCTCGATCCGCCCCGGCGCATTGATGCGCGGAGCGATCTGGAAGGCCACGTCCTCGACGTCGACCCGCCGGCCGATCCGCGCGACCTCCATCAGCGCGCGCAGGCCCGGGATCCGGGTGGCACCGAGAGCCGCGAGCCCCCGGCGTACCAGGATTCGATTCTCGCCGCGCAGGGGCATCTGGTCGCCGATGGTGGCGAGTGCGGCCAGGGGGAGCTCTTCGTCGGCGTCTCCACCGCGGGCGGCGGCCACGGCGCGCAGCAGCTGGTACGCGATCCCGCCACCGCAAAGGTCGGCGTGCGGGTAGCGGCTGTCGGGACGCAGAGGGTTCACGAACCACTCTGCGCCGTCGGGATGCCGCTCGAAACGATGGTGATCGCACACGATCACGTCGATCCCGAGTTCGCGCGCCCGGCCCAGGGCCTCGTGCGCCGCGCTGCCGGTGTCGACGGTGATCAGCAGGCCCACGTGACTGCGGCCCGCGTGCTCGATCAGCCGACGGGCGACCCCGTACCCGTCGCGCTGGCGATCGGGAACGAAGGGCTCGACCACCGCTCCCAACCGGCGCAGACCACGGGTGAGCAGCGCGGTTCCGCAGATCCCGTCGGCGTCGTAGTCGCCGTGGACGACGATCCGCTCGCCGTCGTCGATCGCGTGCCCGATCCTGACCACGGCGGCGTCCAGGTCGGGGAGATCGGAGGGATCGTGCAGATCGGCCGCGTCGGGCTCGAGCCACCGTGCCGCGGCCTCGGCCGCGGTGAATCCCCGCCGCCAGAGGATCTGTCCGGCCACCGTCGGCAGCGCGAGCGCATGCGCGAGGTCGGCGCCGGCCCGGAGGTCGTCGCGGGTGGGGAGATCCCACAGCGGACCGGGGCCGCCGTCCGGGGTGCTCGACTGCTGAGGCATGACGGGTTCGTCCGGGGGGCCGGGGCGTAAGAGTCGGAGTCGGTCGTAAGCCGGGTTCTGTGACCGTCACGCCTCACGGCACGACGGGTGGCGGCCATTTCTCTGGGCCCGTGGTTTCCCACGGGCTCGAGCGACCCACCCGGGAGTCGTCGAGACGGGCAGTCTCTCCTCCCCTATTCGGTCTTGCACCAGACGGGGTTTACCGTGCCCTCTCCGTCACCGGAGAGGCGGTGGGCTCTTACCCCACCGTTTCACCCTTGCCGGCGGGCCGGAGCCCGCTTAGGCGGTCTGTTCTCTGTGGCACTTTCCGTGGGATCGCTCCCCCTGGGAGTTACCCAGCGTCCTGCCCTGTGGTGCCCGGACTTTCCTCGCTCCCGCCCGGAGGCGGGCTCGCGGTCGCCTGTCCGGCTCCGACTCTTCGCAGCAGAAATGTAGCCGCGAAAGCCCTCAGTGGGAAGCGTCGGCTCGTGCCGTGCCCTCGTCGAGCGCGGAGTTCGCCATGGCGTCGGCCAGCGCGTTGTCCGCGCGCCGCACGTGCTCGATCCGGAACGACGGAATCCTCGCGCTCAGCGTCCGGGCGCGTTCGTGGAGCGGGCGAAGGTGCTCCTTCTTGACCTTGTAGATCCCCCGCAGCTGCTTCACCACGAGTTCGCTGTCCAACCGCAGCACCGCGTCGGTCACTCCCCAGGCGGTCAGCCGCTCCAGCGCGGCGATGCAGCCCTTCCATTCGGCCACGTTGTTCGTGTCGTCGCCGATGCCCACGCCCTCGGCACAGAGCACGGTGCCGTCTTCGAGCGCGTACACACAGCCGTAGGCCGCCGGCCCGGGATTGCCACGGGAGGCGCCGTCGGTGTAGACGACGGCCGGTCCGCCGTGGGGATACGGGGACTCGGCGGGCGGCAGGGCGAACTCGCTGATGTCCGGGCGACCCACTAGGACACCGTCGAGTCTTCGTGCAGGGCCTCGACCACGATCCGCCCGCAGGTGTCACACACGACCCGGGTCCGGCCCTGGCTCACCTCGAGCGCCTTCTGCGGGGTGAGCTTCGTGTGGCAGAAGCCGCAGGCGTCCTTCGTGGCCCACACCACGGGCAGCGGCATCCGCTCGGCCCGGCGGCGCCACCAGCGCGCCGTGGCCTCGCCCGCCTGGTCGAGGAACTGGTCGAGGGACTTGCTCGCGTCGGCCATGGCGGTCTCGCGCCGGGTGCGCTCGGCGTGGATCGACTCGATCTCCTCGGTCACTTCCTTCGCCTTCGCCTCGAAGTCGGCGTTGGCCTCCTCGAACTCGGCCCGCGCCTTCTCGAGCAACTCCATGTTGGCCAGGACCGTCTCTTCCTTGGTCTCGATCTGCCGGCGGAGATAGCGCACCTCTTCGTTCAGGGCGCGGTACTCGCGGGTGTCCTGGATCTCGTTCAAGCGACTGTTGTGCCGCTTGGCCTGGCCCTGGATCTCCTCGATCTCCTTCTCGAGCGACTTGTTCGCCTGCTCCAGTTCCTCGACGCGGTTCTTCCGGCCCTTGGCCTCGGCTGCGTACTCGGTCCGTAGCTGCTCGAGGTTCGACTCGCGCTTGCGGCCGGCGGCGATGGCGGAGCGATGACGATGGACCTGACCGTCGAGATGGGCGATCTGGCTCAGGATGCGGGGATCGATCGAAGGACTCACAGCTGCTCGCCTCCAAGCGGGGGGCTCGGGACAGGGTCCGAAACGAAACGAGGGGCAGGCCGGTCGGCCCACCCCTCGCTGGTTCCGGATGGCATCGTTGCACCGCCGTGCGGCTGGTCCGGGAACGACCGACGCACGGCGAAGGGCGGGACGATGCAGACCGACGACTTCGTTGGGATCAACTCCTCGGGCCATCCAACGGCCCCGATGGTGATCTGTCGCGCGCCCGCCGAAGGCGCCGCGGGTGGCCGACCTCGTGGGCCGGCATCGGAAGACGATGGTGGGCGATACTGGACTCGAACCAGTGACCTCTCGCGTGTGAGGCGAGCGCTCTAGCCAGCTGAGCTAATCGCCCGATCCGTACACCGGTCGCCCGGCGCCGGTGGACGACTCCGGGTGGCCACCCGATCGTCTCCCGAAGGAGTGGGCCCACCAGGACTCGAACCTGGGACCGAACGGTTATGAGCCGTCTGCTCTGACCACTGAGCTATGGGCCCCAGACCGGACGCGGGAAGCTAACACCAAGACCCCGAGTGGTCAAGAAACCGGGGATTCCCCGGTTGTGCGGGCCGTCTTCAGGAGGACCGGTCGCTGACCCCCATGGCCAGGGGCCGGACCATCAGCCCGTAGAACATGTCCAGGTACCGGGCCGTCTCCTCGCGCTCGATGTTCGTGATGTACTTCCAGAATCCGTAGACCCGCGACAGGGCCAGCAGACGCTGGGCGTAGAGACCCCACGTGTAGTGCTCCTGCACCCGTTCGTAGGCCGCCCGCGACGTCCGGTTCCACAGATCGGGGTCCTGTCGGCAGGAGTCGACGAACTGGGCCATGAGCTCCGCGGCGCGCCCGCCGTGGTTGGGGTCGATGTGGAAACCGTTGCGACCGTCCTGGATGATCTCGAGCGGGCCACCGTAGCGCGTGGCGAAGACGGGCAGACCACTGACCATGGCCTCGATCACCGTCAGCCCGAAGGCCTCGAACAGCGCCGGCTGCACGAACATGCCCTTGCGCTCGGCCACGTAGCGATAGAGCTCGCCCACGAAGGTCTTGTCGGTGAGCATGTTCGCCCACCGGACCTGCCCGTCGAGATCGTGGTCGGCGAACAGTCGGTGCAGACGTTCGATCTGCGCCCGCTCGTCGGCGTCCCGCGACCACGAGGGATCGACGAACCCACCGACCACCAGCACGTTCGCCCGCTCGCGCAGTTCCGGGCTGTGCGCGTACCACTCGACGAAGCCAGCGATGTTCTTGATCCGGTCCAGTCGCGACAAGGTCATCAGGATCGGTTTCGTGCGGTCCTCCAGATGGCCGAAGCCGTCCTCGCCCGACGGCCCGAAGATCATGCGGTCGAGCTCGTCGTGCATCGACTCGACCCGGCGCTCGGCCTCCCAGTACGGGAAGAACACGTCCTCGGCCGCCCCCGGCGACACGATGTTGAACTTCGGGTCGAAGGGATCGATCCCGTTGTTCACCCGGTACAGCCCGGGCAGCGTGTAACTCTGGTAGCTCTCGTACTGCCCGACCGTCTGGCGCGTACCGGCGATCTCCTGATAGGTGCTGGTGATGATGAAGTCGGCCGAGTTCATGGCCATGAGATCGACCGAGTACTGCGTGGCGAAGTGGTGTTCGTCCTCGTGGTCGCGCCAGTACAGGTCGCTGTGCAGGTACTTGGTCTTCTCGAGCGCGTGGGCGATGTTGCACTGCGTGACCTTCAGCCGCTTCGACAGCAGCGTGGCCACGAGGTTGCCGTCGGAGTAGTTGCCGATCAGCAGGTCGGGCCGGCCGCCGAACTCGGCGCTCAGCACGTGCTCGCACTCGATCGAGTAGCGCTCGAGGTAGGGCCAGATCTCGAAGCGAGAGATCCAGTGCTGCAACACCTCGCCGTTCTCGTCGCGGAAGGGCACTCGCACGATCCGCGCGTGCTCGGTGCCCAGGATCGGCTCGACCGGATGATCACAGGTCGTGCCCTCGGCCTCGGGGATCAGCCGCGTGAGCACGATGATCTGCGGTTGGACGTCCAGGCCCTGCTGACGGATGCTGTGCCGCATCTCGCGCTCGAGTGCCCGCACCTGGTCGAGGATGTAGACGACCTGACCGCCGGTGTCGGGCTTGCCCAGCACGTCGGCCTGGCCGAACCAGCCGTGCGGCGACAGGATCGCCACCTTGAAGATCATCGGGATGCGCCGCAGGAAGCGCTCGAGCGGCTCGGGCGACGGCGCCTCGAGCACGTCGACCAGCAGCTCCATGGTCGAGCGCGCCTGCTCCAGCGTTCGGCCCCAGCCGACCTCGAAACCCATGGAGCTGAGCACGTCGGCGTGGTCGGACCAGAGGGCCTCGCTGGCCTGGATCTCGATCCACTCGATGGCATCGCGCAGCGCCGACACCATGGTCGTGAGGTTCGGGATCCGTTCGTTCAGCATCACCGGCCGGCCCTCGATGCGGTGCAGGCGCAGGAAGTCGAAGATCGCCTGGGCTCCGGGCCCCTTGTCGTCGAAGACCCGCCGAGCGAGGTGCCGGTTGAGAAACTCCACGCCGCGGCCGATCGAGCGGGCCTCGCTGAGGCGCGGAAATCCCCGCTCGAACGGACCGAAGTCCACTTCCAGCGGCCAGGCACTCGGAGGACCACCGTTGACCGCGCGTTCCTTGGCGTCGAGGTACTCGGCGACCTCGACCTCACGCACCCACATCTCTTCGCAGTGGATCTGCAGGTGCTTCCACTGCGCGACGCGGGGACGCATGGCCAGCCACAACGTGCGCCCGCGGACCACGCCCTCCTGCGCGGTGAGCAATGCACGTGCGAGCCGGGTCTCGCGGAGACCGTCGTCCTTCTCGGCGGCGAAGCGCTCGAAGGGTTCCACCAGATCGGTCCGGAGCAGCAGCACGCGCTCCGCGGTCACCAGACCCCGGAAGAATCCGTAGAGCCGTGCCCGGTGGGCATCGACATCGCGCTGGAGATCCTCGCTCATGAGCCTTCCCCTCCGTCTCCGGCGCTCGCCCGCAGGGCTTCGCCACCGGCCTCGTCATCCACCCGGATCTCGCCCAGGAAGTCGTAATGGTCGATGCCGTCGATCACGGCGTGAACACCGGTGGCCTCGGAGAAGTAGACCCGGGGCCGCCCACGCAGGTTGCGCAGCTCGGAAGAATGATCGGCGACGACCACGCCCAGGGTGTCGCCCAGGAGCATGTCCTCGTCGATGCCCGTCCGGCCCACCACCAACACGCGGTCCGGCCAGAGTTCCCACTTGTACGACAGGAATCGCAGAGCGCGACCGGGCGAGGCGCGCGAAGGGACCACGTCGAGGAACGATCCGTCGCTGAGCACGCACTTCGCCGGCAGGCGACTCTGGCGCAGCGCCCGCCGGATCTTGCGCAGGCTCGGGGCCTCTTCGTCGTCGAGATAGAAACTCACCTTGAAGTGACGCTGCTCGGTCTCGGGCTGCAACGTGATGCCCGGCATCGAGATCAGTGCCTTCTGGATGGCCCGCGCCTGCCAACGATGGTCGATGTGTCGTGCCCAGGAGCGATCGGACACCCGCTTGCGGCCGTAGACGATCTCGGTACCGGCGGCCGCGATCATGAAGTCGGGAACGGGGACCTGCAGGTCGTGCAAGAGCTCGGCCGCGGCATCGGGACGGCGACCGGTCACCACCCCGAGCGCGACGTCGGCCGAAGTCTCGCGCAGGCGCTTGACCAGGTCCAGCACTCCCTGCTTGTCCTCGGTGAACACCCCGTCGAGCTCGATCACGATCGCCCGCTCGGCGCGCTTGAGGCGCTCGGGCGCCACGGTGGTGATCTCCGACCGGGGGCGGGATCCCAGGATGACCCGGCGCACCTCGTTCACCAGGCTGTCGGCGTGACCGTCCCAGCCGTAGGTGCGGCGAGCGCCCTCGATGCCCGACCGCGACATGGTCTCCCAGGTCTCGCGGTCGCCGACGATCTCTTCGATCCCCCGGGCGATGTCGGCGTCGTCGAAGGGATCGACCAGGAGTCCGTTGCGGCAGGCCTTGATGATGTCCCGCGGACCGCCGTCGTGCGTGGCCACGATCGGCACGCCGCTGGCTGCCGCCTCGATCAGCGTGAGACCGAAGGGTTCGGTGAGAGCGGGGTTCACGAACACCCCACCCGTGCGAGCGGTCCATCGGTAGAGTTCCGGAACGTCCTCGGGGCGGTGCGACTTCGGGTACGCCACCTGCCCGTAGAGGTCGTGCGCGTCGATCAACAGGAGCAGCTCGGTGAGGACCTTCCGCGGGGCCTTCCCCATTTCGCGGATGTCCTCGCGGCCGCCCGCGAGGATCGCCAGGTTCGTGCGCTCTCGCAGCAGATCGCTGCTCGCGTAGGCCCGAACGAGCGCGGCCAGGTTCTTGCGCTCGTCGGCACGGGCCAACGCCACGATCAGAGGACGCTCGGGATCGCGGAGGAAGCGATCGAGTTCCCGAGCGATGGCGGGCTTCGGCTCGTCGTCACGCGGCGGCCGGAAGCGCGACAGGTCCACGCCCGGCGGGATCACCTCCATGCGCTCGGGCTCGTAGTGGTCGTAGAGCGCGTACTGCTCCTCGACCTCCTGCTCGGTGCTGGTGGTGACCACCGATGCGGTCTCGAGCGCGATCTCCTCGGCCTCGATGCGCATGGGGAAGTTGAACTGCCGATCGATGGTCTCGGCGTCGGACTTGCCCTTCAGCATCCGCATGCGCTTGACGCGTCCCAGCGAGTGGCCCGTGAACACGAAGGGCACGCCCAACAGCCGGGCGATCTCGCTGCCCACGTAGCCCGCGTCGGCGTAGTGGCCGTGGACGACGTCGGGAAGCTCGCCCTGGGTGCGCAGCAGATTCATGGTGCGGTCGACGAACTCGTCCAGGTAGGGCCAGAGCCGCTCCTTGCGCAGGTAGCGACGCGGCCCGCAGTCGATGCGCACGATCTCGGCGTTGCCGGCCAGGGCCTCGCGCTCCTCGGCGTAGGAATCGTCGACGTTCGGGCCGTGCACGCGCCGGGTCAGCAGCTGCACGCGCCGTACGTCGGAGTGCTGGGCCAGGGCCCTGACCTGCTCGATCACGTAGGTGATCTGGCCGCCGGTGTCGGCGTCGCGCCCGAGCTCGATGTCGTAGCCGCGGACCAGACCGTGCAGGCTCAGGCTGAGGACGTGCAGTCCGTGTCGCAGTCGCGAGACGTCAGCGGACATCGTCGGACTCCCAGCTGGCGCGCACCCGCGCGTAGTCGGCTCGGTCCGGGAGCGTGGCGCCCTGGCGTTCACACACCACGGCGGCGAATTCGTTCGCGCGCCGCAGGGCGACCTCGACGGGCCAGTCGTCCAGCAGACCGATCAACGTGACCGAGGCGAAAGCATCGCCGGCGCCGACGGGATCGACGAAGTTCTCCACCGTGGCCCCCTCGACCGAGGCGGCACCCGCCGTCGCGTCGACGGCCAGGGCTCCGTCGGCGCCCAGGGTCACCACCAGCCGCTGCAGATCGTTGTCCCGGAGCAGCCGCTCGGCGGCGGCGAGGAGCGCGCCGCGGTCGCGCGCCGTCGTCCCGGCGAGCTGGTTCAGCTCGTCGGCGTTCAATTTGACCCACGTCGCGTGCTCGACGGCCTCCCGCGCCCGCTCGAGGGGGGTGTGGGGCGGCCGCAGGTTCACGTCGCAGAAGACGGGAACCGACGTGGACTCGCGGATCCGGCGGAAGGCCCGCCGGCTCTCGTCGGCCCGGAGGGCCAGGGTCCCGTGGACCAGACAGGCGGGCTCGAGCTCGTCCACCGCGGCCAGGGCGGCCTCGGCGTCGACGTGGTCGTAGGCGACGTCCTCGACGATGTCGTACTCGACGTCGTGGCCGTCGACCCGGGCGTGGACGACTCCCGTCCCGTGCCCCGGGTCCACCTGGAGTCCCACGGTGTCCATGCCCCATTCGTCCATGGTGGAATCGATACGCCGCCCGCGCTCGTCGTCGCCGCGCGCTCCGACGAAGCGCGGCTCCCGGCCGAATCCCTGCAGGTGCCACGCCACGTTGAACGGCGCGCCACCCAGCACTTCGGACTCGCCGTCGAAGACGTCGTAGAGGGCTTCCCCGAAAACGATGGGCCGCGGCATCGACATTGCGTGGTCCATGGTCTTTCGTACGGTGGGTCGGAAGGCCGGCGCTTCCGCGCCGAGCCCATCGAATGACCCTAAGCCACTGGACGAAGGCGTCAAGGGATGGACCGCAAGCGCCTGCTGGCGAGCGACATCGACGGCACACTCATCGCACCCGGAAACTCGGACCCGGAGGCCGTCGAGGCCTTCCGCCGATGGCGTGAGACCCAGACGGATCTGGCCCTCGCCTACGTCACGGGGCGCGGCTTCGAGAACGCGCTCGCGACGATCGAGCGCGCGGGGCTGCCGTGGCCCGACGCCGTGGCCAGCGCGGTCGGCACCAGCGTCCACTGGCGCCGGGGCGGCACCTGGGAGCCCGACGAGGCCTACTCCACCCAGTTGGCCGCGGCCCTGGGCGTGTCGAGCCTCGACGAGGCCGACCCCGTGATCCTGGCCCACGACGGCGTCCGGCGGCAGGCCCCCGAAGAGCAGTCCCGCTTCAAGCGCAGCTTCCTGCGCGAGGACCGCGACTTCGGCGACGATCTGGCCCGCGGGATCGGCTCGGCCCTGCTCGGGCGCGGCCTGCGGGTCAATCTGGTGCGCAGCCTGGATCCCTGGACGGGGCACGGTCTGCTCGACGTCCTGCCCCGGGACACCGACAAGGCCCGCGCGGTCGAACACCTGCGCGCCCGGATCGCCCTCGACATGGACGCCGTGGTCTTCGCCGGCGACTCGGGCAACGACGTCGCGGCCCTCTCGCGCCCGTGGTGGTCGATCGTGGTCGGCAACGCGGGTGAAGAGGTCCGTGCCCACTTCCGCCCCGGCAGCCGGGCGAGCGAGAACACGATCCTCGCGAAGGAATCGGTGCTGCGCGGGGTGCTGGAAGGTCTGCACCGGATCGGCTGGATGGACGAGCTCCCCGCCGGCTGAACGCGAAGCGGCCCCACCACCGGTGGAGCCGCCTCGTCGTGATCCGGAGCCTTCGGACCGCGCTCAGATGATCTCGGTGTAACCCTTGAGCTTCCGGCTACGGCTCGGGTGCCGCAGTTTGCGCAGGGCCTTGGCCTCGATCTGGCGCACGCGCTCGCGGGTGACCTTGAAGATCGTGCCCACTTCTTCGAGCGTGCGCGGCGTGCCGTCACCCAGCCCGAAGCGCAGGCGGATGACCTTCTCCTCGCGCCGGGTCAGGGTGCTGAGCACCCGGCTCATACGATCCTCGAGCATGGCGTGCGCGGCCTGCTTGGCCGGGCTCGGGGCCGCGGTGTCCTCGATGAAGTCACCCAGATTGCTGTCCTCGTCCTCGCCGATCGGGCGGTCGAGCGACACCGGTTCCAGGCTGGCCTTCATGACCTGCTTCACCTTGTCGGTGGGCATGTCGAGCAGCTTGGCCATCTCCTCGGCCGTGGGATCGCGACCGAGTTCCTGGAGCAGCTGACGGCTCACCCGGTTCACCTTGTTGATGGCCTCGATCATGTGCACCGGCACGCGGATGGTGCGCGCCTGGTCGGCGATCGCCCGCGTGATGGCCTGGCGGATCCACCACGTCGCGTAGGTGGAGAACTTGTAGCCCTTGCGGTAGTCGAACTTCTCGACGGCGCGCATCAGACCGCTGTTCCCCTCCTGGATGAGATCGAGGAATTCCAGGCCCCGGTTGGTGTAGCGCTTGGCGATGCTGATCACGAGGCGGACGTTGGCCTCGATCATCTGCTTCACGGCCTGCTGGAGTTGACGCTCGCCGGCGTCGATCTCGAGCACGAGCTCGTGCAACTTCGCGGAGTCGATCCCGATCTCGTCCTCGATCTTGCTGATCTTCGAACGCAGCGAGCGGATCTTGTTCTGGATGTCCACGAGGTCCTGGACGTCCATGCTTCCCTTGTCGGGGATCTTCACCGTCTTGTGTTTGCGCTTCTGGGCGTTGCGGATGGTCTCGGCCAACTTCGTGGCGTCGAGGCCGCAGAAGTCCTCGCACTGCGCGATCTGCTCGCGGGTGCGTTCGATCTTGCCCATGACCGTGCGCAGAGCGTTGCTCATCGACTCGACCTGCGCGGTGCTCAGCTTCAGCCCGACGAACTCGTCGAGGATCTTCTGCTCGCGGGTGTCGATCTTCTTCTCGAGGGTCTTGCGACGACCTGCGGTGAGGTCGTCGTCCTCGAGCTCCCTGCGGGTCTCGCGGATCTCGGCCTGCCACTTCTCGATCCGGTCGACGGCGCGGGTGATCCGCTGACTCTCCTTGCGCGCCGTCGTGTTGACGTTCCAGCTACTGGCGTCGGTCTGGATGACCTCGTCGACGACCAGCATGTCACGCCCGAGACGGTCGGCCAGGCTGCGCAGCTCGTCGAGCGTGTGGGTCGACTGCAGGATGGCCTTGACCACCCGCAGCGTGCCCTCTTCCATGCGCCTGGCCAGACGGACCTCGCCCTCGCGGTCGAGCAGCGGGACCTTTCCCATCTCGCGCAGGTACATGCGCACGGGATCGTCGTACTTGACGGTGCTCTTCAGGGATTTCTTCTCGGCCTTCAACTTCTTCGCACGGCGACGCTCCTTGAGCTCCATCTTCTGCTTCGCCGTCGACTCGTCGTCGAAGTACTCGATCCGCAGATCACTGAGCCGGTCGTAGATCCGATCGGCGTCCGTGACCTCGAATTCGTCACCGAGGAGCTCGTTGACCTCGTCGTGCAGCACGTAGCCACCGCGACGCTTGGCCTGCTTCTGCAGCTCCTTGATCAAACTGTCGATTTGCGTCTTGTCCATCGGCTCGGTTTCCCCCCGTGCGAACGGGTCAAGAGGGATCCGTCGGGTGTGACGATGCGTCGTCTCCGTGCCGGTTGCGAGCGAGTCGATCCTTCCACTCGTCGCTACCGCTACGGTACGCCGCGTCGATGTCGTCGCGCTCCTGTCGGGATCGGGCGCGGTGGGACAGTCGCTTCTCTGCTTCCAGAAGGGCGTCGATCTCGGCGACCGGGTCGAGACCTCCGCTGTCGGGAGCCGGTTCGATCTCGCTGAAGAGACCCGCCAGAACGGGCTCGAGTTCGGTGCCCTCGACGCCGAGTTGGTGCACGGCGGTGACGGCGTCGACCTCGGGCGCGACGGCGGCCAGTTTCTCGGCGAGTGCGGCGTGTGTCTCCGAACGCCAGGGTCCGGGACGGCCGCGCTCGAAGAGATGGCGTCGCGCGCGACGCGAGGTCAACGCGAGGGCGAGCAGGTGCCGCTCGGTGGCAGGCGCGGCCTCGGGGGTGTCGGTGGAATCGGGAACGGCGTCGGGCGCGGGCTCGTGCCTCCGACGCGACGTCGAGGCGAGCAGGGCGTGGCGACTGACACCGAAGGCGTCGGCAGCCTCGGCCAACAGGAGTTCGGAGCGAACGGGATCGGCGATGTCCGCCGCGACGCCTCGCAGGTGTGTGAGCGCACGCTCACGCAGCACCCGACCGCCACCGCGCTCGTCGACCTCTTCCCGCATGCACTCCACGAGGCCCGGTGCCTCCTGCAGCGCTTCCTGCACCTCGTCCCCCTTGCCCGCGGCCAGAAGGTCGGCCGGATCGTGACCCTGCGGCAACCGCACGATGCGTGCGTCGATGCCGGCAGCCATGGCGATTCCCGCCGATTTGAACGCCGCCTTGCGTCCAGCCGTGTCTCCGTCGAAGACCAGGACCACCTCGAGCACCCATCGCTGCAACATCCTGGCCTGTTCGGCCGTGAAGGCCGTGCCACACGTGGCCACGGTCTGCGTCCAGCCAGCCTGATGGAGTGCGAGCGCGTCCAGGTACCCTTCGACGAGAACAGCCTTCCGGGCGCGGACCATGGCGGACCGGGCCTCGGGCAAGGCGTAAAGGGTCTGACGCTTCCGGAAGACGGAGGTTTCGGGCGTGTTCAGATATTTGGGCTCACCGGGCCCCAGGATCCTGCCGCCGAACCCGTAGACCTTCTGGGCTACGCCACGAATCGGGAATATAAGACGCGATCGGAAATAGGCAAACGGCGGCCGGCCCTCGCTCCGGCGGACCAGAGAGGTCCCGAACAGGGCCTCCGTGTCGACTTTCGCCTCTTTCGCGGCTCGCAGGAAACGGGAACCGTCGGCGGGCGCCCATCCCAGGGCGAAGGACTCGATCGTCTCCGGCGCGAGACCGCGCTCGCGGGCGTAGGCGCGGGCCTTCTGACCCTCCGGCCCGCGGAGCTGTTCGGCGAACCACTGCTCGGCCCAGGCGTTGGCCTTCAGGGCGCCCTCGCGCGGATCCGGACCCGCGTCCTCGCGGTCGGTCACCGACCGCTGCAGGTCGATTCCCAACCGGTCGGCGCACCACTCCACCGCCTCGGGGAACGACATCCCTTCCTTGTCCATGAGGAAGCGGAAGACGTTTCCGCCGCGCTGACACCCGAAACAGTAGAAGATCTGCCGGTCGGTGTTCACGTGGAAGCTCGGGGTCTTCTCGTTGTGGAAGGGACACCGCGCCCAGTACGAACCGCCCTTGCGCGTGAGCGTGAGGAAATGGCCGACGACCTGCTCGATCGCAGTGTCCTCGCGGATCTTGTCGATGACGTCGTCGGGAATGCGGCCGCGCATCGGCACCTCGGTCCGAAGGAGCACGCCGGGCGAGAGCGGGCTGGGCGGGAGACGTTCTCATGGTAGGCGGGCCCACGGCGCTCGCCAGGCACGAATCTTCGTCGCCCCGCTCACAGTTCGACGACGGTCACACCGTCGTCGTGGCGTCCCCCACCGCCGAGCCGGGAGCGGCGCACGCGCGGGTCGTCGCGCAGCCGTTCGCCGATCACCGCGCGGAGCCGACCGGTTCCCTTGCCGTGCACGACCTCGAGTTCGCGCATGCCCGTCACCAGACAGCGATCGACGGCGCGGTCGACCAGACGCCATGCGTCCTCGACGTCGTAGCCGCGTACGTCGACCCGGGTGGCGGCCAACGGCGACGCATCGGACAGCTGGGTGCGGATCGTCCCTTCGCGGGGCGCGCTCTCCACGCGGGCTTCCTCGTCGTCGGGTGCGGCCAGTTGATCGACCCGGGCCACGACGCGGGCGCCGCCGATCTCGAGCCGCACGCGGTCACCGCGGACCTCGACGATCCTCCCCACCGAACCCAGATCGGTGTGGCGGACCACGGCCCCCACCTCGACCCGCGGCGCACGCCGGGGCAAGGAGGTCGCACGCTGCCGCTTGCGCTGTCGCTCCCGGAGTTGCTCGGACCGCTGTTCGATCTCGTCGCGCGCGGTGCGCGCGGCCTCGACCGATTCCTCCGAGCCCCCGGCTTCACGGATCTCCTGGAGCAGCCTCTCGACCCGACGCCGTGCGTTGCGCACGATTCCCTCGGCCTCGCGCTCGGCCTGGTCCAGTCGGTCGCGACGGCTCTGCTTGAGTTCGCGTGCGAGGCGGTCGTAGTGCTGTTGGCTCAGCCGGCTGCGATCGAGCTGTTCGGTGAGTTCGACACGCCGGGACTCGGCCTCGGCGCGCGCGGCCTCCATGGAACGCAGCAGTTCGTCGAGGCGGACGCGGTCTTCGCCGAGCAGGGCGCGGGCGCGGGCCAGCACGTCGTCGGGCAGGGTCATGCGCTCGGCGATCTCGAGCGCGTGACTGGCTCCGGGTACGTCGAGCCGGAGTTCGAAGAGCGGTCGCAGCCGTTCCTGGTCGAAGGCCATGCTCGCGTGCCGGAAGCCGGGATCCTCCTCGACCAGCGCCTTGAGCTGTCCGTAGTGCGTGGTCACGAAGGCGCGCCCGCCTCCGCGGACCAGGTCTTCGAGGATCGCACGCGCGAGCGCCACGCCCTCCTCGGGATCGGTCCCCCCTCCGATCTCGTCGAGCAGGACCAGCGAGCGTTCGGTCGCGGTGCCGAGGATCGCGCGCAGGTGCGTGAGATGGGCGCTGAAGCTGCTGAGGGCGTCCTCGATCGACTGCTCGTCGCCCGTGTCCACGAGGACGTGGTCGAAGACGGGCAGACGCGGCGGGTGAGCGCAGGGCAACGGGATCGCCGCCTGCGCCATGAACGCCGCCAGCCCCACCGACTTCAGGGTGACCGTCTTGCCACCGGCATTCGGGCCGCTCACCAGGATCAGGCGGGCATCGTCCAGACGCAGGTCGAGCGGGACGAGTTCGTCGGCCCGCCCGGCACGCGCCAGACTCCGCTGCAGCAGTGGATGGCGGAACCCCTCGATCCGGACCGGAGCCCCCGGCGAGCGCTCCAGACGCGGGATCTCCGCGTGCCGCTCGTGCCCCCACCGGGCGCGGGCACGCACGGTGTCGATCACGACCGCGCGTTCGAAGAGATCGAGCAGGTCCGGCACGTGATCGGCCACGGTGCGGTTGAGCTCGATCAGGATCCGACGCTCCTCGTCCTCGACGGCGATCCGGCACTCGGCGAGCTCGTTGCCCGCCTCGACCACGGCCATCGGCTCGACGAACAGGGTGCCACCCGTGCCGCTGCGGTCGTGGACGATTCCGGGCACCCGGCGGCGCGCGCCGGCGCGCACGGGGATGCACGGGCGCGCCCCGCGCATGACGAGTTCGCCGGACATGGTGTGCCCGCCGGCGGCGGCCTCCTGCATGGAGTTGCGTGCCACGTCGCGGACGCGGGCCTCGGCGGCCTCGGCGGTGCGCCGCAGCGGGCCGAGCCGGGGGCTGGCGGCGTCGCGCAGGCGACCGTCGGGATCGAGTGCGGCCTCGAGCCGGTCGGCCAGCGGCGCCGGGTCCTCCGCCCCACGCAGGGACCGCGCGGTGAAGGTCAACCGATCGCCGAAGGTCCGCACGCCGTGCAGCAGGTCGCTCAGGGCGCGGGCCGTACCGGCCACCGCGGCCAGCTCTTCGCCTCCCAGCGGCCCCGTTTCGGTGCGCTCGTCGCCCAGGATCGCGACCAGGTCCTCGCACGGCGCCAGGGGGACGTCGTCACCGCGGTCGAGGTGACGGAGGATCTCTTCGATCCAGCGGAAGCGCTCGCGGAGGGCCTCGACGTCGTCGACGGGCTCGCTGGCGCGGATCCGGTCGGCGGCCCGCCCCAGCGCCGCGTGTTCGGCCACCGACGCGAGCAGTTGGTCCCAACCGAGGATCCGTGCCGCCCGGCGACCCTCGTCGTGGCGCGTCAACGATCGATCAGGGTTGGGATCCATCGTCGCCTTCGAGTCGTTGCACGGTGTCGTCGACCGTGGCCCGGATCTGCTCGGCCGCGTCGCGCGCGACCGGCTCGACGTGCTCGCGGATCATCTCGAAGAATCCCTCGCTGCCGCCCCACGCGGAACTCGCGGCATCGTAGACGGCGGGGGCGAGGTGGAGTACGGCCGCGGAGATCTCGTCGTCGCGCAGGACCTGCTTCAGGTCCTCGTCGACCGGCAGCGCCAGCAACAGGATCAGCGCACAACTGGCGATGACCAGTCCGAACACGGCGCCCAGCACGGCGCCCCCCGCGCGATCGAGCCAGCCGGTGATCGTGAGCCGCACGATCTTCTGCGACAGCTGCGCCAGCAGACGCACGGCGACCAGTCCCCCGACGATGACCACCACCCACGACCCGAAGAAGGCCACTCGTGCGGGCATGCCCCACTGGTCGTGGAAGATCGGCTCGAGGTCACCGGCCAGCCGCGAGGCGAAGAGGAACACCACCAGCAGGCCGAGCACCTCGACCAGACGACGCACCACGCCCTGCCGCACGCCTTCGATCACGAACCACGTGACCACGACGGCCATGGCGACGTAGACGACCGTCATCCCGCCAGCTTCTTCTTCACGGTCGCGCTCACGCGGCCTCCATCGGCCCGGCCGTCGGCCCGGGCGATCGCGGACTTCATCACGCGGCCCATGTCCTTCATCGACGACGCCCCTTCGTCCGCGATCACGGCCTCGACCAGCGACTCGAGTTCCTCGTCGCTCAGCGGTTCGGGCAGGTAGGAGCGCACGACCGACAACTCGAACTCCTCGGCCGCCGCCAGCTCGTCGCGGCCCGCCTTGCGCGCTTCCTCCAGTCCTTCCTCGCGTTGTTTGGCGTAGGTCATGAGCACGCGCGTGACGCCGGCGTCCTCGGTGGCCTGCGGATCGTCGATCGCCGTCGACTTCACCTTCGAGATCAACATGCGCAGGACCCCCAGCCTGTCCTTGTCGCGCGCCTTCATGGCGGCCTTCATGTCGGACTGCAGACGCTCGAACAGCGAATCACTCATGACCTCTTCCTTCGTTCAGGGCCGCGGCCAGGACGATGGCCGCGGTCTCGGCCCGCAAGCGGAACGGTCCGAGCGTGATCGCGCGGGCCCCGCGTTCGCGTAGCCAGGCCTTCTCTTCGTCGCCGAACCCGCCCTCGGGACCGACCAGCGCCAGGTGCGGCGCGCGGTCCCCGAGCCCGAGCCCGGCGACGCGAGTCTCTTCTTCGACCTCGTCGGCGACGATGACCGTCGCACCCGTACCATGATCCTCGACCGCGTCGGCCAGGGTCCGCGGCGCGGTCACCTCGACCCGCCACGACCGGCCCGACTGCTTGGTGGCGCTGTCGGCGATGCGCTGCCAACGCTCGATCTTACGCTCGGCGCCGCCGGGCTTCCACTTCACGACGTTGTGGGCCGCGATCAGGGGCACCACGCGGTGCACCCCCAGCTCGACCATCTTCTCCAGCGCCACCTCGAAGTGGTCGCCCTTGAGCAGGGCGAGACCCACCGTCGACCAGGGCGCACCGTCCTCGCGGGGGTCGACCTCGGTCCGCAGGATCTTCGCGTGCACCAGCTGTCTGCCCTCGACGCGGTCGATCTCGGCGTGCAGGAAGCGTCCGGTGCCGTCGGTGCACACGATCGCATCACCCACACGGTGGCGCAGGACCTTGACCACGTGCCGCGCCTCGGGACCCTCGAGCAGGATCGACGAGCCGTGGATCTGACGGGGCTCGACGAATTGCAGCTGCACGGCCTGCTCCTAGTCGTACACGCGGCGTCCCGGCTCGGGAACACCCTTCGACAGGGCGTCGCGCATCTCCTCGAGAGCCTTCTTCTCGCTGCGCCCCAACGACTGCGGCGTCCACCCGATGATCCGCACGAGCTGGTCGCCGCGGCCGCTACCGTGCAGGTGCGGGATCCCCTTGCCCCGCATGCGGAACACCTTGTGTGACTGCGTCCCCGCAGGGATCTTCAGCGCCACGCGACCGTCCACGGTGGGGATCTGCACCTTCGTGCCGAGCGCGAGGTCGACGGTCGACACCGGGACGTTGATCAGCACGTCGTCACCGTGGCGCTCGAAACGGTCGTGTTCGACCTCCTCGATCACCACCAGAACGTCGCCGGGAGGCGCACCGCGTTCGCCGATGTCGCCCTCGCCCTTGAGTGTCAGGTAGTTCCCGGTGCTCACACCGGCGGGAATGTTCACCGTGACCGTGGACTCACCGCGGACGTGGCCGGTGCCGTTGCAGTCGCCGCAGGGATCGGTCACCACCGTGCCCTCGCCGTGACACTGCGGGCAGACCACCACGTTCATGAACTGGCCGAGCAGAGTGCGCTGCACCCGACGGACCTGACCCTGGCCCTGGCACTGCGGACAGCTCTGTGGCTCGGTGCCGCCCCGCGAACCGGTGCCCTGGCAGGTGGAACAGGCCACCTGCTTGCGCAGTTTGATGGTCTTCTCGGCGCCGTTGGCCACGTCCTCGAGCGTCAGCTTCACCTTGATCTGCAGATCGCGTCCGCGCCCGGCGCGCCGGCGCCCCCCGCCGGCCGCAGCCTCGCCGAAGATGTCGCCGAAGGCTCCGCCGCCGAAGTCGCGCATGAACGCCCGGAGGGCGTCGGACAGGTCGAAGTCGTAGCCGGCCGCGCCCCCGAATCCACCTGCGCCACCGAAGCCCTGGTCGGCACCGGCGCCGACGCCGGCGTGACCGAACTGGTCGTAGCGCTGCCGCTTCTCGGGATCGCGCAGCACCTCGTAGGCCTCGGTCGCCTCCCGGAACCGTTCCTCGGCGGTCTGGTCGCCGGGATTCTTGTCCGGGTGGTACTGCACGGCGAGCTTGCGGTACGCCTTCTTGATGGCGGACTCGTCGGCATCTCGGTCGACACCGAGGATCTCGTAGTAGTCTCGCTTGCTCATGCACGGGCTTTCCGAGGTGGGTCCGCGGGCTCGCCGGAACGTCCAAGAAAAGGCCGGTCGGTGCAAGCGCAACCGTGGTTTCCGGTGCCGGGGGACACGAACGGCCCCGGACGGGCGTCCAGAGCCGCGCGCACCGGCCGGAAGGGGATTCAGGCGTCCCGGCTCTGGTAGAGTGTCTGGGCGAATCCGTGTGCGGCCTGCTGGAGTTCCTCGACACAGGCCTTCAACGGCTCCGATTCGTCGCCCACCAGGGCGTCCTCGACGGCGTCGCACAGGCCCTCGAGACCACTGATCACCTGCGAGTCGACACCGCTGCGGCGCGCCGACTCGATCGAGTCGCGCACGTTCAGCAGCAACGATTCGGCCCGATGCTTGAGTTCGGCCCGCTCGCGGCGCTGCAGGTCCTCGTCGTGCCGGTCCTCGGCCTCGCGGATCAGGCGCTGGATCTCGGACTCGGACAGGTTCCCGGCCCCACTGACCACCACGTTCTGTTCGCGGCCCGTCCCGAGGTCGCGCGCCGAGATGTTCAGGATTCCGTTGGCGTCGATGTCGAAGACCACCTCGATCTGCGGCACGCCCTTCTTCGCCGGAGGGATTCCGCTGAGTTCGAAGCGCGCGAGCGTGCGGTTGTCGGCGGCCATCTCGCGCTCACCCTGCACGCAGTGCACCGTGACCGAGCTCTGGTCGTCCTGCACGGTGGAGAAGATCTGCGAGCGCCGCGTGGGAATGGTCGTGTTGCGGTCGATCACCCGGGTGACCACGCCACCGAGGGTCTCGAGTCCGAGCGACAGCGGGGTGACGTCGAGGAGCAGCACGTCTTCGACCTCGCCGTCGAGCACCCCGGCCTGGATCGCCGCACCCATGGCGACCACCTCGTCCGGATGGACACCCTTGTTCGGCATCTTGGCGAAGAGTTCCTCGACCGCGCGCTGCACGGCCGGCATACGGGTCGCTCCACCCACGAGGATGATCTCGTCGATCTGCATGGGCGTCATGCCGGCGTCCTCGAGCGCTGACAGGCAACACTCGAGTGTGCGGTCGATCAGGGGCTGGACCATGCGCTCGAAGCGCGCGCGGGTCACCGTGAGGTCGAGGTGGACGGGATCGCCGTCGATCTGCGCCACGAAGGGCAACTGGATCTGCGACTCCAGACCCGCACTGAGTTCGACCTTCGCGCGCTCGGCGGCCTCCTTCAACCGCCCCTTCACGGCCCGGTCCCCGGACAGGTCGACTCCCGTCTGTTCGCGGAATTCCTCGACCATCCAGTCGATGATCACCTGGTCGAAGTCGTCACCGCCCAGATGCGTGTCGCCGCCGGTGGCGTGGACCTCGAACACCCCTTCACCGAGGTGCAGGATGGAGATGTCGAAGGTCCCTCCACCGAGGTCGAACACCGCGATGTCCTGGGCCTTGCCCCGGTCGAGTCCATAGGCGAGCGCCGCCGCGGTGGGCTCGTTGACGATGCGCAGGACGTCGAGTCCGGCCACGCGACCGGCGTCCTTGGTCGCCTGCCGTTGCGCGTCGTTGAAGTAGGCGGGTACGGTGATCACGGCCTGCGAGACGTCCTCGCCGAGGACCTCCTCGGCGCGGTCGCGCAGCGTGCGGAGGACCATGGCCGAGATCTCGACCGGCGACAGCATCTGGCCCTCGATCTCGACGCAGGCCATGCCCCCTTCGCCCTTGACGACCTTCACGGGGAGGCGCTCGGCGTCCCCGGTCACCTCGTCGAAGCGCATGCCCATGAGCCGCTTGATACTGTAGATGGTGGCGTCGGGACGCGTCGCCAGCTGGCGCTTGGCAACGTCGCCGACCAGCCAGTCGTCGCCGGGACCGAGGCTGACCACCGACGGCGTGGTCCGGCTCCCGTTCGCGTTCGCGACGATGTCGGTCTGACTGCCCTCGAGGACGGCGACCACGCTGTTCGTGGTCCCCAGATCGATGCCGATGACCTTGCTCACTTCGCCCTCCGGTCCGGGTCCGCCACTGCGGTCCCATCGGTGTTCGCCGTGCACGGTTCGTCACCGGGGACCGGAGGGAGCCGAGCCGGCCTACTGGGCGACGACCACCACGGCGGGTCGTAGCACCTGATCCTCGATGCGATAACCCGCCTTGACGACATGGGCGACGTGCTGGCTGGGCACGTCGTCCGATTCGATCTGCGACACGGCTTCGTGCACGTTCGGGTCGAAGGGCTCACCCACCGCTTCGATCCGCGACACGCCGTTCTCCCGCAGCACCTTCAGGAGCTGGTCCTGGATGAGGGTCACGCCCTTGATGAACGTCTCGTCCGGGCCATTCTCGGCCTGGTCGAACGCATCGAGGGCACGCTCGAAGTTGTCGAGCACCTCTAGGAGCTGCTTGAGTACATCTGCCCTAGCAAGATTGATGGACGAATCCAGCTCGCGGCGGGCCCGCTTGCGGAAATTCTCCAACTCGGCCATGGCGCGCATCCACTTGTCGCGATTCGCGTCGGCCTCGGCCTGAAGACGCTCGACCTGGGACTGGAGCTGGACCTCGCGGCTGACGGCAGGTTCTTCCTGCCCCTCGGAATCGTCCTCCGCCGATTGCCCGAGGCTGTCCTCCAGTTCGGCGACCTCGCGTACGTCCACGGAGGGATCGTGCTCGTGGTCGGCGGACTCCGCCTCGGCACCGCTCTCCGACCCGGCCTCGGGGCCGGACGTGGATTCGGGCGCGGCGTCGGTCGACACGCGCTCCTCGGAACGGTCGTGCGTGTCCTCGCTGGACTTCTTCGGATCGTGTCGATCGGACATGGATCGGTTCACTCCTGGTGTGATCGGGAGCCGCGGGTCGGATCAGCGCCGAGCGCGCTCGAGGTGGTACGCGATCAGCCGGATCAGTCCCGCCGTCTGCACGTAGGGCATGCGGCGCGGACCGAGTACCGCGAAGTATCCGACACGATCGTCCACTTCGAAGCGAGTTGCCAGCAGCGAGAAGGGGTGCAGCGCCGGGATCTCGTTCTCGCGGCCGATCGTCAGCGCCAGTTCGCCGGGTGCGGCACCGGTCGTCCGCTCGAGGGTCGTCTGCAGAACCTCGCTCTGCGCGATCAGTTCCAGCAGCGCCTTCAGGCGTTCGGGGTCGGCGAACTCGGGCTGGACGAGGGCCTCCCCCAGCCCTTCGTAGGTGAACTGCAGGAGGTCACGAGGGTCGAACAGCCCCCGGGCCCGGACGGCCACGTCGCGGGCCACGGACTCGCGTTCGGTCGCCGGCTCGGGCAGGAAGTCGTCGAAGTGCAAGCGGACGTCCTCGGGGTACTGACCGACCAGGCGATCGGCCAGGACGGCACTCGCGGCGAACACGGTCTCGGGCACGATCTCGCGGTCGAGGCGCACGAGTTCGGTCCGCGTCGCGCCGCCCTCCATCGAGATCAGGACGAACACGTGCTGCGAGTCACGGTGGTAGAGGTCCACGCCCACGATCCGCGGCGTGCGGTCCCGCGGTCCGCCGAGGATCGCAATGTTGTGGCTGATACGACCGATCACCCGATTGATCGCGTGGAGCACCTGCTCGAGGTCCGCCCCGGCCTCGGCGATGGCCGATTCGACTTCTTGCATCGCCCGCTCATCGACCGGTTGGTCGGCCACCCTCAGCCCGTCGACGTAGGCGCGGTACCCGAGATCGGTGGGGATCCGGCCGGAGCTCGAGTGGGGCTGGATCAGGTAACCCTGCCGCTCGAGTTCGCCCAGGACCGAGCGGATCGACGCGCTCTTGATGTCGAGCATGCCGCTCGCTTCGATCATGCGGCTGCTGATCGGCTCGCGGCGCTGGATGAAGAGCTGCACCAACGCCTGCAGGACCTGAAGATGTCGATCACGGGCCGGACGTGGCATGGCCACCTCGGGGAGTCGGGTGCGTCTGCGAGGGGAACATATCCACGGCGGGGACGCTGTCAAGCGGCGGACTCGACTGCCAGCTACGCGCAAGTGCTTGTCAGTCGGTGAGTTGGGCGACGATCTGATCGAGCACCAGCCAGCCCGTGGGGGTCGCGGTCCAGCGGTCGCCGCGCCGGGTCAGCAAGCCGGACCGGGCCGCCTCGTGGCACCAGCGGTCGCGCTCGACGAGCCAGGCGGTCGGCACCCCCTCGCGCCGGCGCAGCCCGAGCAGGATTCGCTCGCGACGAATGGCGGCGTGGTCCAGACGTTCGTCGACCTCTGTCTCGAGCCTGCCGGTCTCGACCGCCTCGCACCAGGCGCGCGTGTCGCGGAGATTCGACCAGCGGCGCTCCGGTTCGTAGGAGTGTGCCGACGGACCGAGGCCCAGATAGGCCTCGCGCGCCCAGTACCGCGCGTTGTGCTGCGCCTCGAAAGGCGCGAGCGCGAAATTCGACAGCTCGTAGGCCTCGAGCCCCCGCGCGGCCAGACGGTCGACCATCTCGAGGTAGCGATCGGCCTGCTCGTCGTCGGGCGTGGGCTGCCAGCGTCCCGACGCCACGTCCCGCCCGAAGCGCGTGGTCCGGTGGATCTCGAGCAGGTAGGCCGACACGTGCACGATCGGCAACGCGGTGATCGCCTCGATCGAGGCGGCGAGCTTGCGACGGTCGTCGGCCGGCGTGCCCACGATCAGATCGGCCGACACGTTCTCCACCAGTGAACACGCCAGATCCAGCGCCCGTAGATTCGACTGCGGAGTGTTCAGGCGGCCCAGGAAGGTGAGCACGTCGGGGTCCATGCTCTGCACGCCCACGCTCAGGCGATTCGCCCCGGCCTCCACCCACGGGCGCAGGCTCTCCGGCCAGGCGCTCTCGGGGTTGACCTCGACGGTGACCTCGGCCTCGGGTTCGAGGCGAGGCACGACGTCGCCGGCCAGCCACGTCCCGATCCGCTCCCGCGCCCCGGGGGGAAGCGCCGATGGCGTCCCGCCGCCGAAGTACACGCTGGCCACCCGTTCGGCCCGCCCCCGCTCCCGGTGCAGGCCCCACTCGCGGACCACCGCGCGCGCCCAGCGCTCGGGCAGCTCGGGGTCGCGATTCACGAAACACGTGAAATGACAGTAGGGGCAACGTACGTCGCAGAACGGAACGTGCACGTAGAGCGAGTGCGCGGTGCTCACGGCGTCGTCCTCGCCCGGCCCGGCCTCAGTGGATCAGGTCGAAGAGCCGCGAGAAACGGATGGTGTTGGCGTCCGGATCCCACGACCAGTAGATGAAGATCGCCTTGCCCCGGATCTGGGTGTGGTCGACGAAACCCCAGTAGCGCGAGTCGCTGCTGCGATCGCGGTTGTCGCCCATCATGAAGTACTTGCCCTCGGGCACCAAGATCGGACCGAAGTTGTCGCGGTTCGGGCTGATACGGTCGCCGTCGGCGAGCTTCACGTAGGGTTCCTCCTGCCGCTCGCCGTTCACGTACAGGACCTTGTCACGGTACTCGACCTTGTCGCCCGGCACGCCCACACACCGCTTGATGTAGTCCTGGCTCGGGTCCTCCGGGAATCGGAACACGATCACGTCCCCGTGTTCCGGATCGCGGAAGCCGGGAAGACGGATCCCACCGGTGAAGGGGATCTCGGCGCCGTACAGGAACTTGCTCACGAAGAGGTGGTCGCCGACCAGCAGGGTGTCCTCCATCGAAGGGCTCGGAATGCGGAAGGCCTGTACGCCGAAGGTCCGGATGACGAGCGCCAGCGCGACCGCGGTGAGGATCGCCTTGCCGTACTCCAGCCAGACGGGTTCGCGCCGTCGGACCTCGCGGCTCCCGGACACCTCGCCGGACTTGCCGGCGGGAGCGGCGCCCTCGGCCGCCTTCGAATCGGTCACGTGTTTCTCCTGCTCGCCCGGGCGGCGGCGTCGCGCATCGCCCATCGGTTCACCGTTCGACCTTGAGGACAGCGAAGAAGGCCTCTTGCGGGATCTCGACGCTCCCGACCTGCTTCATACGCTTCTTGCCCTCTTTCTGTTTCTCCAGGAGCTTCCGCTTGCGCGTGACGTCACCGCCGTAGCACTTCGCCGTGACGTTCTTGCGCAGAGCCTTGACGTTGGTGCGGGCGATCACCCGGCCGCCGATCGCGGCCTGGATCGCGATCTCGAACATCTGTCGAGGCAGCATCTCCTTGAGCTTGCGGCAGAGATCGCGACCCCACTCGTAGGCCTTGTCACGGTGCACGATCACACTGAGTGCGTCAACGGGATCACCGTTGAGCAGGATGTCGAGCTTCACCAGATTGCTCGCCTCGTAGCCCAGGTACTCGTAGTCGAGACTCGCGTAGCCGCGGCTCACGCTCTTGATCTTGTCGAAGAAGTCGACCACGAGCTCGGACAGGGGCATCTTGAAGTCGATCTGGACGCGCATCTCGTCGAGGTAGTGCATGCCCGTCTGCTCGGCCCGCCGTTCGAGCGAGATCGACATCATGCCGCCCACGTACTCCTTGGGAGTGATGATGCTCGCCTTCACGAAGGGTTCGGCGATGGTCTCGAGCGAGCCGGGCTCGGGCATCTCGGAGGGGTTGTCGACGATCACTTCCTCGATCTCGCCCGTCTTCGTCCGTAGCTGCGCGTGGTACTCGACGTTCGGGAGCGTGGCGATGAGGTCGATGTCGTACTCGCGCTCGATCCGCTCCTGAACGATCTCGAGATGAAGAAGACCGAGGAATCCGCAGCGGAAACCGAAGCCCAACGCGGCACTCGTCTCGGGCTCGAAAGCCAGCGCGGCGTCGTTCATCTTCAACTTCTCGAGCGCGTCCTTCAGACCCTCGTAGTCGTCGGCGTCGACGGGATAGAATCCCGAGAAGACCATGGGCTTGGCCGGGACGTAGCCGATCACCGGCTCCTTCGCCGGGTGGTCGGCCAGCGTGATGGTGTCGCCCATCTGCAGGGCGGCGACACTCTTCGCGCCCGTGGCCAGGTAGCCGACTTCGCCCGCTTCGAGCGACTCGGTGGCGTACTGCTTGATCCGGAAGAAGCCGACCTCCATGACGTCGTGCTTCTGGCCACCGCCCATCATGAGGATGTCGTCGCCCGCCTTCACCACGCCGTCCACGACGCGCACGTAGGCAATGGTACCGCGATAGGCGTCGAAGATGCTGTCGAAGACGATCGCACGCAGCGGCTCGTCGCGGTTCGGCGCCGGTGGTGGGACCTGCTGGACGATGTGCTCCATCAGGTCCTCGACGCCCTCGCCCGTCTTCGCGCTCACCCGTGCGACCTCGTCCGGCAGGCACCCGATCAGGTCGCAGATCTGCTCGGTGACCTCTTCGGGGCGCGCGCTCGGCAGGTCGACCTTGTTGATCACCGGCACGATCTCCAGGTCGTGCTCCACGGCCAGGTACAGATTGTTGATGGTCTGCGCCTCGACCCCCTGGGCCGCGTCGACCACCAGCAGCGCACCTTCGCACGCGGCGAGGCTGCGGCTCACCTCGTGGTGGAAGTCCACGTGGCCCGGCGTGTCGATCAGGTGGAAGACGTACTTCTCGCCGTTCTTCGCCGTGTAGTCGATCCGCACCGGGTGGCTCTTGATCGTGATTCCGCGCTCGCGCTCGAGGTCCATGGAATCGAGCAGCTGTTCGCGCATGTCGCGCTCTTCGATCGCACCCGCGCGCTCGAGCAACCGGTCGGCCAGCGTGGACTTGCCGTGGTCGATGTGCGCGACGATGCAGAAGTTCCGGACCTTGGCGGGATCGATGGACATGCTCACCTGGTGTCGGCCGCCGTGGGGTCGGCGGCTCGTCGAGGGGCCGGCGGAGAGGCCACCGGTCAGAAATCGAAGTTTAGCCGGAGCGCGAAGCCATCGCCAGATCCACCGCTCCGGGTCCACTCCCGGTCGAGATCCGGCGTCGGAGGGTCGTCGTCGTCGAAACCGGCCAGTTCCACGCTGACGTAGGCGTCCAACGCCACGATCAGGAATCCGGCGGCGCTCCACCAGACGAAGTCCCGGGCCCGCTCGCGGTGTTCGGTCACGTACTCGTCGCGGGCGGCGCGGAAGGTCGAGCCGATCGCCTCGCGGTCGCGCCGCACCGATTGGCGTTCCACCCGGCGCGATTCCATGAGGATCGAGCCCAGGAAGTACATCTGCGTGGCGAAGGCCACGGTGCCCCAGAACGGGACGTCGGCGTAGAGCTGCCCCCATCCGGGCACCACGAGCGACATGAAGATCGCCGCCGTGCTGCTCCGCTGGGCCTCGCGCAGGCCGTCCAGGGCCTGTTCGCGGCGCTCGCGCTCGGCGGCCTCGGAGGGATCGAAGCCGTCGCCCGACTCGGGGGGTTGGTCGGACTCAGGGGGTTGGTCGGACTCGGGGGGTTGGTCGGACTCGGGTTGCGGGTCCTCCGTCGTCTGCTCGTCGGGGTCCGTCGCCTGGGCCAGCATCAGCGGCGTCGCCGCGATCTCGTGCCGCGTCGCCGGCGACGCGAGGGCGGTGTGCACCGGACCGGCCGGCAGAAGAACCGCGAGGAGGATGCTCAACAGCCGCTTCACGCGTCGTCGCCCAGTTCGAACGTGCGTGCCACGATGGCGCGGGGATGGTCGGGCGCGACCACCAGTTGCAGTGCGCGGGACCGGATCCGGACCGAGTGCTCGCCCTTGGTCAGCTGGTGCACCTCGCCGTCGACGTGCACGCGCGTGTCATGTGCGAGCTGGATCCGGAAGTTGCTCAGCTGCTCGTAGGTCACCGCCGGGTGGTCCAGGTGCTTGCCCGTGCGGGCCCGCGGCACGAGCCACGGGATCTGCCAACGAGGCAGGGCCTCCACCATGCAGACGTCCAGCAGACCGTCGTCGACCCGGGCGCGCGCCGTGAGACGGAAGCCGCCCCCGCTGCGATCGCCGATCGCCACCTCGATCAGCGTGGTGATCCACGTCCCGGAGTGCTGCATGCCGTCGATGCCGAGCGTGAGCGGTTCGTGCGTCCACCACGCGCGCAGCGTGGCCAGTGCGTACCGGGCCAGTCCCGTGAGCGGACCGGTCCGGTGCGACCAGTAGCAGGTCTCGGCGCTCAACGCGAAGCCCACCGTGTTGAGGAACACGTGTGGACCGATCGACCCCACGTCCCACGGCAACGGCGTTCCGTTCTTGATCGCTTCGAGACTGGCGAAGGGGTCCCGCGGCATGCCCAGCTGTGCCGCGACGTCGTTTCCCGAGCCGAAGGGGACGACGCCCATCGCGACTCCCTCGCGCTTCACCAGCGCGGCCCCGATCTCGTGCACCGTGCCGTCGCCACCGATCGCGATCACCAGCGACCCCTTCGGGAGCGGCAGGCCCTGCAACACCCGCGCGGCGTGTCCCGGACCATCGGTGATGTAGAGTTCCAGACCCGGCCACAGCACGACCAGGCGTTCGCGCAAGGGAACCAGCCGTCGCCGGACCGCGCCCTTGCCCGCAGCGGGGTTCGCGAAGGCGACGACCTTCGGCTCGTCCTCCGGCGCGCGCTCCTCGGCCTGGCTCTCGGTCTCGGGGGTCTCCGTATCCGGAGGATCGAGCGTGAGCGTGTCTTCGGCCAACGCAGGACTCCACGGCGACGGGAACGCACCGGCGGGCGTGCCGATCGGACGGTCGGATCGTCGGGTGGCCGGCCCACGGCTCGGCGGCCGCCGCGAGCCTCGGTTCGTGGGTGGCGGGAACGTGTGGGAATCGAACCCACCTCGGACGCGAACGCCCGACCGCAGGATTTGAAGTCCCCGGGGCCCACCAGGACCCATCCGCTCCCGCACCGGGATCGGGATGGTAACAGCGGACGGGGGTGAGGGCGAGGGTGGGTGTTGGGTGAGCTCGTCGTCGTGGCCCTCGGGAGTTCCGGTGCGGAAGAGGGCGGGCGCGCGGGTCGCGGCAGCGAAGGTCCTCGTGGTCGCTCGGGAACCGGACCGATCGGGCGACGGTGGAGCGACGTGGTTCCGCGGCGGAACTCGATTCGCGGGAAGGGCCGCGGCCTCCACGACGGCACGATGCGCACGGGCGACTTGTCCCCATCTTTCGTC